>Ga0210401_10003450_pt1 | contig 16886 bp, 10 predicted proteins | sample IncBWH32MmetaG_FD_150866 | JGI IMG/M metagenome (GOLD analysis project Ga0210401, IMG submission 150866) | Forest soil microbial communities from Barre Woods Harvard Forest LTER site, Petersham, Massachusetts, United States - Inc-BW-H-32-M | ecosystem: Environmental > Terrestrial > Soil >... | reverse complement strand
AGCCTGGGAACCACTTTCACGGATTTTGAAACGACACAAATTTCCTTTGGCGGCATGCGCTCGTTCAGCAACGAAATCATGGTGGACGGCGCCGATTTCATCAGCATGCACACGGGCGTGCAGCGCGTAACTCCCCCGCAGGAGTCGGTACAGGAATTTCGCGTGGTGAACAACAGTTTCGGCTCCGAGTACGGCCGTGCCGCGGGCGGGATCGTGAATATCGTGACCAAGGGCGGCACCAACACCCTTCATGGTTCCTTGTACGAGTATTTCCAAAACAGCGCGATGGATGCGCGCGGGATGCTGCAACCGGCCCCGCTGCCACACGAGTTGCGGCAAAATTCCTTTGGCGGAACCTTGGGCGGACCGATCCAGAAAGACAAGACCTTTTTCTTCCTAAATTACGAGGGCAAGCGGCGCGCAGAGTCGCCGACCTACCCCCCGGACTTGGTCAATAGCCTCCAAGCCATCGACGATGCGAAGGCTCTGATGGGCCTTGCGCCGGAGGGCTGCAGCGCTGGCCTGAGCGCTTGCACGGGTTCCAACGTCGGTTACATCGATGGTTTCTTGAAGACGGACAATGACGACACGGGCTTCGCCAGGATCGACCACCAGATCGGCGCCAACAGCCATCTGGGGATTCGCTACAACGTGGGCGACACGCGCGCCAACGGCGAACTGGTCGGCCAGACCCTCGACGGCGGCGGCATCGGCGTCCCGAGCGGCGGCCGCGACCTCCGCATTCGCGATCAATCCGTGTTTGGAACGTTGGATACGACCTTGAGGCCCAACTTGATCAACAGCGCGCTCGTGCAATGGGGCCGCAGGCATTACAACTTCCCGGGCGCCACAGGGCAGCCTGATTTCAGCATTACCAACGACCTTGAACTGGGCCACAACTTCGGGACGGATGACCAGAAGTACGAGAGCCGTATTCAATTTACCGACTCGCTCTCCTGGATCAAGGGCAACCACGTTGTGAAATTCGGTTTCGACGGAAACTACATTTGGGATTCAGACACATTCCCGGGATTTACCCCGGTCCGGGCAATCATTCCTAGTTCGCCGGGGCTGGGCTGCTTCGCAGCTTTCGCCCTATACTACAACGCTAACTTTTCAGCCAACCCCAACCCGACCCCACCGGCCGACGTTAACCCTGCAGGCTGTCCCGTTCCTCAAGATAATGGCGTTGTGTTCACTTACGCCGGTACTCCGCTCCCAACGAGTCCCACGGCTTGCTCTGCCACGCCGTGCGCGCCGCTCGTCACGGTCGCCGGCGGCAATCCGCTGAACACTTCGACCTGGGCCAACGCGTTTCCGCCGTCACTTTTTGGAAACTACACCCATGAGATCAATCACGGATACTGGGCCGGTTTCATTCAGGACAGCTGGCGTGTCACTCCCAAACTGACCCTGAATTACGGCCTGCGCTGGGATTTTGAGTCAGGCCTCTCCCAGTATGTGAATAACTATTACCGTGGATGGCAACCGAGGGTAGGGTTGGCTTATTCGCCGGACAATAAAACGGTCGTTCGAGCCGGGTTTGGCATGTTTTATGACCGTTATGACATGACCTTCTTCTTTGTCCCGAATACCCAGAAGGTCGTTGCAGGGTATCTGTGCGGAAATAATGCGCCTGCATCGATCGCCAGTGTCTGCCAAGCCGCGGGCATACTTCCACAAAATCTCACGGGTATTGAGTCCAATCAAGGGCAAGCTGGCCAAGGCTACCAACTCTTCGGATTCCCAGCACCGCCGACCCCTTCCAACCCATTGGGCGCGGCGGGGCTCGCGGCGAGCATTATCTCTACCGGCGGTTATGACAAGGTCGACAACGGCTTAGTTTCGATGGCCGGCACTTGCTTCACAACCGGCGCCTGTGGAGTCGGCTCCGGAGGTATGGAACAAAATAGCAAGCTGCCCTACGCCGTGCAGGGAAGCTTGGAAATCGACCGCCAGTTTGGCAAAGGTTTCTCGCTCGGTCTTAGTTACTTGTTTGTTGGAGCGCACCATTTGGTTCGAGGCAACAATATCAACATCCCTTGCCCGGTTGGCACAACGAAGTCAGGTACACCAACTGACCCCTTGCCAGAGTGGGTGCCCGGACTTGTAAACGCCGACGGTTCTATGTCTCCGTGTGCGGGCACTCCCACACTCGGTTCAGGAGCCATAGCAGGATTAGGTCCGTTCTTTGCGGGCGCCCTCGGCTCTGGCTTGCAAACGCTAAGCGCGGGACTCATGGACTATAACAACGACATAGCCAATGCGGTGTATCACGGCCTTTCAGTTACTGGAATAGAGAGGCTTGGCAAATATTTCACGATGACCGCCAACTACACCTATTCGCACACGATTGATAACGGCAACTTCACCACGTTCATCAACCTCCCGGTGAACCAGTTCGATTACAAAGCGGAGCGCGCCAACTCCAACCAGGACCTGCGCCATCGCTTCGTAACCAACTTCACATTGACGGCGCCGGTCACGGGCTGGTTCCGGAATTTCGCGTTGAGCGGCATTGTTACCCTGGAAACAGGACGGCCGTTCACACTTTTCTACGGGAACGATACGCTAGGAGACATCGCGGGAGTAGCAACGGACCGCGTGGGTGGCGCCCCGCTCACGCCGCAGTGTTCATCCGTCGATCAGTGCAGCACGATGATTCCCAGAAATACATATTACGGCGATTCGCTGCGGACTTTGGATTTGCGAGTGTCCCGCGCCTTCAAATTACATGAAAACCGCCAGGTCGAATTGAGCGTGGACGCTTTCAACTTATTCAATCGCCCGAACGTCGATGAAGTGACTTCGGTGTACGGTTCACCCGTCTTCTGCGGGACGACGCCCACCATACCTAGCCGCTATAAGGACGCAACGACAATTGCCATCGAGCAGGGGGCAGCATCCACGGCTTGTCCAGTTGGCCCTATCCAGGCGGTTCCAGGCGTTCCCCAGGCTGGAACACTCGCCCCCACTCCCGGCGGCGCTTCCGGTGGGGTGCTCTTTATTCCATTCCAACCGAATTCCAGTTTCGGCTTGCCCCGGACGATGTTCAATGCACGGCAGCTGCAAATTGCGGCAAAATTTACTTTCTGAAACCGGCACCCTCACATGAGACACCAGCGCGCCACCGCGGTGACGCGAGTCTTGTTATGAAGATCCTCGTTGCGACGGCAGACCGTCGATCATCTGTGCCTTGCCACAATTTCGCCCTAGCGCAAAAGACCAGAAATCACAGATATTTGCGTGAAAAGAATGATCGTGGCGATTGGATTTAGACCGCCAGCGTTCTGGTTGCGAACCAGAAGGTCGAGAGGTTGAGTCACTTTACTGCCCGGGTCGGCTAGTGCCAATGGCCGTTAGCTACGAGGTGATTTACACTAACTCGGCCGGGATGGCAGAAAAGGTTGTCAATAGAGAAGGCCACTAGAATTGCAAGGAGCAATCGTCCCCGCCGCACGATCATGCCGAAACTCAACACCAAGCCTGAGGCGCTCGACGTCGATTTCCAGAAATCGGCGATCGTCATCGTGGACATGCAGAATGCTTTCGCGAGCAAGGGCGGGCTGCTCGACATTGCGGGGGTGGACCTGGCGGATGCGCCGCGCGTCGTGCGGATAATTCGGGACGTCATCGGCGCCGCGCGATCGCACGGAATGCCAGTGGTCTATCTGCGCATGGCCTACAAGCCGGACTTGAGCGACGCAGGCGGCGCGCAATCTCCTAATTATTACAAAGAGCTGGCGATGCACACCATGCGGACCCGGCCGGAATATAAGGGAAAACTTCTCATCGAAGGAACCAGGGATGCGGCTATTGTGGACGATCTCGCGCCACAGTCCGCGGATCTGGTTATTACCAAGACGCGCTACAGCGGATTTGCCGGAACGACGCTCGATTCGCAATTGCGCGTTCGCGGCATTCAATTTCTTTTTTTTGCGGGGATCGCTGCGAACGTGTGCGTCGAATCCACATTGCGCGACGCCTATTTCCTCGACTATTGGCCGATCCTGATTTCGGACGGAACAATGCCTGCAGGCGGACCAGGCATTTTTGAGGCAACGCTGTTCAACGTGGAATCCTTTTTCGGGTGGACCGTGACTTCGGATGAACTGCGCGCGCACTTCAAAGCTTCGACCGGTTGAGGATCTCATGTGGACGGCAGACATCGACGTTGGGGGAACGCTGACCGACGGATTGTTTACGAGCGGCGACGAAGTAGTGTGCGTAAAGGTGGATACGACGCCGCACGACTTGACGGTCTGTTTGTTTGACTGCCTCAACCAGGCTGCGGAGAAGACGGGTTTTTCGGATGCGGTTGCCTTTCTCGAGAATGTCGACCTGATTCGGTGGTCCACCACGATTACCTCGAACGTTCTCGCCGAACTGCGCGGTCCGCGAATCGGATTGCTTGTCACGCAAGGGCACGAACAAAATCTCTACGGCAGGAGCGGCCGGAGCGCCATTCTAGGCCGGCTGGTAAATGATCATGACGTCATCGGCATCAACGGCTCCGCACAGGACACCGAAATCATGAATGCCGCGCGCGCGCTTCTGGAAAGCGGCGTGCGCCGGATCTGCATCAGTCTGAATAATTCTCACCGTAATCCCGAACGCGAGATCGCGTTCAAGCACGTTATCGACCAGCAGTATCCGGACCATTTCCTCGGATCCGTCCCGGTGCTCGCCGGAAGCGAGATCTCCAAGAGCGCCGATGACCGCACGCGCACGTACTGCGCGGCGATCAATGCCTACACGCACGGCGCGCTCGCGGCCACGTTGTTCAAGGCGGAGGACGAGCTTCGCGAGACTTCGATGTACGCGGGAACTTTTCTCGTCAGCCACATTAATGGCGGCTTTGCAGGAATTGCCAAGACCAAGGCGATCGACACGATTGAATCCGGGCCGGTTCTGGGAATTCTCGGAAGCGCGCATCTGGCGAAGCTCTACGGCCTGAAAGACGTGATTGCCATGGATATCGGCGGCACAACGGCGAAGATCAGTGTTCTCTCAAACGGAGAGCCGATCTATCGTAAGCCCTCGGACCTTTTCAGCATTCCGCTAGAGCTCGCGCTGCCATATTTGCGCTCGATGGCGCTCGGAGGAGGCAGCATCGTTAAGCCGCTCGATGGCGCGAAGGGAGCGGAAGTGCAGCTCGGTCCCGAAAGCATGGGCTCATTTCCAGGGCCCGCGTGCTACGGCCTGGGCGGAGACCAAGCGACCCTTACGGACGCATTCATCGCCGCGGGCCTGATCAACCCGGATTATTTTCTGGGTGGGACGAAGCCGATTGATCGCGACCTCGCGCAGAAGGAGATTGAGACTCATGTTGCACAGCCGCTGCATCTCTCGGCGGAAGCGGCGTGCAAGATGATTATCGACCGCGCGTGTGAATCCGTCGCGAACCTGATTGCCGGCGCGCAGACGGAACTGCAGCGGGATCTGTCGCGCAACACGCTCTTCGCGTACGGCGGGAACGGCGGCCTTTTCGCTGCGGGCGTGGCCGAAAAAGCGGGGCTGGATTCCGTACTGGTCTTCTCGCTCGGCCCGCTGTTCAGCGCGTTCGGCTCATCTGTTTCGGATATTTGCCACGTATACGAGCGATCGATTCCGGAACCCGATATTTCCGAGGCAAGCGCCGCCTGGCTCCGGCAATTTTTCGAAGAAATCGAATCGGAAAGTGTTAAAGACTTGCTTGGAGAGGGAATTCGTCCCGATGATCTGACCTACGCGATCGAATTTGAAGTCGCAGGCGGCAGCGGACATTCCGTAACGCTGGCTTGCCCCGAATCTGCGCTGCGAAGCGCGGCGGCTTTGCAGGCAGCGCTCTCCTCTGCTTCGGCAACGAGCGGCGATACGCGCACTGGCGACACTTCTCTCGAGATGCTGCGCGTTCGCGTGAAGAAAGGGATGCCGAAGGCGCGGCTCGTCGGTCGAGCGCTTCAGGGCGCCGATGCCTCGCAAGCTCAAATCGGGACTCGCAAGGTCTGGTGGGGAAGCCGCGCCGGTGAAGCCCGGGTGTATCGCTGGGAGTCGTTGCATCCCGGCAATCGGGTGGCGGGTTGCGCGGTGTTAGAGGGCGTGAATACGACTTATTTTCTTCCCGACGGCTGGACGATGACCATCGATCCTTACGGCAACGGGAAAATGACGCGAGCTTGAAAGTAGCACGCACTCAATAACGCGGCGCGAATGGGAGCTGACGATGTCGCCTGAAACTCAAAACCGCCTTCGAGTGACCGAGTATCTCGACCTGGACCTCGACCGCGAACAATGGATGTGCAATCGCTGCGGGCGCTCGCTCGGTTCGGTGCGGGAAAATTACAAGAAGGGCTGCCTGGTTCACGACCGTGACCCGCGCGAAATCCATCCGACGATTGTTCCGGGGTCGTTCAATTTTTCTCCCGATCCGCTGTGGGTTCGCATCGTGGAGTTTTATTGTCCGGGTTGTGGCACGCAGATTGAAACCGAATACTTGCCGCCGGGCCATCCGATCACACACGACATCGAAATTGACGTGGAACAGCTCAAGGAACGGTTGCGCACGGGAGAACTTGTCTTCCGCGGCCAGCGGCTCGAGGTCATGGAATGAACTCCATCGACATCGATGTCGGCGGAACTTTTACCGACCTCGTCCTCAATTTCGACGGCAAGGCGCTGATTAAGAAAGTGCCAACGACGCCCTATGACCTCTCCGTTTGCTTCTCTCGCGTGATCGAAGAGGGGGCCGGCGCGATCGGAAAGAAGATGGAAGAGCTTTTGCCGGCGATCGACGTGATCCGCTATTCGACGACGATTGCGATGAACCGGCTGATCGAACGAAAAGGCCCGCGTCTCGCGTTGATTACGACGGAAGGCCACGAAGACGTCGTTCTCATTGGCCGGGGAGCGCAATGGATTGACGGAACGCGCGTGGCCGAGCGCCGGAATCTGGCGATCCAAAAGAAGCCGGACCCGCTCATCCCGCGCGACATGATCGTCGGCATCAAGGAACGTGTGGATTCGCGCGGCACAGTGATTCGCCCGCTCGATGAGAATGACGTTCGGGAGAAAGTTCGGCACCTCGTAAATCGTGGCGCGCGGGGTTTCGTCGTGTCGCTGCTGTGGGGTTTTCTGAACCCGGTGCACGAGCGCCGTGTCAAGGAAATCATCCGCGACGAATATAAGGAATATCACATCGGTTATCTTCCGGTCATACTTGCAGGGCAGGTGAACGGCAAGCTCGGCGAATACGAACGCACGCTCGCCGCGATCCTCGATGCGTATCTGCAGCGCTCGATGCAGATTGAGCTCTCCGCAATGTGGGACAAACTGCGCGAGCGTGGCTACCGGAAGCCGTTGCTGATGATTCAAAGTTCCGGCGGCGTGGCCGAAGTGTTTCGCACCACCGCGAGCCGGACGTTCAATAGCGGGCCTGTGTCCGGCCTGATGGGCGCGCACCACGTGGCAAAGTCGCTGGGCTACCAAAACGTGGTCATGACTGATATGGGCGGTACGAGCTTCGACGTGGGACTCGTCGTCAAGGACAGCGTGCGCAGCTACGATTTCCGCCCGATCATCGACCGTTGGATGGTAGGAATCACGATGATCAAGACGCTCTCGATCGGTGCGGGCGGCGGGTCGATCGCATCCATCAACAGGCTGCTTCAGAATCGCGTGCAAGTCGGCCCAAGAAGTGCGGGCTCGATGCCGGGTCCGGCATGCTTCAGTCTCGGCGGGTCCGAGCCGACCGTAACGGACGCAGACGTCGTACTTGGCTACATCAATCCCGATTACTACTACGGCGGCCGAATGCGCCTGGACAAGAATCGCTCGATTCAGGCCATCCGCGAAAAAATTGCGAAGCCGCTGGGCGTGAGCGTTGAACAAGGCGCCGAACTGATTCGGAAAATCGTCAATGGCAATATGGCTTCGGCGATCATGAAAGAAGTTCATCTTCGAGGCTACAGCCCGGAAGATTTCATCCTCTTCATCGCCGGCGGGGCCGGCGCCACGCATGCCGAGGGATTCAAGGGCGATATCCGCAAGGCCGTGACGTTTCCGTTTTCGCCGGTGTTTTGTGCGTACGGGTCGTCCACGATGGACATCATGCACGTCTATGAGACTTCGAAGAAGCTCACGTTGATGTCTCCTGGGAGCCAGCAACTCTCGGAAGACTTTGCCACGTTCAATCGCACGGTCGGGAACCTGTTGGAACAGGCTCAGAAGGACCTTCTCGGCGATGGCCTCGACCCGCTGAGAGCGGCATTCGTTCTCGAACTCGATATGCTCTATGGCGGCCAGTTCCATGTGAAGCGCGCACTCTCTCCGAGGATGTCTCTGCACTCCATGGAGGACGTCCGGGCGGTCTGTGACGCTTTCAACAAAGAATTCAGCGAAGCGTTCAGCCCATTCGTGGTAAATCCCGAGGGCGGCATTTTCGTGGAGAGTTTTATTCTGAAAGCCATCGTGGCGACGCCGAAAGTGTACCTGCCAAAAATGCCGCTTGAGAAAAGCGATCCATCCTCGGCGCGCAAGGGCGAGCGGGGCGTTTATTGGCCGCAGGCGCAAGGTTTTTGTGCCACGCCGATTTTCACCCAGGAATCCCTGCGCCCGGGTAACGTGGTCGAAGGCCCGGCGGTCATCGAAGGCGAATACACAACGATCGTGGTACCCCCCGCGATGATGTTCTCGATTGACGCGCAGGGACTTGGAATTCTGGAAGAATCAAATCGCGGTTAAGATTGAGGGAACAACATGCCGATCCCCAAACTGGCGGAAAAACTCGAATGGCTGAAGCCCGCGCCTACCACCGGTCATGAAAAAGAATGCGCCGCGAAAGTTCGGCAGGGCGATTACGAGATCGGCGTCCAGATCACAAATGACATTCTCGACGAAGCGATGGAAATCTTCGTGCGCTCCTCGCGGAGCTATTTTGGCGTATCCGGCGATTCCATGGTCGCGATCTTCACCGCGAACGGCGACCTGATCAACGCCTCCTGCGGCACCTATCTCCACGCCATCATTCAGCCGATCGTTATCAAGTTCATTCAGAAATATTATAAGGACAACCCCGGCATTCGCGACGGCGACATCTGGTACACAAACGACGCTCTCTACGGCGGCATCCACAATCCGGACCAGGTCGCGCTCATGCCGGTCTTTCATAAAGGACAATTGATCGCCTGGGCGTCGGCGGCTTTGCACACTACCGAAACGGGCGCAATCGAGCCCGGGGGCATGCCCGTAAGCGCAAAATCGCGCTTCGAGGAGGGACTCAATTTGCCGCCGATCAAGATCGGCGAAAACTTCGAGCTGCGCAACGATTTCCTGGAGTTTTACTCGGTCTATGGCCTTCGGGCGCCGGCCATGTTCATCTCCGATTTACGCGCTCGTTGCACGACGGCGGACCGCGTACGCGTGCGTTTGCTCGAGCTGGCCGACAAGCGCGGGCAGGATTTTGTCGTCGGCCTGCTGCGCCGGATGTGCGAAACGGCGGAAGAAGGCGCGCGCAAGAAAATCCGGGCGCTGCCGGACGGGAAATTCCGCGCGGTCGTCTTTAACGACGCGATTGGATGGACGCCGGCGCTGGTCCGCGCCTGCTACCTCACGCTGACCAAACAGGGCGATCGGCTGATTTTCGATTTTCAAGGCACTTCGCCTGAAAATCCGTCCTCCTACAATGTGCATCCGCAAGCCGTCGTCGGGCATATCGCCAATTTCTTTTACGAGTATTTGTTTCACGACCTGCCAATTTGCAGTACCACATTCGCGCCGATCGATTTCGTATTTCCGGAAGGCATTATTTTGAATCCGGACAAGCTGGCCGCGACGAGCTGCTGCGTGTTCATCGGCATGCAGACGCGCTGCGCGACGCACAATGCATTCGCGAAGATGGCATTTTCGAGCGGGAGTCTTTGGCAGCAAATCGCGGCGGCGCCTGGAAGCCAGCACACCTCGCAAATTTGCGCCGGGCTTTCGCAATGGAAGCTTGCGGTGGCTGACGTGCTCTCTTTCTCGCTCAACACGATGGGCCAGGGCGGGCGCGCGGCTACCGACGGAATGGACGCCTACGGGTTTGCGTGGTGCGCTTTTGGACGCGCTCCCGACTCCGAGCAAGTCGAAAGCGAGCTGCCCATTACGGTCACGCTTTCGCAGCATTGGAAAGATTCCTGTGGCCATGGGCTGCATCGCGGCGGCTCGGGCGGCGTGCAACAATGGATGATTCACAAAATGCCGGAACTCGTCTCGATGTGCATGGGCAACGGCACGAAGGTGCCGCTCGGCCAACCGCTTTTCGGCGGCTACGCGTCGGCGCCAGTTCCGGGCATCAGCGTGCGAAAGGCGGACCTGCTCGAATCGATGCGCAACGGTGACTCGAGCGTGACGCTCGATCTTCGAACGATTCTCGAAAAGGGCGCAATCCATGGCGAATGGAATTACGAGCTCGTCGCGCGCACGCCGAAAGTCTATGAAGAGGGCGATCTGCTGTTTGGTTTCAGCGGCGGCGGGCCGGGCTACGGCGATCCGCTTGAGCGCGACCCGCACGAGATTCTCGAAGATCTTCGCAAGAACATCATTTCGGATTGGACGGCACAGAACATCTATCGCATCGCATACGACCCCGAGCGGCGCAAGCTTGACGCCGAGAAAACGAGCGAGCAGCGCGACGCGGAGCGCCAACTGCGGCTCAAGCGGGGAAAATCGTACGACGAATTCGAACGCGAATGGAACAAGCTAACCCCGCCAAAGGAAATCCTTCAGTGGTATGGTTCCTGGCCCGACGCGAAGTCGACCGGACCTGTTTTCCGGCCTTGAATTGACGATGGCGGAGACATTCAATCCTCGGCAGGCGGTCAAAGGGCTATTGCAAGGGATCGCGCCGCCGCGCGCGCTTTTTCTGCCGATCGTGTTTTCGCTCGGCGCGCGAATCGAGAATCTTCCGCTCCGCAATTTCCTTTCGAATCCCACAAAGATTTCTAACGCGTTGCGACAGATCCGCACGCACTTGCGCTCGGACGGGGTGACCTGCTATTTCGATCCGTTTCTCGAAGCCGAAGCGCTGGGCGGTGTGCTCGATTGGGACGTGCAGGGACAGCAGGCCTCATTGCGATGGCCGCGGCCTGGCAAGGCCGGCGATTTGCCTGGCGGGCTTCGCTCACCAGATGAAGCAGTAAAAAGTGGGCGGGTTCCGGTTGCCGTTGAAGTCATTGCGCGGCTAAAATCCCTCGTCAGTGGTCCATCTTTGTTGACGATTGGCGTAACGGGGCCGTTTACGCTGGCCGCGCTTCTTACTCAGACGAATGCTACGAATGGAAATCTCGAACGGGACTCAGATGCTGCCGCGATGGTTCTCGCCAGTGAGGCGACTGCAGCCGTCGCTCGCGCGTTTGTTGAAGCTGGAGCCGAGGTAATATTCGTCCACGAGCAGGTTCTGCCGTCACTCACGGCAGAATCCGTTGCGGAGTGGAACGCTCGCCTCGTGACGACGATCAATATTGTTCGTTTCTATGAGGCGCTCCCTATTCTCTTGCTGACCTGCCGGGACGCAACGGCTGCGAACAGTAGTGTGATCGCCGGGCAGGCATGGGATTGTGTTGTATGTGCCGAGACGCGCTCCACGTCGCCCAGCGGGCTCGGATTGTACGCCGCGCTCGGGCCTTCGAGACTGGGCATCGCGCTGCCCCCGGCTGTTTTCGAATCAGGCGACACAAATGCGGAGGGCGCGGCGCGGCCAGTCTCGCCCGCGATTCTTCAACTGCATCCGGCCGTCATCACGACGGCCGGTGACGTGCCAGCGAGCGTTGATTTGAAGCAATTGAACAAGCTGTTTGGGGAACTGTGTAGTTGATGCCGCCTTGTGCCACGCACAACCGCGGAAGCGCCCCGCGGATTTGAGTCAGCATGCTCAGGAGCAAATAACCGGAACAAAACGCGGATCCGGGTCGTAGTTTAAATTTGATTGCGCTCACGGCTCAAAAGTAAAAGCGAATGGGATATGCGCGGAAAGTGCGTATTCCGGAAGTTTCAAATTTATTTCCCTTGCCTGATGAAGTCGATGATCTCTTGGCCAAGCTGATCGTCCGCGGTATTGAGCGACAAGGTTGTCGATTGGTGATTGTGACCGGCGAGGCGAAGAAATCGAGGACACATTGAGCGCGCCGCACACATTTTCGCGAAGAGTTCCGCACTGTACACGTCAAGAAAAGGGTTATCGAATCCGGCGATTACAATAAAGGTAGGCAGCGGCGACCGGGCGCCGAAATTCACGGGCGATCGCTCGGCGTAAAGACTGGTGTCCTTTCCAAAGTACTCCTCCACGCGCTGTCCATTGGGGTCGTCCGCGCGATTGTCGGCTTTGAGCCGCCCGCTGATCAACACGACGCCCGAAACTCCCGGTCCTGCGGCGCCGTGGATTTTGGGATTGAACGCCCAGGTCGCGACGTGCAAAGCGCCCGTCGACCGCCCGACCATATAAATACTCTGGGGATCGCCCCCAAAGCGCCTCGCGTGCTCCTTGATCCAAACGACGACGCTCCCCATATCTTGGGCTGCCGCCGGATACACGTACTTTGGGGCAAGCCGGTAATTGGCATTGATGCCCAGGAACTCGTGGCGCGCAAAATAGTAGAGGACATTAGCGTGGACCTCTTTGTTCTCGTTCTTGTCTCCCGACGTGAGCGCGCCGCCATGGACAAACACAACGACGGGAAGATCCTTCGCGCCCCGCGGTTGGTACACGTCGAGAGTCTGCTGCGGGTCGGTGCCGTATGCCTGGTCGGGTGTGACAGAAACTCCGTCTTTTGGCCCCGAGGCAAGCAGAGGAGTGAATAATTCAATCGTTTCCGGACCATATTTGCGGATGTTGCTTTGATAGAGGGGATTGATCTCCGCCAGCTTCTTCTGAATTGACTCCGGAAGCCGGGAAACCTGCGCGAGCGCGGGCTTGGCGGCGAGTACCAGGGCGAGACTCGCAACAAATATTGTTTGCTGTTTCAACATGGGGCTACCCCACTTACCTTGCTCCTCCGCTCACGTCCGAACACACATGCTCGCCCAATCAGGGATCCATCGCGGATTTTTTTCGAATATATCGAAGTCGCGCAGCAACAGATTACCTCCGAGGCGGATTCCAAATGGAACGAAAGCTCCTAAGAGCCGACCGAGCATCCCGACAATGAATTTCTGACTAAGGGCGAGTCTTTTTTTTCGCTATGGCTTTACCGCTACTCCCAACATCTCGAAATGTGCGCCGCCCAAGAGCGGCCCGGATCCCAAGAACGCCCTTGGAGGAAGTTGCTTCGAAAAGTAAGTGAGGTAAAGGGCGTTGAATTTGTTGTACAGGGAAAGGTCCGGACAGTGCACCTGAACCATAACTACATCGTCCGTGGTCATTCCGCCTTTGGTTAAGGCAGTCTTGAAGCTGTCGAGCAGAAATCTGATCTCCTGTTCTGGATCCTGCGGTATAACCCCGCTTTTTGGGTCAATGCCAGTCCGGCCGGCAATATACAAGGTGTTGCCCACAAGCGCCGCATCGCTGTATGGAACCGGCAGGCCCTGCTTCTCCAACGACGGGTTGCTGGCCTTAAAAAGTCGCCGCGCCGGCGGGTTCTGTGCAGTTCCCGATAACGCTGCGCCCATGAAGAATCCGATCAGCAAAAAAAGTGATTTGCCTTTCATCCTGCGTTCTCCTGTTGGAAAAGATTTGGACTCCTGATTCGTGCATCCTACGCTACTGCGGACCTCGACGCAACGAACCGACGGCCGAGTCCTTCCATAAGGAGGCCTTGGAAGCACAAATCGAATCTGGAGCATCTTTTTGGTAAGGAAATCCCTCGCTTCAAGCCAGATTGGCAGGGGATGACGGATCCCAGGTCACATTTCGATAAACCCTTTTCCCATGTACTCTCGATGCAGACCTTCACATGCATCCCGCAATGGTATGAGCGTGCCAGCGCGCGTGACTTCCTGGATGCCGATGCCATTGCGGTTGCACAAACATGCGAGTATGTGTGCGGAAGCCGCCACACGTTTTTCTCAAGGGCGGTACAGATAACGGCACCCTAGCCGGCCGTGCAGCAGGTTCCAAAGAAGTTGCGGGTTTGGTTGGTCCGGGCCAGAAGGCCGTCGCGCGATTTCTCGATCTGGCGCCGGAGTTGGGGCAGGTCAACGCCCACCAGTTTGCCTTGCCACTTCATGACTTTGCCAGCGACGAATACGTGTTCGAGGTTGCTCGTATCCATCAGCGTCACAACCGTACCCGGCACGTTATTCAGCGGGAAGCTATTGATCCGCTCGGTCCCTAATAGAATGATGTCGGCTTCCTTGCCTGGCGCTAGCGTGCCGACCTTACGATCCAAGTGGGCAACGCGAGCGCCTGCGATGGTGGCGAACTCGATGACATCGCGGCAAGTCACCAGTGGAGGCAGGCTCTGTTCACCGGCGAGCGCGCGTTCGTTGATTAGCGCTCGCTGAAGCGTGAAGGCCGTGCGCATGATCGAGAACATGTCCGCCGTCATGTTGCACTCGACATCCACGCTCAAGCTCGGCCGGATGCCGTGATCGAGCGCCGCCTGGATGGGAGGCATTCCGTGCCGCATTTGCATCTCGATGGCCGGGGCGATCGAGACTTTGCCGCCTGTATCCGCGATTGTCTTCCACAGGGTTTCGTTACCGGACCGTGTGCAATGGATGTATTCATTGTCCGGTCCCATAAGTCCCGCCTGGGCCAGCGGCTCCAAAGTGCTCATGTTAACGATGTGTGAAACGATGGGCGCCCCCACCGAACGCGCCAACTTCCATCGGTCGGCATTGGTTTCATCGCCCAGGGCCAGCGTCAGCAACTGGTCATCGGACGAAAAATACTGTTTCCGCAACCGAACGATGTCCTGAGGATATTGGCTCTTGGACCCTGGGCCAGTGGAGTAGGCAAAGAGAGCCCGGCGCCCAGACTCCCGAAGGCCTGCAATGCAGGCGTCGGTATGTTCGGGAGTAAGGGAAACCTGCGATGTATCAACTGTCGTGGTAACGCCCGCGCTCATCTGGCTGAGCGATGCCACTAGCTCGGCGAGACGCGCATCCTCCGGTAAATAGGCGGGAGCGAAGGTGCCGAGGATCATTCCCTGGTAAGTTCTCGCGGCATCTCCGGCGACACCCAGCAAACCATCGGAGAGAATGCTGCGCAGAGGGGTCTCAAACTGATGGTGGTGCGTGTCGATGAATCCCGGCATCACGATCATCCCCGTCGCATTCACAATCAGGGCGTGAGCTGGAGCCGAGACGTTTGGACCGACCGCTATGATTTTCTTTCCCTGAATCAGCACGTCGGCCTTCTCGAAATCGCTTACTTGGCTATCCATGGTTAGGACAATGCCGTCTTTCAACAGGATCGCACGGCCGTTCGCGTTCCTTAGGTTTTCCAGGGTCACCGGAGACGCGGCGCTTTGCTGGGCGGCGGCCTGTCCTGACAGCCATTGGGCTGCAGCGACACCGGCGACGAGTCTCACGCTCCCTTTCAGAAAGCCGCGACGGGAGTTACGGTCGGACTTCTCAACGCGTTCCTTTTTGGGTTTCATCGTGGCCCTCCCTTTTTCTGCCACAATACACGGGTATTTGCATGCCGAGTCAAAGGGCAGCTTACATCCATTAGTCAAATACTCCCTCAAACTTTTGCTGGTTGCCGCTCTGCGCTTAATTGCAGGCGCGAAATTCGGCTCGGAATCAGCACCCTCCCACGCTCAGTACTGGGACCGACACCGCGCGAATGATTGCGTAACCATGGGTTCTCGTGCAGCCGCCATAGGGACGGCACCCGGTAACCAGCAAGTCCGCTTTGGTCTGCTTCACAGCCTGGCCTAGCACCTTGGGTGCGTCACCACTACCGATAATTACATCTGCCTTCACACCCGTCTCGCGTTGGAGTTCTGCCACATGTTGATAGGCGTCGGCGAAAAGCGCATCCTTCCAACCTGCATTGCCGTAGCTGCCGCCCGGCCCCAAAAATCCACGCTGGAAGTTACCTCGGCAAGTGTAAGGTGAGCGCCAAATTCAGTGGCAATGCGCTCGGCCCACAACACCGTCCTGCGGCTATGCGGTCTGAAATCCACCGCGCATCGGACATTGCGGATCGCAAATTTGTTCGCTGGCAGTTCTTCAACGTAGGCGCTGGTCCAAACTGGGCACTCGGTCCCGGACACTGAACCCAGAAGAAACTGGTCGAACGTGAAGCCGCAAGGCGGCATCATGATCAGGTCAGCTTTTTCCTGCTGAGCCATTGCCACGATTGTCTGGGCTGGATCGCCCTTCACCAGAACCCTCTGAATGGTGAGACCATCAAGCTCCGGGCCGAGAGTCTGGTCCATGCTTTCCTGGGCTGTTCTAACGATCTCCTGGAGCAAATCCCAAGCGGCCAGATCGGCGCTGGCCTCCGGCCCGCCAGCGTTTTGACTCGCCGGTATCACGACATGAAGCATTACCAGTTCCGAGTGGAAATGGTGCGCAAGTGTGGCCGCCTGATGAATCACACGCAGCGACACATGTGGGAAATCAACCGGCAGAAGGATCTTTTTAAAATTCTGCATCCAGCACCAGCCGATGAAGCAAATTGCCTTTGACTATTTTGCGAGGCACGATTCCAGATTACGTACAAATAAATTGTAAAACCCACCGGCCATATGAGCCGGCCGCCTCAATCAAGTCAAAGGCGATTTAGTCGGCTGTCCGTTGCATCGCTGGATTGACTATCCGCATTCAAATTTTAGTTTCATGGCGCTTTGCTAGTCAGTTGCGCCGGCGATGGGAGCTGCGAGACATCCCAACCTCCGCCGAGCGCTTCGATTAATCCTCCACTGGCTGTCATTGGTTGTATTCGAAGATAGACCGCAGTTTCCCGGTTTGAGAGCAACGAG
>Ga0210401_10003449_pt1 | contig 16887 bp, 16 predicted proteins | sample IncBWH32MmetaG_FD_150866 | JGI IMG/M metagenome (GOLD analysis project Ga0210401, IMG submission 150866) | Forest soil microbial communities from Barre Woods Harvard Forest LTER site, Petersham, Massachusetts, United States - Inc-BW-H-32-M | ecosystem: Environmental > Terrestrial > Soil >... | reverse complement strand
AACCTTCCAGATTCCCGGACCTGCCGGCGCCCACTGCAACGGAACAGGTCCGGCCGGCGCCGGAGCTGCGTTTCCCTTGCCTTTGTTCTTTTTCGCCGCTTGCGCCGCTGCTTTCGCCTGGGCGGCGTCACTTTGCGCCTGTTGTACTGTTCCGGCAGCCGGAATCTGCGGCGCCTGAGGCACCTGAGGCATAGTCTGGGCGAGAATATCGGCGGGCATCACCGCCGCGCCAATCAGCGAAGCGGCGATTCCCTTGCCCAATTGACGACGATTGATCTTGTCCATGGCGCACCGCCTCTCCAAGCGAAGGATTTCGGGCGATATCATACACCTCGCCAAAGCCCCGTCTAGCCTTGCGGGGATCCGCATGGGCCCAAGACCATAACATTCCGTGCTAATTTCACGCAGGGGATCATGGCCGACACGATCGAAGAGCTGAACGCGGAAATCATCCGCTGCAAAAAATGCCCACGACTGGTCGTTTACCGGGAAAAAATTGCCAAGGAGAAGCGCCTCTCCTTTCGTGACTGGGATTATTGGGGCAAGCCCGTTCCTGGCTTCGGCGATCCGCACGCCGAACTCCTGATTCTCGGCCTGGCGCCCGCCGCACATGGCGCAAACCGCACCGGCCGCATGTTCACCGGTGACCGCTCGGGAGATTTTCTTTACAAGGCACTGTATCGCGCGGGATTTGCCAACCAGCCGAATTCGGTGAAACGGGGCGACGGTCTCACACTAAAGAACGCTTTCATGAGCGCAACACTTCGCTGCGCGCCGCCCGCCAACAAACCCCTGCCTGCGGAACTAGCCAACTGTCGTCCGTATTTCGAACGCGATCTCGAAATCCTCAAGCCGCGCGCAATCCTGGCCCTTGGCGGCATCGCGATGCGGATGTATCTCGGGCTGCTTAAATCGGAAGGCAAGATCTCAGGCCTTGCGGAGTTTCCCTTTGGCCACGGCGCAAGCTACACGCTCCCCGAGCCATTGCCGCACCTGTTTGCCTCTTATCACCCAAGCCAGCAAAATACGTTCACCGGGAAACTAACCGAAGAAATGCTCGAAGGTGTCCTAGAGGACGTGAAGAAATTCCTGAAACAGAAGTAGCGGCAGAGGCAGGTCTACTCTGTCAACGTCTTGACATGCGCTTCAAGCGAGGCGCAGTACTCGTGCTCGGCATCGAGCGAAGCTTGTAACTTTTTGACCAGCAGCTCGAGGCGGCGAACTTCATTGCGCAGTTTTTGGAGTTCGGCCGAAGAACCGGCCGGCGATCCGGCTCCCGGCGCGCGCTGGGCGGCGGCATTCGCAGCAACCGCTGGAGCGATTGGCGAAGCCGGTCTCGGCGCGAGAGCCGCCCGCTGCTCGTGTGCCGCGGGAGCAAAAGGGGCTTCGGCAGGTGCCGCCGGCGCAAAAAAGTTCGTCAGAACTTGCGCCGCAGGCGCTGGAGCGGGCGTGGCCGTGGGAGCGGCGGCGGGAGCAGACGGAAATTTAGATGCAAGCAGGCCCTTCACGCGGCCGATCAGATCGCTTGGATGAAACGGCTTGCGAATCAATTCATCGGCCTTCACCGCCAGCGCCTTTTCAGCGACGGTCTTGTTCACCACGCCCGACATCAGAATCACCGGCGTGCGGCCAAACTGCTCATGCTGCTTGATGAAGTCGCAAACTTCGTAACCGTCTTTGTCCGGCATGATCACGTCGGTGATCACGGCGTCCGGGGCTGCTTCGGCGAATTGCGCGAGTGCGGTCGCGGCATCCGGGCAGGTGATGACGTGGACGTTTTCCTTGCGGAAAGCGATCTTGATGACTTCGCGCATGGTCGCGCTGTCGTCAATGAAATAGACCGTAGGGACGCGCGCCGCGGTCAATGTGGCCGAATCGCTCATGCCGGCTCCTTTTCTTCGTGCGCGTCGCGTTGGTCTTCGTCGAATTCGCGCATGGCGTCAAGCAAAAGATCGGTCGCCGAACGCAGGACGGTGCGCTGAGAAGCCGTCGCTCCGTAAACGAATTTGTAAACGCCCTTCGCCGCGCCATGGCAGGCTTTCACGATTTGCGTAACCGCCTCGTCGCCAAAAAGCGACGCGCATTCGGCGTGCAGGATTTCGCCGCCCTCAAAAAAGATGATGCCGTCGGTATCGCCAGCGTTGATATGTAGCGCGCCGCTTTGCCGCGCCTGCCCGAGCATCTGGATCACGCCCGGCAGATCGAGGTGCGAAAGGCTGCCGCTGAGATCGGTCTCTGCACTCGAGAGCATCTGCGTCGGTTGAAAGCCTTCGTGCCGGCTGACGAGAAAGCTCCGCACATGCGCGGCGATATCCGCAGGCGGGCGCCGGCGGTCGACGTAGTCGTCGCACCCGGCGCGATAAGCCTCCAGCAGCGCCTGGTCGTCGCCCGCGCCGACCGCGATCAGGGGAATGTTGGCTGTCTTCGGATCGGCCCGCAGAATCGGCGCCATTTCATGCGCGCCCATCTCGCGTAGATTCGTGGCGCAAAGAATGGCGGCAGGCGCGTTCCACTCGAGCATGGTGAGCGCATACGAGGCTTGCGCGCTGGTGACGACGTCAAAGCCTTCGGCTTTCAGCGCTTCGGACACGCGCTTGGAGAAATAGACGTTGCTGTCGATCAGCAACACGCGCGGGAGACTGGCGGCAGGGTTCATTGCGCCGCCTCACGAGCAGCGGGTGCGCCATTTTCTGAATGGAGACGCACCAGCGCTTCGATATCGAGCACGCCGATCGTTTCGCTACCGAACGAGATCTCACCGCAAATGTAGGCGGGCTGGCCCTCGCCAGGTGCGCGCATTTCGCTCGTCACCAGTTCGCATTCGCCATCGACGGGAATCGCGCTCATTTCGGCGACGGCCCCAAATTTGCGGCGCGCAATGAGATAGAAGCGGTTCGCCAGCGAACTTCGGCCGGAAAGCGCTCGCCCCGCATCGTAAACGGGAAGAATTCGGCCGCGGCGAACGATCACGCCGGAAAGCAGCGGCGATCGGTGCGGGAAAGAGTGCAGCCGCACGGGCGGTGCAAGCTCCGCCACAAGCTTGGCCGGCAGGGCAAAACGGTGATTGGCCAAATGAAGGAGCACGAACGAGTCGCGCTGAGCGTTTTCGTGCGCGGTCATTGCGAAGCGGCTCCTTCCATTTCCCGTGGCGCCGCGGCGGTGGGCGAAGCCCCGTCGAGCAGATGGAATTCCTCAGCCGTAAGAAACCCGCGCGGATCGACGACCGGGATCACGTGATCGTTCAAATAAGCGAGCCCGCGATACCAACGCCGCTCGGCGCCTGAAAACGCGAGCGGCAGTTCGAATACGGCAGGGAGCTCGGTCATGCGCTCGATGCGATCGACAAGTACCGCAACGCGCAGCTGGCGGAGGATCAGCACAAGCGTCGGCCGCGAAATGCCCAGACCAAAATGGACGCAGGCATTGACGACGAAATACTGGCGAGGTCCGCGCTCGAGGGTGTGGCGAACCTTCGGCACACCGGCCATCTGGAATTCGCGGGACGCGCCCGCGATGCTGTCGGTGCTTCGAATTTCCTGCACGGCATCGGCCGCGATGGCAAAAAACTGGCGCGAAACGGCGAACAGGATCGCCGGTTCGGACGCACGCAACTTGCGCGGGCGAGAGGTGTCCTGCTGGGCGATTTTCATCGCACACCTGCCAGCGACGGCCGGAAAATTCGCGCGACGCGTTTCTCAATCGCCGCCGCAATATTGCCAAGCGGCAACACTTCGTCGACGGCACCGATTTTGATCGCTTCCGCAGGCATGCCGAAAATCATCGACGTGGCTTCGTCCTGCGCAAAAACAAAGCCGCCCTTGGACTTGAGGGCGAGCGCACCTTTCGAGGCATCATTGCCCATGCCGGTAAGCACGACGCCAACGGCAAGATGGCGAGCATACGCGGCGATGCTCTCGAAAGCGACGTTCGCGCACGGACGATAGCCTTCGATGCGCGGTCCTTCATCGAGCTGGATTTTCCCTTGCGGCGACAGGCGCAAGTGCGAAGCGCCGGGGCAAACATAGATCGTGCCAGCCTGCGGCGTTTCGTTGGCAGTGGCCTCCTTCACGGAAAGCGCGGAGACTTCGGAAAGCTGCGCGGTGAACTGGCTCGTAAACGCTCCCGGCATATGCAGTACGAGAATCACAGCCGCCGCCAGATCTTTCGGCAATCCCTCGACAACTTTCATGACCGCCGCGGGCCCCCCGGTAGACGCAGCAATCGCGACGATCGGAATCTTCCCGTCGCCTGGCGAGGTGATCGGCCGCACACCACCTGCAACGCCGGCTCCGCCTGCGTTGGTTGCGCCAATCTTTGACCGCGTAGCGGTGCGAACGACACGCACTTTGGCCGCGAGCTTCAGCTTGCGCGTCAGCTCCTCGCGAACCGATCGCATGTCCAGGTCAATGCCGCTCGAGGGTTTGGGTACGAAATCGATGGCGCCGAGTTCGAGCGCGCGCAGCGTGCTTGCCGCGCCGTCACGCGATTCCGAGCTGACGATTACGATCGGCCGTGGATGCTGCGACATGATCAGTTCGGTCGCTTGCAAGCCGTCGATGTGCGGCATGTTGATGTCCATCGTGATCACGTCGGGCTTGAGTGACTCGGCCATGGCAACCGCGTCGCGTCCATCGCGCCCCTGGCCGGCGACCTCGAGTTGCGGATCGGCATTGATAATGTCGCGCAGGACCCGGCACATGAACGCGGAATCGTCCACGATCAGCACGCGAATCTTTTTTTCCTGCGTCGCGTTTGTCGTCATATCAATCCTGCCGCACCGGCAAAACCGGCGCCCTGCGATCGCCTGAGCGGCCCAGCTGGTGATTCGTACCGAGCAATTCCTCAACCGCCCCCAGCAACTGGTCTTCCTGCACCGGTTTGGTGAGGAAGCCCGACGCGCCTTCCTTGATCGCGCGGTCGCGATGTTTTGCGCCTGCACGAGAGGTCACCACGAGAACCGGAATCTTTTTGGTCGCGGGCGTCTGCCGCAGATGGGCCATCAACTCGTAGCCGTTCATGCGCGGCATTTCGAGGTCGGTGATCAACAGATGGCAACCGGTCTGCGTAACGATTTCCGAAGCCTCGAGCCCATCGGAGGCAAGCTTCACGCGATAGCCGGCTTTCGAAAGCATGCGGCCGACGAATTTCCGCACGCTGATCGAATCGTCGGCGACCACCACGACGCAGTCGTTGCTCACAGCGTCCACCGCTTCTGTGGGAATGCTGCCCGATGCGACGGCTTCCGCACCCGGCGCAAAAACGCGAGCGGCAGCCGACGTAACGTGCGCGTGCGGATCGGGCGCGCCGAGCGACGCAAGCCGATTCAGATCGATCAGCAGAATCAAGCTGCCGTCGGAAGCGATCGTCGTCCCAGGGAAAAGTTTCACTCGGCGCAGATAGTCGCCGAGGTTCTTGATCACGATTTCGTCCTTGCCGAGCACCTCTTCCACGACGACGCCGATCTGCTTGCCTCCGACGCGCGCGATCACCATATGGAAATATCCGTTGAGCGGCTCAAGCGCTGTCAGCCCAAGCTGTGTGTCGAGGCGAATCACCTCGGTCACCACATCGCGCACGCGCGTGAGGAGCTTGCCTCCCACGTCTTCAATGTCCGCAGGCCGCAAACGGCGGATTTCTTCGACCACGGCGAGTGGGAATGCGAAAACCGACGTGCCACAGCGCACGAAGAGCGCCTGCGAAATGATCAGAGTCAGAGGCACTTTCACGGTAAAGCACGCGCCTTTGCCCGGTTCAGAACGGACTTCGATTTCGCCGTTCAGTGCGTGGACGTTTGAGCGAACGACATCGAGTCCGACGCCGCGACCGGCCAGTTCAGAGGTCGACGCGGCAGTTGAAAATCCGGGGCGGAAGAGAAATTCGCGCAGCTCGCGTTCGGAAAGCTCGGCCGCTGCAACCGGAGACAGCGCCCCCGACGCAACCACGGCCTGGCGGACGCGCTCGTTGTCGATGCCGCGGCCGTCGTCTTCGACCTCGACATAGATGTGATTGCCGCGATGATACGCGCGGATCGTGATGCGTCCCTTTTCGGATTTTCCGACCGAGCGACGCGTTTCCGGATATTCGAGACCGTGCGCCACGGCGTTTCGCGCCAGATGAATCAGCGGATCGGAAATGTGCTGGATGATGTTGTTGTCAAGCTCGGTCTCAGCACCCTCAAGCAGCAACTCGACGGGCTTGCCGGCTTCTTTGGCAGCGTCACGAACGGTCCGCGAGAGGCGCGTATAGAGATTTCCGACCGGGACCATGCGAGCGGCCGTGATTTCGTCCTGCAAGTGATGCGTAAGTTTCGTGAAATCGTCGATATCGCTATCCACGCGACCCATGAAACTTTCCAGCTGCGTCAGCACTTCAGTGACGTCTGCCGAAATTTCGGTGAGCGAACGCGAAAGGATGTTCACGTCGTCGTAGCGATCCATCTCGAGCTCACTGAAGTCCATTAAGTCGTCGGAGGTGACGGCCGGCATGGAATCGAAATGTCCGCGGAATGTGTCGCGCTGCGGCGGCTGGCTGCCCGGAATCAGAGTGCCGCGCAGACGGCTGAATTCGTGCTTTTCCTGAAAGTCCGAAATCTTTCCCGAGAGGCGTCCTTTCGAGAAATTCAGCACTTCGACAAGCTTTGAAAGTTCCGATAGCCGGCCCAGCATGCGCGTGCGGTTGATCACCAATTCGCCCACGGCGTTCATCATGCGGTCGAGCCGATCAAGCGAGATGCGCACGGATTTCGACTGCGGCAGCGGGCCGGAACGGGCCGGGGCGGAGCTGCGGCCCGACCCAACCGATTGAGCGTCCGCGCTGGGCGTGCTTTCGGCAAGCGACTCGTCGAGTTCTTCGGGCGCGAGCGCGGCGATTCTGCCAAGCAGCGGATCGACTGCGCCGGCCATTTCTGTTTGGCTCATCCACTGGCGGTGGAGAAATTTCTTCAACACGTCCACCGATTGCAGGCAAATATCGACGAACTCTCCGCTCGGCTTCAGCACTCCGTCGCGCAGGCGACCGATCAAATCCTCAACGCGGTGGGCGATCGCAGCCATGCGATGCAGACCGACTTGCGCCGCCGAGCCCTTCACCGTGTGCATGGAACGGAAAAGTCGATTCGTGTCCTCTTCGTTTGGATTCCCTTCAAGCGCGAGCAGGCATTCGGTTACTGCCTGCATATGTTCTTCGGCCTCAGGAATGAAAAATTCAAGGACTTCGTCGGGAACTTCGGCGTCCTCCGGCAAACGATCAGCGAAGGATTCCGCTTCAAAGATTCCCGGAATCGGTTCGCCCTCGCCGATCTGCGGATTGGCCGGCGCTGCGGCCTCCGGCTCAACCGGCGTTGGAAACGCGAACGAGTAGCGCTGCTTGAACGAAGTCAGGTCCTCGACGGTTTCAGTGCCCGTCGAGCTGATTTGCAGAAGATCGAACTCCAGCACCGAGATCGCGTCGGCAACAAACTCGGTGAGCGGGCCGTACATCTCCTGCGTGAGTGCGGCGTTCACCGCATACTGAAAAATGTGCGCCATCTTGCCCGCGATTTCTGAAAAGTACGGGAAACCGTAGCTCGCCGCGGTGCCTGTGAGCGTGTGCGCGGAAATATGGAGACGCTGCAGATCCTCAGTGGTGGTCTGCGGCTCTTGCAAGATGCCGGAATACTCCCGCAGGTATTGGAGGTGGTCCGACGCCTCCTGCAGGAATATCTCGATGCTTTCGCGGTCCGGGCCGTTCACAGGCTGTTCTCCACAAGCGCGACACTGCGGCTCGATTCCGCCGCGACCGGTTTGCGATACAAGCGGCACTCGCCGAACGTCACCGCCTCGAATTTCACGGGCGTGTGCGTGAGCGTCTCGGAATGGCCGAGCATGAAATAGCCGCCGGGCTCGAGCGCTTCATAAAAACCGCGCAAGATCGCCAGCCGACGCTCTTCGGTGAAATACATGAGCACGTTCATGCAAAAAATACAGTCCAGCTTGCCCACGTACATCGGCGCGGCCAGATTCATCTGGGCAAAAGAAATCAACCGCCGGATGCGCGGCTTCACGTGGAAACCGGTTTTCACAGCGCCGAAATGCGTTTCGACTTGCTGATCTGTGAGCTCCTGCAAGCTGCGCCGTGAATACACGCCCTTTTCGGCGTGGCGCAGTGCGCGACGGCTGATGTCGGTGGCAAGGATTTCGATCTCCCATGCCTCGGCGAATTTCAGCGTGTCGCACAAAGTGATCGCGATCGAGTAAGGCTCCTCTCCGGTCGAACAGCCCGCGCTCCACACGCGCAGAGTGCGCGGGTTCCGCCAGAACTTCCGCTCCTGAATCTCCGGGAGAATCGTTTTTCCCAGCGCCTGGTAGACGGCCGGATACCGAAAAAACGAAGTCTCTTGCGTCAGCAGCCGCTCGAGAAACGCATCGTATTCGGAGCCACCGCCGCGAATCCGCCGCAGCACCTCCGCGCCGCTGTGCAGCTTTTCTTCTTCGGCATACTCGTGCACGCGTGTCGAAAGGAATCGCTCGCGCGATTCATCCAGGTGCACCGCAGAGCGCTGCTCGATCAGCGTGCGAATCTCGCTGAGGTCCGCATGCGTGATATGCGCGGCTGTGGGTGGATGGCGTTTCATTTTCGGCCTGCGTCAACGAGCGAACGAAATCGTTCGCCGGGTCGCCTTACCGACGCGCCCCCACCGGAACTGCTCCTTGCAGTTCTTCGCCCGAGACAGGGCCCGTTACCGCCGCTTCCTGCGCGCGTCCGGACGAGCGGAATTGGGCGAGCGCTTCGTTCAGTTGTTCGGAGAGCTTCACCATGTTTCCCACGGTGGAAGCCGTCTGGCGCGCTCCGGCGGTCGTCTGGCGCGTAATGCCGGAAATAATCTGCATCGCGTTCGCGACGCCTTCGGTACCACGCACCTGCTGCTTGGAAGCGAGTGAAATTTCCTGGACAAGTTCGGCCGATTGGCGCACGACACTCGAAATCGCCTCGAGCGCTTTTCCGGCCTGATCGGCAAGGCCCGCGCCGACCTCCACTTCGCGCGTGCCGTCTTCCATGACGACCACGGCCTCGTTCGTCTCGGCCTGAATCGCTTTAATCAGGGCCGCGATGTCTTTGGTGGCGCTGCGGGAGTGTTCGGCCAGCTTTCGGACTTCGTCGGCGACGACCGCGAAACCCCGGCCTGCGTCGCCGGCGCGTGCCGCTTCGATGGCGGCGTTAAGAGCGAGCAGGTTGGTCTGCTCGGTGATGTCGTTGATCACGTTGATGATTTCCGAAATTTCCAGCGAGCGATCGCCGAGCGACTTGATCTTCTTTGCCGTCGCTTGCACCGATGCGCGGATGCGCTGCATTCCTTCCAGCGTATCGCGCACGGCGCGGTTGCCCTGCTCGGCTGCATCGAGTGCACGGCGCGCAGCTTCTGCGCTGGCCTCGGCGTTGTTCGAGACTTGCTTCATCGAGACCGTGAGCTCTTCCACGGCAGAGGAAGTGTTGGTGATTTCCTGGTCTTGCTGTGTTGCGCCGGCCGTCATTTCGTCCGCCGCGCCAAGAATCTGGTTGGCGCTGGTGCTCACGTCGATTGCGGCTTTTCGAACGCGCTCGAGAACCTTTGTGAAGTTGTCGAGCATGAAGTTCACCGAGTCGACCACGTTGCCGAGCGCGTCGTTGGTCACCTTGCCGCGAATCGTCAAGTCGCCGCGCGCGACCTGGCTGATCGTGTTGAGCAGGTCAGCAATGCTGCGCTGGAGGGAATCCTGCGCTTGCTGGCTGGTCACTGCGTGCGCAACCTTGGCCACGCTGCGATTGAAGTTTTCGGCGATCGCAGAGAACTCGTCACGGCTGGCAATTTCGGCGCGCGCGCGAACGTCCCCGGCGACAACGCGCTCGGAGAATTTCGCGAGCTCGTCAACCGGCTTGAGCACGCGAGCGCTCAGCATCCAGATCAACGAGAGCACGGCGACGATCGCGAGCACGCCGGCCCCGAGCAATGCACTGCTGGCGCTGGGCGGAAGAGAGGAGACGTCCGCCGTGCCCGCCTCTTTCCCAGCGTGGAAGGCGAGGCCGAGAACGCCAAACAGTGCGATGCCGGTCCACAGGACAAGCATCCAAACAATCGAACTTAAACGAGACTTCATGACTTCCTCCCAAGCACTTGCGCGCCTAATATCGATCCGCGCCTTTTAAGGCGCCTGTCTTGCGCTCGTGCGAGTCGAGCGCCGTGCCCACCAGCAAAACCCGGTGCAGATCCCGACCGCGCCTCAAATCACCGGCACAGGAAAAACGTCGGTCAAACGCCGAAGGTCAACCACCAATGCAAGCCGATCTTCATGACGCAACATTCCGCGGCAATGCGGCACGTCGTGGGGCGCGTGGTCAAGCAAGGTGTCCTCCGACGCTGAAAACGTGCCGATCACTTCGTCCGCCGCGATGCCCACGCGCAGATCGTCGCGCTGCGCATCGCCCTTCAACGCCGCCACCACGACATGCTTTGGCAGCAATCCCGGGCGGCGGCCTTCGGTAAATGCGATGTCCATCAAAGGCACGATCGTGCCGCGCAAATTGAAGACACCCATCAAGAACGCGGGCGCCAGAGGAATGCGCGTCACCATCGGCCAGTCGACGACTTCTTCGACTTCGAGCACCGAGAGAGAAAACCGTTCGCGGCCCGCGCGAAACACGCAATACTGCCGCTCCGGCCGCGACTCCTCGACCGAAGCTTCATTCTCGAGGAACTCCCCCGCTTCGAGGCCATACACCGGCCCCGGCAGGAGCGTTCGGCTTTGCAGAATGTCAGCCATCAGGCGAACCTCTTCACTGCGCTCAACAATTCTTCGAGCGTAAACGGCTTGGCCACAAACGCGTTGGCGCCCTGCTGCTCGCCCCAGTAGCGATCGCTTGGGGCCGACTTCGATGTAACCAGGATCACGGGAATCTGCGCATAAGACTCCTGGCTCTTCAGATCGCGGCACACCTGAAAGCCGTTGCGCTTCGGCATCACGACGTCGAGAAGGATCACGCTGGGCCTTTCGGCTTCGATCGCCTCTTCGGTCTTCGTGGGATCGGAGATCGCCACGGAGTGAAATCCCGCCTCGGTCAACATCGATTGCAAGAGCCGGATCTCGGCCTGCGAATCGTCCACCACCAGGACCTTCTTCAGCACAGCCTCACCTCCGCCTGCTCATCCACGGAAGGAAATGCAAATCCGCGGCCACCCTTGCCCGGCGTTCGCGTTTTGCGACCGCCTTGTAAACTCAATCGATCCATGCACTTTGCTCGCACGGCCCCAACTCACGGACGGAGCGCGACTCGATGAGGCGCTTCCTCGGTCTCATCGTGAGAATCGTTCTCACCGACCCGCATCTCCGCTGCAAGCGATGAGAACCGCTGCATCACCTGATGGAGACGAAGCGCCATCGCGTGAATCGTTCGCACCTGCTCGCGGCTTTCCGCAGCGAGCGCTCCGGCATCGAGCACCAGCAGATCCGCGTTGCCCAAGACCGATGTCAGCGCGTTGTTGATCCCTGGCCGCATTTCGAGCATGTAGCGGCCAAGAGTCGCGTCGTGCTGCAAGTCGAGCGCGAGCCGCTCGGCACGCTGCGAACGTGTTACCGCTTCCACGCGGCGCAATGCTTCACTTGAAACCAGAATCAGCGCGTTGATCCAGCCGTCCTGCCGCGCGACGATCAGCAATTGCGGATGCTGCGCCCGCAGAAGAGGAATGTCCTTTTCGTGCTCGGCGACATGCACGACGGCAATGGTCGGCGAAGCGCAGGCGGCAGCCAGCGCCGAGAGCACCGAGGGCAACTTGCCGTCCCGCACCGGGCCGGCAATGACAAGGTCATAGCCGAGCGCGATCGAGGGATGCCACACGTCGCTCGTCGCGACGGTGATTCCCGGCGCGTGAGGCTCGGTCTGCCAACGCGCAGCGACGGTGCGCGCGAATTCCGAGTCGTCCGAGACGATCAAGACGCTCGCGTAATGCAGAGGATCAGCCATTTTGCCTGTCAATCAGGGCTGGAGCTTTTCCGCTTCTTCGATGAAGGAGAGCAGCCGCTTCGTGCTGATGCCCAGATTTACGGCCGCTTCGGTGTTCTTGCTGCGCTTGGCCTGCTCGACGCGCCCCTGGAAATACGAAAATTCGCTACGCGCCAGTTCGAGCGCCGAAGCCAGGGCCGCTTGCTGACCGGAGCGCTTTCTCTCCTCGGTCCCCAGCGAAACCAACGCGCGGGCAACGACCGCGCGCCGCAGATCTTCGGCTTCCTGGTCGCCCTCGGCAACAAACGCCGCAACTTCCCAAGACGAAAGCAGCACTTTCGTATCCTTCAACACGACCGTGGACATCGAGCGTCCGCGCGAAGGCGGCGCCGCGATCAGTTGCTCCCAGATCGCTTCCAGGCACTTGTCGGCATCCATCAACGGATCGGCAGGCGGAGCAGGTGCGGGCGCCGCCGGTTTTGCGGCGGCGGCCGGAGCCGCAGCAGGCGGCGCGACAACAAGCGCCGGCTCTTCGTGCGCTTCGACAGGTTTGGGGGGTTCCGGCTCAGCGAAAAAGCTTTCCGACGCACTCGACTGCATCATCTCTTCCCAGGCAGCGCCATCGACCTTGGGCTCTTGCTTGGCCGGCGTCGCAGCGGCGGGTGCTGAAGCGGAATTCACGCGCGCCAGAACTTCTTCCAGATCGGCCCGCAAAGCGAGCAACTGCTCAAAGGCATGCGTGACCGAGCTTTCGGTGTAGTCCTTCTGAAAAGGCTGGCGCCAGTTTTCGCAGAACTGCCGCAAATGAACCGTCGTCTCTGCCGCGGAAAATCCTGCGCGCCGGCAATCGGCGGTCTTCACGCCCTTCGCTTCGAGCGCGTTCACCGCATCCTTCACTGCCGCGAGGTCGGCATGCAGCAATTGAATGAACGTACGCCGCAGCACGAAATTGAACCGGCAGAAGGCTACCAGCGCCGCCGGATCGTAGAACATGGGACCTGCCGCGTCCTTCAGCATGCGGCCCTGTTCGAGCAATCCGTGCTCGAGCAGGTCGCGCAAACTGCGGCACTGCGACAGTTTGCCGAGAATTTCGTCGAGCGGCACGCACCATTCGAGCGGCGTCGGGTCGGCTTCTTTCAAGACGGGCGAAAGTACGCGCGCAACGTCCTCCAGGCCAATCGGCTTGTGATAGAGCTCCTCGGGCGCGCAAAGCGCGAAATACTGCACGAGCAGCAAGTCGATTTTGTCTCGATCGGAGTTGGCTTTTTCCGGTTTGCGCATCTGCCGCTGAATGAACGCGCGAAGGCTTTCTTCCTTGCCGTTGAGCGTCTCGGAGGGAATCTGGCGGACCTGATAAGCAAGAACTTTCGTGTCGATCGCATTCATCCATTCAATGTGGCGATCGAAAATCGGTCGCGTCGGCCGGGCTGGCGGCATCTCGCCTTCGGCGTAGGGCGACGGTTCCAGGCTGAACTGCGTCGAGAGCGCGGCGTAGAGCGGGTAAACGAGCCGCGCCTCCTTCCACAGGGAGGCCGCGTCAAGTTGCGCAGCCGCTGCCGGTGTAAGGTTCTTGCTCAATTCCGGAGGCGCGAGCGTCGTCCCGGGTGTTTTTGGGCTCATGGTTTGATGATCCAGTTTCCGACTTCGCCCGCGAACCGCGCGGCGATAGCCTTTCGTCCGCCGTCGTAGCGAACGGCGATTACCGTGGCGCGTGCATCGAGCGAACCATCGGCATTTGCGACGCGCACGCGATCTTCGAATTCCAGCGGCAGCGTCGAAGCAAACAGCACTTCCTGCGGCGTTCCGAATTCGATTGTGGTCTGCTCCTCGAGCCGGCGCCGGTGTACGCCAAGCGCCGTGACTCTCACAGGGATGCGCACGGGCGAGGCGCTCGGAAAAAGCTGCGCGAGTTTCTCAATGCACGTCGCGCCATCCACTCGTGTCTCAATTGCGGCTTTGCGTGCCACCAGACTTCGATTCCTCTCATCGTCCGCCGAAGCGAGTTTCTGCGGGCGCGAAACGCGAAAATCACGCCGTTGTTGTTTCCGAGCGATTTGCCCCGGTGTGAACTGCAATAAGCGGACCAAAAGCGGGCGGGAGTCGGCTGCTCTAAGTTGCTTGTAATGAGCGGCTTGAATTGCGCGGAGGGTTGGAGTGTTCTAAGGCTGTCTCATGATGAAACAGTCGGCGTCTCAGAGAACGTCCAGGTTTGCTTGCTTCGCGACGTGCGCAGTCGGCGCCGATCCTTGTCTCAATTTGCGCTGTGCACTGGTTCGGGCAGCCCCCCGTGCGAGGAGCGAAGCGGAATATTGTAGAGCTTGAGCTTCCTGTAAAGAGTTGCGCGGCTGATGCCGAGCATCCTGCCCGCAAGCTTTTTGTCGCCGCCAGCCTGTTCGAAAACGCGAAGAATGGTCATGCGCTCAAGTTCGGCAAGCGCCGTTGTCGACGAAGTTGTGTCCGCCCCGTGACTGTTATCTTCATTCCCGCGAATCGTTGCCGGCAGGTCGACGGCGTCAATCGTCCGGTGATCGCCCAACGCCACGGCCCGTGCGATGCAGTTTTCGAGCTCGCGAACGTTTCCCGGCCAATCGTAGTTCAAGAAAGTTTTCATGGCAGGCGCCGTCACTTGAATGTTTTCCCCCGGCGCGTAGCGATCGAGGAAGCAGTGCACGAGTTGAGGAATATCGGATCTCCGCTCGCGCAAGCTGGGCAGATGGATCGTGACGACGTTCAGACGGAAATAGAGATCCTTGCGAAAAGTTCCGGCGCGATAGGCACCCTCAAGATCGCGATTGGTCGCGGCGATCACGCGCACAGAAACCGATACTTTGGAATTGCTGCCCACGGGCCGGACTTCTTTCTCCTGCAGCACACGCAGCAACTTGGCTTGCATCTCGAGCGGCAGTTCGCCGATTTCATCGAGGAAAATCGTTCCACCATTGGCGGTCTGAAAGAGGCCCGCTTTGGCCTTCAATGCCCCTGTAAAAGCGCCCTTTTCATGGCCGAAAAGCTCGCTTTCCATCAGCGTGGGGACCAGCGCGCCGCAGTCCACTGCGATAAACGGCGTCTCTGCAAGCGGACCGCGATAGTGGATCGCGCGCGCAATTAATTCCTTTCCGGTCCCGCTCTCGCCCGTAATCAGCACCGGGGTCCGTCCGTCTTTCAAGCGCGACACCATCCGCAACACATCTTGAATTTTTGTCGATGAACCGATGATGCCGTCCAGGTGGGTCTCAGTATCCATGCGCTCGCGCAGAAAATGATTTTCAGCAACCAGGCGGACTTTCTCCGCCATCCGCTGCAAGAGCTGTCGTAGCTTCTCGACGCGAAACGGCTTTTCGATGTAGTCATATGCGCCGTGGCGCATCGCTTCGACGGCGGACTCGATCGATCCGTGCCCGGTCATGATCGCGATTTCAGCGCGCGGCAAAAGTTCCTTGGCTTTTCTCAGCAGGTCGGTGCCGCAGAGATTGGGCAGCTTCAGGTCGGTAAGAACAATGTCGGCGGGCGCGGCTTCAAGCGATTCGAGCGCAGCCTCGGCCGATTCGGCCTCCTTGCATGCGAATCCCATTCCCTGCCCGACCGTGATGCACAGGCGGCGAATGCTCTGCTCGTCATCGACGATCAGGAGCTGCAATTTTCGGTCATCGGTCACGACGTACCTTAGCTCTCTCTCCCGGAAGGACCAGGGCGCACACATACACCGGCTTGGCGCATGGAGAACGGAACTCGCGAACGATCTGGTTCGCGGCTCCGGGGAAATATGCAAGGAGGCCCCCGAAGAACCTTTCGGGGCGCGAGGAGTTTTCTCGTAACTGTCCTAGTGCACGCATGGAGGTTGGGGGCAGCGCGCGCTTCGCCTAGCACGTTGACCGTACTAGGGAATCTCAAATTGAGTCAATCGATCGCGCGGACAGGCGTGTTGAAACAGACAATCGCACGCGCGTCGCAGCGTGAGACACCTCATGCGACCGCGAGCCTGGCTTGAGACGCCCGCGCTCTCTGGTGTCGCTGCCTAGCCGCTGGCCGGGAAACGAGAACATTTTTAGAATCATATGGTTACAAGGCTCTCGAACATTTGGAAACACCAGGTAAAAGTACCGACCGGACATGGCATCGCCATTGCATTTTCCTCAGTGGATTACCAGGCGGGAGGGCCCTTTTCCATGAATCGCAAACTTGGGTTTACGAGCTTCGTGATCGCGCTGTTGCTGGGGGGCACGTCTATAACGCCGTTCACGCTGCGGGCGCAAAACGTTTCGGCCGATTCGAGCGGGCGCAAGGTTCGCTCGAAAGTTGTGCCTTCGTATCCGGATATCGCGCGCTCGGCTCACATCACCGGGCGAGTAAAGATCGAGGCGACGATTGCGGCCGACGGCCACGTGATCAGCACCAAGGTTGTCGGGGGCAGCCCGGTGTTGGTGAACGCAGCGACCGACGCCCTTACAAAATGGCGGTTTGAACCCGGTCCAGCCGACACGGTGGAAATAATCGAATTTCAATTCGACGGCGTCAGCTGACGCCTTCCGATTTTCCGCGCGCACACGGCCTCTGCCTGAGAGCAAGCGGCACGGCACAACGCGCGCAGGCCAAAAAATGGGCGAGGGCGGAGGAGCTTCAAGATGACGATCCAGAAGAAGCTGTACCAGGGATTCGGCGCGATCCTGGTGATCATGTCGGTTCTATTGATATTCAACGTCTTTACGGTTTCGCGCCAATATTCAGCTCGCTCGGTTGCCAACGCCACGATGGAAGAGGTGCGAGCCATCGACAACGTTCGGTACCAGGTGATGCAAAACCGTCTCCATCTTGGCAGCTATTTGCTGAGCGGCGACGCGCGTGACGAGGACAACACGAACAAAGGAATCGTCGACGTTCAGAATCTTCTGAAAGACAGCGAAGCCAAAGCCAGCGACGAGACGTTGCGCGGAACTC
>Ga0210401_10003448_pt1 | contig 16889 bp, 18 predicted proteins | sample IncBWH32MmetaG_FD_150866 | JGI IMG/M metagenome (GOLD analysis project Ga0210401, IMG submission 150866) | Forest soil microbial communities from Barre Woods Harvard Forest LTER site, Petersham, Massachusetts, United States - Inc-BW-H-32-M | ecosystem: Environmental > Terrestrial > Soil >... | reverse complement strand
CTCGGGTCTTTGCCGTCCTTGAGCAGGTCTTTGGCCTTGTCGCGCGCGCGCCGCGCGTCGGCGAGCGAGAACGTGCCATCCTTGCCGTTGCCGTAAGGGCCGATGGAGTAGGTTTTCTGGCGGCTGTGGAAGCGGTAGCCCATCCGCCAGAGAATTGAGGCAGCGTTGCCGGGCCTGCTCTCGTCCGGCGTGACGAAGAGATAGAGACCGCCGCCGGTCACGTCGGAAATCTTGGCGGGGCTCCACGCGCCATCATCGAATTTCGGTCGGGCGGCGCGGCAGTCGACGTCGGTCCTGATCTGCTTGGGGTTGGCGCACGCGCCACCGTTCTTGCGGGCCATCTGCTCAATTCCTTCGTTCGGAATAGCGAAAGTCGCCGTGAACATTTGTTCTCCCGATACCAACACAAATACCAACAAATCGGACGGCTGAGATCGGATGTGAGCAAACGGTGACGAACACCGATGTACGCGGAAGTGCCTATTTTTCAAGGGTTTCCGAGCACTGCGCGGACGGTTGCGGACGCTTTCGAACGTGCTTGAACAGCCTAGTTGGTGCCCCTGGCCGGAATCGAACCAGCACTCCTTGCGGAACTCGATTTTGAGTCGAGCGCGTCTACCAGTTCCGCCACAGGGGCCTTCGCAAAGCTTCGGCCAAAAACCGGCCGGGCCTCTCGAAGCCGGCGGAATATAGCGGGCGGGAAGTGCCGGTCAACCCGCGCGTATGTGATTGCTTGTCACCTCGACAGTATGGCTGGCGCGGGATAGGACGCTTCCAACACAGGGAAAACCACCGTGACGCTGGACGCCACCGCAAATCCATCCTACGCGCGCGACGCCACCCCCGCGCTGGCCGCCTCGCTCGCCATCATGGTGATCGCGGCAGCGACGCTCGCGGGCGCCTGGTTCTTCCAGCTGGCGCTGGAAATCCTGCCTTGTCCGCTCTGCCTCGAGCAGCGCTACGCCTATTATCTCGCGGTGCCGTTCGCGGCGCTGGTTGCGCTTGCAGCAGCGAAGGGCGCGCCGCGTCCTCTCTTGCTGGCGGGCCTCGCACTGTTGGCGCTGGCGGTGCTCGCCAACACCTGGCTCGGCACCTATCACGCCGGCGTCGAATGGGGGCTTTGGCAGGGACCGACCGATTGCACCGGGCAGATCGGGAATTTCGGCAGCGCCGGCGATCTCTTGCAGCGTCTCGACACCGTCAAGGTCGTGCGTTGCGACGAGGTGCAGTGGCGCTTTCTCGGCCTGTCGCTCGCCGGCTACAACGTGCTGATCTCGCTGTTGATGGCCGCGATCGCGGTGTGGGGCATCATCCGGACGGCAAAGACCTAATCATCGACATCCTCCTGCGGCCGTCCGAACAGGTGGACGATGCCGGGCGTCGCGATGGTGACGAACACGAAGCGCGACAGATGATGCGCGCCGACGAAGATCGGATCGATGTGCAAGGTCAGCGCCAGCGCCAGCATGGCATCCATCGCGCCCGGCGCGAACGCGACGACGATGTCGGCGATCCCTACATGAGTGGTCAGCACGATCAACGCGACGAAGATCGCGGAAATGGTGATGGCGATGGCGAATGAGCCGAGCCCGGCATTGACGTGGCCGAGCAGGGTCTTGGTCTTCATCCGCGCGAACCGCGTGCCGATCAATGCGCCGATCCCGACCAGCGCGACGCCGCGCATCCATGGCGGCAACCCGCCTTCGACCAGTCCCGTGCCGTGCAGCGCACTGGAGGCAATCATCGCGCCGAACATCCAGCTCGCGGGAAATTTCATCAGCCGCAGCAACAGCGACACCGCGACCGCGGCCGCGATCAGCTCGCCCAGTTCGCGCGGCGAGGCGGTGGCCACCGCGGCGACCGGCGGGGAGGATGGCGCGATCCCGGTCAACGCCAGCATCAGCGGCAATGCGGCGGTCAAGATGATCACGCGCAAGGTCTGTACCACCACGATCGCCGGCACATCGGCGCCGCGTTCGGCCGCAAGGATACTGATCTGCGACAGCGCGCCGGGACTTGCCGCGAGAAACGCGGACGTCCGGTCCCAGGCGTGAACGCGCTGCAGATAGAGGCTGGAGCCGAAGGTCGAGCAGAATGTCGCCAACGCCAACAGGCCGATGGTCAGCGGATAGGCGCTGATATGCAGGATCAGCTGCCGCGAGGCCAGCGAGCCCAGTGAAATCCCGAGCAGCACCAGCACGGTTTGCGTCATGATCGGCGGCACCGCGAGCGGGCGACCGGCAAGTGCTGCGATACCGACGGCAACCATGGCACCCGAAATCAGCCCACCCGGAAGGCTCGCCCAAAGAAACAACAGGCCGCCGGCGGTGCCGATCCCCAGCGCTTCAAGGGCGCTAAGTATTTTGGCGCGGCTCGGAAATGCAAACGCCATCGCTATGGGAAATTGATTCACGGCACCTTATGGCAAATCCCTGAGCGCAGGACAATTGCGCCAACCGCAGGTGCAGCAATGCGCGCGACCCGGTCGTTTCTCCCTCTCCCTTGCTAAAGGGGGAGGGAAAAGTATCGGTCAGATCACTTCGCCTTGGAGGCCGCTTCCTTCTTGCAATCGGAGCGGAATTTCTTGCGCTCCTTGCCATGCAGCCCCTTGGCATCGGCTTCCTTCGAGCATTCCAGCGAGGCCGCGCTGCGCGGCTTTTCGGCTTTCTTTTCGGTCGCAGCAGGTGCCGCGGCGGGCGCCGTGGTCGTCTGCGCATAGGCCGAGCTCAAGAGCAGCAGGGATGCAAAGGCTATGGCTGCGGCCGTGCGGGAAGCGATCGTCATCATGGATGCACCTCAAGGGATTGAAAAGAGGCGCAACCTCGGCTTGGGATGATGAACCGCCGATGAATAAAGCTATTCCGGCCACCGATGGGGCCACGATATTTTCGCGGGCCTGTCGTGGCGCTCCGTTGTCATGCGCGCGCGCTGCGCTAGGATGGCACCCCCAAAATATGTCCCTGAGGGAGACCAAGGATGTCCATTCAAGCAAAAATATTGTGCGCAGTTGCGGTGACGGGCTTTGCCGCGCTGGTTGTGAGCGCGCCGGCGCAGGCCCTGTCCACGCAGGAATGCAGCGCAAAATATAAGGCCGCCAAGGCCGCTGGCACGCTCGGCGACCAGAAGTGGAATGACTTCCGCAAGGCCCAATGCGGCGCGGACGCAACCCCTGCTGCGGCCCCCGCTGCAGCCCCTGCCGCACCCGTCGCGCCGAAAGAGGCGAAGAAAGAAGCGGCACCCGCCGCGGCGCCGGCAGCACCTTCCGGGCCCGCCGTATTCCCGTCGGCGGTGGATCCGAAATACGCCAAGGAAAGCGCCGGCAAGGGGCGCATGCATACCTGCGTCGATCAGTACAACGCCAACAAGGCCACGGGCGGCAATGGCGGCCTGAGGTGGATCGAGAAGGGCGGCGGCTATTACAGCGAATGCAACAAGAAGCTGAAGGGCTAAAGTCGCTCCGGTCAAATCGGGCTGGCCGGATGTCGACCATCCGGCCAGCTAGCCATCGTCAAACAGTTTCCCGGCTGACTTTGCGCCCAATTGCGTGTGCTTGCGCGCTCGGCGGCGCCCGTTCGTATGAAGAAAACGCGCCAAAAAAAGCCGGTGTCAACCTGCAGTGGAGTCTTCCGTCTTGATGGTCTCCACGACGCAAAGCCTGTTGGGACTGGCATCGGGAGCGTTGGTCGGATTTTCGCTCGGCCTCGTCGGCGGCGGCGGTTCAATCCTCGCGGTGCCGCTGATGGTCTATGTGGTCGGCGTGCCCGAACCTCATGTCGCGATCGGGACCAGCGCGATCGCGGTCGCCGCGAACGCCGCGGTCAATTTGTCCAACCACGCACGCGGCGGCACCGTGGTATGGTCGTGCGCGCTGACGTTCGCCGCGGCGGGGATCATCGGCGCCTTTTGCGGCTCGATCCTCGGCAAAATGCTCGACGGTGAGAGGCTGCTGGCGTTGTTTGCGCTGGTGATGCTCGTGATCGCGATGCTGATGCTGAAGACACGAGCTCGGATAGGCCTGCCCGACGTCAAGATGAGCCTGACCAACCTGCCCGCCATCATCGGCCTTGGTCTTGCCACCGGGACGATGTCCGGCTTCTTCGGTATCGGCGGCGGCTTCCTGATCGTGCCGGCGCTGATGCTGGCGACGGGAATGTCGATCATGAACGCCGTCTCCTCCTCGCTGGTCGCAGTGACCGCGTTCGGCCTGACGACCGCCGCGAGCTACGCGTATTCAGGCCTGGTTTCGTGGGGGTTGGCCGCGCTGTTCATTGCCGGCGGTATCGCCGGGGGACTTGCCGGCACGCGCTCGGCGCGGCAGCTGTCGGAGCGGCGCGGCGCACTCAACATCGTATTCGCCACCGTCATTATTCTCGTGGCGCTCTATATGCTGGCGCGCAACTTGTCCCTATCTTGAGTGTAGATAGAGAAAAATGGGCCGTAACGAGAACGACAGATGAATCAACCGATCAAATCAGCCGGATTGAATCGGCGCGGCATGCTTGGCCTGCTGGGCTCCGGTGCGGTCATGGCCGCTGCCGCTGCCATGCCTCGTTCGGCCGTCGCGGAAGGTGACGTGCTGACCGAAGCCCTGGTGCTGCGCGACCCCGATATTCCAGTGACCGGAAACGCTAGCGGCGACATCACCATCGTCGAATGGTTCGACTATCAGTGCCCCTATTGCCGCAAGCTCGAGCCCGAGCTGCGGCAAGTGGTGCAGGACGACGGCAAGGTCCGGCTGGTATTGAAGGATTGGCCGATCCTCGGTCCCGTCTCGGTGGTCGCGGCGCGGATGGCGCTGGCGTGCAAATTCCAGGACAAATACAACGAGGCGCATGACGCGCTGATCGGCGTCAACTCGAAACTGACCGAGCCGCGCATCAACGAACTGCTCACGGGCGCCGGCATCGATCTCGATCGCGCCAAACGCGATCTTGCCGCCAACGCAACCGCCATCGATGCCATCCTCGCGCGCAACAACGATCAGGCCACCGCGTTCGGTTTCCGTGGCACGCCGGCCTTTATCGTCGGAAAATTCCGCGTGCCGGGCGCATTGACCATTGCGGAATTCGAGCAGGTCATCGCGGACGCGCGCAAGGCGAAGATGAGCAATTAGCCCAAACAAAGGCGCCCCGCCGGGCTGCGAAGGCGCCTGATTCCGTGGTGGCGATAAAACGCCAGTTACCTTGACGAGATCTTGACCCAGTCTTCGCGGGCGCGAGCCTTCAGCGCGTGCCAGTCGCTTGCCGCGACGTCCCAGTTCACGATGGTGCGGCTATTCTGTGCGACCTGGCCGTTGGCGACACTCGAGGTTTGCATGGAATCGTAGGCGTAAACGCCCGCGACCAATAGCAGCGCACCCAAAATCATTCCCAGAAAAACGCGCATGACCAATCCCTCCAGTGACGTCGGTTAACGCGGTTGCTGGATGATGGTTCCATCGTCCCGGCGTTCGCCGGAACGCGCCGGCGGTGTCTTCGCCGTCGCGGATCCCGTTGCTGGCGATAGCGCCGCTGTCACCATGTTGAGCGACTTCAGCTCATCCGGCTTGAAGACGAACAAGCTGTCGTGCGGCGTCTCCATGGCGTGCACCCAGACCTGCAGGCTGATGCCCATCTCGCCGAGATAGCGCTGGCAGCGCGCGGAGATGTTCTGCGCGATGCTCATCTCGTCGCGGGGTGGACCGTTGGCCGCCGAACGCATCGCCGCCACCTGGTGCACGCCGATCATGGCCTTGTCGCCGGCGCGCCGTTCGACGCCGCCGGCAAACACCAGCGGACATGACGACATGCAGTACTTCCCCGCCTCGACTTCGGTCGCGAATCTCTTTTCGCGGATCAGTCGCCCGATCGCCAGTGCATCGGTCACCGAGCCGCCCGGCGAATTGAGCACCACGGTCTTGATGTATTCGCCGTGTCTTTCGATTTCTGCCGCAAAACCTTGCGAAGTTCCAGGCGTGATGGTGCCGGTCGCCATCAATCGGCCGCCGCCCACCAGCTCGAAGGTCATCGGTTGCGCGATTGCGCCCTCCGGCTGCGGCAGCGGCACGAGTCGCTTGTCGCGTTCGGGAAACAACGGTGTGAGCATCGACGGCACGATGCCGGGAAGCTTCAGTGCAGGTGAATCTTCTCGTATCTCCGCCGGGGGTGTCGCTGCGGGGTCGGGATAGACGATCCATCCCTGCATGCTGGCGAGGTTGACCGCGAGCACGGCGATTGTGACCAACAGGGCGCTGCGGAAAATCCAGCGCAAAATTATTGTTTCGGCATTCTCCAATAGCCAGGCGTGAAAACGTTGCGGCATGGTGGAAGATTGCTGCACGGCGATGCGCTATTTGGTATGCCGCGCCGTCGGCAGCGAGGTGATGTTTTCATCCGCAATGGCCGCCGTCTCGGGTTCTTTATCAACCCTCCCTTCGCCGTGCGTCGGCTGCCGCGCTTCACCGACCTCGCGCGCCATCTCCAGTGCCGCGACCAGCTCGCCCGCTGTCATATCAGCGGCGCTGAACAACGCCGGAGGGCCTTCATGCCGGATCGAGGCGTGCACCACGCAGAGGATCAGCACCAGCACCGCCGGCATCAGATCGATCGAGATCGCACCCGCCCAGCTCGGGATGAAATCGCCGGCGTAACGCAGCACCGCTTCGGCGGGCGACAGCGTCTGAAACCGGATCGGTTCGACCTTGGGCATGGCCAGGATTTTGTCCGCGGCGTCCGAGAGCGACGCCGCCTGCGCGGCAATCGAGCTTTCGACCTTGCCGACAACCGCGGTCTGCCGATCGGCAAGATCGGCCGTGCGGCCGCCGGCGGCCGGCGCAATAAAGGTCGATGAGAGCGAGGTTGCGGCGCGCTTGACCGCCGGCGCCACCGAAGTCTGCTGCAGATTGGCGATCACGCCCATCAGCGTCAGCGACTCCGTTGCCAACGCATCGCTGCGCGCCGAAATTGGCCCGCGGTCGGAAATCAACTCGCGCATCTTCGCGAGACTTTTGCTGCCCTGCTCGTACAAGGCCGAGACGCGTTTGTCCGAGGCCTGGACTTGTTGGCCGAGACCATCGAGCTGCCCGGACATTTGCATCAGAAGCTGCACCACGGTGCCGGACCCGGCGGTGCCGGTCAGCGAACCGGCGCGCTCCGCGTCAGCGAGTTTTGCGAAGCGCGTCGACGCCAATTGAATATCCGGCAACAGTCCCTGGGCTGCGATGGCGTTGGTGTTGGCGGTATCGAGGTCGCGGGTATAGTTCTGCACGGTGATCGCGAGATGCTGTTGGATCGCCGCGGCGCCGGCGAGCGCCGAGGCGTTGAGCCATGACGACATTGCCACGATCATCAACGAGCCCAACATCAAGCAGCCGAACATCAGGCCACGGCCGGAGCGAAAGGTCACGTGTGGCATGAAATGCATCAGGAACACCCAGAATGCATAGATGCCGACCGACACCGCGACCGAATAGATCACCGCGGCAAACAACACCATGCCCGGGCTGCCGTTGAGCAATTCGCGGACGCCGAGAAAGGTGTAGACGCCGGCCGCGAGTGCGAGAATCGCGGTCGTGAATTTTAGCATGCCTTCGAGGCGTGTGACGCCGTTTGACAGCAGCGTTGACGGAGACGAGCGCGGAGGCAGGGCTTGCGACGCGAAGGCATTGCTCGGGGGCATCATGAGAATTCCGTAAGGTTTGGACCAATTGAACAGCGCCCCCGCTGCTCGTGCTGCGTAGATAGGTTCGCAATCAAATTATGTATTATTTTCGCGACGACGCACAATCATAGGGCGTCGGGCATCACGAAGCCTTGAAACAGCGGCCTGCGGCGCATCAAGAATGCGTGCGGCCCTGACTTCCGCCTCTCCTGGCATCGAACGCCCGAAGTAGCCAGTCGATGAAGACGCGGACACGCGGCGATAGCTGGCGGTTGCGCGGATAGAGCAATGAGACCGGCGTCGGCGAGGGCGGACATTCCGGCAGGACGGCGACAAGCGTCCCTCGCTTCAGATCGTCCTCGATGTGATAGCTCGGCACCTGAATCAATCCCAGACCAAGGCGGGCCGCGGCGACGAGGCTCTCGGCGCTGTTGACGGAAACCGTGGTGCGCAACGTCACCTCGCGCAACGCGCCATCCACGGTGAACTCGAGCGGCAGCAGCGCTCCGGTTGCCGACGAATGGAAGCCGACCATGATGTGGTCGTCGAGGGCATCCACGCTGGCCGGCTGACCAAAGCGATCAATGTATGCAGGTCCGGCGCAGGTGATCTCCGCAAGCATCGCTACGCGGCGCACGATCATGTCGCTATCCCCGAGATCGCCCACGCGCAGCACGCAATCGATGCCTTCGCCGATCAGATCGACCAGCCGATCGCCCTCGCTCATAAAAAGTTCGATGCCGGGATATTCGGCGAGGAAGTCCGGCAAGCGCGGCATCACGAAATGACGCGCCAGTGTGCCGTGAACATCCACGCGCAGCAGTCCCTTCGGCTTGGCGCCGCCGAAGGCGGCCTCGGCCTCCTCGAAATCGGCGATCAACGACAGGCAGCGCCGGTGATAGGCCTCGCCGTCCAGCGTCGGGCGCACCTGCCGCGTGGTGCGCTCCATCAGACGCACGCCGAGCCGCGCCTCGAGCTGCTTCACGGCATCGGTGATGGTCGAGCGCGGCAGGCCGAGATCTTCGGCCGCCAGCGTAAAGCTGCGCCGATCCATTACCCGCGAAAACACCCGCATCGCGTCGAGTCGGTCCATAGGATTGTTCGCTTTTTTCGGATTGTGATGTCAGATGGTGGCTGATTATACGGAAAATGAAAGAGTCTAATCTCCTTCCATCAGACGCGGATCGACCGCGAAATCATGAGGAGACTGAAAATGCCAAACGAAACCAACAAGATAGCCATCGTCACGGGCGCCTCTCGCGGTATCGGCGCCGCAGTCGCAGAGCGCCTCGCCGCCGACGGCTTCACTGTCGTCATCAACTATTCCGGCGATCCCAAATCGGCCGAGGCGCTGGCCCGCAAGATCGAAGCCAAGGGCGGCCGAGCGCTCACAGCCAAGGCCGATGTCAGCGACGTCAACGCGGTGCGCGGCATGTTCGACGGGGCGGAAGCGGCGTTCGGCGGGGTAGACGTGCTCATCAACAATGCCGGCATCATGAAGCTCGCAAAAATCGCCGACAGCGACGATGCGCTGTTCGACCAGCAGATCGCAGTCAATCTCAAGGGCACGTTCAACGCGCTGCGCGAGGCCGCAAGACGGTTGCGCGACGGCGGCCGGATCGTCAATTTCTCGACCAGCGTGGTCGGCACCAAGCCGGAGACCTACGCGGTCTATGCCGCCACCAAATCGGCGGTCGAGACCATGACGGCGATCCTGTCGAAGGAATTGCGCGGCCGCAACATCACGGTCAATGCGGTGGCGCCGGGTCCGACCTCGACCGACCTGTTTCTCAAGGGCAAATCGCCGGAGCTGATCGAGCGGCTGGCCAAGATGAATCCGCTGGAACGGCTCGGCACGCCGCAGGACATCGCCGCGGCTGTCTCGTTCCTCGCCGGCCCCGACGGCTCCTGGATCAACGGCCAGGTGCTGCGCCCCAATGGCGGCTTGGTCTGAACCGAACGCCGCATCAACCCTCAAACCACCGATTCAAAGGATATTTGTCATGAAACAGGTCATCGTCGTCACCGGTGCATCCAGCGGTTTGCGGCCCGCGCACTCGCCAACGCTGGCCACATCGTCTACGCCAGCATGCGCGAAACCACCGGCCGTAACGTCGCGCAAGTCGCCGAGGCCGCACGCTACGCCAAAGAGCGCGCGGTCGATCTCAGGACGGTCGAACTCGACGTCGCTTCCGAGGAATCCGTGAACGCCGGCATCGCGAAAATCATCCCGAGAACGGGCGCCTCGACGTCGTGATCCACAACGCCGGTCACATGTCGTTCGGCCCGGCGGAAGCCTTTACCCCCGAGTAATTCGCGCAACTCTACGACATCAACGTGCTCTCGACTCAGCGTGTCAACCGGGCGGCTTTGCCGCAGTTGCGCAAGCAAGGCCGGGGCCTCGTGGTGTGGGTGGCATCGTCTAGTACGCGAGGCGGTACGCCGCCCTATCTGTCGCCCTATTTCGCGGCGAAGGCGGCGATGGATTCGCTTGCGGTATCGTACGCCGGCGAACTGGCAAGCTGGGGCATCGAGACCTCGATCATCGTGCCGGGCGCCTTCACCAAAGGCACCAACCATTTTGCGCATTCCGGCTCGCCGGCCGACAAGGCGCGTGCAACGGAATATGATGATGGGCCTTATGCAGGCCTGCTGGATAAGGCGCTGAAGGGTCTTGCTTCGCTCGAGCCCGCCGACGCCGATGCTGCGACGGTTGCCGAAGCGATCGTCCGGGTGGTCGGCATGCCCTTCGGCAAGCGGCCGTTCCGCACCCATCTCGATCCGTCACAGGACGGTGCGGAAATCGTCAATGGCGTCGCCGATCGCGTCCGCGCGGAAATGTTCCGGCGCATCGGTATCGAAGATCTGCTCTCGCCCAAGATCAATGCGTGAGAAGTTAAGCAAGGAAGTCCGCAAAGGGGCGCGGCGCTCGTAACGCGCCGCGCCCTCATCGTTCCCCGTTCAGCCATTTCAGAATTGGCGCGTTCATCTCGCGCGGGTAGCAGTGGCTGAGATCGTCGAGCTCGCGGTAGGTCACGCTCGCGCCGGCCGCCGACAGCGCGTCTTTCGCCTGCCGCGCCACCTGAACCGGAAACATCCAGTCAAGGCGGCCGTGAACAATTTGAACGGGCAGTCCGCGCAATCGTTCTGCGTCGGCGATTTCCGCCATCAGCGGATGAAACGTGGCGGCGACCGGGGCCAGATGCGTGAAAGGTGAGGTGCTCTCGAATCCCGTGACGTAGCAGAAGGTGCCGCCGTCGCTCATTCCGGTCAGCAGCGTCCGCTTCGCATCGACATTCCAGCGCGATCGAATTGAATCGAGAATGCGCGCAAGGTTCGGCGTGTCATTGTCGTCCCCCATCAAGGCCCAGGTCGGGCCGGTCGCGGTGGGCGCGGCGAGGATGGCGCCAAAGCTGCGGGCGTCGCGCAGCCAGCTCCACAGAAAGCCGCGGCCGTTGCCGCTGCCGCCATGCAGCGCCATCACCAGCGGCCAGGCGCGGTCGGGGGTATAATATTCGGGCACATAGAGCGAGAAGCCGCCGCGGCTGCCGGGGTCGTTGTGGTCGTGAATGATCCCACTCTCCGCTTTTGCAGGCTGAGCGAGGCGCGCCAGCAGGTCGCTATCCTCGCGCAAGGCGGGATCGAGGAAGAAGCTGCTTACCGGCGGAAATCTTGTCGCCAGCGGATACAGAGCCTCCTGCGCCCGCGGCGCATAACGCAGCGCGCGAAACACCGCGACCAGGTCGCCATTGCCATGCTGTACTGCGCGCAGACCGGCGAAAGCTGCAAGGGCTGCGTCGCTTGCGGCTTCCAGCGAGGTCCGGATGCTGGAGAATTCCGCCGGCCAATCGGCGAGCCGGGAACGCGCCGCCCGCAACGCTTCGTCAGGTGCACCGGCTGCGTCCATCACGCGGTCGAAATCCGGGGGATTGAGATGCCGCGCCACAAAACCGAGTGCCTCCAGCGATTGCAGCAATGCCGGCAGCACGGCCACGATGTCGTCCACCACGGCCTCGCTCATTAAATTTCCTTTGGTACTTCCTCTTGAATCTCAATGCAGCCTTGATTAGTGCAGTCTTGATTAGTGCAGCCTTGGCGCCTTCAGCAGCCTGGCGCGGTCGGTCGAGGCCAGCACCACGTCGAAGGTGACGCCCTCGTGGTGAACGGTGAGCGGCACATCGACGCCGGCCGGCCCGAGCGCCCAGAGCTTTCGGTAGAACGCGCTCTGACTGGTGATCTTTTCGCCCTTCACCGCCAGGATGACATCGCCGGCCTTGAGCTCGGCGAGCGCCGCGGGCCCGTTGCCGGAGATGCCGATCACCACGACCCTGTTGTCGATCTCGGTCGAAAACATCCCGAGCCAGGGACGCGCGGGCTTGTTGACGCGGCCGAATTTGCGCAAATCGTCGATCACCGGCTTGAGCAGGTCGATCGGCACGATCATGTTGACGTGCTCGGCCTTGCCCTCGCGCTCGCGTTCGAGCTGCAGCGAGCCGACGCCGATCAACTCGCCGCCGGCCGAGATCAGCCCGGCGCCGCCCCAATTCGGATGCGCGGGATAGGTGAAGATCGCTTCATCGAGCAGATATTCCCAGTAACCGGCAAACTCCTGCCGGGCGGCAATCTGGCTTGCCACGGAGCGCGTGCGTCCACCGGCGCCACCGACCACGACGCGATCGCCGATGCTGGCCGCGGCCGACGAGCCGAGCGGCAGCGGATCGAGATCGATGCGGCCGAGCGCCTGCACCAGGCCAAAGCCGGTGACGGAATCGAAGCCCAGCGCGTGGCCTTCCACCACGCGGCCATCGGAAAGATGCAGCCAGACGGCCTCGGCTTCGGTGATGAGGTAGCCGATCGTCAGCACCAGGCCGTCGTCGATCACGACGCCATTGCCGGCACGTTCGGTCCCGAGTGTCTCCGCCGTAAAGGCGTCGGCGGGGATGATGGAGTGCAAGCCAACCACCGCGGAAAGCGCGCGATCGAGATCGAAACTGTAGTCGCCCGGACGGGGCTGATACGCGGGCGGCACTCTCCATTCGGGCATCGATGTCTCCCGGCCTTTAGGCGTTAGAGAATTGTGAGTAAATCCGAGCTTTCGCCGACAGGGAAGAAAAAAATCTTCGTGTCGCGGCCAGCCAACGCGAACCGGCGCGGCGGCTGGCACGGCAAATACATCGCGATCATGTGGCACTCGTTCCTATTCCCGCAAGGCAAGGCAAGGCCGTATTCCCGCAAAGCGGCATTTCAATCCGCCCTAGCTCGCGCAGGTCTCGGCATGATCCGAAAGCCGCGGTTTTCCTTCACCCGCGCCGCGCGTTCGTCGCGCAGCAATGTAATCGTCGCGCAGGCGGCTTCCTGCCAACGGCGAGTACTTCACCAAGCGCAACGATTGTGAGTCAAGACGCGCGTCAATTGCGGAAAAGGAGGCCCGCCCAAGCTTACGGATCGAGTTCGGTGTCCCAGTATAAATAGTCGAGCCAGCTGTCGTGGAGATAGTTCGGCGGGAACAGCCGGCCGTTGCGGTGGAGCTGGTGCACCGTCGGCGCGAACGGCGCCTGCCGCGGGAACATCCGCGCCTGATGCGGTGTCAAATGGCCCTTGCGCAAGTTACACGGCGAGCAGGCCGCCACCACATTTTCCCAAGTGGTCTGGCCGCCCTTGCTGCGCGGAACAATGTGATCGAAGGTGAGGTCGTCGCTCGCCGAACAATATTGGCAGACGAAACGGTCGCGCAGGAACACGTTGAACCGGGTAAAGGCGGGATGGGTGGTCGGCTTGACGAAGGATTTTAGCGAAACCACGCTCGGCAGCTGGATTTCGAACGAGGGGCTGCGCACCGCGCGGTCGTAGTGCTCGACGATGTTGACGCGGTCGAGGAATACCGCCTTGATCGCGTCCTGCCACGACCAGAGAGACAGCGGGTAGTAACTCAGCGGCCGGAAATCCGCATTCAGCACCAATACCGGCCAACCGCCTTGCGAGACATGTGCGTTCAAGTAACGCTCCTGGCCCCCATATAAGCTGCGAAGCAGCATGCGTTGACATACTACAGGCAGCGTGACGGGATTGTGAAGAGCGTTGAGGGGCTTATCCGGTGGTCCGCACGCGATTGCAAGGTTGGCTTAAAGGCGGCTAAACGAGGGCGGGCGGCTGTCTTTTAGCCGCGGACGGACGCCACAAATGATCACCTCATCGCGTTATCTCGAAGCGCCGCGTCGGCTGCGGGCCTTCGTTCGCGCGCATGAAACCAGCCTGATCGCTCTGGCACTTTTGATGGGGACCATCGGCGGATTGGTGGTGGCGGCGATGAGCAACGCGGTGGAGGCGTTGCACGTGGTGCTGTTCAACCTCGAATGGGGGGACCGTCTTTCCAGCCAGTACAGGATCGATCCGCTGCGCGCCCTTCTGGTTCCGAGCCTCGGCGGGTTGCTGCTGGGACTCGCGTTCCTGCTGTTGGCGCGATGGCGGCCGGCGCGCGAGATCGATCCGATCGAGGCCAATGCCCTGCATGGCGGCCGGATGTCGTTTCGCGGCAGTGTCATCGTGGCATTGCAGACCGTGTGGTCCAGCGGCGTCGGCGCCTCGGTCGGGCTAGAGGCGGGCTATACCCAGCTTGCGAGCGGTCTCGCCGCCTCGCTGGGCCGCGCCTTCCATCTGCGCCGCGTCGACCAGCGCATCATGGTCGGCTGCGGCGCCGCGGCCGCGATCGCGGGCGCCTTCGGGGCGCCGCTTGCCGGCGCCTTCTATGCCTTCGAGCTTGTGATCGGTGGCTACACGCCGGCCAGCCTGACGCCGGTCGGCGTCGCCGCGGTCGCCGGTTATTTCGTCGCGCATGCCTTCACGGTGTTGTCGTTCGGCGTCGGCGTCGGTCCGGTCGGTGACGTGCTCGGCCGCGACCTCGCTGTTGCATCGCTGCTCGGAATCCTCGCGGCGCTGGTTGGCATCGCCATCATGCGCGGCGTGGCGCTGTGCGAGACATTGTTGGCGAAGACCCGCCTCTGGCCGCCGCTGCGCCCGGCGCTGGGCGGTCTTCTCGTCGGCCTGCTCGCCCTGGTGACGCCGCAGGTGATGTCGTCGGGACACGGCGCGCTGCATTTCGCCGGATTTGTTTCGATTCCGCTGACCGTCATCGCGACCATGTTCGTCCTGAAAGCGATCGCCTCCGTAGTATCGCTGGGCAGCGGTTTTCGCGGCGGGTTGTTTTTCGCAGCCCTGTTTCTTGGCGCGCTCGGCGGTCACCTGTTCGCCGCCGGCTTTGACATGATCTGGCCGGGCCTCAATCTCAATCCGAACGTCTATGCGATCATCGGCATGAGCGCGTTGTCGGCATCGGTGATCGGCGGGCCCCTGACGATGTCGTTCATCGCGCTGGAATCCACCGGCAATCTCTGGCTCACCACCGCCGTTCTGGTCGCCGTCATCATCTCGACCCAGATCACCCGCGAACTGTTCGGCTACTCGTTCGCGACCTGGCGGCTGCATTTGCGTGGCGAAACCATCCGCAGCGCCGCGGACATCGGCTGGATCCGCGATCTGACAGTACGGAGCCTGATGCGGCCGGACGTGGTAACAGCGAACATCGACATGGCGATTGAAGAATTCCGAAGCAAATTTCCGCTGGGATCGAAGACGCAGGTTGTCGCGGTCGACGCTGCTGGCCGCTACGCCGGGCTGGCGCTGGTGGCCGAGGCGCACGCGCCGGATATCGAGCCGAGCAAGGGTCTGTCCGACATCCTGCACTATCGAGACGTCGTGCTGCATCCGATGATGAACATCCAGGAAGCCATCGCCGTGTTTGATTTCGCGGAGGCTGAATCGCTTGTCGTGGTCGAAGGCGACGACGAATGGCGCCCGATCGGGATTTTGACCGAAGCCCACGCGATGCGGCGCTATGCGGAGGAATCCGAGCAGCGCCGGCGTGAGGCCATCGGCCATATTTGATCGGTGGCGCGAAACGCGCCAAGATTAAGCAAATCAAGAATACGTAGATGTGAAGCCGGTCTGCGGAGGAGACAGATGCGCAAGCTGCTGGCGGCCCTGATCGCCGCGTTGATCGGCCCGGCATGGGGCGGCTTGGCTGTGGCGCAGGATTATCCGGTGCGCCCGATCACGATGATCGTGCCGTTTCCGGCCGGCGGTGCCACCGACACCTTGGCGCGGTTTTTGGGGGAGCGTCTTCGGGCCATACTCGGCCAGCCCGTCATCATCGAGAACGTCGGCGGCGCCGCGGGGAGCATCGGCGTCGGCCGTGCGGTTCGCTCGGCTGCCGACGGCTACAGCTTAAGCATCGGCACTTCCACCACGCATGTTTTGACCGGCGGCCTCTACAAGCTGCAGTTCGATCTGCTGACGGATCTCGATCCGATCATCCTGATCGGCAGCGAGCCGTTATTGATCGTCGGCAAGAAGAATCTTCCGGCCGACGATCTGAACGGCCTGATCGCCTGGCTGAAGGCCAATCCCGACAAGGCCTCGGTCGGCATCGCCGGCGTCGGCGCCACCGGTCATCTCACCGGAATTTCGTTTCAGAAGGCGACCGGAACGAAATTTCAATTCGTGCCCTATCGCGGCAACGGGCCGGCGATGCAGGATTTGCTGGCCGAGCAGATCGATTTCATGATCGAGCCGTCGTCGAACTTCAAGGCGCTGCTTGGCGCCGGCAGCGTCAAGCCGTTCGCGGTGACCGGCCGGACCCGGCTGCCATCGTCGCCGGATATTCCGACCGCGGACGAGGCGGGCTTGCCGGGCTTCTTTGCCTCGCTGTGGTACGGGCTATGGGTGCCCAAAGGCACGCCGAAGAACATCATCGTCAAATTGAACGCCACCATGGTGCAGGTACTCGCCGATCCCTCCGTGAAACAGCGCCTCGGGGAACTCGGGATCGAGATCACGCCACTCGCCCAACAGTCGCCGGAAGCCCTGCTTGTGTTCCAGAAGGCCGAGGCGGAACGGTGGTGGCCGATCATCAAGGCGGCCAACCTCAAGGTGGAATAGGCGCACCGCGAAATTGGCGCATTCGCGCGCTTTTCTTGGCTGGAATCGCGGAGGGTTCCGCCCATGAAAGTTCGCGCCATTCTGACCGGCTTCGTCCGGATCAAGACCGCCCAGGTCGAGGGACGCGGCCACGGCCTGTCGCGGCGGCTTGCGATCTTCACCGATCCGGACTGGACCGACTGGGTGCCGACCTATGCCTGGCTGATCGATCATCCCGAAGGCATCATCGTCGTCGACACCGGGCAGGGCGCGCATCT
>Ga0210401_10003447_pt1 | contig 16899 bp, 18 predicted proteins | sample IncBWH32MmetaG_FD_150866 | JGI IMG/M metagenome (GOLD analysis project Ga0210401, IMG submission 150866) | Forest soil microbial communities from Barre Woods Harvard Forest LTER site, Petersham, Massachusetts, United States - Inc-BW-H-32-M | ecosystem: Environmental > Terrestrial > Soil >... | reverse complement strand
AGCTCACCACCGATCCGGCCGGTCCCGTACAAGGCTTCAACGACGCCAACTACCCCTCGATCCTGGATCCGAGTTCGGGCGGCTACAACTTCGAGTTCACCAGCGGCAACCCGCTGCTCTTTTACAGCACCTCTCCCGGCGCCTACGGCGGCGACAATCTGGCGCGCGACGTGTATCGCGTGCAGTTGGCGGTGACATATGGTCCGTAAAGGGAGCCGGCCGCTCCTCAGAGCGGCCGGTATCTGCTCCCACTCGCCCGCCTGCGCACCGCCTCCCCCAGAACTGCCTAAGGGTACGCGTACGCCACCTGGACGACAATGGGTACTACTGCCATCTTGCAACCTTTTAGAACCCTTCAGTTGTGCTGCTTTGCCAGGTAAAAGCTAATGAACAACATTGTTGGCCTGCGCGACATTAAGAGCATTGCCGCCTAGCACGATGGCGGGAATTGACGCATTGCCACAGCGATCGATCACATTGCCTGTAATGGCAGCGCCATTCACCGACTGCAAGTCGATTACGCCATAGAGCGACGAGCAGACTCGAAAGACGTTCCCGGTGATTGCGACGTCAGATAGATATTGGGCCGTTGTATTTGTGAGCGTGATTGCATTCTGGTAGCTCGAAATTCCGTAGGTCTGAAACTCATTCCCGGACACGGTAACGAAGCTGTAGGTTGCATTAGGAGCGGTTTGCTGAACGTATATCTCCGAAACGTTGTGCTGTTCGAAGCTACTTTGGCCGATGTTCAGAGTGCCGGTAGGCCCCTGAGAGACGGTCAGGCGAACACCAAAATTTCCGCCCAGCAGCTTGACCCCGACAATTTCTATTCCACCGGCCGGATCCAATCGAATGTCCGCATCACCCTGCGTAAAGTTAAAGTCCCAAATCGTGCCGCCTTTTATGCTGCTGTCGCCGACGTCCGGTCGCGGGGAAGTCGCGGCCGCGACGTAAATGCCATCCATAACGAAGTTCTGTATGAACGGGTTGTCGATGTTCCAGTTGGCAGCGTTCACAAAATAGTATCCATAAAAGAGTCCCAGCATGGTGACGTTTGTGAACTGAGATCGACGGTTGATGTTTGCACCGCTCTGAATGATGCTGACCCCAGCGCCACCCGTCGCGGCAACCGATTTATCCAATGCGACATCCCGAAGGATGAATTGGTTCGTGGATGTGACCGTGAAGTGATTGCAAGCAGCGCAGTTCGATCGAATCACGGTGCCGCCACTGTTTCCGGTCCCCGCCGCAACTCCGGATCCGGTTCCGACAATCGAAAGGGCTCCAGAGATCGGCAGATCCTGACTGATCATGCAGAAACCAGACGGCAACTGCAGTGTTGCGCCGGTGCTCGTGGAGCTCAGCTGCTCGGCGGCAGAAATGGCGTTGCGAAGACCCGTCGTATCGTCGGAGTTAGGCGATGCATCGCATTTCACTCCATAGTCCGAGGCATAGACGATGGCGTTCCCGATCGCACCTGCGTCCGTATTAAGCGCAACGCTCAGGGTCAAGAGAGCAGTGAGCACTTTCAGTCGGCAGTCCACTCTGCGGATCCTCCTGAGAGCCTCGCGCAGGCGTAGCGATTCGCGTCCGCAGACGCGTCGGCACGGTTACCAACCAGGCAGACGATGGCGCATAGAGCCAACGCCCAGCGTGTCGTTACCGGGCGGTGGCTCATTGATAGCGTGTCTTTCTTACCCGCTCGCGCGCGTGCGCTGGCTATCCACAGAGTAAGTGCGCCGAAGTCAGCGCGTCAACGTCCCTTTTGGACCACCGCAACCGCGCTCGCTTCAAGTCGCGCGGGCCAGCCTAACGGGTCAGGTACGCGCGCCAGGGATCCCAATACCGCATGGGCCAGTTCGCCGCGAGCTTTTCGTGGAGGTGCTCGGGCGCGTTGACCAGGCACGAATCAATGCGGCCACCAGCCGGGTCCGCTGAGAACACCAGCACCAGTGTTCCGTCCAGATCCTGCGGGCGCCATTCGAAGCTGCGCCAGCTTTGCACGATCTGGCGGCCGGGATTGAGCGCGAGAATGCGGCCGCAAATCCTGCCGTCGAAGGCCCAGAACTCGGCCCCTTGCTCGGGGGCGATGCGGACGACCGGACTGCCGGTGATGGCCGCGTGTTGGTGCGGATCCAGGTACATCCCATACAGCGCATCGGGGGTTGCCGGTAGCTGTACAGACTGTTCGACGATCCTGAGCATCGGATTCACCGTTTTTGAGAGGCAGCCGAGAAAGGCCGTTGTTTCTAAACGAAAACCGCGTCATAGACAAGAAACTGTGCGCGCGATCGGTGTTGCCTCCTTGGCACATCGAAAAAATCTTCCGTGGCTGTCGGATCTTTGGCCGAAACTGCGTCTGTCTTCAGAGCGTTCGCAGTGCGCTCCCTGGCAAACAATGGTCGATACGCGCCGCTGGCCCGCCAAAGGGCTGTCCAAGGACAAGGTCCATCCGATCGAGGGCAGTGTCTGCGCCACGGTCTGGCCAACCCAGTCTTTGAATTCGACCGAGCGCTGGTTCGACGAACTGTATCTGTGGACCGAGGGTTTCCACGCCTCTACGATCCAGCGCGCTCGGATGCAGTCGGCCGCGCTGGGTGCGGCGTTCCAGATGCTCGAGGGCGAGGCAGCCAATCGGATCGGCGTGACGCTTTCGTTCGGGACGGTCGAGCGCGCCTCGGACCATCTGGCCAGCGTGTTCCAGAGGCACGCGCTGGTCGCGCACCGAATCGCGGTGCTGCTGCGCGGTTCGCTCGCCCTGCTGCGATCTCGTTACCTGTTTCGCGCTTTCCGCGAGCATTTGCGCGGTCGACACGTACCCGTCGGCTACCTGCTGACTGCTCCATCGATCTCGATGGAGCTGGAAGCCCTCGGCTTCGTGCAGCCCGATTTCGCCAAGCTGATGGCCCCACCCTCCAACCGCGTGGAACCCTGGCAGGACTTGATGGCCGAATTGCGCGCAGCCGGTGTGCCCCCCGATCGGCTGATCGTTTCAGCCCTGGACACACGTCGACAGGTCGCCATCGCGGCGCAGGTCGGAATCCCGTTCGGGCAAGGCAACGCTGTGCGCAGGCCGTTCGCGCCGCCGGCGTTTACGTCGATCGGGGCGCTTCGGCCGGGGTAGATTGCGCAGGGCTCGCGCGCAGCCGCCGGGCGCAGACCTCGCCTTGGCGCAGAGCGATCACGCCCAGCGCCAGGTGAACGGCCCGAATCACCCAGTGCTGCGGGCCGGGCAGCAGGCTGGTCTGCGACATTCCCACCGCCAGGACCGCCAATCCCAGAACGAACAGGAGCGCGGCCTGCCCGGTCATGCCGCCGCGGACCACCGCGACCACGCTGAGCGTCCAAAGCGCCACGACCACGGCAACTCCCAGGGCCACGTGGACGTGCAGCAAGGCGTACAGCCGCCCGCTCCAGAACGCCAGGCCCAGCGCTATGGCGGCGGCGCCGGCGATGCGCAGCGTGAAGATGGCAATGGTCACGGTTCTGTTCATGATGCGACTCCTTTGCGCGATTTTCGAGTGAATCGGCTACTGCCCCGTGGGAAATGCTGGTCGTGTCGTGTGACAGCCCGATTTTCCGTTTTTGTCAATGAGCAAAGGTTGTTGCGACACCGCTGTGTCGCCCATCACGGGGGAATCATGAGACGCAGAACGCTCGTCGATGTTGCAAGATTCGTCGTTCCATTGGTGGTGGCCTTTGCAGCGAACCCTTCAACCCTTCGGGCCGCTGGCGAACCGGCCCCGGCCCGGTATGGTGAGCTACCTCTCGCTTTCGAAGAGAACACGGGGCAGGCGGGCGAATTGATTCGATTCGTCGGGCGGGGTAGCGGGTACACCTGGCTGCTGACTCGCGGCGCAGAGTCTGCCTTGATTCTCAGAGGGTCAGATGAACGGCGAGCAGCCAGGCCGCCGGCGCCGTCATCCCGACCCGGTCGGGAGCCGCCGCGGGCGGCGGAGCCTGAAGTGCTACGTCTTCGCCTGCTGGGCGCGCGCGAGGACTTCGTAGCGCAAGGCCAGGATCGTCTGGCCGGACAAGCGAACTATTTCATCGGCAAGGACCCAAAACAGTGGCACACGGGCGTGCCGTTGTACGGAAAGGTCCGGCTGCAAGGCGTGTATCCGGGCGTGGACCTCGCGTACTACGGCAACCAGCAGCATCTGGAGCAGGATTTCATCGTAGCCGCAGGCGCGGATCCGTCAGTCATCTCGATCGCCGCCGAAGGTCATCGGCGGCTTTGGTTGGACAGCAATGGCGATCTTGTCGTTGCCATGCGCGGCGGCGACGTTCGCTTGCGTCGTCCACTGACCTACCAGGAGGCGGACGGCAGGCGGCAGATCGTGCCGAGCCGCTACGTACTGAAGGGTGACAGCGAGGTCGGATTCGCGGTGCCTGCGTATGACGTCACCAGGGAACTCGTGATAGATCCGGTGCTGTCGTACTCCACCCTGGTCGGCGGCGCCGGCTATGAAGCCGGCTCTGCCATCGCGGTCGATTCCGGCGGCAATGCCTACGTGACTGGACAGACAACGTCGGCCAATTTTCCCGCCACGCCCGGGGCCGTGCAGGGTACGTTGGCCGGGGTCAACGACGCGTTCGTGTTCAAGTTGAATCCGGCCGGCACGGCTCTTGTCTATGCCAGCTACCTTGGCGGCAGCGGCGCGGACGGCGGGAGCGCGATAGCGGTCGACGCCGCGGGCAACGCCTACATCACCGGTACGACCCAATCGACGGACTTTCCCACCACCAGTGGCGCGTTTCAGACCTCGCTTGCCGGAAAGAAAAACGCGTTTGTAGCCAAACTGAACGCCGCCGGCACGGCGCTCGTTTACTCGACCTACCTCGGCGGTGCCGCCGACCAGGACGTCTTCAACACGCCGCTGCAGGACGGCTTAGGCATTGCGGTCGATTCTCAGGGGGCTGCCTATGTGACCGGAAGGACCGACGCCACGGACTTCCCGGTCACACCCGGCGCGTTCCAGACGACGTATGCGAACGCGTTCTTTGGCGACGACGATGCCTTTGTTACGAAGCTGAGCCCGGACGGCTCTGCGCTCGAGTACTCGACCTACATCGGCCACTCCATCGGAGAAGGCCACGCGATTGCGATTGACGCTGCTGGCGATGCGTTCATCGCAGGCATGGCAGCGCAGAGCTTCCCGACGACTCCCGGTGCGTTCCAGACCACCTACGTGTCCGCCTACTCGAACAGCTTTGTCACGAAGCTGAACCGCTCGGGCTCGGGGCTGATCTATTCAACCTATATCGGCGGAAATGGCTGGGCCACCGGAGTCGCGATCGACGCATCCGGGAACGCCTATGTGACGGGCCTGGTGGACTCGGTCTTCCCAACCACTGCTGGCGCCTTTCAACCCACCGACCCCGGCAATGAGAGTGGATACGTGACCAAGCTGAACCCGACCGGTTCGGCGCTGGTTTACTCAACGTTCCTCGGCGGCAATCTCGACACCGAGGGCCACGCAATCGGCGTCGACGGCACCGGCAACGCCTACGTTACAGGAATGACGAATTCAACCAATTTCCCGGCCACCGCGGGCGCATTGCAGTCGAGCTTCGGCGGCGGCTACATGGACGCTTACCTGACGGTGATGAATCCGCTGGGAACCGGCCTCGTTTATTCGACCTACCTCGGCGGCAGCGGTACCGACTCCGGTGGCGGCGTCGCGCTGGACAGCTCCCTGAACGCCTACGTCACGGGCGTCACCGACTCGCCCAATTTTCCAACCACCCCCGGCGCCTTTCAGACGTCATCCGCTGGCGGCAGCGACGCGTTCGTGCTGAAAATCGGCGGCATTGCCTGCTCGTCGGGCACCGGTGGAGACGACGACGATCGTGACCGTGGGCGTCGCGAACACCAGGCCCGCTCCGGCGGCGACGGCGAGGCGGAGCACCACCACAAGCATCGTCCGCCGTGTTCCGGTGGGAAGGACGACGACGAGCCGGAGCACCGCTCTCGATGAGCGTGCGGCCCTACTTCGGAGTCTTCCCTCCTTCGGCGGCGCGTTCCTGTTCGAGTTGCTTGAGCCAGGCTGTCCAATCCTGTGGCCCCTGCTCATAGCGCCGTTTGAGGTGCGCCAGCACGCCTGACCAGGCCTTGTCGAAATAGGCATAGGCCTGGTCCCACTCGCCGCCGTCGCCCCAGCCGGTGTGGTGCAGCGTCACGCGGGTGGTCGCGGCGTCGACGGGAATGAATCGCACCACAACGAACGTGTGCTGCCCCCGTGCTTCGGGCAGCGATGGCGGTGCGTTCCAATCGAAAGACAGCATGCGTTTGGGCACCAGAGCCATGAAGCGCATGTCGTCCGCTCCCTTGCTGCCGGGCGGCGCCAGCGGATTGAAGTAGATGTGGAAGGCGCCGCCCACGCGCGGCTCGACTTCGGCATCGGGAGCCAGAAAGGCGATCAGGCCCTGCCGGGTCGTCCACGATTCCCACAGCTGGTCGGGCGTGGCCGCCACCACGACCTCCTTATCGATGGCGCGCTCGGCCGCCGACACGGGCAGCCCGGACTGGACCGCTGCCATCGTCACCAGGGCGGATACAAGACGAAACGGGTTCATCGTGGGCCCCCAGTCACCGAGGAAGCGCGGTCCGCGGCGGCCGCCGCATAGGCCTTGAGCACGCCGGGCCAGCCGCTGTCGTACATGTCGCGATTGCGCTGGGCGGCGTCGCCATGCACTTCCCAGCCGTCGTGCACCAGATGTACCTCGGTGCCGCCGGCCACCGCCGTGAAGCGCACGCGCAGCCGAGAGGCACGCTCCGGCCCTGCGCCGGGATGCCAGCTCATGGCGAAGCCGTGCGGCGGGTCCCATTCGGTCAGGCAGCCCCACACATGCCGCTGTCCGCTGCGCGAAATTTCCGTGACGGCGCCGCCGACGCGCGCCGCGAACTGCACGTCCTCGGCGTCGTCGGCGCAGGAATGCCCCGCAAAGGGCCACCATAACCGCATCTGCCGGGTGAAAATGTCAAAAGCCTCGGCGGGTGCGATCTGCACGGCCACCGACTGATCAACGGGTGGCGGTATCTTCATCGCGATCCTCCTCGCGGCTTGCGGTTGTTTGCCACCAGCGCATAGCGTGCCAGCGCCCTGCGCCACAGGCGGTCAACGTCGTCGCGCAGTGCCGCCAGCGCCGCCGGGTCGAGCGCGTAAACGTTGCGCGTACCCGCGCTTCGAAAATGCACCAGCCCGGCACCCTGCATCAGCCGCAAATGCTTCGACACCGCAGGGCGGCTGACCGGCAGGTTCGCGGCGATCTCGCCCACCGAGCGCTCCCCCTCCGCGAGCAGTCGCACGATGGCCTCGCGCGTCGGATCGGCCAGCGCAGCGTGAAGCGCCGAGGGAGCCAGCGCCCGGTAAGCCTGGGAGACGGCCATGCGATCGGTCCAGATCCAATGGTAACCTAACGGTAACGGTATCCAAACGGTAACCGTTTGTCAAACTGAGAGGCACGGCGTGCGGGCGGATGCCGACGATGTCGGCTGGGCGCGCTAGCGAAAGATCTCCATCAACCCGAGCAGGATCAACCCCACAGCGAAGAACACCGCGCCGGAGACCCCGATCATGGCCATACAGACGTCAAACAGCCCCCACTTTTCGGGATCCGCAGGCGTAAGACGCCATCGATACAGTCCGCCGATAACGGCGCATGCCAAGCCTAGAATGACCATCCACTTCATGCCGCCTCCTCCATCCTCGCTGGCGTGTCTCTATCGAATCAGTGTATGGCCCGCTAAGCACTCATGCCCGGTGCAAAAGAAGCGGGACGAACCAAATGTAGCCTGCATACGCGACGACGGCTGCCTCCAGTAGTGCCGCGCCCAGGAACGCCAACCGCGGAGCATTGTGCGGCGCAAGGAGTCCGGCGACCAGAAAGGCGAGAGCAAGGAGTGGCGAGGCGAGCATCACGAGAACGGAAAGACTCGCCATCGTGCCGAGAGCAGAGGTTGTCGCGGCGCCTCGTCCGAAAGCGAACAAAGTCGCGGCGGCGACACCGATCAGCGCAACAAGAAGACCGGCGCTCGAAATCGCAGTCCAGAAGGAGCGATACGGCTTGAGAAAGAAGAGTGCCGCCCCGGTTGGCAAGAGCCCGGCCAATCCGAAAACGGCGACAAAGAGCAGCGCATCGCCGAAGGCATACATCCCGCCCGAGGCCTGTGCGTCAGGACCGCTGGTGTTCGCTACGCGGATTGCGACCGCCGCAGAAGCAAGAACGAATGCGGCAAAGTATCCGGCCGCGACTACGCCGACCTTAAGAGCTGGCTTCATACGCTGCGAATCGCTCGAGCTGGCGATCCTGTTCGATTCGATTTCGCGGGAACGTTTCCGAAGCGCGATTTGCGACGATACGAGAGACGGTCACGGCGCTGAGAGATCCGGCGCACCATCACCGTTAAGTTCGCGAGGAACCAATTCGACCCTGATTTCATCCGGCAATGAAATTTGAGAGCGACGATTTCTAGAAGTGTCGCGAGTATTCTGCCACCGGTCGCGATCCGACGGACACCGGTCATTGGCGGCCTCAGCGACCGCTTGTCGTCCGGAACCGGACCAGGCGTCGGGTTCTCGATGCCGGTCGCATTTCCGCGCTGGCGACCCTAAGCGGTCCCCGGCGCTTGTCGCGAAAGCGGACGTGCAGATTCTGAAGAGTGGCCGCTCATGATGCGATCGTCAGAGGGCAGAATGACTGGATCCCTGCCTGGCCGCATACTCTACGGGCTCGGGTACGCGGGTCAATAGGTATTCGGCCTCCAGCAGCCCGCATTCGATCGGGAAACGAACGAACATCAGAGGTGCCGATGTCCGGTTCCAAGCGGATACCAGCCTGTCACTAGCAGCGCCGATAACAGACGCAACTCGGCGCACGCGACCCGTTGCTGAAAGTTCGACGAAGAAAAGTCGCCGCAGAGAGCAGACATGGAGACATGGCGCTACTAACGAATTAAGCACCGCGCAAATAAGTTCAGCTCCGACTTAATGGCCCAACTTTCGGCGATGGATCGAAGGCGCCCGGGGAGCGCCGCCTAGCGAAGTCTGCAGGCGGTCGTGAAGAATCCGCAAGAGACGCCTGTCGCGGTGCCTACGCCTAACGTTTCGAAATTCCGGTCACCGTTGCTTTAGGGTCACAGCAAAGGTGTCGTACTGGCCCGCGCTCGGAACCTGCCAGATACCCGAGACGCTGTTCTCCTTCAGAGTCCCGACATACAAGCCAGGGAAAGTGACCGCCCCTTCTTTTTTGTCAGTAATCCACGCCACGGTGTGTCCATCGACAATGTTGCCTTGAAACGTAAGCTTATTGAGCCCGCCAGTTGTTTGGAAGTGAATCTCTCCTCGAACGCGGTCCTTGTCTCGCCCTAGGATGTAAATGGTTGTCCGAAACACAGCGGTCCCCTGATGAATTTCGCCGCTCCAAACGCTATTCATTTGCAAAGGATCAGTGTGTTCACTAACCTCAGCACCTCTAGCGACGCCCGTAAGACAAGCCGCAAAAGACATCATTAATGTCGCTACAGTTGTCACTTGGCTCATATTGTCGCTCTCTCGTTTCGGTTAAGTTGTGTTCACTTGAGGCAAAATGGACGCTCAACCTGCGCTCGGCGCAACCGACCAAATGGAATCGATCGCCATCTCTGTGAAAACCGAGGCATAGCCGTTCGATTAATCACTCGACGGAAGAACGTTAACCGCTAACCTTCGACCGATCGCGCCCAACCAGCGCCCATCGAGCGGTCGGCAGCCCGCTTGTGGCGCGTCTGCGCTGAGCAGCGGCTACGCGTACGCACTCGCGTTTGCACGAACCGCTAGAAGGACTTCGAACGGCGTACACACAACGCACGGTACCCGTAGGTATCCGTGAGCCTTTCGGAGGTATCGCCAGCCCCGTTACTGAAACCTTGAACAAATGCTTCCTCTGGGTCTTTTTGCGTTGAGCTCCATGCCGAGCCAGTCACGGCGATACCGCCCTCTATCCAGTAAGGGACCGTTTCGTCCCTCCTCTCCCTCCCCCAAGGGTCACGGATAGTGTAGCTACCGTTCGGCGGAGGACGATTATCTGAGGGCGGCCGGTGCCAGATCGTTCCAAGCTCTAGTCTCGTTGGCAGTCGCCAGTCCGAGTACCCTCCAAGGCGAAGGTTCTCGCAGTAGCTGCGCGCGCCGATCCAATCCACATTGGTGCCGTTGTCACGTCGAACCCACTCCAGCCCCGTCATCCAGTCGGTCCAAGTGGAACGCCGGGAGTCCTGTTCCGTGCCCCCGACTCCACTCAGAGGCGATAAGTTCGGCCGCGGCTGCGAAAACCAAGAACTTTCGACGACTTCAATTTGCGCCAGCGCCCTTTCGACGAAAAAAGCCGTTATGCCCAATGCCATGCTAATTCTCGCAGGCGTCTCCCGCTCGCTTGAAAATCGAACCGCCGCACCAGTTTCTTGCAAATCACCTAGTTCTTCCTCCACGTCGTGCGCCAAAATCAACCACCTTTCGGCCGCATCAGTCTGTTCGAGGACTTTGATTGGCGGAACTGCAAACTCGCCGAATATCCTGTCAGAGAGTAGCAAATAGGTCCATTTCTGATCCCGAAACAGCCCGAGGGCTTGGAGCATCCTAGCGCTCTCGTAAAAGTTTTTAGTCGCTGCGTATGCTGTCCCTAGCGACTGCATGCTCTCGTATCGATAGTCGGCAGGTATGTCGGCCCCAAAGGTACGTTTCTCGCATACGTCTATTGCCGTCGAAAGGCTTGCCGTCATAACTACCTTAACGGTGGACGAATCAAAAAATGGCTCTCTGGAATACAGAGCGCCGATACAACTCAAGTCAAAGATGTGCGCTTCATCGAACTTTCTTGGCGGCTTTGGCCCATAAAATGTGTTGTATCCATTTTCGAGGTTCTCGAAGATTGTCTTCGCTTCACTTAGCGTCCCCTGACTGGCCGCAGTGTCTCCGAGTCTCGCTTCAGCGATTGCAATCACGCAGAGCGCATCCAAACGATAAAACGGCTCGCCGATGCGGGCGTAGGCTAAGCGAGCCTCCTTCACATGACCCGTAGAAGCCAAGTAGTCGACGGTCTTCGCCCAAACATACGATTGGTCAAACTTGTCTAGTTCTGCCTTCCCAAAAATCTTGGAGCACTGTGCCATACCTTCGAGAGCCAGGTCTGTTTCGCCTACGGACGCGGCCCATCCAATCAATTTGACACACACTCCCCATCGAAGCATTTCATCCGGAACCCCAAGGCTCGCGCGGAGGGTTTCCTGAAAGATTTCGTGGCCGCTTAGCCGCGCTTTGGATTTTGCTTTGTCTATAAGGCCTCTTACTGCGGTTGCGTTCGATGCGTTCGGTGCAACAGCCAGATAAGCCATAAACCACGGGATACTGATGACTTCGTGGCCAGCGGCGGCATGAGCGAGGCCGAGGTTGAAAAGCACTTGTGGGGCGCGCGGGGCCGCCGTCTGAGCCTCCGCGAATTGTCGAAGCGCCACGTCCCAATGTTTTTCTTTGTACGCGGCGACGCCCAGATCGAATGCAGCCTCCGCTTTGGGGGGTAGAGAACCGCCAGACGAGTCGCTGTATGCCGACGTCGAGAGCAGCGATACAAGGCCGGAGATAAGAATTTCCGTTCTCACCTAATTTAGCTTAGTGATCTGGGTTTGAAACGTTCTTATACGGATCAGACGCCGGTAGTCGCTCTACTTCGCGGATTTCAAGCAATGCTTTCCCATAATCGAGCGCAAGCAGTCCAAGCGCCAAAGAACTTTCGGATGGCGTCCTCTTCGACGCAGTTCGCTCAAGTGCTGCCTTCGCATCGTGTTTGTTTTCAAGCTGCGGGAGTATCTTTTTACCAAACTTCGTCCACTCCTTGATTGGATCCTCGGCTGCATTGTGTCTCGAATTGACGTTCTCATCCCTAAGCACTGAAGAGTGATTCTCCGTTTCTGAGGTATCTTGATTCCACATTATCTCGCTCTCCAGTCCGCTATCGCGAATGAGCTGGCGAGCAGTCTCTTCGAGCTGATTGTGCCTGCCACTAGGTCCGCTCCTCTCGTGATACGCGCGGGCTAGTCTTAATACCGCTTTAATGTGCGCCGCATGAATCATGCGCCCGCGAGATCGCGCGGCGTTACTTATTCGGGCACGCTGCCACCGCGCCTCGATGGGTCTTCAGTGAAGTCTCCTCACATGCTCCGATGGCCGGAGCACACGCGGTTGAAATATTTCGCGCATTGATATTGCATCCGGCCAGGGCACCGGCAAGCACCGCTCCACTGGCGACGGTCGTCACTTTCGTAGGATCGACTACTGCACCATCGGCGAAGGCGACAGCACTGCCCAACGTCGTTAGCACGCACATTGCGCCTTCCCACGGTACGCCTTCTTGCGTAAGACAGGCGAGGAACGGGCTGGGACATGCGTTCAGATGGACGCGCAACTGCTCTCCGGCGAACCGCACACACTCGGCCCGGGTCTCAGATCGGATGATTGTGGGAGCGGGCGGGCGCAGGACCGGAATGCGTTTGCACTCGCCCTCCCGCTTCTCGTAGCCAGCATCGCACTCACAACTTGTGGTCCGTCTGATCGTGCCGTCCTGCTCCGTCTTCTCGGTTCGCGAAACGACATGTGCATTCGGCTGGCCCGGGCAAGGCTCCTGGGCGTACGCACCCGCGACACCAAGGATCAACGCGAAAAGCCAAATCGACTGTCTCGTCATTGACGCGTACCTTCAGGCTTGCTCTTCGTGTCCAGAAGCTGTACTTCTTCAATTACCCTGGCCGCCTCTTCTACCTTGACTTGAGCCGTCTCGGCATTGCTTCTGGCATTCGTTTCGTCCTGTAGCGCGGCACTCACTTCGACCTGCAATCGCCCCTTGTCGGCCGGGGTCGGAGCGGCCGCAAGCTCTGCTTCTTTGTGCCGGACCTTCTCGCTCGCTTCGGTTAAGGCGGAGGTCGCTTGCGCTTCTTTATCGAGCAACGCCGCCCCCGCGGCCGTGCGTTTCATCACTTGCCGCGTGGCCTGGGACAATGAGGCGGAGCCTCTCGGTGCACTTCCGATCGGGGTAGGCTCTGGCGAAGCAGCTCCCGAACATCCGGGGCGCCCGTCAGAACAAATCCCTGACTTCTCCTTGCTGGCTGCATCGCTTGACGCCTCCACCGCTTGCTTTCCAGTCTGCGCGGACTGAACGGCCTGGCCGTACGACGTTCCCTTTCCGGTCTCGGCCAACGCATCTCCGGTCATGATGTCGAGTCCTGCCTCGGATATTGCAGATGGGGAAGCCAGCTTGCCAGACAGACGTTCGACGTTATTACGCACCGTGACAACATTCTTGGCATTCTCGCTCTTTATCCGACGGTCATCCCGCTGCTGACGCGCCAGAGGCGCGAGATCCTTTAGCTTCCCTCTCGTAGCTTCAAGACCCTGTGACTCTGCTAAAGGCCCTCTCGTGTACCCCTGCTCGGCCTTCCGAAATTCCTCTTCGGCCTCCACGTACTGCCCTTGGAGCTCCAACGAACGGGCTAGGTTATAGTGCCCGGAGGGTTCATCCCAGAGAGTCAACGACGCGCGATACCGCTCTTCGGCTTGTTTAAAGTCCTTTCGATCGTACGCGTTCTTAGCTTCCACAAACACCATGGCACCTGCTACTGACATTTCAAAGTTATCGGTATCTTTGAATCCCAACTGTTTCGCTATCCGCACCTCATCCAAGGCTTCTGCGAATCGATGTTGATAGTTGAGTGCGATGCCTAAATTAAAGTGGGCATCCCGCCTCGTATGCGGCGACGGAGAAAGGTCCAAGGCCCTCCGGTAGCACGTTTCGGCGGTCGCGTAGTCTCCCTTCTCGAGGTATCCATTGCCTTCTCTCAGTACCGCGGTGGCCGGGGATATGCTTGGACCAGAAGTATTCCCTGACGTTTCCCGGTCGTGGTCGCTGCCGGTGCTGCGATCTGGACTTTTACGGAACGGCCAGTCTTGAGAAAAAACCGTGATCGGACATGCTGTCGCCAGGCAGAAAGACAACAGCACTACAGTGGTCCTGGTAGTCATGGCCTGCTCCGGTCAATGGGCAAGTCTTTGCGATAGTCGGCCCACGTTGATACCAAAGAATGCCATCACCCAACCCCTCAGGTGACCGTCTCGAACGATCAGTCGCAATGTTCCATTGCTTTGTGAATGAGTACCAACCATTCTTTGGTAGGACCGCTTTCAAGGATGCCTTGAATTTTGCCCGAGCGTTCGTTTATGTCATCTTCCACTTGTTGCACGGTGGTTCCTGTCTTCACGCCCTCTTGGACAGCCTTTGCCGTCCACTCATGAGATTGCGTTCGGATCGCAGCCTGAACTTTAGGATCCTCGATATCGCGACCGCCTGAGAGCCTGCGGTCATAGACTCCGTTAAGGAGACTTGCGGCGCAGAACAGGGCGTGCTCGTACTCGGACTCAAACCCACTCTGAGCCCGAGAACTCCCAACGGTCCCAGCAGTTGCTATCAAGAATACCGCGATGAACCTGCTTGAAAACCGATCAAGCGACCGTTCAGAAAGGTGCGAAAGATCGTTGACGCGAGCAGCAAGATTCATGACCTCTTTCCACCTTTGCATCGCTTTTGCCGTGGCAAAAGGCTTGGAAGGGCACGTTGCAATCGGACCTAGGAATTCAACCAACTGCCGCCTCGTTCACTGACCAAGCTACTCGGACCGCTTGGGACTTCAATGGGTCACTTCACCCAGGTTCTCCGTCCGTGCCGTTAGAAAGCCGGGCGCGCTAATTTTGATCGGATTTGGCGACTACCACATTGGCGCTACTGCTGAAGCGGCCGCTTGTCGGGCGCTACGACATCAAGCCCGGTTCACCGCTTGGCCCATCGGTTGAAGATCCGCTAACTCGAACGTAACTTGGGAAGACCGCAGTTGGCCGTCCGTGAATTCTCCCGCTGCCCGCTCTCATCAGCAACGTGCGACTGCTGTGGGCCGCAAAGCGACGGGTTGGGTTCTCGAAGGCTCCAGGCGGTGAGGGGTATGAGCAGCAGTAGCTTCAGCAAAGCTCTACTCCCGCAACTGTGGCCGCGTGCGTTTCGCCACCTTGTAACGGGAGATCGTCACGGACGGGGATGTCGCCTTCAAGCGGCGTAAGCCGTGGAACAAAGGAAAGCTGGTCGGTCAGAAGCGCCGTTCAGGCAGAAGGACATCTGGGGAATCCGGGTACGACTGCAGATGGCGGAGCGGGCCCGGGAACGGCGCTGTTCAACCTCGGTATCGACAGCAAGCTGCGGGCATGCGACCTGACCGCACTTCGTGTCCGTGACATCTGCTGCAGCGACCTGGTCGCGTCGCGCGCCACCGTGTTGCAGCGCAAAACGCAGCGACCAGTGCAGTTCGAAATCACCGCGCCAGCGCGCGAGGCCGTCCAAGCCTGGATCCGCCAGGCGGAGCTCCAATCGGCCGATTTCGACATGACATGGGCGTCGCCGGGAACTCGTCGGTAGTGGCAGTGTACGAAGAAGCGATTCGGGGTCGGGAACGGCGATCTCCTCTAATTCGCGGTGACGACTAACACGGCCGTTCCGATCCACAAGTCGCCTCCGGTGAGTTTGCCGGTAACGGTGATCGGGTACCTTCCAGGTTGATCGAACGTCGAGGTAGCCGCGCCCGCTGCCGCAAAGCTCGCTTCGACGCTGACACCTTCTTCTTCCGCTTCCGCCTCCACTTCCATCGGCTTTTGAATGCCATTGAGCAGGATGCTCGCTCGATCGACCGCCTGGCCTTGTGGCACGGAGACATGAGCCACGACATGGACGCCGGTCCGTTCGACCTTGCTGGCGCTCAACGTCGATGGCTGGAGCTTCAGTTGCGGAACTACCAGGGTCGACGGCGCATTCGCCATGAGCTCCGAAAGCGACTGGGCGTCCAGCTGCAGCTGGAGACTCAATCCGGCGGAAAACAGGACCGGATCCAGCACCGCCCACGCGGCGTCGTCCTGACCCAGGGCGGCCAGGTAGGAAGGGGCATCGGCGGCCGGAATTTGAAGCGACGAGTAGACGCTCTCGAACTGCGCGGCGGCGCCGGCTGTTTGAATGTAGGCGCGTCCGGCCGCAATCTTTGCCGTATTCAATGCCGGAAGCGTCGCCGAGATCTTCGACCAGAGCGCTAGATTCTGTGTGACCAACGCCATGCGATCGTTGACCAGTGACACGTACGTCAACATCTGGACCGCCGCCCAATACGAATCGCCCGCGATGTCGGCACCCAGGTATCTGGCGTAGGCGAGCAGCTCTGCGTTGGCATCGGCCAGCGCGAGCGATTCGTTGCCGACCAGGCTGAGAAGGGCGGGTGGGAGGTTTGCCGATGTGATTAAGGCGGGAATCGGCGAAGCCACCGGCGCGCTGACGATCGTGTAGTCGCTCCGAGGGTCGTAGGCCAGCTGGTATTGCGCGCTCGCCTGGGAGCTGAGGTATGCCCCCTCCACCAGCATGCCAAGGCAATAGGGAGCGGTAAGCAGATCCGAACAGAAGGCGGATCCGATCAGGCTTGCGTTGATCGATCCCACCGTCGCGTTCATCGACTTTTTCAGTGCCGACTGCTTTTCACGCGCGACGGAAATCGGGATTTGGAGCGGCGGAGCCGAACTGGCATCCCCGGTCCCCACGATTTGCAGGGTTGCGTTGGGAGTGGAGCTAAGCAGAATATTTCCGTTTTTGATCGCGGCGAAAAGGGAATCAACGACGGAAACGTAGGGAACCGCGGCGAAATATTCTGAACAGCTCGACTTGCAAAGAGCGACAAGATATTCGGAGATTCCCTGGGAAACAATGGAGCTGCTTGTCAAGGTCACCAGCTGTTTGTCGGGATTCGGGATCCAGTCCCAACTGCTGGACAAGTGACAGGTCACCAGCATGCCT
>Ga0210401_10003445_pt1 | contig 16901 bp, 18 predicted proteins | sample IncBWH32MmetaG_FD_150866 | JGI IMG/M metagenome (GOLD analysis project Ga0210401, IMG submission 150866) | Forest soil microbial communities from Barre Woods Harvard Forest LTER site, Petersham, Massachusetts, United States - Inc-BW-H-32-M | ecosystem: Environmental > Terrestrial > Soil >... | reverse complement strand
TTCGAATCTAGCTTCCTACGCCACCATGCTCGTGGCCTTCGCGACAATCCTCGGCTGCCTCGCCATGCCCACGCTGGCGGAACGCTTCGGCCGCCGCGCCACACTCGCCTTATTTTTCTCTCTGATGTTCGTGTTTATCGTGCTGACTTTCGGTAAGGTTTTTTATCTGCGGAACAACGCGCTGTCATGGTTCTTCATCAGCCTGTTTTTCCTCGGCATCGGCGGCGCCAATTTCGCCGTGTACACTCTCTGGCTTCCCGAGCAATATCCCACCGAATGTCGCGCCAGCGCCTTTGCCTTCTCCACTTCGTTTGCTCGCTTCATCGGCGCTGGAATCACGTTCTTGGTAGGGGCCGGAGTCCGCCACTTCGGCACGCTCGGCACGCCCGTAGCGTTAACCGGCATCGCCTTCGCCATCGGCTTGCTGCTAACGCCGCTCGGCGAGGAGACTCGCGGCCGTCTGTTACCGCCTTAGGGTTCGTAGAAGACTTCTCAAAGACCGGCGATCTAGTTCGCCCCGCCCTGCACCGGCCGCGCCGCATCATGCTTCAGCGCCAATCGCGCCGGCGGTGCCGCGAACGCCGTCTCCACGCGCTCATCGCTGATCGCCGCCAAAGTTTCCAGCGTCTTTCGCGCGTCAGCCGTTTGCCCGGCCTTCGTCTGCGCCTCCGTCAGCAATTGCAGCGACAAAGGATTCTGCGGGTCTTCCTGCAGCTCCGCGATCGCGCCGGCATAATCTCCCTGCGCAAACAGCACAGCTCCATTCGCCGAGTGATACGCCTCCTGCACCGGGGTGCTCCGGCTGGTCCGCGCCATGTTCTCCAGCAGTTTCTCCGTAGCCAGCGCAGCATCGGTCTTTCCCGCGTTCACCGCGATGAAAGCGCGAGCCTGCAGAATCAATGCCAACTCGTTGTCACGGTCTCCGGGCAATACATTGCTCTTGCGCGTATCGGAAAGATCCTCTCTCGCCTCGTCCAGGTCCTTCAGCGCGCTCAGCGGATCGGGATTAAAAAGCGCCATCGCGCGATGAATTTCCGCTTCCTGCACGGTCAAGCCCGCCTGGTGCGCTTCCGTATCCACTTTCTCAAAGGCCTCCCGCGCCAAACGCGGCTTGTTTTCGCGGTAGTACGTCATCGCCCACAGAATTCGATAACCAATCTGCGTGGAGCGCTCTTTCGTTCCCTTGATCGCCACCAGATATTGCGCCCGCGCCCGCGCCTCCTCGCCCATCAAAGCGTAAGTCGTCGCCACGCCCACTTGCGAAGCATTAAAACGCGGATCGATCTTCAGCGCGTTCTGGTAATGCTCCAGCGCCGCGGGATAGTCGCCCAGCATGCGCATGATCTCGCCGTAAGAATCCTGCGGGTTCGGCTCGTTGGGCAATGCGGCCACGTACTGTTCCATCAGCGGAGGCGCCAGCTGCGGCTGTCCGCTCAACGCGTAGCAATACGCCAGATTATTCGTCGCCGGGTAATATTGTGGATCGTATTTCAACAGGCGCACCAGTATCGCTTCGCCGTGCTCAAACGCGCCCTGATTTGCGCACAGCCATTCCGCGGCCATGTTAGCCAGTCGCTTGTCAGTGGGATATTTCGCCAGCAGGTCGTTCATCGCCGAAATCGCTTCGACCGTTTCACCGTTCTTCGTGCCATTCATCCAGCGGATCAGCAGCTGCTCGTCAGGAGACGCGTTCCCAAGATACTTCACCGCCAGCGCGCTTTCGTCCTTTGCTTCTTTCGGATCGGCGGTGAAATAACCCAGTGCCGCGTGTGCCAGCGCAAACTGCGGATCGGCCTTTACCGCTTGGCGAAAAAATTCCAGCCCTTCGTCCACGAACAGCCGGTCTTCGCGCTGCACCAGTCCCATCTCGTAAGCTTTCGCCGCCAACGTGGACTGCGTCGTCACCGGTAGGGTGTTCGTCGCGCTGGCTGCCGGCGCGGACTCTTGCGCTCGCGCGCTGCCGCCGGCGAATAAAATAACGATAATCATCCAGGGGAAGAGGTTTCGGGTTTTCACGGTTTTCCTCGCATGGGATTTTGCAGTGCCCGCTAACGGCCTTTCAGGACATACCCGGGATCGAAAGGCTGCTTGTCATCAATCTTCACTACCTTCACACCGCCCGTGATGTTATAAACATCGATCACGCCTATCGCTCCGGCATTCGCTCCGACGATTCTCATCACTTCCTCATCGCTCTCGGCGAAAACCACGGGCACCGCGGACTTGCGGCCGGGATCACTCAGCACGGCCTTTTCTTCGTCGAATGTCCCGCCCAGCACCTTGTCCAGGATGAATTTCGCTCCGGGCGAACTGGGCTCGCGCAGCACCAGCGTGATGCCCTTGCCGTCCGGCCAAATGGTCGTCTTGGCCTTGAAAATCTTCCCGAGTTCCACCAGGCTCAGCGCGCGCAGGGGATTGGCAGGGTTCACCACAATCGCATAGTCGGTACCGAACGCGACCGACGTGATGCTCAACACCAACACACAAACAATCAGCAAGCGGTTTCGCATGGCACTTGTACTCATATTTTCAATTTCCTGGAGTTCGCCTGATTACAAAATAGCACTCCACGAAAATCGTGGGCCGTCGATTTCCCCACGCCGTGTCGCGCCAGTAAACTCCCAATGCCAAGAATTTCCACTACAGAGTATTTGCCGTAGTTTCGCCGCCGCTTCATCCAGACTTGCACAACGCCTTCGCAGCACCTGCCTGCCGATAGCCAGGCGTCCCACCGGCTCATCGCGCTTGGCGTTGAATTTATAGCGGCCGCCGGTCTTTTAGGCGGGCGTAGTTGACCTTTCTTTGTGGGTCGTGGCTTCAGCTGCTGAAGTGCTAATTGCGAGGTTGCCACGCAGACTCTTCAGTTCGCCGACGAATTTAGATCAAACCGAATCTAGCGGCCGCAGACTGTACTCACAGGACACCCCTTATCTCGTGCCCGTGCCGACTAGGAACACCCCACGTCATTTCCTGGAATCCTTTCCCTACCCTGGAGTATCTTATCCACCGAGTGCATCCTCCGCACTCCACCGCGGCGCCAGCGGCACCCCCACGAAACGGGGACGGCTCGGCTATGTCCAGAGCCACCTTCGCGGGAACGCTTCCCAGTTCCCGCCGAGGATCACGGAGGATCCATGAAGCGTCTCGTTTCAATTGCAGCACTGTTGTCAGCCATGCTCTGGCTGACGCCCGCAGTGCACGCGCAGTCCACCGTAATTCAACCCGGAACGCAGGTTCGCCTCACCCTGGTCTCAGGCCTCACCACCTCAGTCGCGCACGACGGCGACCCGTTCACCGCCATCGTTGCCGAGCCAGTATTTTCCGGCAACCAATTGATCCTGCCCGCCGGATCCAAAGTCCACGGCACCATCACCAGCGTCACACGTCCTAAATGGTTTGCCATGGAGCGCGGCGGGGCTTCCATCAACCTGGTATTCAATTCGGTCGAAGTGCAGAGCCGCATCTTCCCGGCGCAGATGAGCATTCTTTCGCTCTACAGTGGCAGCGCCGACGACACCAAAAAGCGCAAAGACCTGAAAACCACGGAAGGCGTGGTCATCGAACAAAAGCGCGACATCAAAGGCGACATCATGACCGGCGGCCTGGGCACCGGAGCCGGCGCCCTGGTAGGCGTCTTGTTCAGCAACGTAGTGCGCGGCACAGTCTTCGGCCTGGTTGGCACCTCGGCCTACATCTGCGCGAAAAAAGGCAAGGACGTGGAACTCCCCGCGCAAACGGGAATGTTAGTGCGCATGGATTCCGCGATAACGCTGCCACCAGCACTACTGCGCAGCGCCGCCTCCACGCCAGAATCCGCCGGCAACTGAACGCAGCCGACCGGCGAAGAGCACAACCGGGGCGGTGCAGCGAAGCACCGCCAGTAAATCGGCGTGAATTGTTGCGTCCGGAGTTTAACTCGTAGTCGAAGTTGCAGCGGCCACCGTCAGAGTTTGTCTGGCAAATCGAGAATCTGTGTAGGTCGTGGCATCAGTTCATCCTGCGAGCCTGCCGGCGGCAGGATCGAACGGCCACGACATAAGCCACTGCGGAAACCTACGGTTTCAGCCACTGAAGTACCACTCTTACTTTCGTGACGCCGGAACGAATCCGCAAAAAATCAATCGCACAACGCCACCCCATCCTGCGCCTGCACGCCCGGCATCGGCCATGAATCTTCAGCGCGCAACTTCCAAGCCCGCAAATCGCGATTGGTCGCCGCGATTAACCGCACATCCACTTTCCGCACTTCCAGCGAACCCACTCGCTGAATCTCGCGGTTCTGTAGGACCCGCAACAGCTTCGCTTGCATCTGCAACGAGGTCTCGCCGATCTCATCCAGAAAAACCGTCCCGCCATTCGCATATTCAAATAATCCCGGCCGCGTTTACGTAGCGCCCGTAAACGACCCGCGCACGTCTCCGAACAGCTGGCTTTCCAGCAGCGTGTCCACCAGCGCCGAACCATTGCACACCGCAAAGCGCTCCTGCGACAAAGGGCTCATCTGGTGCAGCGCCTGCGCCGCCAATTCTTTCCCCGAACCCGTCGGCCCAGTAATCAGCGCGTTGGCGTAATGCCGTACGATTTTTTTCGCCAGATCAAAAACCTCCAGCATCGCCGGGCTGCGCCCCACAATCCCGGGGAACAAAAGATTGTCCAGCAGCTTGTCCTCGAGGCCGCGTATCTGCAACCCGTGCGTAAACGAATCCGTCAGATCATCCAACGTCTTCAGCAGCCGCGTGTAATCAATCGGCTTGCACAAATAGTCGTAAGCGCCATGCTTGATCGCCTCGATCGTCGAGTCCACCGCATAAAATCCTGTCACCAGAATCACATACATTCCCGGGTCGCATTGCAGCGTTTTTTCCAGGAACGCCAGCCCATCCATCCCCGGCATCTTCAGGTCCACCACCACTCGGCAGGTCCCCGAACGCACCTTTTGCAGGGCTTGCTGGGCGTTGGTTGTTCCCGACACCGGGAACCCAGCCGCTTCCAGCCGTCTGGAGGTCAGTTCAACGTGGTCTGCCTCGCCGTCCAACATGCAGATCGAGAGATTCTTGCGCGACAACTCTACCAGTGGTCTTTCTAGCAGGACGCTCATAGTAAACACACTCAGGCAAGGGGCCCGAGCGGAACTACAATTGGTCATCGCTATGATTTTGCTTTGCGGCGTGCGCCGAAATTACCGGTTCACCTAATGCCTGCCGCTCCTTCGTCTTACTACGAAGAAAGATGCAAAGCGTCGGCAACAACCCTGCGTTCCATTCGCCAGCGCGCCCTCATTCTCTGTATCGCTCGCGTACCAATCTGGCACCGAAAAGTCAAAACAGGATTCATTCCGACCCTGCGTGTGTTCCCACCTCTCGCGCCCGCGCCACCCCCTGCCTAGTGTTTCATGCCGCTCTCTATCAGTGTTTCGATCGAAGCCGCCACGCCGTCTCTCGCTCCCTTGCGTGGCTGCAACTGCTCTAGCCCCACGTCCTTGCAGGTTGCATCCTGATCTCGTTCTTCTACTCTCACGGCTCGATGTGGCACCGGAAAATCCGTGCCGCCGCCCAGCGGACGCAACAGGCGCACAAACAGCACGTTGTCAACTCGCATTGCCACAGGCAGAGCCACCGTCTTTCCTTCCCGTTCCTTCCAGTCCAGCGAGGTTTTCTCTACAAAGAAATTTTCCTTCGCGTCCCACCCCGATACTTCCACGCGGTAGCGGTGGCCATGGTTCCCCGTCGTTTCCGCCGTCTGAGTCTCGTCGGTTCCGCGATCCATGGCTCCACCTCGTAGAGGTACATTGCAGAAGAGATACCAACGAGGACACCAGATTCACACTGACGCGGAAGGGTTTAACCCAGCGATGCAATCACTGCAAAATGCGCCGACTGTTCCGTACGCACCGCTTGTGCGTTAGTGAAACGAAATCCGCACGAGCAGCACTCACTCGATCCCTACAGCAAACTTCGCAGCCCTATCCCCAGTTGGATCCGGGATAAAGCATTGCCAGCGCGAAACGGAAGATGTAAGGGAATAACTTATCGTAGGCATACCACGCCACCACCAATCCCAGCAGCCCGAATCCCTGCGTGCGCACCCAGTGCTGGAATCGCAGCGCGGCTCCTTCGCTCATCAGCAAAGTCACGCCCGTCACTCCATCCAGCGGTGGCACCGGCAGCAGATTGAACGTCCCCAGCAACAAATTCAAAAGGAAGATGATGCTCAGAAACGTCGCCGCAAAACCCGCGATCCCGGGGATCAGCGCTTCCGTGATATGCGTGAAGTCCGCGGACTCCGGCACGCCGAAAATTCCGAAGTGCATCCCGACGCGGATCGCGACGGCCGATAAAATCACCAGCGTAAAATTCGCCGCCGGGCCGCCCAGCGCCATCCATGCCGCGCGCCGCGGATAGCGTTGCTGCCATGCGGGATCGTACGGCGCGCTGGCCCAGCCGATCATCCAGTGCGCCACGAAATAGGAAAGGATCGGCACCACCACCAGGCCAAACGGCTCGCGCCGGATGTGCGGCCAGGGATTCAGCGTCACCTGCCCGCCGTGGAACGCCGTGGGATCTCCGCCAATCCGCGCAATCAGCGCGTGCGCCCCTTCATGGCACGTGGTCGAGAACAGGAATACGATGTACCAGATAACTCCGAGTATCAGGAACTGGGGTGTCATGCCGCTCGACAGACTAAAGTGTCCCGGCCCGTTGCGCAAGGCCGGCCGCGCCAATCGCCGCCTCGGGAACACTATTGCCCCTACATTACATTCCGCAAAAATCTCTGCAATCGCGACAAATAATCTTGACAGTCCGCGACGCGAGGTCTAGGCTCCGCTAACAAGGTTTGCACGCAATAGATCCCAGGGGTGGTGTTGTAAGGAGGGGCCGTGAGTCTGAAGCAAAGAAATTCTTCCCAGGCCAACGTCTGCTCCGAGCAGGAATTCGAGACGCTGCTCCGCCGCAGCGAAGAACATCTTAAATCGAAGCGTTCGAGCGCAGCCAAGCCTGAATCGCTCCAATCTAATTCGCTCAAAATCGTTCCACCGCTCCGCCGCCGCGACTCGGCGGCCTAAGCGGTTTGCGAGTTTCACCTGGCGATCACCGGTCAGCCTTCAACCCCGCTAACGTGCGCGTGAAGCGAACCGTACCTCGCAGACGGAGTACGCGAGCACGAGTGCCCGATGCCGCAACGAGCTGCGGCCCTGCACCCACAGTCTGGGTGATGCCGGTTCCGCTGCCCTGTTGTGCCTTCTCAAGAAGATCCTGCGGCGCCTCTGCGGTGATCTTGCGCGTTGTCTCCATAAGATCTCCTTTGGACCGTACTCTAGGCCAACACGAAATCTGGCATCGCCGCTCGGACAAGCTGACAGAGCCCGCACGAGATACTCTCGCTCGGAGTTACAGCAGTCGCACGTCAAAAAGCAAAAACGTGAAAACTGCTGTCTTTAAATGATTGCAGAAGACTGAGAGGTTGGCTCCGGGGCCTGGACTCGAACCAGGATAACCAGCTCCAAAGGCTGGCGTGCTACCAATTGCACTACCCCGGAACAGGGTACAAAAGTGTAGCAGACCTCTCCCCGATTTGTTACCACTCGCCATCACTCAAAATTCCCACGCCGCGCCCCGCGTTTGCCGCCGCGCCCTCGATTTGCTACGCTGCTAACGTTCTAGCACGGCGGAGAGGTGTCCGAGCGGTTTAAGGAGCACGCTTGGAAAGCGTGTGTAGGAGAAATCCTACCGTGGGTTCAAATCCCACCCTCTCCGCCACTTTCCTTTTCCCTCGCCGATCGCGAATCGCCAAAAAGCGCATGACCTGTCCCAAGTGCAACGCGCCACTCGTCGTCAAGCTGGTTCCGGGCGCGCTGAAATTCCCGCAACGCCTCGAATGTCCCGTGCACGGCTGGCTGCCCGAGCGAATCACGCCGATCCGTATGCGCTTTCATAAAGACCGCCCGAACTGGTAATCATGAAGGCGCGAATCCGCCGCCTGCCACCAATAGAGCGTAGAATCAAGTCATGCCCTCTGTTCACGAACTCGAAAGAACCACCTCAGCCGAGCTAGCGGCCATGTGCCGACGAGTCGCGGACAACCCCGGCGCGTACTTACAAGCCGCAGCCACCGAAGCGTCCAAACTAAAATTGGAATGGGATACGCTGCAAACTTTTCCGAACCCGAACTACGCCGTACAAAAGAGGATCGAGCTACACAAAGACCATCTTGCAAAACGTATGGTGGAATTCCTCAGCCGGATTCTCTAACCACATTTCCATCCGAATCGCAGCACAGCTGTTTCAAGCCACTCATCAGTCATCACTAGCCACTGCCTTGTCAGCTCTTCTTCGCCTTCCCGGGAGGATTCAGCGCCACCGAAGCCTCCGTCGTCAGCAGCAGGAAAGTGAACGACTCCTGCAGATACAGTTGCACCGCCGTATCCGTGTGGCTCCAATAACCGATCGAAACATCCTGCCCAATGTGCAAATCGAAATCCCCGCCGCGCGTAGTCAGCACGAACGCCCCAGCAATCGCCGGCGCCCAAATAATTTGATCCTTCACCAGCCGCTTCACATGCTCCAGCACCGGATACCCGTGGTCGCTCGTTTCGGCCAGTGCCGTGTAAGCGTCGGCGCCCAACAGCACAGCATAAGGGCCGTTCACGCCCACCAAACGCAACTGGCTCAACCCTTCGGCGATCGCGTCGGGGTACTGCAGCACATCGGCCGGCAGCGTCTTGATCGGATTGCTCGTCCCTTGCCGCACCCCGCCAATCCCCGCCGCGGCATAACCGTCAAAGATCGCGCGGTCCTCCGCAAACGCGATCACTTGCGCCGCGTCCTTCGCCGGCTGCCAATCCGAATCCTCCGCGCCGCGTTCCACATCGTCAATCCCCTGGCGATCTAGCTCAAAGGGCACGCGCAGCTCCACATACGCCTTCACCTCGCGCTGCCGCGCCAGAATTCCGTCTGCCGGAGCCGTGATCTTCCGCAAATGTCCCGTCCCCACACAAGACATGCCGGTGCCGCCCGGCCCCTCTACGTCCACCACGCGCCGTCCCGCCAGGTAGCGCTTCAACGTGCGAGTTGTTTCCTGTTCGATGGAAGCCCACGCCTCGTCTGAAATCGGGGCAAGTTCGCGATGTAAATTATTCATGACCGATGTCTCCTTTCAATGATCCGATGCCCAGCGAACCATTCTTGCTCGGCGCCCCGGATTGGCCCGTTTCGTCTATTGACGGCGCACCCGACGGGCAATCGATCGGCGCATCAGGCGGCGCCGCATCCGCTGCCTGCTCGTCGCGCACGTCATCCAGAAATGTCGCAGCCGGCACAAAAAACAAATTCCCTGTTACCGCGCGGCTGAAATCGAGCAACCGGTCATAATTTCCCGGCGGCCGCCCGACGAACATATTCTGCAGCATCAGCTCAATCGTGCTCGGCGAGCGGCTGTACCCGATAAAATACGTTCCGAATTCCCCTTGCGTGGGGCGCCCGAAAGGCATGTTGTCGCGCAGAATTTTGATCTCTTTCCCGTTCTCTTCGATCGTAGTCAGCGAGCTGTGTGAGCAGGTCGGCTTCACCGCTTCGTCCAATTCAATATCAGAAAGCTTCTTGCGCCCGATGATTCCTTCCTGCGCCTCCGTGGATAGCGCATCCCATCGCGCCATATCGTGCAAATATTTCTGCACGATCACGTAGCTGCCCCCCGCGAACGCAGCATTCTCTTCGCCGATCACCACCGCGTCAATTGCTTCCTGCCCCCGCGGATTTTCGGTCCCATCCACGAAACCGATCAGGTCGCGGTCGTCGAAATATCGGAAACCGTGCACTTCATCCACCGGCAAAACCGCATCTCCCAGGCGCGTCATGATTTGCGTCGCTAGTTCGAAGCACAAATCCATGCGCCTCGCGCGTATGTGAAACAACAAATCGCCGGGGGTCGCCACCGCGTGCCGCCCCTGCGAGCGAATCTCCCGGAAAGGATGCAGCTCGGCCGGCCGCGGCGCGCCGAACAGCCGGTCCCACGCCTTGGACCCAAACCCCATCACGCAGGAAAGTCCCGCTTCGATGTCGCGAAATTCCACCGCGCGAAACAGCGCGCCAAGATCACCGCAGAAGGACCGCACCGTCGCCCGATTCTCCGGGCCGGCTTTAACCGCCATCACCAGAAAGATCGCCGCGCGCGTCAGCGGCGCAGCAATCGGCTGCGCCAAAGCACGCACGCCTTGTGCCGCATCACCTGCGCTTTTGGGATCGGGTTCCATCGCCTCTGATCCTGTAGGTGCGCGCCGAATTTCGCTCGTCAACCCAGCATGCGTCACCTGCCAATGTTTGGGCGGCAAGCTTACCATCCGCTGCCGACCAACGTCCACAACGCCCCGGCCCCCTATCTCCACCATCTACAGCGATTACCCTATTCCCGCCCGCCGTACCCCTGGCACATCATCATTTCAGCGAATGGAGCGCCAGACGCAGTCTGCAGTCCGGCCGCGCTTGCGTTTTCCTCTTTCATACACCGCCTTTCGCTGCCGATGCGCAGCGCTGGGAGGCCCTGTGGGCTACTGCACAGCATCTCTTCTGCGCCTGGCCTCGCTCGCGAATTTCGCGGCTTCGGCCGGTTCCACTGCCACGTTCTTCAAGATATTTCTTTCTTTCACCCTATTCGTTTGCCTGGCCGTTGCTATTCTTTATTTTTTTGGAAAACTAGTAATCGAGCTTTTCGGCATTTTGGATGGACGATCTCCGCGACCGAATAACCGCTATGCCCGGAATTGACCTCTCCTCCAATCGACAGCGCGGCTCCGCTACCGAGCCGCCCCTCGCCGCCAGACGGCTCTGCCCGTATTGCCGAAGCACGGAAACCGCTCGTTCGCATCGTCGTGGCCCCATCGAGAAGTATCTTCTCCGCGCGATTCACATCCGCGTGTACCGCTGCGATGATTGCAATTCCCGTTTCTACGCCTTCTCGCACTCCTACCCGCCCGTGCCGCCAAAGCACCAGGCTGCATAACAGAATTGCAAAACGAGACGCACGCCTGCTATTGAGTAGTAGAATGGGTCAAAGCCTATGAGCGAAACCCTCACAGATGTCTGTGGAAAATGCGGCGCCGCGATTGACTCGAATCGCAGAGTGGACTTCACCCTGAAAGACGGAACGCGCGTCTGCGATTCCTGCTTCGTGCGCGAAACCCCGCGCCCCAAATCCGATCGCAGCGACTAGTCCTTCAGATCCGAAAGTACCTTCACACCTTGCGGAAAAACGCGGGCTCAGATTTTGACTTTCCGCGCGCCCCATCCTTCGCGCCTCTGGTTCATGCGAAGGGTGGGGGGGGTCTTTGAATTTCTCTCTGCGTGCTCTAACGCCGCGCCTACTAAGAAACCACCGTCTGCGCCACGACCGTCTCCACGTGAGCCGCTCGTGGCAATCGCACCAGAAACGTAGTCCCACTCTCCGATGTCGTCTCGACAGTGACCGAACCCCCGTGGTCTTGCACAATCTTGTTCACAATCGCCAGCCCCAGCCCCGTCCCATTCGGTTTTCCAACGCTAACAAACGGGTCGAACAAACTGGTGGCGATACACGAAGGTATCCCGGTGCCATTGTCCGCTACACGCACCGCGAACGACTCACCGATCGAGCAAATCTCAATCCTCACGTAGCCCTGCGACGGCACCGTGGCCTCGCACGCATTCAGCACCAGATTAAAGAATGCGCGCTCGATTTTCTTGGGATCGAATACTCCATCCATTTCTCCCGAACTATTTATCGAAATCTCCAAATTTCGCAACTCCGGCCGAGCCCGCACCGCATCCACCGCGCGCCGTATCGTCTGATTCAAAGACGCGGGTATCGGCGCGATCAAGTTATCCTCCCGCGCCAATTCGCGCAACGAATCCAGCAGATCCACCATCTGCTCCGAAGCGGTCTTGATTTCCTCGTAGATTTCATCGCGATCAAGCTTCAACTTCTCAGCTTCGTAAAGAAATTCCGCATTGGCCACCACCGCCGCGAGATAGTGCCGCAAATCGTGCGAGATAGAATTCGCCGCCCTTCCCACCGCCGCAATCCGCTCCGTCGCAAATCGCCGCTGCTGAAAAGCCAGCAGCTCGCCGCGCATTTTTGAAAACGCTACACCCAGTTCCGCCACTTCGCTGCTTCCGCGCGGCGTGATCGAATACGTATAGTCACCGACCGCCAGCGCGCGCACGCCTGAAACCAGATTATCCAACGGGTGCGTAATCGTTTGCGCCACGAATCCCAGCAGTACCGCCGCCAGCGCCACCGCGGAAATTCCCAGCAGTAAAATCGTGCGATTCAGCCGCCGCAAATATGCGTTCGTCGGTTGCAAGGACATCAGCACGTAACATTTCACCGACACCGGCGGCCCTTTGTGAATTACCACCGAAGCCACCTGGTACTGATCCGACCCCAAAGCCATCTCTCGCGTGCTGGCTTCGGCGCCATCGCTCTTCTGCATCAAATTCGCAAGCTCCGCCTGATCCGTCGCCGAAAGAGTGGACGCGATGATCTTGTCTCCGGTCGTCAGCGCGATCTGGCTGCCCGATACCAGCGCCAGTTGTTCCGCCACGGTCGCATCAATCTGGTATCCCACGGCCAAGACCCCGAGCTGCCGCCGGTCATTTTCCGTGCCAGATGTAATCGGCCGCAGAAACACTCGATACAGTTGACCATCGCCGTACCACCACGCCGCGTCCTCGCCCTGCTCCATGGACCGCGCCACGTTTTCTTCCGCAAGCTCCATCTTCCAACGCGGCGATGTGCCGTGAAATCCCAGCACGTGTCCGTCGGTCCCGGCGAGCAGAAAAAGTTGGCTGCCAGCCAACTTCCACAATGGTTCCGAAGCGTCCTGAATCGTCAAGGCGTGCTGGGTGGTCATCAAGGCTTTCAGCGGAGGAAGTTCAGCCAGCATCGCGGCGGTTCGCGAAAGTTGCCGCTCGCGTTCCTGCTGCACATTTTCAAACGCGTGCAGCGATTCGTTCGTGCTTTCCTGCACACCCTCATCAATCTCCGAACGCACCGTGTGCCGCACGATCAGCAGCAGCGAACCTAGAAGCGCGCAGATAATCACCAAGCTGGCGATCAGAAGTTGCGTACGTAATCGCAGACGTGCCAAGAGGCTCCTCAACCGGCGGCGCTATAGTTCCAACGAGGCTGCGTTTTCGCCGGGCGCGAATTTGTAACCCGTGCCGTGCATCGTCAGAAAATATCGTGGCCGCGCCGGGTCGGGCTCCAGTTTTTGCCTGATCCGCAATATGTGATTGTCCACGGTCCGCGTCGTCGGATAATTTTCGTATCCCCACACCTCATTCAACAGTTCCTGCCGCGAAATCACTCGTGCGGGGCAACGCGCGAAATATTTCAACAATTTGAATTCCTGCGCCGTCAGCGCCAGCGTTCGTCCGCCGCGCGTCACCACCATGCTGGTAAAATCAATCTTGGTATCGCCAAAAATCAGCAGCTCGTGTGCTGCCGGTGCGCTCGCACCGTTCGCCGCCGCTGCATCCGCAGCCACGGACACGCCGCGGCGCATCGCACGCCGCACTCGCGCCAGCAGTTCCCGCGGACTGAACGGTTTTGTGACGTAATCATCCGCACCCAGCTCCAGCAGCAAAACTTTGTCCTCCACTTCGCAATTCGCGCTCAATACCACGATCGGCACGCCCGCATCGTGCGCCTTAAACGCGCGGCAAACTTCCTTCCCCGGTAACCGCGGCAGCTTCAGGTCCAATACCACGACGTTGGGTGTTTGCTTCCGGAAACTTTCCAATCCTGCGATTCCGTCCGACGCAATCTGCACCCGCAACCCGTCTGCTTCAAATAAACGCTGCAAAGTGCGCTGCATCGGCCGGCTATCTTCCACCACCAATATCGTATCCACAGATCCTTCCTTTGAATGCAGTGCGCTTTCCGTCATATCAATCCGCCGCAGTGAATCCCTCGTCAGCGCGCAAATCCGCGATGCCAAATCAGCGGATCGGATCGTTGCGCCCTTCAGCGCCATCGCCCCCTACATTATAATCCTACCGCCAGCCCGCAATCTTCCACCCACTAGATTGCGAGCGAACGCGCGCAGCGTTGTCACCGCGGCGTTTTGAAATTGTAAACAACGTGTAAATTTGATGGATGCCGCACTAAACATTAGGGATGCTGGTAGCCCTCAGTTGGTGGCGGGACGTAATCCTCTCCATACTTGTTCTTGTGTGCGAGCGTAAAATTGGGGTTATCCACCACGCGAATCGCCCCCAGCGATCGTGCCTTCTCGGAGATCGTGACCGCCCGGCTCATCTCTTTCAAATTCTCCGGCAAACTTCGCTCGTACCACACGTGCATCTGGTAACGCCCGTCGGGAACATCTGGAATACTCAAATGCCCGGCGCGATCTGACATCGCGAAGTAAGGTGTGTCAACTACAACCACCACCGCGCTCATTTCTGCGTGTATATTGCAAAATAAATAACTCACTCCCGGCCGGTCGAACCGTACCGACCGGCTTGTGCCCGCCTCGTACAGTCCTAAATCAAATCGTTTCCCGTCGTACATCGAAAAAATATTGTGAAAGAACGGATCTTTGTTGGGGAACTGAATCAGCGAACCCACCTGCACTACAAGAATGTGTGGCTCGAAACTCTTGTTGCGTTGCACCAATTCCGGCGTCTTGGCCGCGGCAGAATTGGCCGGATCCGGCGGAGCGGACGCGTCCAGAGGCGTCAGCCACACCACTACCTCCGATTCGTTCGTACGGTAGGCCGCTGCCCCGCGCTGATGCCCTCCCGACCCCGGCCTCGCAACCGACACTTCTGCGGTCACCGCGAGCGCTTGGGCCGCGACCGGCGCCCCGCTCGCCGCCGCGAACAATGCGATGACGCAGCCCAAACCTGCTGCCCAGCGCCTCCTTGGCAACGCCCAGCTCAAAATATGTACCCCACACTCAGGCCGATTTGATTAGCGGTTTCCAGGTTGCTGTCGAGATTGTACGTCTGCAACCGCCGGTATTCGGCGGAGAACAAAACATTGGACCGCGCGTGATAAATAAAATTCACAAACGGCGTCAGGTTGCGCGACATCAGCGGGCCATAAAAATAAACGGTTGCCGGAAAACTCCTCAGCTCGCCCGCAAACGGATTATCCTGCCCCAGCGCAAAATTCACTTCGAAGTTCGCCTTCGGCATATATTTCACCTGTATCCAGCCGCCCAGCGAATCCAGTCCTCGAACCGTGGTGGTAGCGTCCATCGCCGGCCCCGAAAACAGCACGCTTTGTCCGATACCCCCTCCGAATCCGCCCACCGCCCGCCCCCGGTAAAATTCCCCGGTGAAATCAAAATATTTTCCCAGCGGAACAGTGACGTCCGTCGTGCCCGCCCATCCGTCGACGTTCCGCCCGAATCCCCAATTCTGCCGCCCGTAATAGCCGCCCACGCCCACCGTCACATCTCTGCCAAACGCGTGATGGCTCCATGCCACGCGCGCAGCATAGGCGGGCTGGCCCGATTGTTCACCCTGGCTCGGCACTCGCACCTGCGGGTTGGGTGAATCGCCCGTGAGCGAGTCCAGAATTCCAGCCTGCAGCAGCAAGTTCGAATCGTCTGAAAGCGCCACATGGTGTTCGATGCGGATCTGCGGCGTCCAGGCCCACAAATTTCCGGAATACGAAAGCGCCGGGACCGCCACCGTCGCCAAAGAGGTCGGAACCAGCGGCGCGAAGAACAGCGAATCCTGTCCCGCTACAATTGACGTATTGGCCCAATCAAAGCGCATGGTGCCCGTACGCAAGCGCACCACTCCCATCACCGCCCCGTTCGCCGTGTCCGCCTGGCCACCCGCAAAATCGAATCTCACGTTAGCGCTTGTGTGCGCTCCCGCCACATCCGGCCCGAATACCTCAATGCCGATCTGCGACTGTCGCAGGGATCCGGCGAACGCTCCATCAGTGCCCGGCACCGCCGGAGGAGTGGCGAATTGCGGAAAATCTAGATTGTCCACCGCACCGCGCGTCTCAAAAGCGTTCAGCAAGATCATTCCCGATAGCCGCACTCGATACTTTGACCCACTTTCCACTTTCGTTTGGCTCTGCTCCAGAACCTTCGCATCCGTCAGCTCCTGATTGTCTTCCAGCTTCGTCACACGCTCCTCGAGCGACGCTCCCTGCGCGCTGCTCGTGGTCGCAAGAGCCGCCGCTGCCGATGAGGTGTTCGCAGGTGTCACATTCTCAGGTGCAGTGTTCTCTGGCGATGTTAGCGAAGCGTACGCATCATGTGTTTCGCCAGGACGCGCCACCAATTTCGCGGTTGCGCGATTCAGCTCGTTGCGTAGCGCGCGCGCCTCCGCGTGCTCTTTTTCTTCGGTCGCCCGCAGCTCACTCACCTGTGAATTCAAACTCTGCACCTGCGCCTGCAGCGCGCGCACCGACTCCGCCAGCGTCCTGATATCAGGCATCGCATCGGCGGCCCGTGGCGCACCAGCCGAAGGCGCAGCCGGCGCGTCCTGACATTTGGCGAGTGGAGACTGTAGCAGCACCAACGAACTGGCGGTCACCAACACCTGCAGAAACAAATTTCGACGCCCTGTGATCGGCATAGCGGGCCTCCTGGATGATTTTGCTTGGGCCTGTTCACTCGCCCCGGGCCGCGCGGCAAGCTTTGAAAATTCTCAGCGTTCGCTAGAGGACGCGGCATTCCTTGGCGTCGCTCGAACTCTCGCCGGCCTTGCCGGCCCGCACGTCGCGGACCATGTCGGTCAGAGAACTCGAGGAAAATGGCTCCTGAAGTATCGAATCCTGTTTGGAACCCGTTTCATTACCCGAGGTTGCACACTCTGAGTATCCCGTCATGTACGCCGCCTTCATCTCCGGCCGGATAGCTTGCAATCCCATGATTCTTCGACTCTTTCCGCAGA
>Ga0210401_10003443_pt1 | contig 16905 bp, 11 predicted proteins | sample IncBWH32MmetaG_FD_150866 | JGI IMG/M metagenome (GOLD analysis project Ga0210401, IMG submission 150866) | Forest soil microbial communities from Barre Woods Harvard Forest LTER site, Petersham, Massachusetts, United States - Inc-BW-H-32-M | ecosystem: Environmental > Terrestrial > Soil >... | reverse complement strand
ATTTGCTTGTCGGCGGGACGGATTTTGTTCACTTCCTCGCGAAGCAGGGCCGTGGCGTAGATACAGTGCGCGCGGATTTCCACTTCCTGCGTGCTGTCTCGCGGGATCATCTGGTAGCTATTGATCGCGTGTTCAAGCGCGGGCGAATAGCTGGTGATTCCCAGCAATCGCAGCGCAACGGGCACGATGTAATCCGCGAAGGCGGTCATCGCGCCGATATCGTCCAACTGAAATTTTCCGGCCGGGTGCAAGCTCGAATACACGAACCAGATGCCCAGCTGCGGCAGCTTGTAGAGCTTGATCTCATGGCCGTCGTACTGGCTCACGTCATTGAAACGTGGAAATTCCACTACGAGCCGATCAATGATGCCTTTTCCGTTGTCATAGAGCCGCGGCGGGCACGAATGGATGAAATTTGAGAAGCGGCCCTTGTATTTCTCCGCAAGCACCGGGCCCACCTGGTGGAGCACGGCCAGCTTTTCGTCGAGCATCGGCATTTCAATGTTGCCCGAGAAAATTTCGTTCAACTGCTGTCGCGTAATCTTCGCGAGAAAACTTCCATCGAGGATGGGAATGCCATTGTCCATCGCCCGCTTCAGGCAGGCGAACTCGGCTTCGGAATCCGACCAGTGCTGCCCGGCATATTCGGTGGTGAATTTCACGTGTGTCGAGAAGTCCGTGAAAGCCGTGTCGATCACGTCGGCGACCATGATGAAATCGATCGCTTCGTTGGGATCGTTCACGCCCACGCCCGCCGGCAAGTGATACTCCGGCATCGGCAGCTCTTCGTAAGCCATCCAGCCTGCCACCTCGACAATTTTGTCTACATGCGTGTGGACGTCGCGGGAATTTTCGATTACTGGCCGCAGGCTATCGAGGACAGGACTGCCAATCGGTTTGGGCCAGCGGAGAGATGCGTCGGATTTCACGCCATCGAGATTAACACCGGAGGGATTTTCGCCGGCAGCGTGCCGGAGGGGATTCCCTCCGGCAGCCGCCAGCATCACTGAACTTCCAAGTCCTTGCAAAAACCGCCTGCGTCCGCCAGGGCCGAAAGTCATCAGAAGATGAATTTGACTCCAGCTTGGAACGCAAACGGCGTGCTGCCCGGAGCGATCTGGTTGATGCGCCGGACTGGCAAGCCGTTCACATCGAGTTTCGGAATAGATGTGAGCGGGGCGCAACTAGATCCAAAATTGCTCACGACGGTCCCGGTACCGCCTGCAGGCGGCGCAGGAACTGCAAATGGCGTGCAATTCGGAGCGTAGTTAATCGTTGCAGTGGTGTCGGGATTCGAATACACGTTGTTGCGGTTTGTGAGATTGAAGAAATCACCCGACAGCAGAACGTGATAGCGGTCGCTAATTCCAAAATCCTTTTGAAGTCTCAAATCCCATTCGGCGAAACCTGGCTGATTGAGAGGATATCGCCCGAGGAGCGAAGTCTTGCCGTTCACGGTGATACTCGGACGATCATTGTTGTGAGCGAACGTGGAATTGGCGACGCCATCCCCATTGATGTCAACGTTCACGTAGATTGGGTATGGCACCCCGGTATGAGCGATTAGGCTTGAACTGACGGCGAAACCGTGCGGCAGTTCGTATACGCCCGCGGCCTTGAACTGATGCTTGATGTCCAAGCTGTTCCGGCCATAGTCGAGATTGATATTGAAGGGATCCTGTTGGCCGAAATAGGTGTCAGTATCGCGCTCACTAGCGCTATTGTCCTTATTCTGTGACCAGATGTAGTTGAAGAACAGCTGGAAGTGATTGGAAAAGCGCTTGGTCAGGTTGAAGACAGCTGATTCGTAATTGCCATGCGCGAAACTGCCGGTCCAGTTTGTGAATTGGGACAGGGTAGGATCGAGAAGCTGCGGCCCAGGGTTCGGGAACGCGTTGGGATCAAGCACGCCGCCTGTGAAGATGTAATTGCCGCACAGAATCGTCCGGCCAAACGCGTCTTTGCCGCACGATATGAAATTTCTCTGCCAAGCCTCTTCAGTGCCGTATCCTCCCGTACGCAAGTGCTGGGAATCAACCCAGACGAAGGTGGCAGAAGCCGTCCAGCTTCGAGCAAACGTATGCTCCACGCTTCCGGTTAGATTCGAGACCCGCGGATTTACAAAATGCGGATCGACGATGTTCGGAGCCGGGCAGCCAATGGCGGGGTTGGCGCAAAGCGAATCGACTCCGCCCGGAATGCTGCTTGGCAAAATGTACGGGAATCCGGCAGGAGGAAAGCAGAAACTTCCGAAGCAGAATACCCCTGCCGTGTTTCCACCACCGGCAGTCGGCAGGAAGATCGTTGGAGTTTGCGCATAGTAGAATCCCCAAGCACCACGGATTACAGTCGGAGAATCGGTCGCTCCCACATTCCACGCAAAGCCCACACGGGGGCCAAATTGCTTCCAATCATTGGGCATTTTTTGCGGGACGGGCACCGTGTGAGTGCCGCCACCCACGCCGGCGTACACCTCCTGCCCGGGAAACGGAGTTTGGGGCTGGGGATTGCGCGTCCCGTCCCAGCGCAAGCCATACGTGATCGTTAAACGCGGCGTTACCTGCCACTTATCCTGGAGGTAAAGGCTAAAAGCTGACTGATACGCTGGCTTAATTGTTGCTGCCTGGAAAAGTGGAACACCGTTTAAGCCCACATCTTGGTTATAAGGAACGCCAGTGATATCCGCGTTCTGGAAATCCGCGAGCGAGCTGAATATGAACGAGCCCGCATTCCATCCAGCAAAGGAGTCGTTGCTGTCACGAAACACGTCGACGTCCCCACCGAACTTGACATCGTGCTTGCCAAATGAATAGGCGAAATTGTCCCCAATCTGGAATTTCGCATTTGTGCCGGTAATTGGCAGGTAATAGCGCTGCCCGGCCAACATCCCGCCGAAGGGGCTGTTGACGAGAAGCGTCGGCTCTCCCGGTCCATTCGAATCTCGGTTGCGGGTTTCACGTTGATAGCTGAATCGAACCTCGTTCACTTTCCTGCCAAGGACGGTATTCAGAGAGAACACGCTGCTAACACCCTGATTGACAAAATTCTCCGAGGACCCGAATGCCGATTGGGTTTCATTTTGACCAAGACCGCCAGTGAAACCGCTGGTGTGGTTACGTGTAAAATATGTTCGATTGCTGAAGTGGTTGGCTGGGGTGATTTGAAAGTCATAGTGGCCCAGGATCGTGAAAAGGTTCTGAAATTGATTGCTGGGTCCGTTGAAGTCTGCCAGGCTGTTCACACCGTAGCAGTCATGTAGAATCGAATCTCCAGCGACTGGACTTTGGTTGCAGCCCGCCGGCAATGAAACGCCTGTTGTGCTGGTGCCGCCGGGGAGTGGCACTTGCCCTGGCAAGCAGTCTCCGCCCATAAACGCCGGCGCATTGCAAGCCGCAAACACAGGTCCCGTAACGGGACCTCCTGCTCCATTGGCAGTGCTCAAAAACGCATTGCAATCTGCAACGGTTCCGCTACCGCAAAGATTCGCAATGAGCGGGCCGTTCTCTCTCTGCACGTCCGTGGACAAGAAGAGGAATTGCCTGTCCTTCACGATCGGGAAGCCGATCGAACCGCCGAATTGATTTTGATTATCGATGTTGGGCGCGAAACCCAGAGCATCGTCCTCGGTAAGCCTGCTGCCGCGGTAGTACTCGTGTCCTTCGCCGTGAACTTCGTTCGTTCCGGATTTCGTCACCACGTTCACGAGCCCGCCTGTGGCGCGCCCGAATTCAGGAGCGAACCCGTTGGTGACCACCTGGAACTCCTGCACAGCGTCGAGGGGAATCGTGAAATTCTTCGTCTCCAGTGACCCGAAAATCTCGCCGAAGAAGTTGTTGAAGCTGTCTTGTCCGTCAATCACCATCCCGAGATAGTCGCTTTGTTGACCGCCCAGGCGAATGCCGCCGCGCAGTCCGGGAACGATTTGTGCAGAGGAACTCAATTCGGCGAGGTCGCGGTAGTCACGGCCGGAGAGGGGGAGGTTTTCCAAGTTGCGCTGATTGATCACCTGGTTGATGCCGGCTGTAGATGTGTCAACGGGGCCGGCGGCAGACGCGGAGACCGTCACGGTTGCGGTCTGGCCCTTCACTGGCAACGTGATGTCCAAGCTCTGGCTCGATCCGATTTCGATATGCACGTCTGTGATATTGATAGATGCGAACCCTGTGGCGTCCGCCTTGATTTCGTAGACCCCGGGCAGAAGCTGAGCGAAGTCGTAGGAACCCGATGAGTCAGTGTTCTGCTCACGTTTATACCCTGTGGACGAATTTGAGATCGTAACCTTCGCGCCGGGTACGAGCGCGTGAGACGAATCGTAGACAAAGCCGCTGACTTCGCCGCGCTGGAGGTTCTGCGCGTTCGCGTTACCTATCGCACAAAGCGAGATTGTCAGCACAAACGCCAAAAACGCAATCTTCCAAATCTTCATCGTCACTCCCCCGTTTCGTTCTTCTTGCTCGTGACCCTGAAAAACCTCTCCGAAACTTGAACGCATTTACTTCCCTTGAACCCGTGAAATAAAGAGCTGTATGAATCGTTCCGAATCCACTCCCGTGCAAACCTGAACGTTCGGCGTCACCTTCTCCAGACCCTCGATTACGAAGTGGTCGCCGTGCAGCACGTTTTTCTCAAACTCATTGCGCCGATTCGCCACCGTCTCGCCGCGTGAAAATTCGCCCCGCGTTTCCACTTCCACGCGCATCGCTTCCGTCTTCATGATCGTCGGGTCAATTGCGGTGCCAATCGCCAGCGAATCATACATCGGCGAGCCGGGCGATCCGAATTTCTCGGACAGATCCACCAGGAAAGTGTTCACCTGCACCATGAAATCGTTTTCAGGCCCGTGTGTTTTCGCGAGCTGCGCAAGGTGTTTGCGGGTGAAGAGCGTCATGTTCCCAACGTCGAGTCCCGCCATGGTCAGCGGCCAGCCCGCCTGAAAGACGATCTGCGCTGCCTCAGGATCGTTGTAAATGTTCGCTTCCGCCGCGGCATTCACATTGCCGCCAGAAATCGAGCCGCCCATCACAATCACTTCTTTCACCAGCGGCACGATCGAGGGATCTTTCAACACGGCCAGCGCAATGTTTGTTTCCGGCCCGATCGGCAAAAGCGTGATTTCGTGCGGATACTGGTGAACCATCTCAATAATCAAATCCGGTCCGAACCGCGCGTCCGCCTTGCACTTGCTCGCCGGCAATTCCACATTCGCGAGCCCATTTTTTCCATGCCAGAATTCCGCGGTGATCAGCTTTTGAAACAGCGGATGCCGCGCTCCGCGGGCCACCGGAATGTCGCAACGATTCGCCAGCGAAACCATTCGCAGCGCATTTTCGAGACCCTGCTCCACAACCACATTTCCGGGAACCACGGTCAGCGCCCGCACATCCAGCTCCGGCGAATTCAGTGCCAGCATGATGGCCACCGCATCGTCGGTGCCCGGATCGGTATCGATGATCACTTTCTTTGGTGCGGTGGGAGCGATGGCGAAGCCGGCATGCGCAGCAGTAGTAGAGAAGCCGAGAAGGGCGATAATCGCGCCGACAGCGACGGCGCGCAATCTGGCTCGCAACCTTTTCGATACGCTTGCAGAATTCAAAATTGATTCCTGATTGAAATTGAAGGGGAGAAACCTAAATCCTAAACGGACACGACCCAGCGCGCTTGTACAACGATCTTCCGTCACTCTCGGCTTCCCACCCCTGGTGCCGAATCGGAGGCAAGGCTAAGCCTGTGTCCGCGTAGTGTCAAGATAAAACTGAGGTTGCGGGAAAAATTTCCACAGCGGAGTCATATAAGAATTCGTTGTCGTGTGGAATTTAATACGTACCTCCGAGCTACGTATATGTGCCATTCGAGTAATTCCTACCTCGCGCGTCTTCAAGGACCGTTGCAGTGCGCGGGCTTGCAATCGGCCGATGACCCGGCGAAATTCACGCGCGTGTTAGAATTCGTGCCGTAATGACTCCATCGCGCTCTCGGTCCCGAACTTCGTTCTTAATAGCGTTAGGTGTGCTGCTTTTGGGAACGTGTGATCTTTCCGCCGGGCTGATTCGCTACGGCTCGCGCCCCGACCAACAACATCAGCAGCAGGAGGAGCAAAGAGAGCCCCTCCGCCGCCGTCCGAACCTCGCAAATCCCTTCGGCGTGCAGTTTCACGATGTTACAGCTCAGGCGGGCATCCACTTTCATCACGAGCGCGCTCAATCGCCCAAACGCATGTACCCGGAAACGATGGGCCCCGGCGTCGGCTGGATCGACTACAACCAGGACGGCTATCTCGACGCGATTTTCGTCAACAGCGGCTTTACGCCCCTCTTCCATCCCGCACAAGCGCCGCAACCGGCGCTCTACCGCAATAATCGCGATGGCACGTTCACCGACGTAACCGCGCAGAGCAAAATTCACTCCGACGGCACGTTTTTTTTCGGTGTAGCTGTCGGCGACTACGACAACGACGGTTTTCCCGACATCTATATGACCGGCTATCGCCACTCCATCCTATGGCACAACAACGGCGACGGCACCTTTACTGACGTTACCGAAAAAGCCGGCGTCGGCGACGATGGCAACTGGGCCACTGCCGCCGCATGGTTCGACTACGATCACGACGGCAAACTCGATCTGATCGTAGCCAACTACGTGAAGTACGACGTAGACCATCCCGTCACCTGCGGCGATTTTCGCCCGGGCTACAAAGATATGCCGCAGGTGAGCTCCTATTGCCATCCGGACAATTTTCCCGGCACGTCGCCGCGCCTCTATCACAATAATGGCGACGGTACATTCACCGACGTGACTGAAAAAGCCGGCCTCGCCAATAAAGACGGCAAGAGCCTCGCTGTAGTCACCGTCGATCTCAATAACGACGGCTGGCCCGACATCTTCATCGCCAACGATACGCAGCGAAATTTTCTCTACATCAACAAAGGTGACGGCACTTTTAAGGACGTCTCATTCTCATCCGGCGCAGGTTTCAGCGAAGAAGGCCGCCCCGAAGCGGGCATGAGTGCCGACGCGGCCGACATCACCAACAACAGCCTGCCTTACCTCTTCGTCAGCCATCTCGATTACGAACTCGATCGCCTCTATCGCAATAATGGCGACGGAACATTTACTGACGACACGATCGCCTCCGGCATCGGCCAGTCGAATCTCCTGAACAGCGCTTTCGGCGCGCGTTTTTTCGATTTCGATAACGACGGCTGGCGCGATCTCCTTGTCATCAATGGCCACATCCTCGACAACATCGCCACCTATCATCCCGAAGTGGCCTATGAAGAAGAAAAAAAGCTTTACCGCAACACGGGCCAGGGAAATTTCGTCGACGCGACGAAATCACAAAGCACGGACTTCCGCGCCCCGCGCGTTGGTCGCGGCCTAGCCGTCGGCGATTACGACAACGACGGCTGGCAGGATTTTCTCGTCAGCAACAATGGCGAAGACGCCCAGCTCTTTCACAACGACGGTGCCACCGCTCCGGCCGCAAAAGACAATCACTGGCTCGCAGTGCAGCTCGTCGGCACCAAGAGCAATCGCGACGGCAACGGCGCCCATTTGAAACTCATCGCCGGCGATCTCACCAGTTACGACCAGACCAAAGGCGGGATGAGCTACTGCTCAGCCCAAGACCCCCGCATCTTCTTCGGCCTAGGCAAGCATACCCGCGTCGACTCGCTCGAAATCTGGTGGCCCAGCGGCCTGAAAGAAAAAGTGACAAATCTTCCTGTAGATATCTTTGTGCGCATAGAAGAAGGAAGCGCCTCAGCAAAGGGCATCCGTTACCCCCCGGCGAAGCAGCCCGACAAGTAGGACGCAACAGCGGGTTCACTTCATTTCCTTCCCGGCACTACGCCAAAATTGCTCCACCGTCCTATCGCTAAGGCCTCGAGGGATAAATCTTCAATTCATCCCACCCGCTACCTTCCTTATCCGTCTCCCGCGCAAATCGCACACCCACCAATTCAGCCAGGGTCACTTCCGACGTGGTATAGATCTTGCACCCCGTCATCAAATGTCCGCCGATCATCGTTCCCTGGCCCGTCGCAATCGAAAGATGAACATGCTCACCACCTTCCTCCACCGTTCCCGTGATCGACACAATCTCAAAATGCCCGGTATGAATGTGCGCCTCAGGCTGATTCGCATACCGGATCGAAGCCTGCGTCAAACTGCCCACCGAGCTCAGCAGCACCGCTGCTTGAATATGATTCTGTTTCACGTACGCGCGAATCGAGCCCAACAGATCGTCTCCCGGCCGCAGCCTGAAAACATGAATGCGCACGCGATCGGTCGTAATCGCTTCATGATGTTCCACAAGCACCTTCGACCAGTCCGCGGGAAGCTCCGGCGCTTCGGGCGCATTCTCAATTGTCCGGCTTTCAGGGACCGGTTCCGCCGCGGGCGCTTTGTACTGCGGTGGCGCTGGCTTCGTTTGCGCAGCGGTACTGAATGCTACAACCGCAAGAAACACGGATACTGCGATCGCTTTCATGCAAGGCTCCTGAATGCTCGGGATTTCACTTCACGAGAGATGTTCTGCCGCGCAAAACGACTCCGGATTTCACTTCCCGCTAGCTTGATAGATCATGAGCCGCGCCACCGGGATTCCATCCTGTTCCTGTAAGGGAGCGTAGACACGATGCGTCTCCGTATCGACCGCGATGCTGTGCACTGCGTGAGCCACAGCCACATCGCCTAGCTTGCGATAGTGTTGCGGGTCTTTCTGTTCAAATACGGAAATCACGCCGCTGTAACACGCCACGTAAATTCTGTTCAACCCCGGATCGAATTTCACCACGTCCGCGCCTCCAGGCAGCGGCAGGTATGCAATCGGCTCGAACTTCTCGAGATCCATCACCGTGAGAAGGGAATTCTCCTCGCACGCCAAGAATGCGCGGCGATGCTCGGGATCGAGGGCCATACCGTGATTGCCTTTGCATTTGCCCACGGGATGCATTCCCACCACCTGATCGTTCTCCGGATCAACCACCGCAAAAATATTCTGGTCCTGGAGATTGACATAGAGTTTCTTCGCCACTGGATCGTATTGCGGCATCCCTGTTTCGCTATCGAAGCGCAGCATCCGCAAGACTTCGTCGCGCGTTGTATCAACCACGGCTACCGCCTTGGCTCTCTCGTCCGATACATACAGCTTGTGAAAGGGCGCCGCGTACGCGCTGCCGTCGGGCTTTGATTCAGTCGGAATTTTCTTGATGATCTCCAAAGTCTTCACATCGATTACGCCGATCTGGTCCTCGTGCCAGTCTGACGTGTACAACTTTTTCACATCGGGCGCGTACTCCACGCCTTCAATCCCGGGCAGGTCTGAAATCGTCTTCACCACCTTGTCCGTCTGCAAATCCACAACGTAGAGTTTTCCCGGGCCAAGATGTGCGCAGAACAGATAATGATCGTCATAGTCGATCGTAAGGTAGTCGAAGCGCAGTCCGGAGGGTCCCGGCAGCTCAATCGCCGCCAGTTTCTTTAATTCGCCCGCCGCCAAATCCGCGACAAACACTGAAACCGCAGCAGCCACCAGCGCCACCGCGCAAGCGACGCGAAAATTTTGGCGCGAAGCTGCCATGCTTAGCCTTTTACCACACCAACGGCCACAAGATTGTCGCCGCGCCGCTCGAGAGTGACTTTAGGCAAAGGCCGCGGCGGTGGGCCCGCCAGCACCGACCCATCAACAACTGAATAAACCCCGCCATGGCACTGGCAGGCGATCAGATTCTGTTCCGGCCGGTAAAACACTGGGCACGAAGTGTGCGTGCAGATGCGACTATAAGCCAGATAGGTATTTTCATCCGGTCGCAGCAAGATGCATGGGTTTACGTCAGCGGGATAAGAAAAAATCTTCCAGCCGCCGACGGGAATATCGCCTGCATGGGCAACCACAATTGTTGGATAGGTCTTCGAGCAGCCGTCCGCTAATGTCCCAGCGGCGCCTGCAGCTGCCGCGAGACCGCCCAGCGTCAGGAACTTATTAAACCCGCGGCGTGAAAGCTGTTCAGCGCACTCTATATCGAAAGTCTCTTCTTCGCGGGCGTTCCGCTCGTCGGTCATTGTTGCTTGTGGCCTATTGGCTGGCGAGATGGCCCAGTTGCATTCGCGTGTGCAGCACTCGCAGTATGTCGTCGAGCCCGACCATGCCGACAATATTGCCCTCGGAAATCACAGGCATCTGGCTGATGCTGTTGCTGCGCATCCGCTGCAAGACGGCAAGAACGGGTTCGTCCATCCGGGCCGAATGCATATTGTCGAGCGGCAGCATCACGGCTTGAATCGAAGTATTTGTCCATTCATCGCGCGGCACCGTGCGCGCCGCATCCAGCGAAATCAGGCCCACCGGTTTTCCGGCCCCGAGAACAATGTGAAAACGCGCTCCGGTGCGCAACACTTCGTGAACGTATTCATCGATCGACATATCGCGCGTAACCGTCGGAATGTCGTGGGTCATCACGTCGCCCGTGCGCACGCCCGTCAGTGAGTTCTGCACCGCTACTTGCGCGTAGCTTTCCTGCGCGGCGCTCAGCAGAAACCAGCCGATGAAGGCGGTCCAGAGGCCGCCAACCCAATTACCCGTGAGCGCCTGCCACGCCCCGAAAATAATCATCATGTATGCAAAGATTTTGCCGGTCGTCGAAGCTATCTGCGTGGCGCGCTGGAAATTCTTCGTGATACCCCAGGCGATTCCGCGCAGGATGCGTCCGCCGTCGAGCGGAAATCCCGGCACGAGATTAAATAGCGCCAGCGCGAGATTGATCTGCCACAGCCACTTCGTTGAGGCGGCCACCAAATCATCACCATGAAAGAACCGGCCAACGAGATAAAAGACGCCGGCCAGGAACAGGCTCGCCAGCGGCCCCGCGAGGGCAATATTGAATTCCTGTTTCGGTTTCTCGGGCTCGCGGCTGATGCTGGAAAGCCCTCCGAAAACAAAGAGCGTGATCGACTGCACGGGAATTTTGTAACGCATCGCCACAACGCTGTGGCTCAGCTCGTGAAACACAACCGACCCAAAAAAAAGCGCGCTGGTGATGATGCCCAGCATCCAGTGCTGCTGCGAAGTCCAGCCGGGATGCTGGGACGTGAATTGCATGCGCAATGAAAGCGTGATCAACGCAAAAATAATGAACCAGCTCGGGTGCAGGTAAATCGGAATGCCAAAGATTCGCCCAAGCCGCACGCCCGACGGAGGCGGGCCCGACACGGATGCCGGAGCTTGGTCGGCTCGAATATTCGCTGGATTTGGGTGGTCCGCTGCCATTGCGTCCTCCGGAATCCGTCTGCTCGCTTCATTATCGTAGAATTCGCCGCCGTCTCGCAAATCGCGTTTTGGGGCGGACGCCGCGCGCTCTGCCTCAAGGTCGGAGTTGATGTGCAACGTGCCTGGCACACGTTGATGAACTCTGGTCCCTTGTGAATTCCTTCTTAAATAAGCGCTCCAAGTTCTGGCGCCCCGCGTACGCTCCAAATCCGGGCCTGCTGCGTGCGCTCCAACACGCACGTGTTTGCTGCCACACGCACGTACCGCTGGCCCTCGCTGCTAACCCTCCTGTTTGCATACACATCAGCATTGGCCCGGCCCCTGCATTACTTCGGGCAGCTGGCCGATAGATGTTGCGGGAGGGAATCATGGAAGCTCTCATCGATTTCGCAGCCGTAAGTGGAGCAATAGTTTTCTCGCTGGGCGTCGCGCTTTCGCTCGAATGGTTCGCGCTCAATACGCTGATGAAAATGATGCCCGTGCAGGAACCGGCGATAGTGGCGGAAGAAGTCACGTCCGACAAGCCCGCGGCTGGACCGACGCTTGTGCCGGCGTCGTTCGCCGGCAGCAAACGCGCGGCGTAACCGGAGCGGCGGCAATCGCAGCCGGCCGAAAATATTCCGCGAGCTCTTCGCTCGCAGATTGAACAAGGTTGCAGATCGAAGTTACGGCGGATCGAAGTTAAGGAGGACGCCATGTTGTTCCTCAAAGTCTTGCTGTCAATTATCAGTTTCGGGTTTCTGGCAGGCGCGATTGGAACGGTTGCTTACGATATCTATCTCGCATTTCAGCTCGACCGAATCCTGCGGCGCAACGACAGCGCGCCCAAATCCGAATCCGGTGACGCGACTGGCTCCGCAGCATTCTCTGGCGCATCCTCCGATTCTCCTTCGCTCGCTCCGTCGACGTCGCGTGCGCCAATCAGTGCACCGCCTCGCCGGATTCGCTGGGTGCTCACCACAAAGCTGCTCGCGCTTGCCGCGTTCACTTCGCTTGCGAGCAAGAGTGTCGTCGTCGTGCCCGACGGGCACGCGGGCGTGCGCGTGAGCCAGATTTCCGGCGTGCGCGCCGGAACTCTCTATCCCGGGACGCATCTGATTTTTCCACTTACCGAACGCGTTGCCCTGTATGACGTGCGCGACCAGGTTTTCTCGACAGCGGCCAGCACGGCTCCGAAGGAAAAACTCGAAGTGCTCAACGTCGAATCGCGCGAAGGCTTGTCCGTTGGCCTCGCGCTTACCGTGCGCTATCGCATCGATCCTGCGCGCCTCGCTTACATTCAGGCGAATCTGCCGCAGCCTATTGACCAGGAAATTGTCGAGCCGGTTGTGGCCAGCACGTTTCGCGATTTGAGCCCGAATTACATCGTGCGCGACCTTTTCTCCATCAAGCGGGGCGAATATCGCGAGAAAGCCACGCAGACGATCACGTCGCGGCTCGCGGAAGACGGAATCGTCGTAAAGGAAGTGCTGCTCCGAAAAGTGGAACTGCCGCAGGAATACGCGCGCGGGCTTGAAGGCTTGCTCGAAAAAGAGCAGGAAGACGATCGCACCAGCGTCGACGCGCAGATCGAGCAGAAGAAAGTGAAGATCGCGGAATCGCAGGCCGAAGCTGCGAAGGTCCGCCAGATCAAGCACGCCGAGGCGGATGCGCAATCGCGCGTATTGATGGCCAAGGCCGAATCCGATTCGATGCAGTACACGCTGCCGCTCAAGCAGAAGCAGATCGAGCAATCGCGCCTCGAAGCCGAAGCCCGCAAGGAAGCGACGATCAAGAACGCCGAAGCCGACGCTGCCGCGCAGGTGAAGTCCGCCGAAGCTGCGGGACAGGCAAAAGTGATCGGCACCAAGGCCGACGCAGAACGCAGCAGGCTGCTCTCGGAATCGCAGAACGTTCTGGTGGTGAAAAACGCCGAGGCCGCGGCGCAGGCCAAAATTATCGATTCGAAAGCCGAACTCGAGCACCGGAACCTGCTGGCCGACGCGGAAGCGCACAACATTCGCGTGACGTCGCAAGCCGAAGCCGAACAGCTGCAACTCGAAGCGGCGGCGCTTAAAACGAATCCGCTGCTCGTGCAATACACGGTGGCGCAGCGCCTATCCGACCGCGTGCAAATCATGATGGTGCCCACCGACGGCAAATTCTTCTTCACCAACGACGTGATGAAGTCCGTTTCCGCGGTGACCGACTCGCCGCTGAAGCTAGGCGCGAAGTAATGAGTTTGAAACGCGCGGGGCACGCGGCGATGAATGCTCTCGTCGCCGCACCCGCGAAAAAAATGCGCCAACGTGCGCGAACGAAATTCCCGTTTGGTCTTTTCCGAGTCCGACATGGCGGAGCGGAAAAGAAATTCAACCGGACGGGAGGTACTGCCGGCAAAACCCTTGCGGGTGGCTTGGCTCTGCGCGAAGCGGCGACGAGGATTCGATACCGCCGCATCGAATCCCGCGCCGCGAGCGCAGGGCGAAGCCACCAAGCCGGCGGCTCGGATTGCCGGGTTAGAACGAGCTTCCATGACGATCTCTTTGTGCCCCCCTTTACCGCCTATTAGAATTTTGTATGTTGCTCAATTCGGGCTGCTTAGGGTGACATTTAATCGCGGAACCGTAGATTAAAAATGCGTGGCCTGCGATGAGTTGTTGTGATTCGTGGCGGGCAAACATTTGCTTCGGTTGCCTTGGGCGCCTCCTTTCGCTCTCGCGATATTGCGGGGCTCGTCTTGTCTCGAGTCCAGCGGATCTCGGAATCAAGGCTAGCACGAGCCGGGGAGCGTCGCGGGGCCGAAAAAGTACAGAGGGCTAGAACTGGACGAACGAACAGGTGGCGGTGATCGGAAATGATTAGGTGGCGAGCGAGACGGAAGGCAATCTCAAATTTGAAATTGCACTGTTGGCATCCTAGCGAGCCGAATCTGCGACAGTAGAGCAAACAAACGCTTGCGCGGGTGAGGCTGCGCAAGCGGTGGCGCGTTGCGCCGTCCTTGGGTCCCAGGGCTTCCGCCCTGGGCTAGGTGTGTGCTGCGCCTACGGCGCTGAATTTTTCGGATGAGGCCTTCGAGGTTCAGGTAGGCAAGTAGCATGCGTTACGACAAGTAAGAAAATGCGATGTGCGATTCAGGATTTGAAGTTGGAAATTTGAAACGAACTGAAAGGCAAACAAGAGTCGACGGGGGCGTTCGCTTCGGGGAGGGAAAATGAATCGGTTGCGAAGGTCAAAGGAGGCTCGGCGAGACGGCCGCCGAGCGGAGGGATCCTTTTTTCGGAAGGCTGAAGGCTAATGTCACGGCTGAAGCCGTGACCTACCAGGCGACGGCGGGAGCGAAAGACGAACGGGTGGGGCGCGATCGCTTCGCGAGCGAATGGTTAGGTGGTGGGGGAGACGCGAGGCAATCTCAAATTTGAAATTGGAAATTTGAAATGAAAATAGAGGCAAAAGAGCCGGCGGGACGCCGGCCTTACGGAATGGCGGTTTCGGTGTCAACTTCTGCCGGGTCTTTGTCACGTTTGCTTGGCGGGCGATTTGAAAGGGGGCTGGCGTGAACGCGGCAGGGATGCGGCGCGGAGGCGGGCGAAATTGCGGTTGTGCTAAGATGACAAATCACGAACAGGATGCGGCACACATCGCGGATGCATTCGTCTCGCCGTTGCTCTTTTCTTCTTCTTGCCTTCTTGATTGTTTTCTCGCACTTCATTTCGGTACGAGTGGCGCATGGGCAATCGAGCGCTCCGTCAACGCGAGTGCCGGCGCAGGGTGCGACGGGGCCCGCGATGCCTTTGGAGTGGGCGAACCGGATTGGGACCTTGGCTGACCAGATTGCGGAGGCGGTCAGGCCTTCGAAAGCGATTTCGCTCGAGGTGCAGAATATCTCATCACTTGGGGCGGCAGACGTAGAGATGGTTCGCCACGGGCTTCAACATGAATTGTTACGACGCGGAATTCGGATCGAGGCCGGCGGTTTAGAGGTGAAGGTGACGCTCTCAGAGAATATGGAGCGCTTTGTCTGGATAGCGCAGGTTCGTCGCCACGACGAGGTGAGGGTGTTTGTCGCAAGCCTGGAGGGAAAAGCGACCGCAAATTTGCCGGCCGTGCGGCACTCGGTCGTCTTGCAGCGTGAAGTTGTGTGGCAACAAACGGAGCCCATGATGGATTTCCTGGTCGCCGACGTTGCTCCCGAGGGGCTGCCGGTGATGTTCGTTCTCGAGGCGAAGCGAATCGTTTCGTATCGGAAGGAGAAAGGGTCCTGGAACGCGGCTCAGACTTTCCCGATTCCCGTTCCGGATCACCGGCCACGCGATCTTCGCGGCTTGTCGGATGCTTTTGAGGAGCTGTTTTCTTTTCAGCTTTCCGATGCGAATTGCGAGGGTGCCGCGGCACAGAAGTTTGAGCTGACCTGTAAGAAGGGTTCGCCTCCGGCTTGGCCCATCCTTTCGGGGGGGCAAGACCGGGGTTCGATGAACATTGTGTCAAACCGGAATTACTTCGACGGTGATTTGGATGTCTACGGAGATGTCGAAACCCACGAATCGCCGTTCTATAGCATTGCAGTGATGAGAAGGATGAAAGGTAGCCAGTGGATTCTTGCGGAACTGGATGGAAAATCCAGGAAGTACGATGAATCTTTGAAAGCCACGGCAGCCTATTCGGGTTGGGGAGATGAGATTGTGGCCGTCGCGCCAGGGTGTGGAAACGATTGGCAAATTCTGGCGAGCGCAGCGGGCGATTGGACAGAACCGGATCGTCTTCGCTCCTACGATGTGGCGAAGGATGCGGCAGTAGCCGATAGCGAGCCTCTTGAGTTCTCGGGGCCGATTCTTGCTCTGTGGCCAATGCTCGATGCGAGAACGGCGCGCGTGGTGTCAAAGAACCTGCAAACAGGAATGTATGAAGCTTCGATTGTCACTGTTACTTGCAGCCAGTAGCGCGATTGTTCTGCTGACGGCCTTGCCGGTTAAAACGGCGAGGCGGCCGCGGTACGGCGGGACATTGAGAGTCGAAATCGGGACGACTATAAGGTCGCTCGATCCTGCTGTGCCGGCTGCTAATTCCGATGAGGAACCCGCCAAAGAGCAAATCGATTCGCTGGTCTACGATGTCCTTGAACCAAAGAGCAAATTTACGGTGAACGGCGCGTTTCATGTAACCACGTTCGAGGCGGGGAAGCGGGCTGTGCTGGCGGCGACAGAGGATTATCGGCTGGGGCGGCCGTTTGTGGATTCAATCGAGATTGCGATGGGGCGGGGGGCGCGCGAGCGGATTCTCGATCTCGAATTGAACAAGACGGATTTTGCGGAGATACCGGCGGAGGATGCGCGGCGGGCGGCCGAGCACGGAGTGCGGGTGAGCCGGTCGCGGCCGGATGAGTTATTGGCGCTGGTTTTTCTTCGCGGGGTTGAGCCAAAGAGGACCCGGCTGATGGATGCGCGGGCTCGGGAGGCGATTGCGCTTTCGATTGACCGCGCGGCGATCGTGAATTTCATTTTGCAGAAGGAAGGCGAACCGGCGGGAGGGCTTTTGCCGCAGTGGTCGAGCGGGACGGCGTTTCTATTTACGACGGCGGCGGATGTAGTGCATGCGAAGGAACTTTCGGCGCAAATCGTTCCCGTGCCGAAAATCGTGTTGGGATATGATTCTGGCGATTC
>Ga0210401_10003442_pt1 | contig 16907 bp, 18 predicted proteins | sample IncBWH32MmetaG_FD_150866 | JGI IMG/M metagenome (GOLD analysis project Ga0210401, IMG submission 150866) | Forest soil microbial communities from Barre Woods Harvard Forest LTER site, Petersham, Massachusetts, United States - Inc-BW-H-32-M | ecosystem: Environmental > Terrestrial > Soil >... | reverse complement strand
GCCCGCACGTCGCCGATCTCCGATGCCGGCTGGGAGTGGAATTCGAGGTCGACCAGCGCCGAGGAGACGAACTCCACCGTGGCAAAGCCCTGGTTGAATTTGCGCGCGGCGATGAAGCGCTGCAAGAGGTCTTCCGGCAACGGCTCGCCGGTCTGGTAATGCCGGGCAAATTGCTGCAGCACCTGCGGCTGTTCCTGCCAATGCTCGTAAAGCTGGGAGGGCAGTTCGACGAAATCGGTGAACACGCGGGTGCCCGACAGCGATGGGTAGGTGACGTCCGACAGCATGCCGTGCAGGCCGTGGCCGAATTCGTGGAACAGGGTGCGCGCGTCGTCCGGCGACAGCAGCGAGGGCTCGCCTTCAGCGCCCTTTGAGAAGTTGCAGACGTTGATGACCAGGGGCGCGATCTCGCCGTCGAGCTTTTGCTGGTCGCGCAAGGACGTCATCCAGGCGCCGGAGCGCTTCGAGGGCCGGGCAAAGTAATCGCCGTAAAAAAGCGCCTTGTGCTTGCCGGCGGCGTCCTTCACCTCCCAGACCCGCACGTCCGGATGCCAGACCGGAATATCCTTGCGCTCGGAGAAACTAACGCCGAACAGCCGGCTGGCGCAGTCGAAGGCGGCTTCGATCATATGGTCGAGCGCCAGATACGGCTTGATCGCGGTGTCGTCGAAATTGGCGCTGATCTGCCGGAGCTTCTCGGCGTAATAGCGCCAGTCCCATGGGGCGAGGGCGAAATTGCCGCCCTCCTCCGTCACCAGCGCCTGAAGAGCATCGCGATCGGCCAGTGCCCGGGCCCGGGCGGGCTTCCAGACCCGCTCCAGGAGGCCTCGCACGGCCTGCGGCGTCTTGGCCATCGAATCCTCCAGCCGGTAGGCGGCGAAAGTCGGATAGCCCAGGAGCCTCGCGCTCTCCTCGCGCAGCGCAAGGATCTCGACGATGATCTCGTTGTTGTCGTTGGCGTTGCCATTGTCGCCGCGGGCGACGAAGGCCTTGTAGACCTTCTCGCGCAGATCGCGCCGGCCCGAGCTCTTCAGGAACGGCTCGACCGAGGACCGCGACAGCGTCACGATCGCCTTGCCGGCCATGCCGCGCTCTTCGGCGGCGGACTTCGCCGCGGCGATGAAACTGTCCGACAGGCCGTCGCGATCGGCCTCGCCGAGTTCCATGAACCAGTCCTGCTCGTCGCCCAGCAGATGGTGGCTGAACGTCGTGCCAAGATGGGCCAGCCGCTCGTTGATCTCGGCCATCCGCGCCTTGGCCGCCTCGTCGAGGCCCGCGCCGGAGCGATGGAAGTGCGTATAGGTCCGCTCCAGCAGCCGCATCTGCTCGGGGCTCAGCCCGAGCGCGGCGCGGTTGTCGTGCAAGAGCGCGATCCGGCCGAACAGCACCGCATTCATCATGATCGGATTCCAGTGCCGCGCCATCCGCAACGACACCTCCTTGTCGATCTCCAGCAGCGCCGGATTGGAGTGCGCCGACACCAGGTCGTGGAAAACCGCCGAAACCTTGGCGAGCAGCTTGCCCGAGCGCTCCAGCGCGGTGATGGTGTTGGCGAAGTCCGGCGCGGAGGGATCGTGGGTGATCGCGGCGACCTCGGCGGCATGATCGGCAAACGCCTGCTCGAAGGCGGGGAGGAAATGCTCCGGCGCAACGTCGGCGAATGGCGGGGTCTCGAACGGCGTCTGCCACGCCTGCAGCAGCGGGTTGAACTGACCCTGCGCGGCGGCCGTCATTTGCTGGGTTTCTGACATTGTCATTCCCGTTTCCGTTCCAATTCTATTGCGCACGCTATATCACGCGATGGGGCTTTTTTGGGCCTTTTAAGCTTGATCGAGGTAGCCTTTTCATAGAGATTGCGGCCCCGGAAACAGGAACTATCCCATGAGTTCGCAAGTCTCCCCGCGCGGCGCCCGCCAGGTCATCTGGCCCAGCGTCATCACCGTGATCAGCGCGGCGATCCTGATCGGCGCTGAAGTGTTCGGCGCGGCATTCGCCGGTGGCTGGGCGCTCGCGATCCTGCTCGGCCTCGACGACACCGGCGCGCATATCCTCCAGGCCGTGCTGTTCGCGCTCGGCGTCGTCATCATGGCCGCGTTCATCCGCGCGGCGCAGCGCGTCGAGCCGTTCACCCGCCGCACGTAAGGCGATGGCGCGGCGGCGCCGCGCGCTGCTTGCGTCAAATGATTACGCTTCGTTAAAGAAACTTAACGGCTATTCATTTTCAGCGCGGCCTTCGTGCTCGTCGCGCGGCGACGTAAGCGCGTGTTAGGGAAATTTCCCCTCAGCCTAAAAAAAATGTTGCGAAGCGGACTCAAAACGCTTATTTGCAGAATTGCCCAATTTCGCACGTGCCTGTGGTCGTGTGTCAGTCGGTAGGTATCCGGACAAGAGGCCGGACAGCCGCCAAGGGATGAAGAACCGAGGGTCGCTCAGGTCGGTTACTTAAGTCAGTCCAGGACTTAAGTCAGTCGCAGACTTGATAGGCCAGCATCTCTCTCAAGAGATGCCGTTGAAGGTCTCTTTGCTCCTTGCAACCGTGACTGGCAGCCGGAGGCGAACCGGCGCACCTCGTTCTCAACGGGGGACGCGACTTAAAGCAACGACGGATCGGGCTTTTTTGGTCTCTGCCGGCTTTCCACCAGCCGGCGCGAATACCGAAGAGGCTTGTCCTTCATTGCCAGGTGTGCGGGCGGGATCCTTCCCAACCAATCCACGGCAGCACAGTTCGGTTTGAGTTTTTTGGCCTCGTTGCGCCTCCATCGCGCGAAGTGGCCGAAGCGCTCTCATCCGAGATCACATTTGAACGGGTCCCGTCGCTGGGCCGTTTGGAGGGTGCTATGACCGAGCGAATTCAGGAATTCCTGCGCAACCGCCGCAGCGAGGGCCAGGACGTCGAGCCCTGTCTCGTCGTCGACCTCGAAGTCGTGCGTGACAACTATCAAAGCTTCGCCAAGGCGCTGCCGGACAGCCGCGTGTTCTACGCGGTGAAGGCAAACCCGGCCCCGGAAGTGCTGGCGCTGCTGGCCTCGATGGGCTCGTGCTTCGACTGCGCCTCGGTGGCCGAAATCCAGATGGTCCTGGCCGCGGGCGCCTCTGCCGAGCGGGTTTCCTTTGGCAACACGATCAAGAAGGAGCGTGACGTCGCCCGCGCCTTCGCGCTCGGCATTCGGCTTTATGCCGCCGATAGCACCGCCGAAGTCGAGAAGATCGCGCGTGCCGCCCCCGGCTCGAAGGTGTTTTGCCGCATTCTTTATGACTGCGCCGGGGCCGAATGGCCGCTGTCGCGCAAATTCGGTTGCGATCCGGAGATGGCGGTCGACGTGCTCGATCTCGCCAAGCGCTCGGGGCTTGAGCCCTATGGCATCTCGTTCCATGTCGGCTCCCAGCAGCGCAAGGTGAAAGCGTGGGACCGCGCGCTGGCGATGGCCTCGACGGTGTTCCGCGACTGCGCCGAGCGGGGGATCAACCTCTCGATGGTCAACATGGGCGGCGGGTTCCCGACCAAGTACCTCAAGGACGTTCCTCCGGTCGTGCAATACGGGCGGTCGATCTTCCGTGCGCTGCGCAAGCATTTCGGCAACCAGATCCCGGAGACCATCATCGAGCCGGGCCGCGGCATGGTCGGCAATGCCGGCATCATCGAGACCGAAGTCGTTCTGATCTCCAAGAAGAGCGACGAGGACGATGTGCGCTGGGTGTATCTGGACATCGGCAAGTTCGGCGGTCTCGCCGAGACCATGGACGAGTCGATCCGCTACGCCATCCGCACGCCGCATGACGGCGCGGAAATGACGCCGTGCGTGCTCGCAGGTCCCACCTGCGACTCCGCCGACGTGCTGTACGAGAAGATGCCGTACCCGCTTCCGGTGACGCTTGAGATCGGCGACAAGGTGCTGATCGAGGGGACCGGCGCGTATACGTCGACTTACTCGTCGGTGGCCTTCAACGGCTTCCCGCCGCTGCGGACCTACCACATCTGATCCCGCCTCTTACGGGCTCGATATAATCGGGAGCCGGCCCGCCGGCTCTCATTCCCTGACCTGCAAATTTGCCGACAACGCTTCCTTTGGCTTTGCCGCCATCGGACGCGAGGACTGACGTGCCATGACTGCCTTGCGGAAGATCCCCTTTGCCCTCACCCCGAATGCCGCTCCGTTCGCGATCCGCAACGAGCGAGCATCCGACGTCGTTGCGCGTGAGGCGCTGCTCGATGCGAGCTTTGGCGAAAACCGCCATCAGCGCACCTGCCAGCGCCTGCGCGACGGACGCGCGCCCGCCGAAGGCCTCGCCTTCTCGGCCATACGCCAGGGAAGATTGGTGGGAACGGTACGGTTGTGGCACGTCAGCGCCGGGGGCCCGCCAGCGCTCATGCTCGGCCCGATCGCGGTAGATCGTGAAAGCCGCATGCTGGGGGTCGGGGCCGCGCTGATGACCCGCGCGCTTGCGGCGGCAAGGGCGAGGAGCCATCGCGCCGTTCTCCTGCTGGGCGATGCGCCCTATTACGCCCGGTTCGGCTTCTCCAGCGCCAAGACCGGCGCCCTGTCGCTGCCGGGCCCGTATGACGGCGACCGCCTGCTGGCTCTGGAGCTGCACGCGGGCGCGCTTGATGGCGCCTGGGGCATGATCGTGCCGACGGGTGCGTCGACGAGGATGAAAGCAGTGCGGGCCAAGAAGGCGCTATGCGCCGAGCCGCGTGCCGCTTGAGGACTCACCATGCGGCAGACCACGACGCGTGCCACCGCGCCTTCGAGCGACAGCGGCGTCCTCACCACAATTCTGCTCATTCTGCTGGCGGTCATGACCGTCAGGGACGTCCTGGTGCGTCGATGGGGTTCGCCGACCCTTCCGTCCTCCGACGTGACACAACGTTCACACTGATATAGCGAAGGGTTGCCTATATCGGCCGACCGACATGCTCCAGATCGAGGTCTTAGATGTCCCGCCGTCTCATTTCCACCGGCTCGCCCTTTGAAAAGACCGCCGGCTACAGCCGCGCCGTGATCGACGGCGATTTCGCCTTCGTCGCCGGCACGACCGGCTATGACTACGCCACCATGACCATGCCGGCGGATGTCACCAGCCAGACACGAAACTGCTTCAAGACCATTGAAGCCGCGCTGAAAGACGGCGGTTTCGCCTTGGCCGACACCGTCCGCGCGACCTATTACATCACCGACGTCAGAGATGCCGATGCGGTATTGGCGGTCTGCGGCGAGAAGCTTGCAGATATCAGGCCGGCTGCAGCCATCCTTGTGGTCGCGGGGCTCCTGAAGCCCGAGATGAAGGTCGAGATCGAAGTGACCGCCAAGCAGCGTACGCCCTGACCCACCCCCTTTGCCCAGCGCCCATTCTTCCGGAGAGACCCCGTCCATGAGCCCCTCGCAAATCCACGCGAAAATTTCCGGTCCCATTGTCATGATCGGCTTCGGCTCGATCGGCAAAGGCACCCTGCCGCTGATCGAGCGGCATTTTGCCTATGACAAGTCTCGTTTCGTCATCATCGATCCGCATGAGGAAGGCGAACTCGCCAGGAGCCACGGCGTGCGCTTCATCAAACAGGCGGTGACCCGCGACAATTACCGCGACCTGCTGGTGCCGTTGTTGACCGAAGGTGGCGGCCAGGGCTTTTGCGTCAATCTCTCCGTCGACACCTCTTCGGTCGACATCATGACCATGTGCCGCGAGATCGGCGCGCTTTATATCGACACCGTCGTGGAGCCGTGGCTCGGGTTTTATTTCGACAAGAACATCGGCTCCGAGAAGCGCTCCAACTACGCGCTGCGCGAGACCCTGCTCGCCGCCAAGCACAAGAGCCCGGGTGGGCCGACTGCGGTCTCCACCTGTGGCGCCAATCCCGGCATGGTGTCGTGGTTCGTCAAGCAGGCGCTGCTCGACATCGCCCGCGACACCAACACGCCATTCAACGAACCGAAGAGCCGCGAGGGCTGGGGCCAGCTTGCCCACAAGCTCGGCGTCAAGGGCATCCATATCGCCGAGCGCGACACCCAGCGCTCGAAGAAACCAAAGCTGATGAGCGTGTTCGTCAATACCTGGTCGGTGGAGGGTTTTGTCTCCGAGGGCATGCAGCCGGCCGAGCTCGGCTGGGGCACTCACGAGAAATGGATGCCGGAGAACGGCCGTACTCATCCTGACGGTTGTGGTGCGGCGATCTATCTGCTGCAGCCCGGCGCCAACACCCGCGTGCGCTCCTGGTGCCCGACGCCGGGGGCGCAATACGGCTTTCTCGTCACCCACAACGAGTCGATTTCGATTGCGGATTATTTCACGGTGCGCGACGGCGAGAGGGTCATCTACCGTCCGACCTGCCACTATGCCTACCATCCCGCCAACGACGCGGTGCTGTCGCTGCACGAGATGTTCGGCGCCACCGGCAGGATGCAACAGAGCTGGCACATCCTGGACGAGAACGAAATCGAGGACGGGATCGACGAACTCGGCGTCCTGATCTACGGCCATGCCAAGAACGCTTATTGGTACGGATCGCAGCTCTCGATCGAGGAAACGCGCAAGATCGCGCCCTACCAGAACGCCACCGGCATGCAGGTCTCCTCGGCGGTGCTCGCCGGCATGGTGTGGGCGCTGGAAAATCCCATCGCGGGGATTGTCGAGGCGGACGAGATGGATTTCCGCCGCTGCCTCGAAATCCAGCGGCCGTATCTCGGGCCGGTAAAGGGATTTTACACCGACTGGACGCCGCTTTCGGACCGGCCGGGATTATTCCCGGAGGACATTGATACGTCCGATCCCTGGCAGTTCAGGAATGTGCTGGTGCGATGAGCCGGGCAGCGGATCTCGCAGCAACTCGGTCGTCATCACCCGCGAAGGCGGGTGATCCAGTAATCACCGGCATCTCGATTCCCATAGGCGTCTCGGCGTACTGGATGCCCCGCTTTCGCGGGGCATGACAGACCGCGCGAGGCGCCACGGTTTCACTTCGCCATATAATCGAACGCGACACTGCCCAGGCCCAGCGTCAAATCCGCCTTGAAATGCAAGGCCGAGACCACCTCGCGCACCGGCAGCTTGGCGACGTCGGCGAGCGCGTGCGGGAAGAGGCCGAGTGCTGCGGGGCCGGTCCAGGCCTCCTTCAAAGTGATGTCCTCCAGATGGAAGCGCACCAGCTCGCAGATGCGGGCGCCGCCGTCGATATCCGGAATGATCTTCAGGATGAAGTTGGGCGTCTTCATGCCCTTCAGGACGGTGTCGTGATCGACCGGACGGTGCTTGTAACCCATGGTGGCGGAGGCGCAGAGCACCGAGCCATAATGCAGCGTCCCCACCAGTACGTCGCTCTCGACCTCGATTTTCGGTCTGGCAAGTTTCTTCGGAAATCCCCACAGCTCGCGGCCGCCGGCGATCGGTCCTTCGTCGTCGAGATACATCGCGTGGGTATAGGCGCCCTCCTCACCTTTCAGGCGAACGGGGATCACCTGCCCGGTTTCGGTGTAATCGCCAAAGCCGGTTGAATCGGGCATGCGGATGAATTCGTATTTGACGACGGAATCGACGACTTCGAGCGGCTCCGGCACGACGCGGGCAAGCGCTTCCGGATCGGTGCGATAGGTGATGATGAAATATTCGCGGTTGAAGAAGCGATACGGCCCGGGCGGAAACGACGGGCTGGTCAGCGGCATCGAATAGGCGTTTCGTCTGACGTCTTCGATTTTCATCGTTTGCCCCTCTTCGCTACGCTTCCATAGAAGGACGAGTATGGGGCAGCAAAGTGACACAGGCGAGACCGTGGAATTAGCGGCACGATCATTTCATCGCCCATGCGCGGCCGTTTAGCCGGTTCAAAAGTTCGCAAGCCCGGCAAAGAGGTCACCGATCCTTGATAGGCGGCGCCATCTTTTCGGCGGGCGCGGGCGGCAGCGCCGGCTTTGCACCCTCCTTCTGCGCCTGCGCACTCGGCTGCGCCGGCTCGGGCGCCGGCGTGGTCGGGCGTACGCCGCCGGGCTTGGATTCCGCAGGTCCGCTGTTGGACTCAGCCGGCGGGGACGGCTGCAGCGGTTGCGTCGCCTGGGCCATGCGGTCGTCGGTCTTCGCAATCTCGCTCAGCGAAATGCCTGATACGGCGATTCCTGCGACAATGAGAAAAGATGCGAGAAGAAAATCCCTTCCCGTTTGGCGTTCCCTGTGGTCCGAAGGCATTTTGCTCGCCCTCACGAATTTGTTCGCGGGACCAACGGGTGCTGGAGGGGAATTGTTCCCGGGGAACCCGGTTGAGGAACGCCGCTCCTGGTTTTCGACGCGCATTTTTCGAACCATCGCCAGAAAAAATCGCGCTAAAGCGCCAGCAGGCCCGCCTCGCCATCCTCGGCGGCGAAGGCCAGCAACGTGCCCTTGCCGTTCCAGGCCAGCGCCGCGACCGGCGCAGTACCGTTGCGCCGAACCAGGATTTCTGCGCCGTCGGTCATCCGCACCATCAAAACCGTACCGTCGCCGTAACCCGCGGCGAAGATGTCCTGCCGGGGATGGCAGGCGACCGTGGTGACGCGCGCCTGCAGCGGCGCCAGCATCGCGGGCTCCTTGCCCATCGGGCCGTCCTTGCTGGCGAAGGGCCACAGGATGACGGTATCCGCGCCCGAGGTCGCCAACGCCTTGCCGCCGGCGCTCCATGACATCGAGCGGACGCGGCCGGGATAGCCGGTCATGCGCATGTGTCTGTTATCGGCGAGCCGCCAGCCATGCAACGCCGGTTCGTGCATCGCCGTCACCAGGAATTTGTTGTCGGGGCTGAAGGTGACGGCGAGGTGCGAGCCCGCCCATTCCAGGAAATCCGGCTTGGCCGCCATGTTGGGAAACCACAATGTCGCGCCGTTATAATGCGCGATCGCGAGCCTCAGCCCCTTCGGCGCGAACGCGAGCCCGCCGACGGTCGAGGGCAGGTCAAGCGATTTCTCTTCATTTTTGCCGCTGCGGACATAGGCCGTCTTGCCAGCCGACCACGCCACGGCGCCATCGGGATGGACGGCGACATTGTCGATCCAGCGCCGCTTGGAATCGGTCGCAAGGACCCTCACCTCGCCCCTGGCGTCGAGGCTCACGACCTTGCCGTCATCGCCACCCATGACGACACGGGCCCCGTCGGAGACCGCGCACAGGATGCCGCCGCCATGAACGGTAACGGTGGAGAGTTCTCTCTCCTCGCTTGCGACAAACACATTTTCCTCGGCGCCGACAAAGGCGGCGTTGTCGCCGAGAAAATGCACCGAAGTGACCGGCGCGCCAATTGCAATCGGGCGCACCTGATCGGTGACGGAAACAATGGAGGCGGATTCGCCCGGATCGAATTCTGTCATCACGTGGTGATACAGCGCTCAAAGCCTTCGCGGATCGTCTGCTCCGGCAATTCGCGGCCGATGAAGACGAGGCGGCTTTGGCGCGGTTCGCCTTCTTTCCAGGGCCGCTGGTGATCGCCTTCCAGCATCATGTGCACGCCCTGAAAGACGTAGCGATCGTCATCGTCGCTGAAGGCGAGGATTCCCTTCGAGCGCAGGATCTTCTGGCCTTCGCTGGCGACGAGGTTTTGCAGCCAGGGCATGAATTTGGTGGGATCGAGCGGCTTGTCGGATCGCAGCGACAGCGATTGCATGTCCTCGTCATGGTAATGCTTCAGGCCGCCATGGCTGTGGCCGTGATCGTGGTGATGATCATGACCGTGATGTTGGTGATCGTGGTCATGATGGTCGTGGTCGTCAGCCTCGAGGAATTCCGGCTCGATTTCCAGGATGCGGTCGAGATCGAAGGCGCCGCGCTCCAGAACGTCCGACAGCGCAACCTTGCAACGTTCGGTGCGATGCAGTTTGGCGTAAGGATTGATCGCCCTGATCCGCGCCTCGACCTCGGCGAGTTCACCCTTGGAGACGAGGTCGGTCTTGTTGAGCACGATGACGTCGGCAAACGCGATCTGGTTCTTGGCCTCCGGCGCATCCTTCAAGCGCTCGCTCAGCCATTTCGCATCGGCCACCGTCACGACCGCGTCCAGCCGGGCATTCCTCTGCACGTCCTCGTCGACGAAAAAGGTTTGCGCCACCGGCGCCGGATCGGCCAAACCGGTCGTCTCGACGATGATGGCGTCGAATTTTCCCTTGCGCTTCATCAGGCCGTCGAGGATGCGCACGAGATCGCCGCGCACGGTGCAGCAGACGCAGCCATTGTTCATCTCGAACACTTCTTCGTCGGCGCCGACGATCAAGTCATTGTCGATGCCGATCTCGCCGAATTCGTTGACGATGACGGCGTATTTCTTGCCGTGGTTTTCGGAAAGGATGCGGTTGAGCAGGGTGGTCTTGCCGGCGCCGAGATAACCCGTCAGCACGGTCACCGGAATTTTTTGGGACGTCAATTCGGACATAGTTGCTCCGGAAACGGTATTTTGGCGCGCCGGCAGCAGGGAGGCCCCTGCCCTAATTCGCCAGTGCGCTCGTCAGCGCCCTTATATTGTGCCTGACCATGTCAATGTAAGTGGGGGCATCGCCCTTTTCATCCGTCAAACTGTCGGAATAAAGCGTCCCGCCGACCTTGGCGCCGGTCTCCGCCGATATCCGTTGCATCAGCCGGGGGTCGATCATTTTCTCCAGAAACACGGCCGGGATTTTCTCGCCCCTGATCTGGGCGATAATGCCAGCGATGTCGCGGGCGCTCGCCTCCGATTCGGTGGAAACACCGAGCGGCGCGATGAACCGGATGCCATAGGCCGAGGCAAAGTAGCCGAAGGCATCGTGGGTCGAAATTACCTTGCGGCGGCCTGCCGGAATTTGCTTGATCGCCGCGCGCACCTCGCCGTCGAGCGCATCGAGCTTCTCCAGATAGGCTGTCGCATTGTTGCGAAAGACCTCGGCGTCCGCGGGGTCGGCGGCAATCAGCCCGTCGCGAATATTGGCGACGTATTTCTTCGCGTTGGCGACCGATTGCCAGGCATGCGGGTCGGCGTCGGAACCGAGCTTGAGCGGCGCAATCCCCTCGGTGGCCGTGACGGTCGGCGCCTTGCCGCCCGATGCTTGCAACAGCCGCGGCAGCCAACCCTCCAGGCCAAGCCCGTTGATGACGAGAAGCTTTGCGTCGGCCACCTTGCGGGCGTCCGCCGGTGCCGGTGCATAGACATGCACGTCGCCGTCGGGGCCGACCAGCGTCGTGACTTCGACGCGCACGCCGCCGATATTCTTCACGAAATCGCCGAGGATCGAGAAGCTGGCGACGACCTTCAAGGGTTGCTGCGCTTGCACCGGTGCGACAAAAATCGGCTGCGCCAGACAGATCAGCCAGAGCAGAAAATGCCGTTTCGTGCACATCGCTACGCCTCGAGGTGGCGGCCGGGAAATAACTGCCGGATCACACCGCGGACGTTGCCGAACAGGACCGAGCCGACATAGAGCACGGTGGCCACCAGGATAATCGCCGGCCCCGACGGCACCCTGGTCTGGAACGACAGCACCAATCCGAGATAGCCCGAGGCGATCGCACTCACCACCGCGATGCAGATCATGCCGGTGATGTCGCGCGACCAGAACCGCGCGATGCCCGCGGGCAGGATCATCAATCCCACCGCGAGCAAGGTGCCGAGCGCCTGAAAGCCATTGACCAGATTGACGACGACGAGCGCGAGAAAGGCGAGATGCGCCGGCGCGCCGGCGCGGCTCACGGTGCGCAGGAACAGGGGATCGACGCTTTCGATCACGAGCGGTCGGTAGATCACGGCGAGCATCACAAGGGTGACGGTGGCATTGAAGGCGACAACCAGCAGGGTCGGGTCGTCCATGGCGAGAATATTGCCGAACAACACGTGCAACAGATCGATATTGGTGCCCTTGATGGAAACGATGGTGACGCCGAGCGCCAGCGACGCCAGGTAGAAGGTGGCGAGCGACGCATCCTCCTTCAGATCGGTGGTGCGCGCCACCACGCCGGCCAGGATCGCCACCGTGAAGCCCGCGATCAATCCGCCCACCGTCATCGCAAACAGATTGAGGCCCGACAGCAGGAAGCCGATCGCCGCCCCAGGCAGGATCGCATGCGCCATGGCGTCGCCGACGAGGCTCATCCGCCGCAGCATCAGGAAGACGCCGATCGGCGCGCCGCCGAGCGAAAGCGCGACCGCGGCGGCGAGCGCCCGGCGCATGAACTCGAATTCGACAAAGGGCGCGATCAGCGCGTCGTAAATCATCGGGTCAAGCGGCCTTTGAGGCCGCATCATCGACAGCGCAGGCGGCCGCGCTGTCATCGAACGCTTCGCACATCCGCCGCGCTTCCATCAGGTTTTCGACGGTCAGCACTTCGCCCGTCGCGCCCCAGGCGACCTCGCCGCGTGCCAGCAACAAAGTCTCGGGAAAACTGGCGCGAACGAGATCCATATCGTGCAGTGCCGCCAGGACGGTGCGCTTTTCGCCGTGCCAGCGCTTGATCAGCGTCAGCAGATCGGCCGAGGTCTTTGCATCGACGGCGTTGAAGGGCTCGTCGAGCACGATCAGGCGGGCGTCCTGCAACAGCACCCGCGCAAACAGCATGCGCTGCATCTGTCCGCCGGACAGCGTGCCGATGGCGCGGTTCTCAAAACCGCTGAGGCCGACCGACGCGAGCGCCCGCGCGACCTTCTCGCGCGCCGCCTTGCCGATGCCGCCAAAAAAGCCGACCTGGCGCCACAGCCCGGTGCCGACGAAATCAAACACTGAAATCGGAAAGCTGCGATCGATATCCACCGTCTGCGGCAGATAGGCGATATCGCGGATGTCGAGACCGCCGGTCAGAATCGCGCCGGCCAGGGGTTTGAGGATCCCGACAATACCCCGAAACAGCGTCGACTTGCCGGCTCCGTTGGGGCCGACGATCGCGAGCAACGCGCCGGGCGCGACCTCACCATTGAGGTGGTGCACGGCCGGATGGCGGTCGTAGCCCAGCGTGACGTCGCGGAATTGCAATTGAGCGGCCATGCTCATCTCATCGCGAGCCAGACGACGGCCCAAAGGGCGAGCCCGACCGCAAGTGCCGCGGCGAGCCGGGAGATCACCGCCATGCGCAAGATCGACCACGAAATCGGCTGCGCCGGGTGGGGCGAAGCCGGCCCGTGGCTGTGCGGATGTCCGTGAAAATGGTGGTCGTGATCTTGGCTGTGGGAATGGGAGGGAGAAGCCATTTCAGAATGTTATATTATAACATCACCGAAGTCCACCGAAGCGCGTCTTTATGGCTTGCCGATCGCCATGGCGATGGCCGCGGCGAGAAACGGGATCGGCAGGGAAACCGCGGCGCGAAACCAGACAAAACGGGCCGGCATGAACGGGATTTCGAACAGCAGCAGCCGCTGAAAGGCGAACAGGGCCCAGGCGACCACATAGGCGATGATCTGCGGCATGCCGCCGCCGGCCTTCATCGCTACCGCGCCGACCGAAAAGCCGATCACCGGCCCTCCCGGTGTCGCAGCCCCCGCGATCACGGCGGTGAGGACACCTGGCCAGCCGGAATTCGGCCCCAACCAGCCCGTGATGATTTCCTGCGGAATGACGGCGGCAATATATCCCGAGCCGATCACGCCAAGCGCGACACGCGGCACGATATTGATGAAGTCCATCGAGCCTTCGCGTACAGAGGCCACCAGCACGGGACGGCCGCGCCGAAGCGCGATCAATCCGACCACGGCCACCGAGCTCCACAGGAAGACGTCGATGATCAGCGCCGTACTCATGGCGGGCCTTTGCGATAAATCCGGACGTAGACGAAGCGGCCGAGCGCGCCCGCCAGGATCGGCAGCGGCAGCGAGATCACGATCCGCCACAGCGTGAAATCGGTGCCCATGATCGGCAATTCCCACGCCACCGCGCGGCCGTACCCGATCAGCGTCCAGCTCACGACCATGGCGATGGTCGCGCCGAAATCGGCGCCGACCGAGAGCAGCGCACTCGCCACCGGATAGGCGGTGAACGGCCCGCCTGGAATGATCACCCCAAAGGCCGTTCCGATCAGCAATCCCTTCAGGCCCGAGCGTGGACCGAGCGACTGCGACACCTTCTCATGCGGCAATAGCTCCGCGATGAACGCGCCGAGCAGGCAGCCGGCCAGCACGCGCGGCAGGATTCCACCGAACAGCGCAAGATCGTGGGTCAGGATCGAGGTGACGCCATCGACACCGTCGCGCCGATAGACCAGAAACGCGCTGACCGCGACCAGCACGATAATCACGATCATCGACCAGCCGATCGGCTTTCGGATATGGCCCGGACGCGGCTCGCCATCGGCCTCGGCGGCGTCATCGTCGAGCGCCGGATCTTTCAAGGGGCGTTCCGACAAAGTAATAGGCCGGGGGCGAAACGGTTCATGTCAGGTGACGAATGAGCGAGAGGCCCGCAAACAGGCCAAGAATCGAAAGCAGGACCGATCCCAGCACGTAGAGCAGCGAGAGCCCGATTTCGCCCCGCTCGTAGAGCAGCGCCGAATCCAGCGAGAACGCCGAGAAGGTCGTGTAGCCGCCGAGAATGCCGGTCATCAGGAACAGCCGCCAGGACTGCGAGGCGTCGCCCTTGAACGCGAGATAGCCCGCAATCAGCCCCATGATGATCGAGCCGGTGATGTTGATGATGAAGGTGTGATACGGAAAATGTGTTCCGAGGTAGCGCGGGCAGGTGATGTTGACCAAATGGCGCAACGTCGAACCGAGACCGCCACCGATAAAAACCAGAAGATAATGCATCTTAGCTATTTCCCCGAACGAGGCCACCGGCACGGCCGGTTTTGCCGCAAGCATGCGGACGCCGCAAGCACCACAAAGCGGCAATGCAAATGAAAAAGGCGGCAGCTCGATGCTGCCGCCCCTTCGGGATTGATTGCCAATCAGGTCAAGCCTTGGAGAACAACTCGTCGACATATTCCCAGTTCACCAGATGATCGACAAAGGCCTTCAGATAATCCGGGCGGCGATTGCGATAATCGATGTAATAGGAGTGCTCCCAGACGTCGACGCCGAGGATCGGGGTCGCGCCATGCACCAGCGGGTTTTCGCCGTTGGGGGTCTTGGAGATTTCGAGCTTGCCGCTCTTGACCGATAGCCAGGCCCAGCCCGAGCCGAACTGGCCGACGCCGGCGGCGGCAAAATCGGTCTTGAACTTCTCAAGGCCGCCGAGGTCCTCGTTGATCTTCTTTTCCAGACGGCCGGGCAGCTTGCTGCCGCCGCCATTGGGCTTCATCCACTTCCAGAAATGGATGTGGTTGTAGTGCTGACCGGCATTGTTGAAGAGCGGCGCGTACTTGCCGAACGAGCCCTTGACGATCTCCTCCAGGGACTTGCCCTCTAATTCGGTCCCCTTCAGCAGATTGTTACCGTTGGTCACATAGGCCTGATGATGCTTGTCGTGATGATATTCCAGCGTTTCCTTCGACATATGGGGCGCGAGCGCGTCATAGGCGTAGGGAAGGTTGGGAAGCGTGAAGGTCATGGGGTTATGTCCGAAAATGGTGGGAGACGTGGCTTAACGAGAACCCTTATAGAAGGTTCCATCGCGCTTAAACACCGTAATTTGGAAAAACGTCAGCTTCCAGCGGTGTGTGCAATTGCAAAACGCCACTCGATGGAATTAGATCAAGAAATACTGTTTGGGACGAAATGCTTAATCGGGGTTGGAATCATGAAAATCATATTTGCCTGTGCCGCTGCAGCATTTGCCGTTTCGATGCTCATGATACCCGTTTCGGCTGAGGCCGCAGGGACTGCCATCCGCGGCAAGTTCAGCATCGACGGGATCGCGAATTGCGAAAATCCGCCGATACGCAATTTTCCTGTTCATACCGAGGGCACGGCCGTATTGTCCACGGACCGCAATGCGACACTCGATATGGAATCCACTTCCGAAGGAAGGGTTCAGCTGAATGCAAAATTGGGAGACAAGCCGACGGAAGCGCCCGGCGGCTCGGCCTCCCTGCACGTCGCGGGCAAGCACACGCTTCGGGCGATCCGCGAGTTTCCGAACAACTACATGGTCGTGAACCTGACTGTCATCGGAAAATCCTGCTCCATGACCGTCGAAAACAGGCTGAAGCCCGGCAAGCGGCAATACACCTTCTCCACCAGCTTCGGATTGGCCTATTGCTCAAAGCCGCAAATCACCCGGACCGAATGCATTCCTTACTGAAAAGCGTGATCCGGACTGTAGGTCGAACTCATCGCGCGAGATTCTATTCGCAGAATGACGCGCCATTGTAGCTGAAGCATTTTCGCCGGGACGCAGGCGGTGCATGATGCTCCCGTTGCGTCACTCTGGGCGCGCGTTCCGGGGTCTTCTGACAGCTTCCGTTCGACCCGACGACATAACCATCGTCGCAAGTGATCTTCACGCAACGATCGCCCTCGGCGCGGAACCCACGTTCGCAATCGAGCGGGCAGACTCGCCCCTGTTTGGCGCGCACCGCATCCAGCGCCTCGAGGCTGGCGAGCTTGACGTCGAACTTGGTCCCCACCTTGTCGTTGAAGGACGCAAGCGCACGGCGCGACGAAGCATTCCATCCGTCGTCGATCTCGCCGGTCTTGCACCCGACCCGCCTGAGCTCGGATTGCAAGAGGCGGGGAATGTCCTGCGGAACCGGCCGATCGGTTTTGGCGTCAGGCGCAAGTGCAGCGATTTGCGGATCGGCAGACTTGGCTGTGATCGCCTCACCTCCACCTTGCCCGGACTGTTCGGCGATCCTCGCCTGCTCTGCGAGTTTGACCTGTTCGGCGGCAGCGAGCTTGGTGTCTTCTACCTTCTTCTTCTGTTCCGCAGCGAGCCTTGCTTCCTCCGCCGACTTTGCCCGCTCGGTCGCTTTGGTCTGCTCCGCCGCCTTGGCGCCTTCGGCTGCCAATCTTGCCCTTTCTTCGGAAGCGACGCGGGCCTTTTCGGTTGCGACAATTCGCGCGGCTTCAG
>Ga0210401_10003441_pt1 | contig 16912 bp, 11 predicted proteins | sample IncBWH32MmetaG_FD_150866 | JGI IMG/M metagenome (GOLD analysis project Ga0210401, IMG submission 150866) | Forest soil microbial communities from Barre Woods Harvard Forest LTER site, Petersham, Massachusetts, United States - Inc-BW-H-32-M | ecosystem: Environmental > Terrestrial > Soil >... | reverse complement strand
CGCGCGACCGGTGAGCAAGGCCGCGTCATCGCGGGCGACCTGCATGCGAACCGCGTTCGCGCCATGAAGGAGCGGTTCGAACGTGGCGGTGTTCGAAACGTGGAAACATTTGTCCTCGATAGTGCGGAAACTCTTCCGAATTCAAAACCGTTCGGACAGACATTCGATCGCATATTGGTCGACGTTCCCTGCTCCGGGACGGGCACGCTTGCGCGGCATCCGGAAATTCGGTGGAAGCTTCGTGCCGATGACATTAGCGATTTGCGATCGCGGCAGGCGGGGTTACTACGAAATGCGTTGCGGCACTTGTCGACGGGCGGGCGGCTGGTGTACTCCACTTGCTCGCTTGAGCCGGAGGAGAACGAACAGGTCGTGCGCGAAGTGCTTCAGGAGACTGGTGACGAATTCCAGATTGTTGATCCACGACATGCGATCAAGAATTCCTTACAGATTTCTGTCGCGCTGGAAAGCGTTATCGATGCCAACGGATTCTTTCACACTTTTCCGGTTGAGCACGGGACAGACGGGTTCTTTGGGGTGGCCATCGAGCGGCGGAAAATCAAAAGCTAAATGCGAAAGGCTTACACAGAGGACACTGAGAAAGGCCACAGAGGGCCGCGGAGAGAGATGGGTACAGTTTAAATCTTGGGACAAAATCTGGGATTCTCTCTTCTGGTTCTTCATTTTTTCTCTAAGGTTCTCTTGTTTTTCTCTGTGTTCTCTGTGCCCTCTGTGTTAAAATGTTCCGCGCGCCACTGGCACGGCTTCCCCTCGCATGCTAAATTGGTCGCGGTGAGCGCATGAGTTTTCGCGAACGGATTGAATGGGTGTTTCGCATGGGGCTGCTGGTTTTCATTCTGGCAGCGGCGGCGTTTTTGAGCGCCATTACTGCCATGCGTTTCGCGGTGCAGGGCCGCGAAGTAAACATGCCGAATCTTGTCGGCAAAAGTTCAGGCGAAGCGCAAGCCATTCTGCAAGGGCGCGGCCTGCAATTAAAAGTGGTCGATCGTGTCTACAGTAATTTACCGATCAACACGGTAGCGCGGCAGAGTCCCCCGGAAGGCGAGCGAATGAAGAGCTCGCAGAATGCGCATGTGGTGCTCAGCCTTGGCCCTCAAAATATAAACGCTCCTTCGCTAACCGGAGAATCACTGCGAGTGGCGCGCATTCAATTGCTGCAAGTGGGTTTGCAGCTCGGCGAGGTTTCTGCTTACACCTCTCCCGCGGCACTGTCCGATACGATTCTGCAGCAAACGCCAAAACCAGGCGCGCGCGCGCCGAGCCCTCGCGTGGACTTGCTCGTTGCGCAGGAAGCCCCGCCACCCGCCTACGTGATGCCCTGGCTCGTGGGCATGCCCTTGCCGGATGCGGACCGGCTGCTTACCTCGTCAGGCCTCAAACTTGCCAAGACCAACTATGTCCCCGCCCCGCAGTGGCCGAAAGGCACCGTGACCGAACAGACTCCAGCCCAGGGAACAAAAATTACCAGCGAATCGACGATTGAAATGGTAGTGGCGCAGTAGTCGTAAGGCAGGAAAAGATCAGCGGTAAGCGCCGAATACTTTTTTCGGCTGTTGCGGTGTGGACCAATGCGCGAATCTGGTAAGATGTCCGCGGAGAAACCGTGAACTATCCCGTTGAAATCGCTCCTTCCATACTTGCGGCTGATTTTTCTTGCCTGGGAGAAGGAATTCGTGCGGTGCAGCAGGGCGGGGCCGCGCTGCTGCATGTGGATGTGATGGACGGACATTTTGTCCCCAATATTTCGATAGGAGTCCCTGTCGTTTCCTCATTGCACAAGGCAACCCGGCTGCCTCTGGATGTGCATCTGATGATCGAGAACCCGGAGCTGTACATTCAGGCGTTTGCGGAGGCGGGCGCCAACATGATATCGGTGCATCAGGAGGCCACTCCGCACCTGGACCGGACGCTGAGTCTGATTCGTGAACATGGATGCAAGGCAGGCGCAGTCATCAATCCCGCGACACCCGTTGTCATGCTTTCCGAAGTTTTGGACAAGGTGGATCACGTTTTAGTGATGTCCGTCAATCCGGGGTTCGGGGGGCAAAAATTTATTCCCGGGGCCATTGGAAAGATTCGCGAGCTAAAACGAATTCGTGAGAGCTATAATTACTCGTTCCGGATCGAAGTGGATGGGGGAGTCGCTCCGGACATCGTCGTTGATCTGGTTCGAGCCGGGGCCGAAATTCTAGTTGCAGGAACCTCCATATTTCATACTCCAGATGCCGCAGAGGCCGTTCGCAAAATGAAACAATTGGCCGACCATGCGTTGGCACAAAAAGTTTAAGGGCAAGGTCCAGGGTAATTAATGAAAAGAAAAAATTTCAAACAAAGCCAGACCATTTGTGTATTAGCCCTCGGCGCTTTTTTCCTAACCGGCTGCCTCGGCAAAAAGGCAACCACTCCCGCGGCCGGCACTTCGGCTGAGCCGGACAAAGTTCTCTACGAGAAAGCCACGGAAGATTTGAAGCACGGCCGCTATGCGACCGGGCGCCTGGCTTTACAAACCGTGATTAACACCTATCCGGACAGCGAATATCTGGCCAAAGCTAAATTAGCTATCGGCGATTCTTACTTTAAAGAAGGCGGCACGGCGGGCCTGAAGCAATCCATTGTCGAGTACAAAGATTTCATTACCTTCTTCCCGTTCCTCGAAGAGTCGGCGTACGCCCAACTGCAAGTGGCCACCGCGCATCTTCGCCAGATGGAAAAACCGGACCGCGATCACGCGGAAGCCGTGCAGGCCGAAGCCGAGTACCAGACGTTCCTTGAGAAATATCCAAATAGTCCTTTGCGCCCACAGGCCGAGCAGCACTTGCGCGATGTGCAGGAAGTCCTGGCGGAAGGAAATTTCAGGGTTGCCGATTTTTATTATTTGCGCGCCGCATACCGCGCCGCGGGCGCGCGACTCATTGAGTTGACCACCCGCTACCCACTCTACAGCCAGGCGGACCAGGCCAACTGGATGCTGGGTCAAATTTATGAGAAGACCGAGCACAATGACATTGCCGCAAAGTATTACAGCAGAATCGTGAAAGATTACCCGCTCTCTTCCCTTACAGGCGACGCAAAAAATAAACTGGTGAAGTTTGGCGTTCCCGTTCCGCCGCCCGATCCAACGGCCGTGGCGCGAATGCAACAGGAACAAAACGCGCCGCGTCCGGGATTAGTGAAGCGGTCCATGGGCATACTTAAAAACAGCCCGGACTATTCAGCGGCCGCACGAAGCGGTGATCCGACGATGACGCCCGCAAGCGAAACCGGCGATGAGACGATCGGCTTCAGCTTGCAGCCGAATGTGCCGGCCGTGGCGGGGTCCAGTGTCGGAAGCACGGCGGCGGTAGAAACCATCACGCCAGGAAGCCCGAACGCGCTGCCCGCTCCAGTCGCGACGACTCCTGCGGACGCGACGCCGGCGGGTACGGATTCTTCTTCCGGAACGACGGCGACAACAACGGATACGAGCGCCGCGCAACCGGCAACGACAACCGCGCCACCCGCCAATTCCGGCCAGGAATCCAGCAGCAAGAAAAAAGGTGGCCTGCGAAAATTAATTCCTTTTTAAATTGCTTGATGTTTTCGCCCGTTGGGCGATTGAAATATGGGCAGAATTTCCGCCAGCCCATTTGTCCGATTACGATTCCAAGAATTCACACCTATTTTTTTTGAATTGCGATGCGGCGATTAAAGCTATCGCAGCGGCCCTCTTTAGAGGACAATCGATTCACGGTGAAATCAGCCTACCTGTCCTTTCGTACAGGTGATTTTCAGGACTAGCCGATTGCGACACACTGGTTTCGTCGCTGTATTGACTCACTTGAATCCCGATGTTACGAATGGTTCAGGGCATTATCTGCCTTCTTCACGTTATAGCTCTAAGTGTTTCCGGTAATTGGAGGACTGCACGTGGCAAAGATTCTGGTAGCCGACGATAACAGCAACGTTCAGAAGACGGTAGCGCTCGCTTTGGCCGATCTGGGCGTTGAAGTAGTTGCGGTCAACAACGGTGAAGCCGCGGTAAAAAAACTTCCCGATGTGATGCCCGATCTGGTCCTCGCCGATATTTTCATGCCCGTTCGCAATGGATATGAAGTTTGCGAATACGTAAAAAAGGACTCGCGATTCTCACAAGTACCCGTGGTGCTGCTGGTTGGCGCGTTCGATCCTCTCGATGAGCGCGAAGCACAGCGCGTTGGCGCTGACGGAATTTTGAAAAAGCCGTTCGTTCCGCCCGATCCCCTGATTGCGATGGTAAAAACACTGCTGGATCGCAAGCTTGGAGACCGGCTGGTCGCGGCTGCGGTGTCCAAACCAGCAGTTTCGAAGCAAAGCCGGTCTGGGGGCGTGGCGGTCGCCGACGACCATAATTCCGCGTCATCTATGTCCGAAGAAACGCAGGAAGAAACTTCACGGCCGCTGGACAGCCGCATTTCTTTCGGCGAAAGCAATCACCCTGTTGCGTTTTCCCAACTCTTGGATTCCCCGGAAATCGAACTTTCCGCAGCCCACACGCAACTTGAAGAGCCGGCGGATAACGAGCAGATTCTTACTAGCGCGCGCGATGAAGCGCTTGGCGCACCAATTTTCTGGAAAACAGAAAATCCCGAGCAGGAAACAAATTCAGGCGACTCCGATGACGAGGCGGATGCTTCGGATTCGATTCCGGCGGTTGGTTGGAGGCTCGGAAACGAAACTTTGAACTCCGTCGCTGAAGTAAAATCGAAAGAAATTGAGGAGCCCTTAGAACTGGTCCACGACGAGAAAGACGCGGCTTCCGACCAAGTTTCTACGATTGTGGAGCCTTCTCCATTGCGTTTGCAAGATGCAGCTTCGCAGGCTTCCCTGAATGTGGAAGCATCCAAAGCGGCGGACCTCGCCGCGAATCCCCTGGAGTGGATGGCTTCGGTTCCGCCGCCAAAGCAGGAAGAAATCCCCGTCAGCACTCCCGAGTGGAGCGCAGCGGTGCCCGAGCCAACAGACCTTCTCGAAGTAAAAGAACATGAGCCACTCGAACCCGCGATTGAGGCAACCGTCGTAGAGCTTCCGGCAGCCCGAGCGGCGCTGGTTGCTCCTCAGGCGGCATTATCTGCGACAGATTTGGAAACCGCGGCTTCCATTCCAGAGAAATCAGTCTCGCCGGTTCAGACTTCAGTCCAGGCCTCAGTCCAGGCCTCAGTCCAGGCCTCAGTCCAGGCCTCAGTCCAGGCCTCAAATGAATTAAAGCTGCCTGGATCAACTGAAGCAAATGGGAAGGCAAACGGGCAGACCGCGGAAGATACCGTACGATCGATTCAGAAGCAGGATTGGTCCGATCTTGCGACGAGTTTGCAGTCGAAAGCAGTGGACTCGGTTCGCGGAGAAGCAAAGGTTAGCACTGCGCATGACGAACATTCGGCTGCGGAGCGAGCAGAAGAAAAGCCTGTGACTTGGCCGTCTGCTCTTCTTGATTCCAATTCACAAGCGAAGAGCGTGGAAGACCCAGCTCGTTCCCTGCCCATGCACGACTGGGCCGAACTCGCTTCGAATTTGAAATCTCCGGCGGATGAATCGAATGCGGAGAAATCGCATTCGTCATCTTCTTCCGCATCGGAATTGATGAAGCAGCCTGTGGCTCCCGCCAAAGCGAGTGCGCAGACCGTTTCTCCGGAAACTTTGCAGCCCGTTTCGAAGACAACGAACAGCAGCCTGGAAGATACGGCGCGCTCGTTGCCGAAAATGGATTGGGCCGATCTGGCTGCCAGTCTTCATACAAATCTTCCAGAAAAGTCTGTTGAAAAAGCAAAGCCCGCGGCACCGGCGCTTGCGAATGCATCTGCAGCGTTACTCGCGAACGGCACAACTGCAACTGTTTCGCAAAAGACGACTCCTGCAGAAACATTGACGAATCATCAAAGCAATGGAGCAAGCACACCTGCCGCAACTTCCGCGGCAACCGAGCCTGCAACCACGGTAGGTCCCGATCCCGCGCTTGTCGAAGCGGTCGTTCAACGTGTTTTGGACAAGATGCGTCCGCAAGTGGTGGACATTATCACCAAGGAATTTCTACGCCCCGTTGTCCAAGCGCTCGTCCATCGCGAAATCACCAAACGCTAGAATTCATTCCCTTCGCCTAATTTTCCCAAATCGCGTCCACTGACGGCATTTCGTCTTACGTGGCATAGGCTTTAGCCTGTGCGGGGTCAGTCATTGTAAGGCCTAAAACCGCACAGGCTAAAGCCTATGCCACGTATATGCGCTCCCAGCCCGATTTGACCGCCTGCGCGAGCATCCGTATAGTAATTCTCTTATTCACAGGTCTGGAGAACATGCCAAGAGAGATTCCCAAGGCTTACGAGCCTCAGCAGATTGAACAGAAATGGGCCAAAAGATGGGCCGAAGAAAACTTGTTTCGCGCGGATGTCAACGCGCCGGGGCCAGTTTTTTCCATCGTTATTCCCCCACCCAACGTGACTGGATCGCTACACATCGGCCATATGCTGGATCACACGGAAATCGATATCATCACGCGCTGGCGGCGCATGCAGGGCTATAACACGCTCTATTTGCCCGGAACCGACCACGCGGGGATCTCTACGCAGCGCGTTGTGGTGCGGCAACTGGCCGCAAAAGGTATCAACTACCGCGACCTTGGCCGCGAAGCATTTGAAAAAAAGGTGTGGGAATGGAAGGCCGAGTCCGGCGGAACGATCACGAAGCAAATGCTGCAGCTGGGCGAAAGCTGCGACTGGACGCGCGAACGATTTACGCTGTCGCCGGAATTGTCACGCGCCGTCACCGAAGTTTTTGTGCGGCTTTACGAAGATGGGCTGATCTACCGCGGGCATTACATCGTGAACTGGTGCCCGCAATGCCGCACCGCGATCAGCGACCTGGAAACCGTGCACGAAGAGCGGCAGGGGCACTTGTGGCACATCCGCTACCCGATTGTGGGGACGAATGAATCTGTGGTCGTGGCCACCACGCGGCCCGAAACGATGCTGGGCGATACGGCAGTGGCCGTTCATCCGAGCGACGAGCGCTACCTGCACCTGATTGGCAAGATGGTGATGCTGCCGCTTGTCAACCGCGAGATTCCCATCGTGGATGATTTTGTAGTGGATCGCGAATTTGGGACCGGCGCAGTGAAAGTTACGCCGGCACACGATCCCAACGACTTTGAAATTGGACGACGCCACAACCTGCCCGAGATCGACGTGATGACTGACGACGCTAAAATGAGCGCCGCGGCAGGGCCGTATGCGGGGCTCGATCGATTTGAGGCGAGAAAACGCGTGGTTGCCGATCTGGAAGCAGCTGGGCTACTCGTGAAAATTGCGGATCATACGCATGCGGTCGGAACGTGCGACCGTTGCGGAACGATCATCGAGCCGCGCGCTTCGACACAGTGGTTTGTGAAAATGAAACCGTTGGCCGAGCCTGCGATCGCTGAGGTGGAGCGCGGCGATATCGAGCTAATGCCGGACAATCGCCGCACGGAATATTTTGAGTGGATGCGCAATATTCGCGACTGGTGCATCTCGCGACAGCTGTGGTGGGGGCATCGCATCCCTGCGTGGACATGCGGAGAGTGCAAAGAAATCATTGTGGCTCGCCAAGCGCCAACTACGTGCAATAAGTGCGGCTCTGGTCATCTGACACAAGACCCCGATGTGCTGGAAACGTGGTTCAGCTCGGCGCTTTGGCCTTTTTCGACAATGGGATGGCCAGACGATACACCCGACTACCGAAAATACTATCCGACGACGTTGCTCATCACTGCGTACGACATCCTTTTCTTTTGGGTCGCTCGCATGATCATGATGGGCCTGAAATTTACGGGTCAAGCGCCGTTCAAGCAGGTCTGGATGCATTCGATTGTGCGGAATGCTGAAGGCCAGAAAATGTCGAAGTCCAAGGGCACAGGAATCGATCCCGTGGAGATGAATGAGAAATTCGGGACGGATGCGATGCGCTTTACGCTGGCGAGTATGGCGGCGCCGGGGACCGACATCATCCTGACCGAAGATCGAATCTTAAGTTACCGCGCGTTTGCAAATAAGATTTGGAACGCGGCGCGTTTTGTGTTTATGAATCTGGACAAGTACGAGACAGCGGGCGGCGAAACGTTGGAGCGTCTTGCGTCGCCCGATATGCGCGCGGGCGCTCCTTATGCCGCAGGCGCGGAAGTCCCGTTGATTGACCGCTGGATTTTTTCGCGGCTTGCTCGCGCTACCGCGCAGGTGAACGATGCGCTTGAACATTTCCGTTTTCATGAGGCGGCGCACGTCGTGTATCACTTTTTCTGGGGCGACTTCTGCGACTGGTACATCGAATGGGTGAAGCCGGAACTCGTTTCCGAGGATCGTGTGAAGGCTTCGGCGACGTGGAAAAATCTTTTTGCGGCTTTTGAAAGCGCGCTGCGGCTGCTGCATCCCTTCATGCCATTTCTCACGGAAGAATTGTGGCACCAGTTGCCGCAACGCGACGGCGCACGCTCGATTGCGCTGGACCGATTTCCATTGCCGCACGCGGAACGCATCGACGCTGCGGCCGAAGAGCAGGTCGCCATGTTGCAGGAGATCATGACCGCTGCGCGCAACATTCGCGCGGAAATGAAGCTCGATCCGAAAGCGAAACTTCCTGCGCAGCTTGGACCCGCTGGCCCGGCCGTGCAATCAACCGTGGAGCGCAGCCTCGATACCATTTTGCGACTGGCGAACCTCTCTTCCCTTTCTTTTGCCAAGCCGCCGTTTGATTCGACCAAAGGCGTGGTGCGCTCGAACAAGGATTTCGAGTTGTTTATCGCGTTTGATGCGGCGATTGACATTCCTGCGGAAGTCGCGCGGTTGCGAAAAGAAATCGAGCGCCTGACAAAAGACATCGCATCGAAAGAAGCGCGTCTTCAAGATGAAACATTCCGCAGCAAGGCGCCGGAGAAAATCGTCCAGGGCATGGAGGCAACGCTAGGGGAACGGCGAACAGAACTCGCGAAATTAAAAGAGCGCCTGGCGCAATTTGAGAAGCTGTAACGATTTATGCATTGTTTCCGGCGCTGAAAGCGCCGATCGACGCTAGCCCAGGGCAACGCCATGGGTTGCGAGCTCGATTGGTGTTGCGCCCTGAAGGGGCGCAAGGGACCCTCCACCATTTCAGGGTGAATACCACGTTTTGAACACGTACCCGGGGCGTTGCCCCCGGCTAGTAACCTCCGCGCCGTTGGCGCGGCTCAAACTGTCGTAGTCGAATCTATACAAATCATGGCGCACAGCGCATTTCCGGGGACCACCGATCGGCGCATTGATGCGCTGCTCGCGCTGCTTGCTGATAACGCGATGATCGTCATCAGCGGGGCGAAAATTGCTCGCGAAATTGGCGTGAGTCGCGCGACGGTGTGGCGATGGATTGAAAAACTGCGCGCTCTGGGCGTTAAGGTGAAGGGGCATCCGCGGACTGGGTACCAGATCGAAAAAGTGCCGGATCTTTTGACGCCTAAATTACTGCACCGCAGGCTGCAATCCGGGGCGCTTGGAAAGCGCATCTATCATTTTTTCAAAATTGATTCGACGAATTCCGTGGCCATGACGCTTGGAGAGCGCGACGAACCACATGGAACCGTGGTTTTTGCGGAAGAACAGACGGCGGGGCGCGGCCGAGCGGGACATACGTGGCATTCGGAAAAGTCGAACGGAATATACATGACCGTGCTGCTGAGGCCGCAGATTTCGCCGCAACAGGCTCCGCTCATTACACTCGTTGCTGGTCTCGCCGTGCGTGAAGCCATCATCGAGCAGACCGGGCTTACTCCGGACCTGCGCTGGCCCAATGATTTATTATTTGGGCGCAAAAAATTCTGTGGAATTCTTACTGAAATGAATGCGGAGCAGGACCGCATCCATTTTGTGGCCGTGGGAATCGGCATCAACGTGAATCACGAGCGCATTCCCGACGAATTGTCGAAGATCGCCACTTCGTTGCGCATCGAGACCCAGCATGCGCAATCCCGCGTCGAAATCGTTGCACGGTTGCTGCGGCACCTAGACTCCTACTACAATCGTTTCCTTGCGGAAGGGCCGGAAGCGATCGTGGCCCGCTTTTCGGAAGTTTCCAGTTTTGCGCGCGGGAAGCGCGTACGCATTGAAGCTGCAACTGAAACGTACACGGGCACGACAGAGGGACTCGAGCCCGGGGGCCTGCTGCGCGTGCGGCGCGACGATGGACGAGTCTTGCCGGTGATTGCCGGAACTCTATCCGAGGCGAATTAATGCTGCTGACTCTGGATGTCGGGAACACAAACACGGTGTTGGGTTTTTTTCGCGGCCTGGAACTTGTGGCGCACTGGCGGCTGACGACGGCCCGCGACCAAACGGTCGACGAATACGGCATCCTCACGCGCGAACTTTTTACGTTGGCCGGCATCGATCCATCCTCGGTCAGCGGCGTGATTATCAGTTCGGTTGTGCCGCCGCTTAATTCCACGCTCGAGGAAATGTCCGAGCGGTATTTTCACGTGAAAGCGCTGTTCATCGAGCCGGGCGTAAAAACCGGGATGCCCATTCTGTATGACAATCCGCAGGAGGTAGGCGCGGACCGCATCGTGAACGCCGTTGCGGCATACACGAAATATGGCGGCCCGTGCATCGTGGTGGATTTCGGGACGGCCATTAATTTTGACGTGGTATCCGCGCGTGGCGAATACATGGGAGGAGTGCTCGCTCCCGGCATCGGCATTTCGGCGGAAGCGTTATTCTCGCGCGCGGCGCGCCTGTTCCGCGTGGAGATCAAGGACCCAGGAAAAATTATCGGCACGAACACAATGCAGTCGCTGCAGTCCGGGCTCTACTATGGCTATGCGGACATGGTCGATGGAATCGTCACGCGCATCAAAGCCGTCGTCGGCGAAAATACGCGCGTGATTGCTACGGGCGGGCAAGCGCCGCTGATCGCCAAGGCTTCGCGCCATATTGGAATCATCGACGAGTTTCTGACGCTCGAAGGGCTGCGCATCGTGTGGGAGCGAAATCAATTGGCAAAGCGCCCAGCTTCGACCAATTCCGGAAAGGCGCCTGTCCCCTTTTCCTCCGCGAAAGACAGAAAAAAACCGTCTTGAATTCCGGCAAATCGATGGCTGAGCTGAATTATTTTAATTACTTTACGGAAATTGAAGAATATTTCTGGCAGAAGCGCGGCGCACATTTGCTGGTGTCGCCCATCGACTGGGCCATTGTCGAAACCTGGCAGAAAGCGGGCATTCCACTTTCCGCCGTGCTGAAAGGCATCGATCGCGCGTTTGAAAGCTATGCGCGGTCCAAACGCGCCGCCGGCGGACGCCAGCTGAAAAGCCTGTCTTATTGCGTGGATGCCGTGCTGGAAGCTGCCGAGGAAGAAAAGGAAACAGCGGCAGGCACAGGTCCCGTCGTGCCGTCCGAAAAAAAGGAAGAGGAAACATTTTCGCGCGCAGCTTTGCGTTCTTTTTTTCAGAGAAATGCGGAGCGGCTGCGGAAGGCTGCCGATGCCGCGCGCGCCACGCAGCCGGAACTCGCTTCGCGCATGGAAGAAGCGCACGCGAAACTGACGGAGCTGCTCGTGCTCGTCGATTCTCCTGGCGCGCTTGATCTGGAGGACCTGGAACGCCGCCTGACTGTCGCGGAAGAAAAACTGACTGCCGCGCTGACTTCCGGCGCGCCGGAAGATTTTCTTTTGGACATTCGCCGTGACATGGATCAGCAACTTGCGCCCTACCGGCGAAAAATGAGTTCCGCGCAACTTTCACAACTTGAGCGTCAATATCTGCAGAAACGGCTCTGGGAGCGGTATAATCTTCCTCGCCTGAGTTTGTTCTACCTGACCTGAGGCCCGCGGCCAAAGATCACACCCCCGCATTGGAAAGCGACCCAAATGGAAGTACGAATAGAAAAATTAGTGTATGGCGGCGACGGCTTGGCGCACGAGGATGGCCACACGATCTTTGTTCCGTTAGTTCTCCCCGGAGAATTGGTTCAAATTGATTCTTCCGCAAAGAAAAAGAAATTCATCAAGGGGCGGCTGGAAAAAATTGTTGAGCCTTCCGCGGAGCGTATTCCGGCACCGTGCCCGCATTACGGGCGCTGCGGAGGCTGCCAGTACCAACACATACCGTATGAAGCGCAACTCCGCTACAAATCTGAAATTTTGCGTGAGACGCTTGGTCGCATCGGGCGCATTCAATGGACGGGCAATATTTATACGCACGCATCGCCGCCGTTCGGCTACCGCAATCGCGCGCAGTGGAAACTGAAGCCCAATCTGGAGGGCGCGGCGGGTAGCGCGGGCATCGGCTATTTTGAAATGGGCAGCACGAAACTTTGCGCCGTAACGGAATGCTCAATTCTTTCGCCGCGGCTTGCAGATACTTTTTCACGCCTGCGCCAGATGGTTTCGAAGAGCAAAATCCTCTCCGCCATTGACGAAATTGAAGCTTTTGCCGATTCGAGCGATGAAAAGATTCTCTTGAACCTTTCGTCCGAAAAGCTAACCGAGACTCCGGAATCCATTTCCGCCGAGTTGCGAAAAGCTGTGCCGTACGCGGAATCCATTCTGATACAGGATCGCCGCGCCGATAAATTCCATTTGGACGGACCGGGATTTCTGACCTACGTCGTAAATGGCGCGCCTTATCGTGTCGGTCATCTCTCGTTTTTTCAGGTGAATCGCTTCATGGTCGAGGCGCTGGTGGCTGCCGCCGTCGGCACTGCACGCGGGAAACTGGCGCTCGATTTGTTTGCGGGAGTGGGATTGTTTACCGTGGCGCTGACCAAGAATTTTGAGCGCGTGATTGGCGTCGAGTCCAATCTTGCCGCGGCAAAAGATCTGGAAATAAATTTAAAAGAGAGCGGCGGCGCGTCACCCTCTTCGCGCAACATCACAGCGGAGGGGTTTCTATCCCGCTGGCATGAAACGGCTGACCTCGTAGTGGTGGATCCGCCACGCGCGGGACTTGAAGTGGAAGCGCTCGCACACTTGAAGAAAATTCGCCCCGCGAACATTCATTATGTTTCGTGCGATCCGGCTACATTGGCTCGCGATTTGGCACTACTCGTGGGAACACAGGAAGCGACAGGTCCGTTCGAGATCGAGACTATTAATCTATTTGACATTTTCCCACAAACGTATCATATGGAGGTGCTCGTACAGCTTAAGCGGCGTACATGAAGCTTCCGTCTCTCTTTCCTGTCGCGTTTTTTGCCGGAGGAATTCTCCTCTCGATCGAGCCTGGAAATTTGGCCGTTGCTCGCCCTGCAGCTTATATCGTTGGGGTTCTGCTGCTCCTGCTTTGCGGCGCTATCGCGTTACGTAGAAATTTTGTGATTGCCGCAGCGGTATTTGCGGCTGGTGCATGGCTGGCGGCGGGGATCGTCGCCTCGAATCTTGAACGCGCGGCAGTTCCCTCCAATCTCGCAAGCACGCTCATCGAATCAGGGAAAGTGGATGCAAGCACAGCTTTGCGATGGCTCGGGAGGCTTCGCAGCGATCCTCTGCAACTGCCGTGGGGCAAACGCTACGAAATCAATTTAGAAAGCGTTGAGACATCGCAAGGAGTTACGCCTGTCGCCGGCGGATTGCGGCTCACTTACTACGATTCGGAGTCGGTAAACTCTTCGCCGCCGATTGTGCGAGCCGGAGATCGTGTTGAAGCGTTTGTGCGGGCGCGCACGATCAATAATTTCGGCGATCCTGGCAGCTTTGATATGCGCAGTTTTCTTGCTGCTCAAAATATTCAACAACAAGGCGCGCTGCGTAACGGGCAACTCCTCACTTTGGTCAACAATCCGCGATTAAGTTTATCTGATCATCTCGCTCGCCTGCGTGGCCGCTTTCTGCGAACACTGGACGAACTTTTCAAAACGCGGCCGGAAGAAGGTGCACTGGCCCGAGCCATGCTGCTGGGCGATCGCAGTTTTGTGGACCGCGACCGCGTGGTGGATTACCAGAAAACAGGCGTGTACCACGTCATGGTCCTGGCTGGATTGCATGTGGGCGCGCTCGCGGCATTTTTCTTGTGGGCATCGCGCAAATTGCATCTTGGACTTCTCCCCCGCGTTCTTCTTACAATTCTTGCTCTCGCCGCCTACGCAGGAATCGTAGAGGACCGGCCGCCGATTCTGAGGGCCGTGTTGATGGCCGCTATTTTTTTATCCGCGAAGCTTTTCTACCGGCGGATGGATTTGATCAACATCGCGGCAATTTCCGCTCTGATTATTCTTGCAGCAAAGCCATCGGAACTCGCGGATGCAAGTTTTCTTCTGTCCTATTCCGCGATTGCGACGATCGGAGCGATTGCAGTCCCATGCATTGCGCGCACGAGCGAGCCGTACAGACTGGCGCTCGATCACCTCTCCGATGTTTCCCGTGACGTTTCCCATGCGCCGCGCGCCATTCAATTCCGGATCGAAATGCGCGCTGGGGGCGCCTGGATTTCCGCACACTTACCGCGAAGACTCGCATCGTCGAAATCTGGGCTGCTCGTAACGCCGTTTCGAGGAGCGATTTATTTCTGGGAGATGATATTTCTTTCCGCGATTTTGCAGCTCGGAATGATTCCGCCTCTTGCCTATTATTTTCACCGCGTCACCCTGGCCGGGCCATTCGCCAATGTTCCGGCGCTTGTGCTGACGGGCATGGCAGTCCCGATCGGTTTTCTGATGCTGGCAGCCTCCCTTGTTTCGCAATCGGCTGCGGCAGTGCTCGCAAAAATTCTCAGCGTGATACTTTCCCTCCTCGACTTCACGGTGCGATGGTTTGCCAGTTGGCACGGCGCAAGCTATCGAATCCCTGGGCCGAGCGTTTTCATCATGATTGTTTTTGTCGGTTCTGCAGTTGCATTATCCGCAGCCATCCGAGTGCACGCTAAGTTATGGTTGTCATCCATAGCGGTAATTTCTCTGCTGGCGACAGCTGTGATCATTGCGGCTTTTCCATTCCGGCCGCGGCTCGTGCCTGAACGACTGGAACTTACTGTGCTCGATGTTGGGCAGGGCGACAGTCTTTTTCTATCATTCCCGCACGGGCGCACGATGCTGGTCGATGGAGGCGGCGAGATTGGAACATTTCATTCCGGCGGAATGCGCATGGGGCTTGACGTGGGAGAAGATGTGGTTTCGCCCTATCTCTGGTCGCGCGGAATCAAGCGGATCGATATTGTTGCTCTTACGCATGCGCACGAAGATCACCTCGGCGGGCTTCCCGCCATTTTTGAAAATTTTCACGTGGGAGAATTATGGGTTGGGCGAGATATTCGCAGCGCGGCTTATGAGCAGTTGATCGCGCAGGCGAAGGCTCACGGAGTGCTAATCAAACATTTGAAACAGGGCGACACATTTTCGGAAGACGGAGTTTTGGGTAGCGTCCTGTGGCCGGAAGAGGATTCAGAAGGCCGTTCTGCAAAAAACGATGATTCGCTCGTGCTCCGTTTAACGGATGGCGCGGAATCATTTCTGCTGGCGGGGGATGTTGAGCGGCCATCCGAACGCGCCATTCTTTCCGAGCAACAACCTGTGGGAGTAAATTTTTTGAAGGTGGCGCATCACGGGAGCAAGACTTCCACGACGGACGCTTTTCTGTCGGCTGCACATCCCGCTTATGCTGCAATTTCCGTAGGGAGAGATAATAGCTTCGGCCACCCGTCGCCGGAAGTGACGGACCGCCTGGAAGCGGCGGGCGTCCGCGTCTATCGCACCGATCGCGATGGGGCGATCACTGCGAGTACCGATGGCAGTGCATTGAGCGTAAGCACTTTTGTTCGTGCCACTCAAGCTCAATCATTTTCTGCCGCCAGAAAATAATTTGGAGGATTGATTAGCACAGGCTTCAGAGCCTGTGTGCGTACTGCAAATTGAGAACTTCAGCGGCTAAACAGGCTGCGGAAAAACCCAATACTCTGTCATTCTAAGCGAAGTGAAGAATATCTCCTTGTTTCTTTTCCTACACCTAAATCGAAGAGAGATTCTTCGCTTCGCTCAGAATGACAGAACAAAGCTTTTTTCCGGAGCCGCTTTAGCCTGTGGGTTTTAGTTCTTGCAAGGCCAAAATTCCACAGGCTGAAGCCTGTGCTACTAAAACAATTTAGATCCCGCCACGCCAAAGCATCAGCGCAAGCAGGATGGCCATCGCAACCGCAAGGCCGATGCTTGCTTCATACTCACGGTTCTTCAGGTAGAGCGGCCACGAAAATTTTTCAGTGGAGGACATTGCGGGCGAAAGCCGCGGCCAGAATGCGGGAACCATCGAAGCGTATTCGACAAACGCATTGCCATAATGCCCTCGCAGTTCTGTCTGCTCCCGACGAATCACCACAGGATAAAAAATTGCAAGATAAGCGCCCAGCAACAGAGTGGAAATCCAGGAATGGCTGGCAACAGAAAATCCAGCGGCGAGAAGCACGCTTCCCAGATACAGAGGGTTGCGAGTGTAGGCATACGGGCCCGACGTGGCTAATTGCTGGTGTTTGCGAAGATGGCCGGCAGCATATCCGCGAATGATTAATCCGACAATCGCTATCCCTACGCCGTAGATCAACCACTTCACTTGAGGGTGAGCAAACCAGAACGCCGCAATTCCCACCGGATATCCGACACGCACACGCCAACGAATCCAAAAATTTGTTTTGTTGCTCAAGCGGGAACCTTCAGAAGCGATTCCGTCGCAGCCATAACGTCTCCCACATTGATTCGCAGCATCGCGGCGGAATATTCCGTGCGCCGCTTGTAGCTGATTTCCTCAGGCCGCGCTTTATGCACGATTGCCGCGTTCGATACAAACGGCCCGTTGCGCGCAGGGTCTGTAGGGCCATACAAGCCTACAACCGGCGTGCCAAGCGCCGCAGCCAAATGCAGCGGGCCGGAGTCCGCCGCAACCAAACATCGAGCATGCGCAGGAG
>Ga0210401_10003439_pt1 | contig 16924 bp, 9 predicted proteins | sample IncBWH32MmetaG_FD_150866 | JGI IMG/M metagenome (GOLD analysis project Ga0210401, IMG submission 150866) | Forest soil microbial communities from Barre Woods Harvard Forest LTER site, Petersham, Massachusetts, United States - Inc-BW-H-32-M | ecosystem: Environmental > Terrestrial > Soil >... | reverse complement strand
TTCTTCCAGATTTATTAACCCTTCGGCTTGCGCTGGAGGGATCCAACAACCCTTGTTCCGCCTGCGCCGTCAGCGGACACGCGCACCCAGCAAATGACCAGAAAGGGTCCTCTCATGAATAAATGGCTGAAACTGTTTCTGCCATTGATGGTGATTCTCTGCTTGATCTTTCCAGGGGTTCAAAGCGCGCCTGCGCAGGTTAACGTCGTAACTCAGCACAACGACCTTGCACGCACCGGACAAAATCTGGACGAGACTACGCTCACGCCATCGAACGTGAACGTAAACCAGTTCGGCTTGCTGTTCAGGAATACGGTGGACAACCAGGTTTATGCGCAGCCGCTGGTTGTTTCTGCCGTGAACATTGGAGGCGGAACCCACAACGTAGTCTACATAACTACGACCAGCAACAGCGTGTACGCCTTCGACGGTGACACTGGCACACGGTACTGGCACGTCAATCTCGGAACGCCGATAGCAAACACCGACTATGGCGCCGGATGCGTGGACATCAACGGCAACGCGGGGATTATCGGCACACCGGTGATTGATCCGGCCAGCGGAACGCTCTATGTGGTGAACTCCCTGAACAATGCCGGTGTTTTTTCTTTCATGTTGCATGCGCTTGACATCACCACCGGAGTTGACCGGGCGGGAAGTCCGGTGCAAATCACCAACGCCGGCTTCACGCCTCTGACCCAGAACCAGCGGGCAGCACTCACACTGGCAAATGGCGGTCTCCTGATTCCCTTCAGTTCGCACTGTGACATGGGAACTTATCACGGATTTTTGTTTTCCTACGATCCTTCCACGTTGGCAAAGGTCGCCGTTTTTAATGCCTCGCCCACGGGCAGCGGCAACAGCCTCTGGATGTCCGGGCAAGGCCCGGCGGTGGATGCTTCCGGCAACATCTATTTTGGAACCAGCAACGGCACATGGGATGGTGTTTCGAATTTCAGTGAGAGCTTCGTCAAGCTCAGCCCGAGCCTGACGTTGGAGGACTGGTTCACGCCCGCGAACCACGCGAATCTGGACGGTGGCGACGCAGACATCGATACTTCCGGCCCCCTGCTGATCCCGCCGGGAAACCGTTTGACCATGGTCGGCAAAACGGCGGTGGGGTATGTCGTTAACTCCGGGAACCTCGGCCACCTCGGTGACGCAAGCGCGGTGCAGACGATCACACTTGGCGGCGCGTTGCATGGAAGCGCCGTGTATTGGAACAGCGCGGTGAATGGCCCGGAAGTTTACATGTGGGCTCAGGGCGACAAGTTGAAGGCCTTCGAGTTCAACGGCAACAATTTGCAGACACCTAATTTCCAGACTGGGCCAGATTTCATCGGAGGCGAACCGGGCGCTTACCTTTCGATCTCCGCTAGTGGCAACACCAACGGCATCGTATGGGCCAATGCAGTCCTAAGCGGCAATGCGAATCACGGCTCGACGCCGGGCGTGCTCCGCGCTTACGACGCCAACAATATCGCCACCGAGGTTTGGAATAACCAGCAGAATGCCGGTCGCGACACTTGCGACAATTTCGCCAAAAATGGCTACGCCACGATTGCAAATGGGAAGGTGTATCTGGGCAGCTTCGGAGCGGCGAATGCCGGGGCGGGCCAGGTGTGCGTCTATGGCCACCTGCCCACGAACTGCACCATACCCACCGCGGCCAGCGCACTGGGCGCCACCACCATTTCCGGCAGCCAGGTGAATCTCAGTTGGACAGCGAGCACCGCGTCGTGTTCGGTGAGTTACAACATCTTTCGCAGTACGACTTCCGGGTTCACTCCTTCCAGCAGCAACCAGATCGCGAGCGGAGTATTCGCCACCACCTTCTCGGACACGACTGCTGCCACAGCCACCACCTATTTTTATGTAGTGGAGGGCACCGACACGGCAGGGTCGTCTAGTCCTTCCAACCAAGCCAGCGCCACCACCGGACCGGCGATTACGGGTATAGAGATTAATGCCGGTGGGCCGGCGGTAAGCCCATTCCTCGCCGACCAGGATTTCAACGGCGGAGCCACCATCAATCATGCCAACCCCATTAGTGTCGGCGGCGTGACGAATCCTGCCCCTGCCGCTGTCTACCAGTCTGCACGCGTCGGGAACTTCACCTACACAATCCCCGGCTTTGCCCCTGGATCAAACCAGACCGTTCGCCTGCACTTTGCCGAAACATTTTTCAACACGGCTGGTTCACGGACGTTCAATGCGACCATCAACGGTGTCCAGGTACTGACCAATTTTGATATCTTTACCGCCGCCGGCGCACAGAACAAAGCAGTCATCGAGCAGTTCACCGAACCAGCCAATTCCCGCGGGCAATACGTAATTCAATTCACGTCGGTAATCAACCAATCGCTGGTGAGTGCTATCGAGATCACACCCGCGACCGCTTGCACTGCGCCTGCTGCGCCCAGCGGGTTGAACGCAACGGCGATTTCCAGCAATCAGGTCAATCTGAGCTGGACGGCCGGTAGTTCCTCGTGCGCCGCGAGCTATAACGTGTTCCGCAGCACTACTTCCGGATTCACGCCATCGGGCAGCAGCCAGGTTGCCGGCGGCGTGAGTGGCACATCGTTCTCCGACACCGGTCTGGCGGCTTCCGCAACCTACTTTTACCTGATAGAGGCCGCCAACTCGGGAGGCGTATCTGGCCCGTCGAATCAGGCAAACGCTACAACCAAAGCCGGGACGACCGGTGGAGTTCAGATCAACTCCGGCGGCCCGGCCATGAGTCCGTTCGCTGCTGACATGGACTTCACCGGTGGAGGCACCATCAATCACACCAACACTATTGACTTGAGTGGCGTGAACAATCCGGCGCCCATGGCCGTTTACCAAACAGCGCGGATCGGCAATTTCAAGTACACGATTCCCGGCTTTAACGCTGGCTCAAGCCACACGGTGCGGCTGCACTTTGCCGAGACCTACTGGACGGCTGCCGGTCTGCGCGTCTTCAACGTGAGCATCAACGGAACGCAAGTATTGACCAACTTCGATATCTTTGCGGCCGCAGGCGCAAAGAACAAAGCTTTCGTCCAACAGTTCACAGCAAACGCAAATGCTAGCGGCCAATACGTGATCACGTTCACTCCGGTGAAAGACAACTCCCTGGTGAGCGCGATCGAGGTGCAGTAACAACAACGGAATTCTGGATGGAGAACTCCCAAATCTCCATCCGGATGGAGGTGGCGATCTGCACGGCTCCCGGCCGCTCGTCACACTCGGCAAATCGTACCTGGATGCTCGCTCCCAGGGTGCTCTTCAAATACAAAGGAGTCCGTATGAAAAACTCAAAAGAAGTGCTGATAAGAAAATTGTGTCTGATTTTGTTGATGCTCTTGACGTTAGGAGTTGGCAGGGCGATGGCTGGGCCTTGTCCGCCGGGACCGCCGGCATCACGCGGGAACGGCATGGTCGCCGGAGTAGCCGTACCTGGAGGAACACAGTATTACTTCACGGATGCGTTGCTCGCAGGGTTTGACTGTTTCGAGCAGCTAAGCGCCTGGTTCCCTTCCTATATCCACTCCACGAACTCAATCAATCCGGCTCATGAAGTCGTAGACATGGCTTACGCGGTTGAGGGTTCCGCCACGTTTTCCAACGTGGTTGTGCCGACGAGCGGCAATTACACATTAACCATCCGTTATGCCTTTGCCTCCGGTCTCTTTCCGGGAGTTACCGACCGTCCGGGAGGGATCAAGGTGAACGGAGTTGTCATCACCAACGATATGCACTTCCCGATCACCGGGAATTTCGAGACTTTTGAAAACTCAAGCATCGTGGTTCCTCTCAGCGCCGGCAAAAACACTGTTGAGTTGTTCAACATTGCCAGCCCCAGTATTTCGCGTGCCGACACACTTACGATAACTTCGGGCGGAACCAGTGCCTGCGCCAGCGTGCCCACGGCGCCCGGAAGTTTGAGCGCATTCCTGGCGTCCGGAAACCAGATCAATCTGAATTGGTCCCCCAGCACGGCGCCGTCCGGCTGCACAGTTGGCTCGTACAGCGTATTCCGCAGCACAACGGCTGGGTTCACGCCCTCGGGAAGCAATCAGATCGCGAGCGGCATTACCGGCACGATTTATGACGATGCAAGCGCATTGTGTAACACAACGTACCACTACGTGGTGGAAGCCCTCGATACCGCGGGTTCATCGGCCGGTTCCACTCAGGCGACCGCCACAACCAGCACTTGCCCCATCACCAGTGGCGTTCAGATCAACTGCGGCGGTCCCGCGGTGGGACCATTCATCGCCGATGCGGACTTTGCCGACGGCGGAACAATTAATCACACCAATACGATCAACTTGAGCGGCGTCACCAATCCGGCGCCCATGGCCGTTTACCAGAGCGCGCGCGTGGGGCATTTCTCCTACACCCTTCCAGGCTTTAATCCCGGCTCAAGCCACACAGTGCGCCTGCACTTTGCGGAAACTTTTTTCAAAACAACCGGTTCCCGGACGTTTAACGTGAGCATCAATGGCACGACCGTATTGACCAACTTCGATATCGTTGCGGCCGCTGGAACCATCAACAAAGCGGTGATCGAGCAGTTCGCGGCGCCAGCGAGTTCTACAGGCGACTACGTCATTACTTTTACTTCAGTGATTAACCAGTCGCTCGTCAGCGGGATCGAGATCCAGTAGCAGTTTGGAGAAGAATGCCATGAAAGTATCGCAAAGGACCATGCTGGGCGGGGCACATCGACACATAAAGGTAGCGCTGGCTCTGCTGCTGATGTCGCTTTCGGCAGCAGCCCAGACCCGCCAGTTCACCATCAAGAACAACTGTTCCGAGACCGTTTGGGTAGCCGGGGCCGGTAATCCGGCCCCGGTCTTCAACGGCTCGCCCGGAGGTCTCGAAATGGTCCCCGGCGCGACAGTGACCACAACCGTCCCGACGCCCTGGGTTGCAGGCAGGTTCTGGGGACGCCGGAATTGCACCTTCGACAGCTCCGGCCACGGATCATGCGCGACCGGCGACTGCGGCGGCCTGTTGCAATGCACCCACTCCGGCGCAGGGACAACTAGCCTGGCGGAATTTACTCTGGCAGGTTCCCCAACCGGCAGCGACAATTACGATATCAGCCTGGTGGATGCCTTCGATTTCCCGATCTCGATCCAACTCGATGATCCGAACCCAAATCACTGCATCAATCCAGCCTGCCAAGCCGACCTGCGCAATTTCTGCCCCGCGGATATGCAAATTAAAGACGCGGCGGGAAGCGTAGTCGGGTGCCAGAGCCTGTGCGGGAAATTCGGCACGCCCAACTACTGCTGCGCCGGTCCTTACGGCGTGCCCGGATCGTGCAACAATGTCGCTTGGAATTTGAATTTCCGCGCTACCGGAGTCAAGAACCACGCCCCTTCCGTCTACGGTTATGCCTACGATGACCCTTCCAGCGACTTCAACTGCCACGCTCCTCCTCAAACGGGTTATATCATTACGTTCTGCCCGGCACCGGGCGTCCCCAATGCGGATCCCAATATCAAGCCTACTTTCACCATTACGGCCGCCGATGACAACCAGACCGTCGCCCCAGGCGGCTCCGTCACGTACCACTTGAATGTTACTGCGAGCAGCACTTTCAATGGGATGGTCGCTCTGGGTGTTGCCCATTTGCCCCAGAGCTGCACATGGGATCCAACGGGAAAAGTAAGTTGCAGCGCAGCCGCAGCTAAAGCAAGTTTCGACAAGCTTTCCGTCGCGCTAACTGCCGGTGCCACAGTGCCAGTTTCCATGACCATTCAAACTACCGCCAACCCAGCCCCAATATTGGGCACTGCTGCCATCGAAGTGCTGGGGCAGAGCGGCGCTATTGAGAATGTCTGGGAAGGGTCTTTGACGGTCGCCGATGCTTCAGCGCCCGACTATACACTTGAGGTTTCTCCGGCGACTTCGCAAACCGTGACGCCCGGCAGCTCTGTAGTTTATGACCTGACTCTTACGCCCAGGAACGGCTTCACTGGCCCCGTGTCATTGTTGTCCTTCGGCGCTCCTCCGGGTAGCAGCGCGTTCAGTCCAGCCCAGCTCAGTTTTTCTGGACAGTCCCAGGCACAAACGGCCACGCTTACGCTCAATACTTCATCCTCTGCCAAAGCCAAGACCTACTTTCCACTGATCACCACTTTCAGCTCGAATCGGCTTCATGACTTCCAAGGTACGGTGAAGCTGTCCAATTCTGGTGGTCCGGACTTTACGATCTCGGATACGCCGGGTTCCCAGACCGTGGCCCCTGGGGGGACTACCAGCTACACGGTCATGGTGACTTCGCAGAACGGTTTCTCTGGGACTGTGGCGTTGAGCGCCAGCGGTTTGCCTTCCGGCGCGAGTGCGAGCTTCAATCCAACTTCCATCAGCGGCTCCGGTTCCTCCACGCTTACGGTTACAACCACAAGTTCGACTCCAACGGGAAGCTTTACGCTCACCGACACCGGCACCAGTGGCAGCTTGTCGCGTTCTGGCAGTGTGGTGCTTGCGGTGAGTGGAACGCCACCGCAAGCGCCTTTGAACCTGGCAGCGACGGCAACGTCTGGCTCCGCCATCAACTTGAGTTGGACGGCCTCGCCGACCCCGGGCGTTACCTATGATCTCTTCCGCGGCACGACTTCGCGTTTCACCCCTTCCAGCAGCAACCAGATTGCGAGTGGTGCGACGAGCACGTCGTTCGCCGACTCCGGGCTAACTTGTAATAAGACTTATTTCTATCTAGTGGAAGCGGCCAATTCAGGAGGAACCTCTGCGCCCTCGAACCAGGCGAGCGCAACCACACAGGCCTGTGTCTCACCGGTCATTCAGATCAATGCTGGAGGGCCAGCTGAAAATCCCTTCGCCGCCGATAAATACTTCATCGGTGGTGGCACCATCAGCCACGCCAACATCATCGACTTGAGTGGCGTCACCAACCCCGCGCCCATGGCGGTCTACCAGACGGCGCGCGTGGGAAATTTCACCTACACGCTTCCCGGATTTACCGCGGGATCAAGCCGCACGCTGCGGCTACATTTCGCCGAAACTTACTTCAACACCGCCGGCGCTCGGAAGTTCAACGTGAGAATCAACGGCGCGCAGGTATTGAGCGCTTTCGATATCTTCGCGGCGGCGGGGGCTAAGAATAAGGCCATCGTCAAGCAGTTCACCGTGAATGCCAATGCCAGCGGCCAATACATCGTTCAGTTCACATCGGTCGTCAACCAGTCCCTACTCAGCGGGATCGAGGTGCAGTAGTGCCAAGCGGAAATCAGGTGAGAGACGATTTATGAAGTGGAATAGGGTGTTCTTCGTACTTGTTTTCTGCACGGCGTCGGCTCGGGGCGGTGAGCCCGGAAGTCGGTTGCCTAGCTCGCGACAAGAGCCGCCGTTGGTGCGCGATTTGCACGCGATTCGCAAAGGCGACAAGGTCACTCTCACGTGGAGCCAGCCGCATGATATAGACAATGGCCAATCCTTTGCGGGGCATTTGGCGGTTGCCAGAGTTTGCCGAAATATCTCGGCGACGATTTCCGACTCGGGGTTGGCCTGCCCACAGGTGGTGAGACAGGTTAATTTTGGAAAGTCGGTGGGCTTCGCTGCGAGTGCTGCCCATGGGAAGCCCAATGCGGAAACTACAGTCCGTCTGATTGACATACTCCCTGAAAGCCGCGACGACTCTGATCACCTGCAGTTTGCTGTCTATAAAGTTGAGTTTCGGGATGATCGTGGACGCAGATCTGGATTCTCTAATTCTGTCGTTGTACCTTTGGCGCCGGTTCTGCCTGCCAAAGGCTTGCATTCCGATCTGGATTCTCGTGGGGTATACCTGATTTGGGAAAACGAAATTGGAACCCAGTATTCCTCATTAGAGTTCGATTACCTCGTCTACCGGCGTGAAAAGGGCTCGTTGAAGCAGGTTCCTGTGCCCTATCTGCGCGGGGTGGTTCACACGTCGGAAGGCGAGCGCTGGAGCGGCGTGGATATGGGCATCGAATGGGAGAAAACCTATATATATACGGTTACGCCTGTGACCAGGGTGTACTCGCAGGAAGGCCGCCTGATTGCCCAAATTAAGGGGGAGGATTCGGCACCACTTGAAGTCACCACACACGATGTCTTTGCTCCCGCCGCGCCGGAAAGATTGTTGCCGGTATTCGGCCACGTTCCTGGGAAGAAATTCGTTGACCTCCTCTGGACTCCGAATACAGAAAAGGATATTTCCGGTTACAACGTATACCGCCGAGAAGAGAATGGCCAACCGGCGCGTATCAATTCTGTTCAAATCACCATGGTGTCATTCCAGGATGTCAACGTATTGGCCGGGCACAAGTATTTCTACTCCATCTCCGCCGTTGACATGCGCGGAAATGAGAGCGCCAGGTCTCAGGAAGCAATTGTGGTGTTTCCCTAATTAGCCTCAGTTCGTTCGGCACGCTCTGACTGGGGTTAGCCGCCTATTCCAGTCATCGGCCCTCTGGTTGGCGGAGCACCGGTGGGATGCTGCTCCGAATTCTCGCTGTCTCCTGAAGCTCGTTCGCAAGTACAAGTAACCGATTCCGCATGTGATGGCGGTCCTCGACGCCCAGGCGCGCAACGCCGCGGTACTCTGCAATAGCATGGAAACCACGACCATGGCTCCCCCGGAGGAGCAGAGTTCTTCGTCGCCTGCCTTGCCCTCCCGGCCACAGAGCCCCTGGATTTATCGTCCATGGATTGACTTGACCGTGGGCTGCGGCGCCTGGTCCGCGCCGCTCTTGCTCGCGGGATTTTATTTCGCGAACTCCTACGAGCGCGGCTGGAGCGTAGCGTTCTATTTTCTCGCGCTGCTGTCAAACTATCCGCACTTCATGGCCACGGTCTACCGCGCGTACCACACGCGCGGCGAATTCGAGAAATATCGCCTCTATACGGTACATGTCGCGCTGCTGCTCGTTGTGGCCGGAGTCGTCACTCACCTGTGGTATCCGCTGCTTCCATGGATCTTCACGCTCTACATTTGCTGGAGCCCGTGGCACTACAGCGGACAAAATTTCGGATTGCTGATGATGTTCGCCCGGCGCGCGGGCGTTGCACCCACGGAAACAGAACGCCGCGCGCTTCGCCTTTCCTTCATCGCCTCCTATATTTTGCTGATGCTGAGCTTCCACACCGGCGCGTCCGGCGATGCGCTTATCCTTTCTCTCGGTCTCTCCGCTAAATTCACTCTCCCCGCACGAGCCGCGCTTGCGCTCTTTTTTGTCGGTGCCAGTGGTTGGGCCCTCGGCTCGCTGGCCCGCAGAAGCAACTTCCGCAGCGTTCTCCCGGTCGTTACGCTGACGGTGACACAGTTTCTCTGGTTTCTTTTGCCCGCGGTAATTGAGTTTTTCAGCGGCCATGAAATACCGCAGACTCGTTACAGTAGCGGGCTGCTCGCCGTGCTCCATTCCACGCAGTATTTGTGGATTACGAGCTATTACCAGAAAAAGGAGGCCCGTGCGGCTGGCGACTCCCGTTGGTCGTTTTCCCGTTATCTTGTGACGCTGATTGCCGGCGGAATCGCGCTCTTCATCCCAGGGCCTTGGATCGTCAGCCGCATTTTCCACGCTGATTTTGCCGCGAGCTTTCTCACATTCACGGCTCTCGTAAATATTCACCACTTTATTCTAGACGGCGCCATCTGGAAACTGCGCGATTCGCGCATCGCTGTGCTGCTCTTGGACGCCAAGCAAAAATCGACACATGCGGGAGACGAGAAACAAAATACTTTTGCGCGGGCCGCTCGCTGGCTAACAGGACGTGCTCCCGCCGCTCGTGCCTTCCGTATCGCGACGGTGGCGTTGCTATTCGTTTGGGCTGCGGTGGACCAGCTGCATTTCTGGTGGGCCAGCGAAGCGAGCGCTGTCCCTGAACTTCAGCGCGCGGCGGCGCTGAATCCCGACGACAGCTCCGTGCAAGTCCGTCTCTCCCGCGCCGAGCAGCTTGCCGGGCAGCGCGACGCCGCTCTCGCGGCCATGCAGCGCGCGGCTACCCTCAATCCCGCAAATCTCGCGTTGCAAGAGTCCTATGGCCGGAGTCTGGTCGAAGCGGGGCGCGACGCCGAGGCCTACATGCACTTCCAGAAAATCCTCGCGCGCTGGCCGCGCAACGCCGACGCTCTGGTCAATTATGGAATGCTCGCACATCGCCTCGGCCATGACCAAGAAGCTGTCGACAACTGGCAACGCGCCGTCGACGTTGACCCAGCCCAATCCAACGCGCAACTCTATCTCGGGCAAACTCTCGATCAACAAGGAGAACTACAGGCGGCGGCGCGCCGCTATCGTATCTATCTGGAAATCATTGCCGCTCGCCACCAAAAGAACCCCGCCGATATCGGCCCTGTGCTCGCGGCCCTCATCAAAGTGGCCGATGCTGATGCCGCCATCAATCACCCGAGCGATGCTTCCAGGGGTTACACCGCGGCCGCCGGTTTTGCGGAGAAGACTGGTGACAAGGCGCTGGAAAGTCTCGCCCTCGTTCATCTTGCCAATTTGCAGGAGAAGCAGAGTGACATTCATGGAGCCACGCAGTCCTACCAGCGCGCGCTACAACTCGACGTGGGGCTCTCCGATCCGCGCAGCGCGGCGTCTGACTGGTTCAACTACGCCCAGTTCTTGCACAAGCAACAACAGCCCGAGCGCTACGTGTTCGCTTGCATGCTGCACGCCGAAAGTGCTCTGCAGAACGCGCCCGGCGACGAACTCACGGTGATATCGCACGCTCGTAAGGAGAGCGAAGCTCGTCTTGGAAAGGAAGCCGCCGCCGTCCGGAGAAAGTTGGACGAAACCGTCACGGAATCGCTAGGCCTGCAGGTCTCTGCTCGGTCGTCGAAAGAATAGACCCAGACCCGTACTTCGTTTGGGACTTAGGTTGGTGGGCCCGCCAGGATTTGAACCTGGGACCAACGGATTATGAGTCCGCTGCTCTAACCGCTGAGCTACGAGCCCTTCCCTTCACTTCATTTTAGTTCACAAACGGTATCTCTGCAGCCTGCTTTTCTAGGGGCCGAACAGGCTTTGCCGATAGTGCGGTTAGGCTCGCTTCGTCTCCTGCAGAGTGTTTCCGCCGTCTACCACGAGGATCTGGCCCGTGATATAGGACGCTTCTTTCGAAGACAGAAACGCAACGGCTGCCGCTACTTCTTCAGGTCTGCCGGCGCGCCCAAGCGGTGTGTATGTGGCCGCCACCAACTCTTCCGGCAACGAAGACCCGGTCTGAATCCAACCCGGCGCCACGCCATTGATCGTGATGCCGTCCAGTCCATGCTCAATCGCCACGGCGCGCATCAATCCGTCCATCGCGCCTTTGGCCGCGCCGTAAGCGCCGGAGCCGGAGTTGCTCACCAACGGGCCGGTCACCGAAGTCACATTCACAATCCGGCCGTATTTTTGTTTTTTCATAATGGGCAACACCGCCCGGGTCATCAGAAACGCCGTGTTGAGCGTCATGGCCATCTGCCGCTGCCAATCCGCGTAGCTGATTTTCTCGACCGCGGCGTTTCCAGGCTGCTTGCCGTTCTGCGCCATCCCGGCATTGTTCACGAGGATATCGATCCGGCCCGTGCGCTTCACAATAGTTCCCACGACCTCATGGACACGCGCTTCCTCCGTCAAATCCGCAATGAAAGAAAACACGCGCTCACCGGACGGATCGAGTTGCTTGGCTACTTCATTGATGCGTTCGGAGGTGGCGCCGATGGCGACGAATGCGCCCTCGCGGAAAAGAAGCCGAGCGATGGCGAAGCCGATGCCCGTGGCGCTGCCTGCGCCCGTGACGATTGCTGTTTGACCCTGCAGAGTGGGGTTCATCGCGGCGCGGAACTACGCTTTAACGCCCCCGATGCACAAATATTTGATCTCGAGAAATTCCTCGATGCCGTATTTCGATCCTTCGCGCCCGAGGCCCGATTCCTTCACGCCGCCGAACGGCGCTACCTCAGTAGAAATAATTCCCGTGTTGATGCCGACGATTCCGTATTCCAGCGCTTCGGCTACGCGCCACACGCGCGCAAGATCGCGCCCGTAAAAATAAGCGGCCAGGCCGAACTCGGTGTCATTCGCCAGCGCGACCGCTTCCGCCTCCGTCTTGAAGCGAAAGAGCGGCGCGACCGGGCCGAACGTTTCTTCGCGAGCCACCGCCATCTGCGGGGTCGCATTCACCAGGATGGTCGGCTCAAAGAAACGCCCGCCCAGGGTGTGGCGATGTCCGCCCGCAATCACCTTGGCACCTTTCGACACCGCATCCTTAATATGGCTCTCCACCTTCTCAACGGCCGCGTTGTCAATCAGGGGTCCCTGCGAGGCGCCCGCCTCCAAGCCCGGCGCCGGACTCAACTTCTTCACCGCCGTCACTAGTTTTTCCGCGAACGCATCGTAGACCGAATCCTGCACCAGCACTCGGTTGGTGCACACGCACGTCTGTCCGGTATTGCGGTACTTCGAGGCAATCGCCCCTTCCACCGCCGCGTCCAGATCCGCGTCTTCAAAAACAATGAACGGCGCATTTCCGCCCAACTCCAGCGAAAGTTTCTTGATCGTGCCCGCGCACTGCGCCATCAACACTTTTCCAACTTCGGTCGAACCCGTGAACGAGAGCTTCCGCACAATCGGGTTCGAAGTAAGCTCCGCGCCGATTTCCTTCGCGGAGCCGGTGATCACGTTCAGCACGCCCTTGGGAACTCCCGCGCGCTCGGCAAGTTCCGCCAGCGCCAGCGCCGAAAAGGGAGTCTGCGCCGCGGGTTTAATCACCACCGTGCAACCCGCCGCAAGAGCCGGTCCCGCCTTGCGCGTAATCATCGCCAGCGGAAAATTCCACGGAGTGATGCAAGCCACCACGCCGATTGGTTGCTTCAGGACCACGATGCGCTTGTCTGACTGGTGCCCGGGAATCGTGTCGCCGTAAACGCGCTTCGCCTCTTCGCCGAACCATTCCAGAAACGCCGCCGCATACGCCACTTCCCCGCGCGACTCGGTCAGCGGCTTTCCTTGCTCCAGTGTCATCAGCCGCGCCAGGTCTTCCTGATTCTCCATCATCAGGTCGAACCACTTGCGCAGCACGTTCGCGCGTTCCTTCGCGGTCCGCGCGCTCCACGATTTGAACGCCTCATTCGCCACTTCGATCGCGTGCCGCGTTTCCGCGCCGCTCAACTTGGGAACCTTCCCGATGATTTCGCCGGTAGCGGGATTATCCACATCAATCGTTCCACCGCTCGCCGCCTGCACCCATTTCCCATCCACATAACAGGCTTCGCGAAACAACTGCATGTCTTTCAGATCAACGGCGGCGACCGCCGCGTTTGTGGCCGTGCTCGACATAAAACACCTCGTTCATTCGTAAGCGTGTGGAAATGTGGGCCCGCTCAAAATGGAGCCGACTCCACCTCAAAAGGTTTATGCGTGAGAAAGCGCAACCTGCTTTTGCTCTGAGACGAGTGCCAATCCCGCTTCCAGCACGTCGAGTCCTTCGTCAAGCTGCTCGTCCGTAACCACCAGCGGCACCAGGATGCGCACTACGTTCCCATACGTCCCCGCGGTGATAGTGATCAAGCCGTGTTCGTAGGCGTACTTCGAAAGCTCTTTCGTCTGTGGGCCGGCAGGCTCACGTGTCTCCCGGTTGCTGACCAGTTCGATCGCGCACATGCCGCCGAGGCCGCGTACGTGGCCGACCAGCGGCCACTTCTGTTGCCAGGCCTTGGCTCGCTCCTCGAATTTTTTTCCGATCGCCGTCGACCGCGCCAGCAATCCGTCCTTCTCAATCGTTTCAAGCGAAGCGAGCGCCGCCACACAAGAAGTGGGATTCCCGGCGAAGGTGCTGCCAAGCCCGCCCGGAATCGGCGAGTCCATGATCTCCGCGCGGCCTGTGACCGCGGCAATCGGCAACCCGCCGCCGAGCGATTTCGCGGTGACCAGCAGGTCCGGCTCGACACCCCAATGCTCGATTGCAAACATTTTTCCGGTGCGTCCTATGCCACTCTGCACTTCGTCGGCGATGAATACGATGCCGTACTTGTCGCAAATCTGCCGGATCACCGGGAAGAATTCCTTCGGTGGCACCACGAAACCACCCTCGCCCAGCACCGGTTCCGCAATGATCGCCGCCACCTGATCAGCCGCAACCACGCGCTTGAATGTGTCTTCCAGGTGATGCGCGCACGTCATCTTGCAGGACGGGTACGTCAGACCGTACGAGCAGTGATAACAATTCGCGTACGGAATGCGATAAATTTCCGGCGCAAACGGGCCGAAACCCACTTTGTACGGATTAGTCTTGCTGGTCAGCGACATCGTCAGCAGCGTGCGCCCGTGAAAGGCGTCTTCAAAACAGATCACCGCCGGGCGCTTGGTGTGCGCGCGGGCAATCTTCACTGCGTTTTCCACCGCTTCCGCGCCGGTGTTCACGAAGAAAGTTTTTTTCGTTCCGCTCATGGGCGCAAGCGAATTCAGCTTTTCCGCAAGGGCGATGTACGACTCGTACGGCGTTACGCCGAAGCACGTGTGCAGGAATTTCTCGAGTTGCTCGCGCACGGCCCTTTCCACCCGCGGCGCGCGATGCCCGATGTTCAGGCAGCCGATGCCGCCCGCGAAATCCAGGTAACGGTTGCCGTCGACGTCCTCAATCCAAGCTCCTTCAGCCTTCGCGGTGAAAATCGGCGTAACCAACTGCGGGCCACGCGGAATCGCGGCTTCGCGGCGCGCCACCAGCGCTTTGGATTTAGGCCCGGGAACTTCAGTGCGCAATTGAATGGTCTTCATGACTCTCACTTCCCTCTTTTGAATTCAGAAAACACTCTCTTCTCAGTACCAGCCGATCGGAGTTTCGTCGAGATTGACGTATACCTGCTTGGTTTCGAGATACTCTTCCATCCCCCACGGCCCGAGCTCGCGCCCGAACCCTGACTGCTTATAACCGCCCCACGGCGCTTCCACGTACGTGGGCTGCATGTGGTTCACCCAGATAATTCCCGCTCGCATCGATTTTACGATGCGGAAGGCTTTATAGATGTCACGCGTCCAGACCGCGCCAGCCAGCCCGTACGGCGTGTCGTTGGCAATCTTGATTGCGTCGGCTTCGTTCTCAAACGGAATCACCGAAGCCACAGGGCCAAAGATTTCTTCCCGCGCAATCCGCGCAGAGTTGTCCACGTCATAAAAAATCGTCGGCTCCACGTAAAATCCCTTGCCGAAGGCCTTCGCGCGTCCGCCGCCAATCGCCGTCTTCGCTTCCTTCTTGCCGATCTCCATATAGGAAGTCACGCGATCGTACTGTTCCTTGCTGACCAGCGGCCCCATCTTCGTGTCGCGGTCGAGCGGCGCGCCCAGCTTGATGCGCTTGGCCTTTTCCGTCATGGCCTCGACAAACTTCGAGTAAATCTTCTTCTCCACGAGAATGCGGCTGCCCGCCGAACAAACTTCGCCCTGATTGATGAACACGCCGAAGAGCGCCCCGTCCACCGCGGCTTCCCAATCGGCATCCGCAAAAAATACGTTGGGAGATTTTCCGCCTAGCTCCAGCGTCACGCGCTTCAGCGTGTCGGCCGCGCTCTTCACAATGATCTTGCCCACCACCGCGCTGCCGGTAAACGCGATCTTGTCCACGCCCGGATGTGCCACCAGCGCAGCCCCGGCAATTTCGCCAACTCCGTTCACCACGTTCACCACGCCCGGCGGCAAGCCGACTTCCTCCAGCCAATTTGCAAATTCCAGCGCTGTCAGCGGCGTCTGCTCCGCCGGCTTCAACACGCAAGTGCACCCTGCAGCAAGCGCCGGCGCCAGCTTCCACGCCGCCATCAACAAGGGATAATTCCAGGGAATAATCTGCCCCGCCACGCCAACCGGCTCGCGAAGGGTAAAACTCAAAGCATTCGCCGGAACAGGCATCACGCTGCCATTCACTTTGTTCGCCAAGCCGCCGTAGTATTCGAAACACGTCGCCACGTCGCCGATGTCGTATTCCGCTTCGACAATCGGCTTCCCGGTGTTGCGTGATTCCAACTCCGCAAGCATGGGCTGGTTCTGGCGAATTTTTTCCGCCAGCTTGAAGAGGATGCGCCCGCGATCCTGCGCCGTCGTCGCCGGCCACGGCCCGGAATCAAACGCCGCGCGCGCCGCCTTCACCGCCTTGTCCACGTCGCTCGCACTCGCCGCAGCCACGTGCGCAATCACTTCTTCGGTGGAAGGGTCGAAAACAGGAAACGTCTCGCCCGAAGAACTCGCGACCCACTGGCCGTTGACGAAGTTCTGGTAGGTTTTCACCGCGGTTTTAGCTGGACTGGACATAAAACTCCTCCCACTTCAAAACTCAGGCCGGCGTCGAGCCTTCGGCCAATTTTCGCGCCGCTTTCCGGCTGCCATACACAAAAAAGAAAAACGCCGCGAGGCCGATGAAACCGAGTGTGCCGCCAAACATCCAGATCTCATAAGAAAGAAGCGAAGTAATCTGCTGCGCCGGAAAAAAAGCCAGGGCAATGCCGAGCACGGTCGTCAACATGCCGCAAACGCCCGCGAACACCAGCATTCCCCGGCCATAGTGGCCGCGCACAAATTTCTCGTCGACCGCAATCTTCAGCAGCGCCCCGAACATATAAAGAAATGGAATCAGTTGCAGAACAACGGCGAGCGAAAGCAATTTCTGAAAAGTCTCCTGGACGCCCGAACCCGTCAGCGTAAAGTTCAGAATCACCAGAATCAACGATACGCCCGCATGGACAAGCAGCGCCGGATACGGCGTGGCGTATTTCGGATGAATCTTTCCAAGCCACGACGGTAAATACGAATCGAGGCCCGCGACAAACGGAATGCGCGCCGAACCGCCGAGCCACGCAGAACCAATGCCCGCAATCGACAAGCTCAGCATGAACGCAAAAGGCGCCACAATCCACGAAACGCCAACCTGCCCCGCCATGTGGCTCACCGCCTGCACAATTCCC
>Ga0210401_10003437_pt1 | contig 16927 bp, 16 predicted proteins | sample IncBWH32MmetaG_FD_150866 | JGI IMG/M metagenome (GOLD analysis project Ga0210401, IMG submission 150866) | Forest soil microbial communities from Barre Woods Harvard Forest LTER site, Petersham, Massachusetts, United States - Inc-BW-H-32-M | ecosystem: Environmental > Terrestrial > Soil >... | reverse complement strand
GAGTCCAGAAACGTTGAATTTACCGATGAGCACGCCTATGGAGCCGGTGATGGTGCCGGGGTCAGCCACTATTTTGCGGGCAGGAGCTGCGATCCAGTAACCGCCGGAAGCGGCGACGTCTGACATGGAGACGACGACGGGCTTGACCTGATTGGCGAGTTCGACTTCGCGACGAATCACTTCGCTGCCTACCACCGAGCCACCGCCGGAATCCACGCGGAGCACGATGGCCTTGATGCTGTGATCTTTGCGCGCAGTGCGAAGGTCAGCGGCCACGGAATCACCACCCATAACCGAACCCCCGCCGGACGTGCTGCCGGAATCTCCGGAAACTATCAGACCAGAGGCATGGACGACGGCAATATTGGCAGTCCCGTCATTCGAGATCGAGGAGCGGTAGCGATTCAGCGAGACAGGATTCCATCCTTGGGCGCGACCTTTGAAATAATCCTGCAACTGATCCCAGTAGCCGAGACGGTCCACGATTTTATTGGTCACCGCATCGCTGGAGGAAAACGGGCCGCGATTTAGCAGCGCTTCAAATTGCGCGCGATCCATGCCGCGAGCTTTGGATGCGTCGTTGAGGTAGAGATCGTAGATACTGTGCAGCAGGCCTTCGACCTCTTCCTTATGCGCGGGCGTAAACTGTTTTTCGGTGAACGTGTTGCCGGCAGTCTTGTATTCGGCGATGTGATAAAACTCGGGAACGATTTTTAGTTTGTCGAGGGTGCCGCGGAAGAAGAGCGCTTCAGCCATCATGCCGCGAATGCTGACGGGTGCGGTGGGAACCAGCCAGATTTGCTGGCAGGCGGTTGCGAGATAATACTCAGGGTTGCCGATTCCGTCGTAGCCGAGATAGCAGATGCTGGGCTTGCCGCTTTTGCGGAAGGCGAGCAGGTGACTGCGAATTTCCTCGAGCTTGCCCCAGCCGGTTTCCAGCGGGGCGATGCGCACGACGAGGCCGGCGATGTGCGAGTCTTTAGCGGCAGCGTCGATCGCGTCCACGTAATCGTGCAGGACCGGAGTCGTGAAGCCGCCGAAGGCACTGAAAAGGTCGGGGGAGCGCTGCTCTTCGATCTGGCCGGTTGCGTCAATCACCAAGACGGCGTTCGAGGGCAAGATCATCCTGCTGGGTTTCATCGCCGCAAAAAACAGCACGACAAGAAAGACCGCTAGAACGATGATGATGATGGCACGGCGCTGGCCCCAGGTCATTGGCGTTCACCTCGTCGAGGATTATTGCGCGGGAAATCGAGAACAGACAAGGTAGCACCGCAGCGAAGAAAACTCCACTTGGCGTGGCGCGTCCTGCCTATTCGCGTTGTAGCCCACGCCCCGAAAAGCCGGGACGGGATCGAAGGATGAATCACTTCCGCAGAGCGGGAGCGATTCACAAGCAGCGCCGCTACCGTGGATAACGCACAGCGGCGGTGCGGGTGACTCTTCCTGAGACGGCGGGCGGAAATACGCTAATAATAACGCGGCCGGAGGGTATGCTAGCGGCGACGGCGTGGAGCGACTATGAGATTTGGCGAATGAAGAAATTCAGAGTTTGGGCGGGCGCGATTACTGTTTTGGCATTGAGCGCTTATGTGGCGACGGGGTTGCGTTACGCATCGTATGCGCCGCAGCGGTCAGATCATTATATATGGGGCGTTTATCACGTTCATTCGACGATGTCGGACGGGTTGCAATCGCCGGAAGAAATCGCGGAGCAGGCGCGGGCGACGGGGATTAGCCTGGTGCTGTTGACGGATCACGGGCGGCCGAATCTGGCGTCTTCGAGTTTTCGAAAGATTGTTGATGGCGTGACGATTGTGGGTGGGTCGGAAGCTAGTTTGCCGGACGGGCACCTAACTTTTTTCGGAGCGCAGCAGGCTCCGGGATTTCTTTTGTCGTCGTTTCCGCCGGAAGCGATGGACGACGCGCGCGGCTGGGGCGCTTTTCCGGTGCTGGCTTATCCGGATGACCCGGATTTTGGGTGGCGCTACTGGGATATTGGTTTGCGGCCCGGTGGGATCGAAGTGCTGAATTTGTTTACGAGCTTACGCGGTGCGTCATGGCCGGAGCGGTTGCGCCTTGGGATGTACTATCCTTTTTCGCATTATTATTTTTTGAAGAGCATCACGATTCCCGCGGAATCTTTGGCGCACTGGGATGGCTTCCTGCAGCGGGGCAAAATATGGGGATTTGAGGCGTCGGACGCGCACGGCGGATTTCGTATCGGGTCGTGGTTTACGATGAAGGTGCCGTCGTACGCGGATACTTTCTCGTTTGTGGGGATGGGGATTTCTCGGCGCTTTGAGTCCGATCCCGAGGCGGCGGTGCGCGGCGGCGATTTTTTCAGTTGCATACGGGGGGCGGGCGAGCCGGAGCGATTTGAGTTTACGGCGCGAAATGGTGTGCAGGATATTCCGAGCGGCGGGGACGCGCCGGTGAATTCCACCTTGCATGTTGCGGTGCAGGTGGCGAATCAGGCGGTGCGCGTGGTTTTGAAGAAGGACGGAGTGGCAGTGCGCGAAGTTGTTGGGGAGCATTTGGATTTGGAGGACGCGGAGGCGGGAGTTTATCGCGTGGAGGCGTTTTTGGTGGGGCATCCGTTGTTGCGGGCTGAAGTGCCGTGGATTCTTTCGAATCCGATTTTTGTGGGAGTGGGCCAGGACGTGGCGCCGGCGGGACGTGCGGCTACGATTCGGGCGCAGCTGGCCCGACGGCCGGACTATTACAAGCGGTGAGGAGCTCGTCGAGGATCCTTTGAAATAAGTGCAAGGGGTAGGGTCTGCTATAATTCGGTCCTCAAATTATGGACTTCGACCACCTGACAACCTTTCTGGAGATTTCGAAGCTGGGTAGCTTTTCGCGGGCAGGGCAGAAACTGTTTCGTTCGCAGCCTGCGGTGAGCGCGCAGATCCGGCAATTGGAGCAGGAGTACGGGCAGAAGTTGTTCGATCGGGTTGGCAAGACGGTGAAATTGACGACGGCGGGCGAAGCGTTGATTGTGTACGCGAACCGCCTGCTGAGCTTGAAGGAAGAATCGCTGCGTGCGGTGTCTGATTTGTCGAGTTCGCCGCGCGGCACGCTGCAAGTAGGAGCGAACGAAGCGACGTGCTTGTACGTGCTGCCGGATTTGTTCGCGGCGTATCACCGGCAATATCCCGGGGTCCAGATCAGCATTTACCGGAATTTCAGCCGCAAGGTGATTGAGAAAATCGAAGATGGTAGCGTGGATGTGGGGATCGTGACGCTTCCGGTAAAGTCGCCGAGCCTGAAAATCCATTCGATTTTTCGCGACCGGCTGATGTTGATGGTGAGCGCGAGCAATCCGCTGGCGCGGGCGAAAGGCGTGACGCTGAGCGAGATTGCGGACCAGCCGCAGATCCTGCCCAAAACTGGTTATACGCGTCAATTATTCGACAAGCTGTTCCGGCCATACCGCTCGAAACTGCGGGTCACCATGGAGCTTGCTAGTGTGGGTATGATCAAGCGCTTTGTGGCGGCGGGGCTGGGAGTTTCGATCATCAGCGAAAGTTTTGCCAAGGACGAAGTGCGCTCTGGCGAAGCGAAGCTGGTGCCGATCACGGACGTGCAGCTCACCCGGGAACTGGGGCTGGTTTACCGGCGCGATCGGACTTTGCCGCGGGCGGCGGCGGCATTCGTGGCGCTGTTGCGCCAGCAGAATTTCCAGGCGGATGCCGTGCACGGTTCGAGCAAGCGCTAAAAATTTAATCTTTAAGTCGCGTTGCTTGGCCTGCGCGTGACCTATGCTGCAAGCCCTTCCGGAATTTGCCGCATCCAATTTCTCGTTACGCGCGTACCATATATGTAGAGAAGTGCGTACACGGAGAGCATCATGCTGGTCAAGAAAGCGCCGGATCTTACTTATAAGGATGTGACGCCCAAGAGCTTGTACATGGGGCGGCGCAATTTTCTATTTGGATTGGCCGCGGCGTATGGCGCGGTGGTGGGCTACAAGAAATTGACGCGATTGCTGGATGGGCCGGCGACTGGTTCGACGCCGGTGAAGCTGCTGGGCGTGGCGAAATGGCCGGGCAGCACCACGGAGCCGGAAACATCGCTGGAAGATGTGACGCACTACAATAATTTTTACGAATTCGGCACCAGCAAGACCGATCCCGCCGCGAACGCCCGGAATTTTGTGACCACGCCGTGGAGTATTTCTGTCGAAGGAGAAGTGAAGAATAAGCGCAAGTTCAGCATGGATGAAATAATGAAACTTGCGCCGCTGGAGGAACGGATTTACCGGCACCGCTGCGTGGAAGGGTGGTCTATCGTGGTCCCGTGGATCGGGTATTCGTTCAGCACGCTGGTGAAATTGGCGGGACCAACGCCCAAAGCGAAGTTCGTGGCGTTTGAAAGCTATTACGACCCGAAGCAAATGCCCGAAGGCGGCTCGGCGGGAATCGAGTTGCCTTATGTGGAGGGATTGCGGATGGACGAGGCCATGAATTCGCTGACGCTACTGAGCGTGGGGATGTACGGCGAGACGCTGCCGAACCAGGATGGGGCGCCGGTTCGCCTGGTGATTCCGTGGAAATATGGGTTCAAGAGCATCAAGTCGCTGGTGCGGATTCGGTTCGTGCAAGAGCAGCCGCCGACTACTTGGAACATCACGAACGCGCGCGAATATGGCTTTTACTCGAATGTGAACCCCAGTGTGGACCATCCGCGCTGGTCGCAAGCCACGGAGCGCCGCCTGGGTGAATTCCGGCGGCGGCCAACCTTGATGTTCAATGGCTACGGCGATCAGGTTGCGAGCATGTACAGCGGCATGGACCTGAAGAAATATTATTGAGCGTGAGCCTCCGGTGAATTCCATCCTCACAAGCAAATGGACGAAGGTCGTGGTGTTCCTGGCGTGCCTGATCCCTGTGGGGCAATTGCTATGGCGCGCGTTCCACAATGGTCTGGCGGGATTTCCGGATAACATGGATTTTGGCGCGAACCCCATCGAATTCATCACGCATGCGACGGGGGATTGGACGCTGCGTTTTCTGATTATCACTTTGGCGATTACGCCGCTGCGGAACATATTGCGGCAGCCGCAATTGATTCGTTTTCGGCGAATGCTGGGACTTTTCGCGTTTTTCTATGGCTGCCTGCATTTCGGCACGTGGATCGGGCTGGATAAATTTTTCGCCTGGTCGGAGATGTGGAAGGACGTGCAGAAGCGACGATTCATTACCGTGGGATTTGCCGCGTTCGTGCTGATGATTCCGCTGGCGGTGACTTCGACGGCGGGAATGATCCGGCGGCTGGGCGGAAAGCGCTGGCAAATGCTGCATCGCGCGATTTATGTGAGCGCGATTCTGGGAGTGGTTCATTATTACTGGCTGGTGAAATCGGATTTGCGCAAGCCGCTCCTTTACGCGGTAATCGTGGGAGTTTTGCTGGCCTACCGGTTGGGAATGTGGGTTTATAGGCGCGGGCAGAGGGTAGCTGCTGGGGGCGGTGTTCGGTCGGAGCCTTCGACTGCGGAAACGGCGTAGTGGCGATTCGCGCGCTAGCGGGCCTTTTCGGTGCGGTAAGCAGCTCCTAATATTGACGCCGGTCATTTTATACAGCGAATCATGGATTGACCGGGCTCTGCCGAGAACCGATACTCGCAGCCTGATAAATTATTGAAAACGCGGTGCTTGCCTGGAATTTTGGCGCCGAGTTTGGAAACTCGCCGTGGGAAAAAGTGCTGGACTGGCCTGCGAACCCGTGAATTGCGGTGATTCGTTCCACTTGGACACTGTTCCGAAACTGCTCCGTTGGTCAGGTGAATGGGGGGCTTCAGGCGAGTAGCATTGCTGCACGCGGTTTTCTCAGGTGAAGCACGCGGTGAATGGTCAGATTGGAGGCAGTTGCGTTCGCGCCCGGCGGAATCGGTCGCTCTCATGCAAGAGATTTACGGAAAATTAGCGAGGTCTGCTACTTGAGAAATCCCAAGAATTTAGTTTTGTGCGCTTTGCTGATGGCGATGAGCATTTCCCTGTTTGCCTGTAGTGGATCCACTGGTACTAGTACGGGTGACAAACTTCCTCCTGGGGGTACGGCGCCTGCGATCACGCAGCAGCCGGCGAGCCTGACGGTGACGGCCGGCGAAGCTGCAACATTTTCGGTGCTGGCGACGGGAACCGCGCCACTGAGTTATCAGTGGTTCATGAATGGCATAGCAAGCGGGACGGATTCGAATACTTTCTCGATCGCGGAGACCACTAGCGGACAGACTGGCGCGCACATAGACGTGACGGTGACGAACGCAGCGGGGGCAGTGACTAGCGCAATGGTGACATTGACCGTGACCGCGGCGGCTACTGCGCCGACGATCACGGAGCAGCCGGCGAGCGAAACCGTCAGTGCGGGGCAAGCGGCTTCATTTTCAGTAACGGCGACAGGTACAGCACCGCTGAGCTATCAGTGGTTTGTGAACGGCACCGCCAGCGGATCGAATTCGAATACTTTCTCGATCGCGCAGACCACTACCGGGCAGACCGGCGCACAGATTCATGTGAAGGTGACGAATACGGCGGGGAGCGCAACGAGCAACACTGTAACTTTGACGGTGAATGCGCCTGCGCCGACGGCTCCGACGATTGTGACGCAACCCACGGACGCGACGGTCACCGCAGGGCAATCCGCGACATTCTTGGTGACGGCAACGGGCACTGCGCCGCTGACCTATCAGTGGTCCTTGAACGGTGCCGCGGCGGGAACGAATTCAAATGCCTTCACGATTTCGCAGGCTACGGTGGCGCAGACGGGCGCGCAGATTTTCGTCACGGTGACAAACACTGTAGGGCATGCGACCAGCCAGACTGTGACGCTGACTGTGAATGCGGTGCAGACTAGCGCTGTGAATGTGCTGACGTATCACAACGACGTGGCGCGCACGGGGCAGAACCTGAACGAAAGCACGTTGACTACGGCGAATGTGAAATCCGCGAGCTTCGGATTGGTGGGGAATTTGTCGGTGGATGCGGGGGTGGATGCGGAGCCGCTATATGTATCGAACCTCACGCTGGCGGGCGGAGTGCATAACGTTGTTTACGTTGTGACCGAGAACGATTCTGTTTACGCGTTCGATGCCGATACGTTCGCGCAGTTGTGGCACGTCTCGGTGCTGGGCGCGAACGAAACCGCGAGCGATAACCGCGGATGCGGGCAGGTTTCTCCGATCATCGGAATTACTTCGACGCCGGTGATTGATCTGAGCGCCGGCACGCACGGCGAGATTTTCCTGGTGGCGATGTCGCTAGACAGCGGCGGAAACTATCACCAGCGGCTGCACGCGCTGGATTTGAGTACCGGCGCGGAAATCAGCGGCGGTCCTACGACGATACAGGCGACTTTCCCGATGACGAGTGGCACGACGACCTTCGATCCCAAACAATATAAGGAACGCGCGGCGCTGCTGCTGCTGAACGGCGTGATTTATACCACTTGGGCATCGCATTGCGACGACAACCCATACACCGGTTGGATCATGGGCTACAACGAAACGACTCTAAAGCAATCGAGCGTGCTGGACTTGACGCCCAACGGCGGCGAAGGCGCGATATGGATGGCGGGCGACGGTCCGGCGGCCGATTCTTCAGCTAACATTTATTTTCTGGACGCTAATGGAACGTTTGACGACACGCTGAACAGTAGCGGATTCCCGGAGCACGGCGATTACGGCAATGCGTTCATCAAGATTTCCACGGCGGGCAACAGCTTGAGCGTGGCGGACTATTTCACGATGTTCAATACCGACGCGGAATCTGATGCGGACGAAGATTTGGGATCCGGCGGAGAGATGCTGCTGCCCGACGTGAAGGATACGCAGGGTAACACCTGGCATCTGGCGGTGGGCGCGGGCAAGGACGGGCACATCTACGTGGTGAATCGCGACCTGATGGGGAAATTCAATACGAGCAACGACAGTGCGATTTATCAGGAGATTGATTCGAACGGATTGAGCGGCGGTGTGTTCTCCACGCCGGCTTATTTCAACAACGTGGTGTATTACGGCGCGGTGGGCGACCACTTGCGGGCATTTTCGATCGCGAACGCGAAGCTGACGACGCCTGCGAGTTCGTTGACATCGGAGAGTTTTGCATATCCGGGGACAACGCCGAGCATTTCGGCGAACGGCACTTCCGCGGGAATTGTGTGGGCGGTGGAGAACAACGGTGGGGGAGTGTTGCACGCTTACGATGCGACGAACCTCGGGACCGAGTTGTACAACAGCAATCAGGCGGCTAATAGCCGGGATCATTTTGCGGACAATAAATTTATTACGCCGATGATTGCGAACGGGAAAGTTTATGTGGGGACGCCGAATAGCGTGGCGGTTTTCGGATTGCTGCCGTAGGCTCGGACTTCGAAATGTGTGGCTTCAGGAGCTAAAGCCCCCTCTCTCGCCGGGCCTGATGGCGAGGCTGAAGCCCCGCCCATCCAGTTAGCTTTTTTGATACTTCTCGCTACTGCTTCAGTGCTTGTTGAATCGCAGCGATCACTTCGGGAGAGTCCGGCGTGACGTCTGGCTCGAAGCGCTTGACGACGTTTCCGTTGCGGTCCACCAGGAACTTCGTGAAATTCCATTTGATTTCGCCGGCTGCGGCTGGATTGGCCTGCGTGGTGAGATAGGCGTAGAGCGGAGTCTGGTCGTCGCCCTTCACGGAAACTTTGGCGTACATGGGGAAGGTGACGCTGTACTTTGTCTGGCAGAAAGTTTTGATTTCCTGATTGGTGCCGGGTTCCTGTTTGCCGAAATTATTGGCTGGGAAGCCGAGGATCACGAAGCCCTGGTCTTTGTATTTTTCGTAGGTGGATTCGAGGGCGCTGTATTGCGGAGTGAAGCCGCAGCGGCTGGCGACGTTTACCACCAGGACGACTTTGCCTTTGAAATTCGCGAGCGGCAGAGGCTTGCCGTCAATCGAAGGAAGCGTAAATTCGTAAATGCTCGAAGCTGCAAAAAGCGATGAGCTCATCAGCAGGGCCACCAGTCCTATAAAGTAGGCGCGGGAAATTCCAGCTCGCGAAATCCACATTTTAGCTCCTCGGGGTTTCCCGGCTGCTGCGCCAGGATGAGCGTAGAAGAATACAGGAGAGCGGCGCGAGCCGCAATTCCGGCAAATTGTGATTCTGGACGGGTGTCGCCCGTCGCGGCATGCCGACAACTATTCTTCGTCGGGATGGACGCCGAGGTCATCGTTCATTTCTCCGGCTGCGAGCGGCCGGATGCACAATTGCTTTCCGTCCGAGCTGCATTGGTAGACCTGATAGGCCGGCAAATCCTGCGGTTGAACTTCATACGAGCCGTCTTCCATGTTCACCGCGGCATCGTAGCTGTGCATCGCGTAGAGGTTGCCGGGATTTGCGCGGACGCGGAATTGCGCGGACGCAGGCTCGTAATTGCCATAGCTGAAGCAGTGGCCGATGCAGGCGCGGTCGGCGATGTGTTGCACGAGGACGCGCGAATCGGGGAAAGGCGGCTTGAGGGTGGCGAGGACGCGCGAGTTCCGCGGCACGGTGCGCACGAGTCGCTCGACCTGCGTTTCCATGCGGTTGATGGTGCCGGTATCCTGGTACAAAAACGTGAAGAAGACTGCCGTAATCGCTGCGGATGCGAACAAGTGCCATTTTCGCGGCTGTATTGCGCCTAGCAGGCAGCAAAGCAGCGCGGCGGAAACGGAGGTAAGACGTTCGGTGAGGAGCGCGAGCGCTGACGGCTGATATGGGAAGCGAATGCCGTCGGGCAGCAGGATTACGGCTATGCAGACGATGACGTAGAGTTGCACGGGCAGCGCAAAATCGGTCCAGTGAATCTGCCCCCAGCGGCGGCGAAAGAAATTCGCCGCCAGCGCGGAGAGGATGAAAACCAGCAGCGCGAATTCTGGAATTGCGTAACGCGGACCGAAGAGGAGCAATTGGTCCGAACCATTGAAGAAATAAAAGGGATCATCGCGCGCGAGGACAATATCGTGGTGCCAGAAGTAATAGCGCGTGGCAAATAGCAAGGCGCCCGCCGCAGCCACCAGCAAGATCTGATAGCGGCGGGGAATCGCTTCCGCCAGCGCGACGTATGCCGACGCAGCGACCAGCCACGCGAAACCGAGCGGATGGGCGAGCATGGCCAGCGGCGCGAGCGCGATGGCGATCCAACGTTCCCAGCCGCGGCCGCGCCAGAAAATTGCGATGCCGAAAAACGCGATGCCTAGCGAAATATAGAAATTCAAGAAGCCCATTGCGAACGAATAGCCGTAACTGAACATGGCGATCACAGGACAGAGCAACCATGGTGCGCGGCTGGTGGCGGCGCAGACGAAGGCGAATATGCCCCAGAAGAAAATCAGCACGGCTAGCGACACGGCAATTTTTTCGGCGGCGTGCAGGGAGAGAAAATGTCCGAGGCCGCCGAGCAGGAGATCGAACAGCGTGTTGTTCCAGCGCGGCGCGAGCCAGAGGCCGGGCGCGTATCCGTGGCGGATTAGTTGCGCGAGCCAGGCGTTGTAAAGATGGCTGCCCAGATCTCCGGCGGCGATGTTGCGGTGCCAGAAAACGGGCGCGAGGACCGCGGCGGAAATTGCCAGCAGACGCAGCTGGTGCCGCCGTACGAACGCGAAGGCCTGCGCCATGACGGGTGCGCGCGACTCCGTTTGCGGAATGCTTTCCACCATTTCGTTTTTAGCAGCACTGGCCGACTTTGCGTGGTTGTGTTGCGTCAAGAAGGGCGCCTCGGCGGGTGCGAGAGTTTGCGGTGCATCGTTGCAAACATATCACGAGAAGAGTTGGCTGGAGCCGCTACGACGACAATCACCACGGCAACGTCAAAGACGCCCGCCTGAAAAGCAAAAGCAGGCGGCCGCGACCCTGCGATCCCGCACAGCGGGATCTCACGATGAATCGCCCTGTGGGCGATTCACAAATTCAGAGGCTGCGGCTGCAACGAGTGTGGACCGGCGGATTGGTTTGGCGCACAACGGCAATGTCGCCGAAGCGCGGCGAGTAGTGATATAAGGATGGCGGAGCGGCGCGATAATGCACGACGGCGCGGGGGAGGGCAGCGATGAGCGATCCTAATATTTCGGATATTGCGAGGAAGGCGGTGGGCTGGTCTATTTTTGTGAGCGTGATGATGATTGTGGCCGGAATACTGGCGATCGCGTTGCCGTACGAGGCCGGCCTGGCCGCGAATATTTTCGTGGCCTGGATGCTGATATTCGCGGCGGTGGCGCATTTCGTTTTTGCGTGGTACACGCGGCGCACGGGCAGCGTGCTGCTGAAAGTTCTGCTGGGGATTCTGTATTTGTGCGTGGCAATTTATCTGCTGGATCATCCGGCGCGCGGGCTGGCTACTTTGACGCTGGCATTGGCGTTTTATCTGTTGATCGAGGGAGTTTTCGAGATTGTGCTGTTTTTTCAGCACCGCCCGGCTGCGGGATCGGGCTGGTTCCTGATGGATGGCATCGTAACGCTGGTGCTGGGTGGAATGATTTGGGCGACGTGGCCTTCGAGCGTGGAGTGGGTGCTGGGCACTTTGGTGGGAATCAGCATTTTCTTTAGTGGCGTGACGCGGTTGATGATTTCGCTGGCGGCTCGGCGGGTGGTTACGAAGACTGCTTGAGTGCGGCCTTCAGACCGCCGTTAATCGTAGCATAGCGGCGATCCGTGACGCGGCACTGATCCATGCCGTAACACCGGTGGCGCATTGAAGTGCGCCGCTACAACTGCCTTGCCGAAACCTCAACGCCGTACGTGAATTTTCAGTTGCTGCATCCAGGAAAAATTACGCTTCTTGATCGTCTTTCTTTGGTGCGTACGGGTACTTCGGGGGCTTCTGCATGTGGGAAGTGCGATAGGCCTCGAGCTCGTCGTCAGTCAGATTGAAGTGCGTCTTGACTGGGTGATTTTCCGTTGCGGCTAGTTCCAGGTGCAGACGGTGGGAACAGATATCCGGCGCATCCTGAAAACGGACGCGGCGCGTGTTGAAAGCTTCATTCGGAATGGTCAGGGTGAATTCGCGCGGTTCGGTCGCGGTTTCGCGAACGGTGAAAGTATATTCACGGCCCTGGGGCTTGGCCTCGAAACCGACGAATTGCACGATGACGCTGTTGTTGTTGCTCATTTTCCGACGGCTGCCACGGCCAACGGCGCCGCGACTTTTTTGACGCGCTTGGCGCGCTTGCGCTTTGGCGGAGTGCCCTCGGCAATTTCGACCACCATGATGCTGGTGACGAACTTCTTCATTCCATGCAGATCGAAGTCGATCGAAGTGCGATCGTTATCGGATTCGGTGATCACGCCCAGACCGTATTGGAAATGCTTGATGTACTGCCCTTCGGGAAGTGCTTTCAACGAGGCTCCTAAGACCGATGGTGCGTGTGCGAAAAAAAAGGGCGAACCGGCGGAAGCCGGCTCGCCCCTCTTCGACTAGAGGCTGGTAACGTTCGCTGCCTGCAGACCCTTCGGTCCACGGGTAACTTCGAACTCAACCGCTTGCCCTTCGTTCAGCGACTTATAACCTTCCGCCTGAATGGCCGAAAAGTGGACGAAAACGTCCTCGCCGGACTGGCGCTGGATGAATCCGAAGCCCTTGCTGGCATTGAACCACTTTACTGTTCCTTGTTCTCTCACTGATTTACTTCCTTCTTTTTAAGCTATTTGTTTGCTTCTCGACCGCCTCCAGCCGTAAAGCGAAAGAGGCTGCAAGTGTGAACTTGCAGCCCCTTCAATCGAATCTAAAGGTGTTACAAGAGCAACAAACGCAGCACAAACATAGCATGGTTCGGCGCTACCCCCTAACGAATTCGTAGAGCGCCGACGGGCTTTGGTCGCGAGAATGCCTGGGAGGTTTTTTCACTCTGTTTCACGCCTGCCGCGAAGAGTTCGCTGCGCGACTGGTGCTGGCCGCGCAAAATCAACATCCGATTGTTGCATGGGACGAACGGGGAGTATGATAAGCGAACTCAACCCAAATATTGAGGCGGCCGTTGGGCCGGCCGCGGACCGACCCTGGGCTGCGGCGCGTTGCGGAACGCTCTTTTTGGAGGTTCGCCATGAAGAAAAAGCCCCTCATGATTATCGGCGGGATCGTGGTGGTGTTGTTCTTGATCGTTTTGGCCTTGCCACTGTTCATCAACGCAAACCAATTCAAGCCAACGCTGCAAACCCAGCTGGGCAGCGCGCTGGGACGTGCTGTGGGGGTCGGCGATATCAGCTTGTCGATACTTTCGGGCGGCGTGACGGTTTCCGATGTTTCCATCGGAGACGACCCGGCTTTCAGCAAGTCGCCGTTCTTGACGGCGAAGTCTGTGAGCGTCGGAGTTGAGCTGCTGCCGTTGATTTTTTCAAAGAAGCTCGAGGTGCGTTCGCTCACGGTGAAGGATCCGGAAGTGGATCTGATTCACGCCGCGAACGGCACGTGGAATTATTCGAGCTTGGGCGGGAGCGCGAGCACCGCGAAAAGTCCAACGCCGAATGCGGCGTCGAGCCAGAGCGGTGCGGGCGGTGGCGGCGCGTTGAGCGTTGGGAAAATCAGCATCGAGAACGGGAAAATTATCGTGAGCGCCGCAGGATCCAGCGCCAAGCCGAGCATCTACCAGAACGTCAGCCTGGAAGCGTCGGATCTATCCTACACTTCACAATTTCCATTCAAATTGACGGCCAGCGGCCCGGGAAACGCCGCGCTAAAAGTGGAAGGCAAGGCGGGGCCGATAGATTCGGCGGACGCTTCGCTGACGCCGCTGGACGCGACGGTGGAAGTGGAACATTTGGATCTGGCCACAACTGGGTTTCTCGATGCGTCCTCTGGAATTGCGGGAGTGGTGGACTTCAAGGGCGAGCTCAGTTCCGACGGCAAGCAGATGAGTGCCAAAGGGACGGTGAAGACGAACAAGCTGAAGCTGTCCGCGGTGGGCGCGCCTTCTTCTGTTCCACTGAATATTGATTACGCGATGACCTATGATCTGAAAAGCCAGTCGGGAAATTTGAATCAAGGAGACATTCACATCGGCAGCGCGCTGGCGCGATTGAACGGCGCGTTCAACGCCGCGGCGGAGCCGACGAAGTTAGACATGCGGCTGAACGGGCAGGCCATGTCGGTGGGCGATCTGGAAGGTTTTCTTCCGGCGGCGGGAGTGGTGGTGCCCGCGGGATCGAAGTTGCAGGGCGGATCGCTCACTATGAATCTGACGATCAGCGGCCCAGCGAACAAGCCTGTAATTTCAGGGCCGATTAATTTGTCTGGTGCCAAGCTGGCGGGATTCAGCTTGAAGTCAAAACTGGGGGCGCTGGGGTCCATTCCCGGACTTGGCGGCGGAGGAGGTGGTGGCGGTGGATCGGACACGGATATTCAGACGCTGAGCGCGAATGTGCGCAACGATCCAGCGGGAACGAAAATTGACAATTTAAATCTAGTAATGCCATCGTTGGGAACGGTTACGGGAAGCGGCACTGTGAGCGCCGCCGGACAGCTCAATTTTAAATTGGTGGCGAATCTGGCGGGTGCGGGAGGCGCGCTCACCAACATGGCCGGCGCGGCTGGCAGCGGAGTTACTGGTGCTCTTTCTTCGTTGACCGGCGGCGGAGGAGGGAGCAAGAGCGGGAACAACGGAATTCCATTTATAGTGCAGGGGACTACGTCGAATCCCGTGGTGGTCCCCGACGTGAGCGGCATCGCCAAGAACGCGCTCAAGGGTAGCGTGCCCGGGGGCCAGGGCAGTCCGACGAGTGCGGCGACGGGATTAGTCGGTGGCCTGCTGGGGAAAAAGAAGACGCCGCAGTAACGGGAGCGCATTGCCATGAATGCTGGCGCTCGTGGTCGTCGTATCCAGGCGAACTACGGCGACGGGCTGTTGCCGTTTATTGCTGCGAATTTCCCAAGCCACTTCGCGACAACGTGGCTTCGGCATCGCTGAAAAGAGTGCGCAGCGCGCGCCCGACGAAGCGAATCAGAGTCGCGATCACGCACAATGCCACCAGGACAATCGCAGAGGCCACGTACGGATGCCGCGTGACAATCCACATCAGAAATACTACTAGCGCGTCTTCGGCTGTGCTTAGTGCGAAATTCGAGAAGGGCTCGGGTGAATGCACGATGGCTGCGCGCGCCGCCGTCTTGCCTCCATGCGCCGCGAGGGCAATCAATCCGCCCGCGAAGGTGGCGGCGATTTGTTCCCACTGCGGTAATTGCGACGTCGCGGCATAAGCCAAAAAAGCAGCGACTGGAACGCGCACGAACGTGTGCCCCGCGTTCCAGAGCAGATCGAACACCGGAATTTTATCTCCGACGAATTCCAGCAAGAACAGCACAGCGCAGATCGCGATGATTTTCCAATCTTGCAGAGCGTGCAGGGCGGGCGGTAACGCCAGAACGTTGAAGCGGGCGAGCAGGCCGAGCATTCCGACGGTGGCGTACACGTTCAGCCCGGCGGAGAAGCTGACGACTACCAGGACCGCACTCAGTTCGGTGCCGGTGGGTATTAGCGGGGATAGAGACGCGACAGTCATGGGGTGGAGAAGCGCGGCGTGCAGCGAAAGCTCCTCGCGCGATGGATTCGGCTCAGCTCGATGGCGCGTTGCGCTTGAGCGTCACACGGCTACTTGGTTGCCATTTGCTTGGCGATCACCAGATCTCGGATCTTGTCGTAGGTGGCTTTGGGGATGATCTTTTTTCGCAGCAGCTCGGTCTTGGCGCGGTACGGACGGCCATCAATAATCTCCTGCGCGTAGGCCTCGCCGATTCCCGGCAGTGCGTCGAGTTGCTCTTTGGTGGCTGAATTCAAATCCACCAGGCTGCCAGCGGCGGGAGCTGCGGCCGCGGATTGCGCCGCAGCGCTATGGCTGTGCGGCAAAACCGGGGCGGATAGAACGAACAGCAGCGATGCCGCAAGCAGCAAAAATGAAAGACCCGGTTTTCGCTTCATGAACGCACTCCTTTTCGGATAACGATACCAGCAATTCCGGGGCATGGTTCCGACGCCTGCAGCCAGACACGCGCCTACCGCTGCCGCCGCATACAATAACACTGCGGCCATTTTGATTCTACGGGCGGCTCGAGTCTGAGTCTTGCGACGCGCCCATCTGTGTTTCTTCGTCTGTTGCAATGAAACGCTACAAATTTCTTCGGCGCGCGATGTCACCTCTCTAAATAGTAAGTAAACAACCCCCCCAGCGCGTGAATTTTTGGTTACAATAACGCCCGCTGCGGGGTGGTGATGCTTGTCGGACCGGGTCAGTAGGGCGAGTGGGGCGCGCGGAGCTTCGTCAAAATTTGCGGAACTAAGCCGAAGGCAGCTCCGTGGCCTGCTGAGCGTGGTGTCAGCCGTGGTCCTGTGCACCGCGCTGGGGCCGCTGCTGGCGCAGCAGATATATTCGCGCGGGTGGCGGGCTGCCGGCCAGCCGGGTTCCGTTGAACCAGTTCGCAGGCGCGCGGAGTGGTTTTTTCGGCAGCGCGCTTCCGCGAACGGCCACATTCCGAATGGCCTCCTGCTGCAGGCCTTCGCGCAAAACCGGAAAATGGTCAGCGGCAGCGGAACTTTCGCTGAACACGTCGCAACGCTGAAAACCGCAATTTCGGCTTCGCTGCAATTCTGGACGCCGCTCGGCCCGCAGCCCACTGCGAATACTCAGTTCTACGGAAATGTTTCTGGCCGCGTGACGGCGCTCGCCGTGGATCCGTGCGATGCGACGGGCAACACGGTGTACGCCGGAGGAGCGGACGGCGGCGTGTGGGTGAGCTTCAATGCACTGAGTGGTAATTCTGTTACGTGGCAGCCGCTCACCGATCATGAGCCATCGCTTTCGACTGGCGCGATCGCGTTGGCCCCAAAGCCATGCCAGATGTTCAACGGCCACGCGCAGAGCAATCTGATTCTGGTGGGAACGGGCGAATCGAATTACGCGCACGACAGTTTATACGGCGCGGGAGTGCTGCGGT
>Ga0210401_10003436_pt1 | contig 16927 bp, 18 predicted proteins | sample IncBWH32MmetaG_FD_150866 | JGI IMG/M metagenome (GOLD analysis project Ga0210401, IMG submission 150866) | Forest soil microbial communities from Barre Woods Harvard Forest LTER site, Petersham, Massachusetts, United States - Inc-BW-H-32-M | ecosystem: Environmental > Terrestrial > Soil >... | reverse complement strand
GTGCCGACAAGAACGGATCACCCCGGCAAACTGTCAGACTGCAAACCGTCACGCAATATTCCCGATTGAATTGTTAAAAGTGTGTGAGAGCGGAGGGGGCGGCGTCGGCGGTGGATTTTTGTTGCTTGGCGCGCCGCGACTCTATGTTCCGACGAAAGCTATCTCGGTGCTACCAGGCCTACGGCACAAAGATCCCCGCCCAGGCACAAGTCTGCGCCCGCGAAGCAATAATGGCCCTGTGGCGACCCCCGGATGAAGTTACCAAAAGCGATGAACTTCGATCAGGCGGACCGCTACGTCCCGTCCCTAGACGCTTCCCAGGGAGCGCCGGAACGCTGAGTTTTTGGAACGGCTTGTTGTTGTCGAAATCGGATCGGAAGGATCTGTCCTTCCTTCTCCGTAGCAGACCACCTCGTCAGCGGCCTATGCCTTCTGCTGGTGCTGCGCAACCTTTGCCAGTGCGACGGAGAGTGCCGCGCCGCCAAGCGTTTTAACTAACGTAGTGTGCTGCGCGTAGAAAGAGCTGACCGAATCCACGATCGAGGGATTCGTCTTCTCTGCATGTGCGGCAATCTGTTGCATGGCGTCAGGAGAAATGTTCTGCGCCTGTTCGGGTGTCACCTTGCCGCCTCCGGCAGCCAGCAAACTCCCCAGACCCGCGCCGCCCAGCACTTGCGACAGCATCGCCGGGTTCATCGAACCCATCAGCTGGTTTAGCAATCCAGCCTTTTGTTCGCCGCTGGAATTATTAAAAAGCGTTGTGAGCATCTGCCCGAACGCTGGCGTCTGATCGGAACGAAAAGCTGCCGCCAGTCCCTCCGCGATCACCGAGGTCGGCGCGGCGGCCGCTACTTGATCGAAATGCTGATGTACATCCGGCGCGGGGGCCGCTCCAGTTGCAGCTCCAGCGGAGGCCCCGCCGGTATATCGCGTCAGCAAATCTCCTACCTTCGACATCCATCCCATCGTCGTTCTCCTTTCTCTTATCTTTTCCGCGAAAACGAGTTCGAAACATCCGTACGCCGCGATTGCATCCGCAAATCTGCTGGCGTCCAGACTCCGAGGTCCTAAGGCCTAAGGCCCTGAGGCTTAAGGAATATTGAGTTCCATACCGGCTCGCACCTTATCTGGGTCCGGCAACTTGTCACGATTCGCCTCGAAAATCTTCATGTACTGATTGGCGTTGCCGTAGAAATGCTGGCTGATCTTCGAGAGGCTGTCGCCCGGCTGCACCGTATACGTCCGCTGTGGCGTTACCGGGGCCGCACCGACTGCCGCGGCAGCCGCCGCCGGCGCTTGAATGTCCGCGGTTAAATCCGAAAACGTCGCATCGACCAGCTTGATCTGATCCCAAATCTTGTTCTTCACATCTTGTGAAGGTGCGCTCGCCCGTATGAAAAGCTTGTCGCCCTCCATGTTCACGTTCTGCAGGTTCGCGTTCTGCGCCTCAATAAAATTAATCACGGACTGATATTTCATTTTCAACTGCTCGAAGCGTTGATCTGCCATCACCGTATCCTTTCCTGAATTGAGTGTTTGCTAGGTGGGATTATTTACTTCTGCTGCTGAAGGTCACTCTTTCTTTATCTCCGGACGGAGCTTGCTTGATTCTGAATCGCCATCGGGTCTTCACACCCAGACCTGAAACTGGCAAGACAATCATGCGTGCGGCACAGTGCGGAAGAAACGGAGCGCATCTCTTGGGTGGGTTTGCGGTGCGATCCGTTGAACTCGCGATAGCGCGACTGCCGTCGCCGCTACTACCACGAAGCATCCTGAATCGTAGTCACCGAACAAGCCGATGTCAACGCATACCTTCATCTGGTAGTAAGCTTGGTCTCCGGTCGCCGCGTGGATCGGGCAGGTGGCACGCCTTCGGTTCAGGTCGAGTACGAGTCCCGGTGACGAAATTCGGGGACAGACGGGACGGTTTCCAGTTTTCGACACGCGAATATTGTGGATCAATTGATTTGGCTGCCATTGCGAGGCTGGGTGAGGCGGTGAGATATGTTTACAAGTACGAGATAGAAGATGCGCCGTTCAGTACGAGACACCAGACAACGTCCTGTCTGACCCCTCGGTTGAGCGCCATGGCCTGTAAGTTTTGACAGTTGGGCGACCTGGCCCCTGGTGGCAGCCTCACTTGATTCGTAGAGTCAACATGTTCAGAGGAGGGAGTCCATGCGATTAGTTATCTTCTGCCTCGTAGCGTCCGCGGTGCTCCCGTCAATAAGCCGAGCACAGACTCCTGCAGACGTTCCTGTTTTCGCGTTTTCGAAGGAAGAAAGCTCGATGAAGTTCAGCGTGAAGGCATCGGTGGATCTGGAAGGTAAGTTCAACAAGTGGGATGCCAGCATGATCTTTACGTCTCGGGATGCCACGGCAGCCGTTTTGGACATCAAGATCCAGGCAGCCAGCGTGGATACCGGAAGCGGCATGAAGGACGGCAAGCTGAAGAGCAAAGACTTCTTCGACGTCGAGCAGGATCCCATGATCACGTTTCATTCAGACAAGGTTGTCCAGACCGGCCCCATGACCTTTGATATTCCCGGGACCTTTACGATACGCGGAGTGTCTAAACCCGAGACGCTGGTGTTTACGCTTACGGGCGTCAAGGGGTCAGGCGTAGGTGAAATCAAAGGGATAATGGCCTTCGACCGGAAGGACTACGGAATGAACAAGGGTATCCCCTTCATCAAGATTGCCGACCGCGTCGAGGTTACTGTGGACCTCAAGGGGAAGCGAGTCAGCGGGCCTCCCGTAATCTTTAAGGAATAGCCGATCTAGCTTCGTGATTTCTCATCGCGCGTTCATTCGCCGGACCATGGTCAGCCGGTCCACCAGAAGTGTCGCTTGCGCTTTTGTTTCACGCAAACCGACGCCAGGCAGCCCTTTCCTTGCAGCGCGTCGAAAACACAGGCCGATGGATCGCCTTATAGTGAAAACGATTCGCGAAACCAGTTCCAAGGAGATGACGCTGTGAGCGAAACCAAGCTAACTCTAAAGCAAAGAGCCTATCGCGGAGCAAGAGAGTACCTAATGATCTCCCTCTATCTTTTTGTTGTGTTCGGTCTGTTTGCCATCTATAAATCCGTGATTCTCGCCGAGCAGCATATTGATTTCGAACCGCAGGGATTGGCCTTGATCAACGCGTTGGCGCTGGGAAAGGTCGTCCTCATCGCCCAGGAGCTCCATTTCGCCGAGCAGTTCCAAGGCGCGCCGCTCATCTATCCGACATTGCTGAAGTCCTTCGCGTTCACCATTGTGCTTGCTTGCTTCAAGATTGTCGAAGAAGCCGTGATCGGCATGTTATTTCATGGCAAATCGTTTCAGGACAGCATCGCCGCAATCGCTGGCGGATCATGGAAGGGACTTTTCTCATTCACGGTCCTGCTGTTCGTCGTGCTCATTCCCTTTTTTGGCTTCACCGAGCTGCGACGGGTCTTCGGTGACAGGTTAGTGGGAGCCTTTTTCCGTCCGCGGCGTCTGCTGAATCTGCCTCCCGTGGAATCGTAGTCCGGGCTTCTAACTCCTCCTTGCATGCTGAGGCCGGCGCGCGGCTCAGAGACGAGGATGCACACCCAACGGAAACAGACCATGGATCGAGCCAGCAAGGGGTTATAGGTGCTGATCGTTGGAATTTTGAATCGTGACCTTAAGCTGCTTGACTTACACCCTCAAGAGCCGGATGCCGGCGCTTCTTGCTGAGTGCTCGGCGGTTCCTCGTTGCGATGTTTGGTGCTAGGATTTTGGCACTATGGTCCTTACAAAACAAGAACTGATCTCGTCGCTCCAGAGCGAAGTACGCATTCTCCTTCACCTGATCGGCAAGGTAGACAAATCGAAACTCGACTACCGTCCCACGCCGAAGCAGCGCAGCATCCTCGAGCTGCTGCAATACATGGCCATCATGGGTCCCACGCAACTCGCCGCCGCCAAGGCCGGAGTCTTCACTCGCGAAGCGATGATGGCCCTTTGGGGGCCCGCCGATGCAGCATCCAAAGCGATGAACTTCGACCAGGCGGTAGCCGCCATCCAGAAACAGTCGGACGAATACGCGCAGCTACTCGCCGGTTGGACCGACGCCGATTTCCGCACCGAAGTGGACATGTTCGGCAACAAGATGACGCGCGGATCGTTTCTCGTTAACGTAGTCCTCAGCGGTCACGCCGCGTACCGCATGCAGCTGTTCTGCTACCTCAAAGCCACCGGGCGAGAGGAGCTCAACACCATCAACCTGTGGATGGGCATCGACGGCCAGATGTAGCCTGGCCAGATGTAGCGTGCGACGACTCGGGCAGGACCGACATGTGAAACTTTTTTCGGTGCGGCGGGTTTTATGAATGAGAGCGAGTGGTGTGCGCGGCTTGGCAGCGCCAAGGTCCCTGTTATGAAGGAGATACATCCCGCTCGCGGGGTAACGCATCGAATTATTTGGAAATATGCCCATCATCGAACGTCGGGCAGAGTTATAGGAGCAGTGACCATGTCGAGTTCCCATAGTCATAATATTGTTACGGGAGCGAATTGGGTAGCGCGTGGCGCGTGCGCACTTGCGCTCGGTCTGTGCCTCAGCCTTGGCGCGCGAGCCCAGCAAGATCCGCAGCGACAGCAGCAGCCGGATCAAGCCCAGCAGCAAACCGATCAGCAGCGCCAGGATCAAGCCCAGCAGCAAGACCAGGATCCGCCGCCGCAGGCCGACCAGGCTCCGCCACCGCCGGCCCAGCAGCAAGCGCCGCCGGACGCGCGACCGAAGCCCAAGTACGCGCCGCAGGATGCCAACAAGCCACCCTACGCGAGCGACTACCCGACGCAAGGCGGGCCGCGCGCGCAAGCGCCTCCGCCTGATCAATACGATCCGGACCAGGATTTGCCGCCGCAAGACCAGAACGCCCCCGGGCCAAACGGCTACCCGCAGAACGGTCCGGCGCCGAACCAGAATCCGCCCTATAACGGACCGTACCGGAATGCTCCGGGGCAAGGTGCGCCGCCGCGTGCGCCGCGCTCCTACGTACCAGTGCAGCCGCCGCCCGCGACGCTGACCATTCCCGCGGGCACCGTACTCCAAGTGCGCATCAACGATTATCTTTCCAGTGACCACAATCAAGTGGGCGACCGCGTCACCGCCACGCTGCAATCTCCCATCGTGGTGAACGGCTACGTGGTCGCGCGTCGCGGCCAAACCGTCACCGGCCAAGTGGAGGCCGCGCAAAAAGCGGGCCGCGTGAAGGGCACCTCGCAGCTCGGCATCGAGCTCACCGACCTCACTTTGGTCGACGGCCAGCAGCGGCCCATTCTCACCCAATTGTGGAAGGGCTCCGGCGGCACATCGCACGGAGCTGACGCCGCCACGATCGGCGGCACAACCGCGTTGGGGGCGGCGATTGGAGCTGCTGCCGGTTGGGGTACAGGCGCTGCCATCGGCGCGGGAGCCGGCGCCGCAGCGGGAATCGGCGCGGTCCTGTTGACGCGCGGTCGTCCCACGGTCGTCGGGCCTGAGACGCCGCTCAGCTTCCGCCTCGTTGACCCGGTCACCGTCGATACCACGCAGAGTCAGCATGCATTTCTGCCGGTCGACCAGCGTGACTATAATCCCGGGCGCGGATACCGTGCCTCTGGGCCTTACGCCGGTGGTCAGCCAGGCAACGACTGTGGCCCCGACGCTGGTTGCTATGCGTACCCCGGTCCGGGCTATGCGTATCCGGGTCCGGCCTACGTTTACCCGCCATATGGCTACTATCCCGGCTACTATTATCCTGGCTACGTTTATCCTTACGTTGGCTTTGGGTGGGGCGGATACTACGGTCGTGGCTATTACTACGGTCGTGGCTACTATGGCCACGGCTACTACCATCGATAGTCAACGATAGCTATTGAGTGACGTCACGCGGCGCCGGACTGAAGTCCGGCGCCTACAATATCCACCCACATTTCGCCGCGTCGGCATTTGGCGTCCTTTGGCGAAGAAAAAGCGCCGCCGCGAGCGCCGTTCCCCAGTGGCACAGCCATTCCTGGCCGTGCTCCTCAGCAACCCCCAGTCCCAACGTCGGTACCAAACGCATCCACCCAGCGCGGATGAATTCGGTGCTCCTTACGGCTTGCGGAAAATTCATTTAACCGAAAATTTTCCCGTGCCGGATCGTGCCAGATATGGCGTCCTTTCGTACTAGTCCTTCAAGCCGAATTCGTACCAATCGTTAGGTCCAAGAAGGGAACTCGTAATTGTGCCTCGCGTTCCATTCCACTGCGCGCGCGTGGATTCTATCCTTCCGCCTGGTGGAGGACACCTCGCGTTGAGAGCTATCTACCAAATCCCTTTGTGCGTTTCGCTGGTGTTCCTTGTGGTGCAGGCGCTTCGCGCGTCGGCTTCCGAGGTGCTGGCGTACGTGATTCGCCATACCGAAGACAGCCCCGAGCGCTGGTAACTGCTTCTGGTCTTCTCGCCGCCCGTCGGTGCGTACACTTTGGTGATGGGCATGGCACTGATCCCCTCTTCTTTTTCCTGATTCCTTCGCGTCTTCTCCGCGGCCTCACATTAAAATCTGAACAATTTTCTGTACGGGAGCGTACTGCGTTCGCCCGATACCTGGTGCCTGACCGTTGGAGTAGAATTGACGCGAACTTCAACGTAGAAGTCCAGGGGGCCACCTGTGAAACATAAGCCCAAAGTTTTGTTCTTCTCTACCGGAGATTCCACTCGCAGCCAGATGGCCGAGGGATTTCTTCGCGCGTTCGCGGGCGATGAAGTCGTGGCGGCCAGCACCGCCGTCCAGTCGATTGAGCGAGATCCGCTGGTGCTCGAGGTGATGAAAGAAGTGGGCGTCGATATCTCCGGGCAGCACCCTAAAGACATCGGTCAATTTTTCAAGGAATCCTTCACCTTCGTGATCACGCTGGGCGACCCATCCAGGGAACGATTCCCGGTGTGGCCGTTCTGCCGCAATGTGCGCCATTGGAGCCTGACCGATCCGGAACAGACTATGGGCACGCCGGAACAAAAGCGCGACGCGTTGCGGGGAGTGCGCGAGGCGATCAGCCGCAATGTTATGGAATTCGTGAGCAAGAGCTTGCCGTTGTTGCACTCGGGTGACACAGCAGGCGCCAATCGAAAGAGCCAGTCCGCAGCGGCCGGAGCCGCATATTCGGGGTAAATAATCGGTTCCGAATCATTCGCCTAGCACGGTTCTGAACCACTCACCAAACACCCAGCTCGGTGCCTCCACGCCTGCGTCCTGAATCCTATAGGGGGTCGGAGCTTCAGCTCCGACATTCAACAGCAGCACTCACTGGGCTTTAGCCCCTGAGGAGACTTCTTATGCAGGCGTGGCAGATTTTGGCTGCGCGATCGAGCTCCTGGGCCTATCCCGCCCGCGTACCGCCGACAGCCTTGGCCTTCGTCTTTGGTAGCTGGGTGAGAAAGTGCTTCGTCTTTCGCTGCAGTTCGCTCAACCACCGAAGCTGGATCTCCGAACCAGTCCTCAGTAGCTGGAGCAACTCTTCCGGATGCTTTGAGAAATCGAGTTTACTGGCGCCCCAGTCCGGCCGACGTCCGTCGGCGTCTGTGAATCGGTATTCGCGCCCGAGTTCCCAAGAGCTGAAAAGCTGTCCCGAACGCTCTAAGATCGCCGGGTCTCCCGCCAGTGCTACAACGGCGCGACCCACGAACAACGGCGACTCTGATTCCAGGAAGTTCCGGTCCTTCTTCCCGCCTTCGCGCCAGGTCTCCTCGGTGACGCCGAATCGCTCCAACATCGTCTCCGACCTGAGAAAACCGGGGGTAACTGCAACCGCAGCTACGCCATGCGGACGCAGTTCTGCCGCCATGTTGAGAGCCAACCCTTTGAGCGCGAGCTTGACCGTCTGCGTCACCGGATTGCCTCCCGCGCTGAGCACGTCGTTTTCCGTCACCTCCACAATCAGACCGCGCCGATTGCGAATCATATAGAGAGCCGCATGCTTGGCGGTGATGATGTGCGACAAAAGCGACTGCCGGAGGGCTGCTTCCGCATTCTTGAGATCCGTCTTCCAAAAAAAGCACCACTGAGCCATCAATGGATCCTCGCCGGCGGTGCTGTTCACCAACACATCAAGGCGACCACGTTCGCGTTCCACTCGTTGGAACAGGGCCTCGACCTCTTCTTCCACGGTGTGATCGACGCGAAGTGCGACGGCCGAGCCGCCGGCCGCGCTGATCATTTCGGCGGTCTCTTCAATCGTTTCAGGGCGATCGTACGGGGAGCGGTTGCCACGCACGCTTCGTCCAGTGCAGTAGACCGTCGCGCCAGCTTCTCCCAGCGCCCGAGCGATGCCGCGTCCTGCGCCGCGTGTCGCGCCCGCAACGACCGCGACCGTGCCGGCAAGTGATTTTTCTCCCGTGCCCGCACGCCGGCGCGAGCTAGACATGTGAATGGATCGTCGAGACTGTCCTGCCATACGCGCACCTCCAGATTCGCCTCCGGATTCGGATGATAGCTCAATCAGGCTATGTACATCAGCAGGGAAGAGAGATCGTGGAAGTGCTACAGGGAATTGTGAAGGAAAGAGACAGGGGGTCGGAGCTTCAGCTCCGACATTGGATAGCAGCACCTCACTGGGCTTTAGCGACGTGCGCCGAATCCCCAGCGGCCTCGACCCTGAGGAAACTCTTCGTTTTCCCTCCCGACTGTCGACAGCGTGTCGTTTGCCCCAGGTTTCACGATGGCCCTTTTCCACAGATCGTTCGAATAGCCGATAAGTTATCATTTGACATTCAGTACAATTCATGCTACGCTTCCGCATGAAGATAGCAGCACACCTTCGCTCTCAGCGTCTTTCCAGCAAAGATCGACCCAGCAAAGATCGACCTTTCGTCCACCCTCGATCCATCAACGAGAAGACTCTCCGCTATCTCCTTTAAAATCAAATCACTGCGCCATTTCGCGAGGTAACTCCCATGGAATCAAATCACTACGCAAAAACCACCGGGGTGGGGGTGACTCTCTCACCCGCCATCGCTCCTCAACCCCTGGCTCTCTCCCCCTGCCAGCACATCGGCGGCAAAGGCGGACGATGCCAGATGTTCATCGCCGATCCCAACTCCACCCTCTGCGCCCATCATGTTCGCAAGCAAATGAAAACGCGGCGCCTCCAGAACGAAGCCGCCGCCAACGAACTCCTCGACAACGTCGGAGATCTCACTTCCGCCCGTTGCGTCAACGCCTTCCTCGGCAATCTCGTCAAGCAGCTCACTCATAAACGCATCACTCGCCGCGACGCCGTAGCCTTCGCCTACATCTCCCAGCTCCTCCTCAACAGCGTCTCCGCCCTCGATCGCGAGCGTGAGTCCGAAGAGGACCGGGACGACGACGAGACCAGCAGTCGCCTCCTCAGCATGTTTCACAAACGCGACAACGAGGACAACCACGCAACTTCTGACGGACGCGCTTGCCGCTAATTACTGGGCTTACTAAGGAGGTGCCGCTGCTGGCCGAGCCTTCAAACAAGCAGGCTCCGATTTTTCAAGATGAGCTCACTTACCTTGAGCAGTATCCATCCGCAAAAATCGCGCCGCGTTGTTGTACAGAATGTCGCGTTTCTGTTGCGGCGTCAGGTAATCGGCGTTCTGAATGATGCTGATCGAATAGGCCATCAGCTTGGGCCAGATCAATTGGTCGGTTCCGAACATCACGCGGTCCTCGAATCCGGCATCCACAATTCGCTCGATGTAGCGATTGACCTCCTTGATGGGATAGCTCCAGATGAGTCCCGCGACATCGACGTAGACGTGCGAGTTGGCCTGCAACAAAGTGAGCATGTTATCGATCATGGGATAGCCGGCGTGCATCACTTGAACGCGGAGTTTCGGATGGTGCGCCAAAAGCTCCTCAAGCAGAAGGGGATTTCCCATGGACCCACGGAATTTTGGCATCATCACGTTTGCGCGTCCTGAGCCGCCGGTTCCCATATGGATGGCCACGGGGATATCCAATTCCTCGGCGAGGGCGAAATAGGCATCGACCGAAGGATCGCTGGGCGAGATGCCCTCATACTGGAGACCGATCTCGCCCATCACTTTGAAGCCGCCGGTTGTGAAGTCTTTTCGCAACTCTTCGACAGCGACGCGTTGACCCGGAGCCATAACGTTACTGAAGGATGTGCCCGGGATGATCCGGGCGGGTGCGGCGTCTTTCCATTTCTGCACGCTCTTTGGCTCGCCGAAAACCACCGCCGTCACGTTGAGGCGCTCCATTACCGCCAGAACGTCTTTCATATACTCGCCCGGCGCAGACGGATAAAGCGCAGGCGTGCATTGCTCCTTCACCCAACCGAACGGCTCTTCCTTACCTTTAGGATCGGACGCCGTAAACTTCGAGGTGTTCGGACACATGGGTGCGGCGCCCGGAAAGGCCCCGTCTATGGCGTGGACGTGAACATCGATCACCGGTGGGGCCTTGCTCTCGGTGTTCTGGCCAAGAGTGACCATTGAGCAGGAGGAAAGGAGTAGAGCGCAACACAAAAATCGCCAGATGTGGCGTGAAGGCATTTAGAATCTCCCTTTTTGGCGCGATCGCGGAATTTCGATTCGTCAGAGGTATATCACAGCTCTCGAATTCGAGCGGGCCTATATGGACCTGCTAAGCGGGGTTGCCGGAATTTGGGTACGAGCGGGAATATGTCCGGCCAAGCTGGCCGTGCCTTACACTCTCGTGCCAGGAATGATCGAATGATTGGACTTAATTCTTTCCATTTCGCTTTCGCGCGCATATCTTTACGCTATGCCTCGGATCTCGCCGCAGGAATTTCTCGCGCGGCCGTTCAGGGTCCATTCCTTCCTTGCCGGGGTCGCTCTCCACGACGTATGGGCGGTGGAACTTCCCGCCGCACTGGAGCGTGTCACACTCCAGGAATTTCGCCAGCGCCTGAAGCGCAAGGACTCAGTCGAGCGATTCTCCTTGCCGACGCGAGCATTGATCCGATTGCGATTGCTCGTTGGGCGGGTGCTTGGCTGGGACCGCGAACCGAGCGAAACCCCGCGCGGGTTGTTCGCGGAACGGCTAACGATCGAAGATCGCGCGCGATGCACTGTTCCCGCGGAGACTCGGGAGGGGATGTTTCACGTGGTCTATAGCTTTGAGAACGAACTGCTGCTCGAATTGATCAATCGCACCGTTCACGCGGCGGCGCTGAGCGGGCTCGTGGAAACGCCGAAGGGATACCGCTTCTATTTCGCGGTTTACGTCCGCGAACGGGGATGGATCACGCGGGTCTACATGGCGGCTATTGATCCATTTCGGAGATGGGTGATCTATCCCGCTATGCTCAGACAGATACAGAGAGATTGGACGGAGGCGTTCGGGATGGACGCGCCGAAACGGTGAGACTGCAGCCAGACATTCGTTAGTTAGGCTTTTGCGGCGCGCATCTGCGCCATCCGCTCCTGGAACTGCCGCGTCAGATGAGGAACGATGCCGAGCTGCCGCTCGATCAACATGAGCTGCGCGCGATGATGCATCTCGTGCTCCTTGGTGCCCAGCAGCTGCTCAAAGCGCGTCTTGGTGCCGGTCCCGTCGGCTACGACGACGTTTTCCGCCAGGAACTCGGGCGTCAGCGACTCCAGCCACGCGGCAAATTGGTCGCCCTCGCTCCGCAGCAAATCCAGAATCTCCGCTTTCGTTCTGGGCTTCGCTTCCTCGGCCTTCACGCGGTCCGCCAGCGTTGCAAAGTCGAAACCCACCAGCGTCTTCACGCGTTGCTTCCCGTGAACTTCCTCCCACACCGGCGGGGAGACGGCGATATGCGTCAGCATTTGGCCCACGGACCGGCAATCGGGCGCCGGCACATGGCCGTACTGCTGCTCGGGAATGTCTTCGGCAATCTGAAGGGTGTTTTTGCGTACGGTGCGAAATGCGTTGGCCAGGTCTTTTCCGCCGTAAATGGTCATGGGTCGTTCACCTCGTGGTGGCTTTCCGTCCGATGCGAATCGCTCGGACACGTGTCGTGCAGATGCTGGCTTCGATGCGCGGTCCCGGGCTCCGGTCACGAGTTTCCGGGACACCGTGCTGTCGATACCAAAGTCTACTGCGAAATCTGTCGTCAAGCGCTTGTGTTTGATAAACGGCGAAACGTCACAGGTGGAGTACGGAGTCAAGATGTCCGGTCAAGCGGGCCTCCCGGGCAGAAACAAAGTTTTTGCGCACAGGTCCGGAAGCGACTACTGCAACTTCGCGTACTCGGACTTGGCTTGCGTCAGGATGGGAACGTCGGGGTCGGCGTCTTTCCAAAGGGTAAGGAAATCGTTGTATGCCGCGCGCGATTTGGGATCGTCGGCTGCCAGGGCGTAAGAACGCGCGAGACCTAGATGCGCAAGGACGGCGACGGGCTCGTTGCCCACCACGCCGGGCCAATCCAGGATTCTCTGAAACTCGGCGGCGGCCAGAGTGCCTTGATGAGAGGCGAGAAAAGCTTCGCCGCGGACGTAGACGGGGTAGAGGTTGGTCCAAAGGCCGTTGCTGCCGGGAACGCCGAGTTCATAGGGTGAGGCGACGGCCAGCGCTTCTACGGCCTTGGCTCCGCTGCTCGGGAGATTGAGGGCAATTTGGGCACGAAGCGCCGGCAGGTAATTGAAGCGAACGATGGTGTCTTCGGGAAAGCGTTTGTCCAAATCATCGGCGAGAGTTCGCGCGTGCGCCGAATCGCCGCTCAGGGCCAGCGCCAGTGCGGCAACATACTGAGCGTCGCGACCATTGGACTGGGCGAGCGTGTCGGCGGCGCGCTGTCTTGCCTGCGAACTGTCTCCGTAGAGGGCTTCCCAAAGCGCCGCAGCGGCTTCACAGCCGGCGGCGATCTCTTTTTCGCCGGCTCGTTGCGCGGAGCTCGATGCTTGACGAGAGAACTCGCGAGCGGCGGCCAACTTGCCTTGGTAGGCGGCGGTGGCGGCTTCCAGAGAGAGCATGACACTTTCTTTTCCGGGCTTGCCCGTCGCCCAGGAAACCTGTTCGGACATCCCGGGCACATCGTTGGTCAAAAATGCGAGCTCGTAGAGGTCGATGCGTAGGTCCGCGGAATCGAGATTCTTCGACAGCGCTTCCGCGGCGGTAGCACGGGCCTCGTCGAGACGCTTCAGGTGAATGTAGCCAAGAACGAGGTTGGCGAAATTCAAGCTGTCGGAGCGGCTGAGGCGCATAGCCTCAGTCCACTGCGCGACAGATTTGTCGTGCTGTCCGAGTGTTTGGAACACGACGCCAAGATTCGTGGGGGTCACCTGCTCGCGGGGATAGATTTGCGCCCAAAGTTCGTAGACCTGGCGGGCCTTCTCCAAGTCGCCGGTGACGAAATGATAGTAGTGGGACTCAATATAGAACTTCTCCCATTCACTGACTCGAGAACGAAGCTCGTAGGATTTCCTGGTATTTTCTGCAGCGAGGGTTTTTTCGCCGAGGTTGTGATAAGTGGTGCCCAGCGTGGCATAGGCCATAGCAAAATTCGGATCGAGCTGGATGGAGCGCTCGAAAAGAGGTATAGCAGCGGTGTAGTCGGCTTTGCCGAGCATGTTTCTTCGGCCCAGACTGTACGCCTGGAGCGCTTCCAGAGAAGGTGTGGTGGCCTGCTCGATGGGCGTATCGAGTTTCTGAATAGTCTTGAGAGACTCTCCCAGTTGTTCTCGCAGCTTGATCGAAGCTTTGTCCAGCGCACTGAGAACGGCTTCTTTGCCGTTGGCAGTGACCTGCTCCTGCGCGACAGAATCTCCGGTCCGGCAATTCACGGCACTGACACCGATGACGTACTGACTGCCGATGCTGGAGATCGTACCGCCTAAATAGGCCTTGCTTCCGAGCCGCTGGCAGAGATCGCCGACGACCGTGGGCGACAACTTGGTGTCGAGCGGAATGCCCATGAGCCGCAACTCTTCCTGGATGCGTTGGTCGGAGACCAGGCTCAAGAAGGGGGACTGCTGGAGCTGCGCGGCAAGACCCTGGCGAAGGGTCTCGTCAAAGACAGGGTCGCCGGTCTTGTTGGTAAAGTTGGCGAGGACGACGGTGTCCGCCTGGGTCAAGGCATGCGCGCGTCGCGTGTTGTAGAGCCAGCCGGCAATGGCGAGCAGGGCGACCAAAAATGCAGAAATGCCGGCGACCGCTTTCCAACCGAAGCGACTGGGGCGAGGTGCGGCAGGCGCGGCTGCGACTGCGACTGCGGTTGGCGCTACCGCCACGGAAGAGATTGTCTGGCCGGAGTCGGAGATACGCTTGAGCTGCTGCAGGTCCGAGCGGACCGCCGCGGCTGTGGGGTATCGAAGATTTCGATCTTTCTCGATGCACTTATTGATGATTTCCTCGAGTTGCGGAGGAATCTGGGGATTCACAGTGCGCACGGATGCGGGAGTGCGGGTGAGGATGGCTTCGATAATCGCGCCAGCCGTCTTGCCACCAAATGCCTGCCGGCCCGTGGCCATTTCGTAGAGCAACAGACCCAAAGCGAAAACGTCCGCGCGAGGATCCAGGTCATCGCCGCGAACATGTTCCGGAGACATGTACGCCGGGGTGCCACTGAGGACGCCGACGACGGAAACACCGTCCGGAGGTGCTGTAGATGAGGAATCCTCGGGAGCGAGGCCCGCGATATCTTTGGGAACAAGTTTGGCCAAGCCGAAATCGAGAACCTTGGCTTGACCGCGCTTGGTGACGAAGACGTTGGAGGGCTTGATGTCCCGATGGATGATACCTCCGGCGTGGGCAACGTCGAGGGCATCGGCAATTTGAATTCCGAGGCCGAGGATCTCCTCGAGGAGCAGCGGCTGGCCGTGGATGTGTTGACGCAGGGTTTCGCCGTCGATGAACTCCATGGCGATAAAAGGCACATGATCCTGTTCGCCAATGTCGTAGATGGTGCAGATGCCCGGGTGGTTAAGGGCCGAAGCGGCGTGGGCTTCGCGGCGAAAACGCTCCAAAGCCTGGGAATCCTGGGCCATGCCGTCGGGAAGAAATTTCAGGGCGACAGCACGATCGAGTCTGGTGTCCTGGGCCTTGTAGACCACACCCATTCCGCCGGCGCCGAGTTTCTCCAAAACGCGAAAGTGAGAAATGGTACGGTCAATCATGAGGGAGCCCGCGCCCCTAGATGCCGACGATGCAGGTCACGAAGTTCCAGGTCACAAAGTTTGGTCGTTCAAAGTAGCGTCGCCATCCGCTTTTCGGCGCTCGACATTGGGTGGCTTGGGTGATCCCAGCATGGTGAGCACGCGAGCGCCGGTTCCGTAGACGCTCAAGTCCGCGGAATGTTCCAATTCAAGGGTGATATTTTTGCTGCAGATTGTGCAAACCAGTGCGCCGTAAGCGGTGCCTTCCTTCTGGACGAACATGTTGAAGCGCATGACGCGCTCACAGCAAACGGGAATCCAGAGGTTTGTAGGTTGCACAGGATCCAATGGTCACCTGTCCAGAAAGGATTGCCCGGGATTATACACTGAAACGCTGATTGCCTAGCCTGAACGTGAACATCCGGACTCGGCGCCGACAGCCCTCGTGGCTGATCGCGCGGTTGCCAGACAATTGAAGTACCGCGCCCAAGATGTCCGATAACCCGACTTCCATGATAGGTCCTTGTCAAAAGGCAAAAAGCCCTTCCTGACGCGCTCAGGGAGGGGCGCAGGTGTAAAATCTTTGGCTTCGTCAGCGCGTCGTGCTGGCCTGTCGGCCGCGGTTACTATCTCAGATGGCGTCTTTCGCGTACCGAAATGAAAGGAACCGAGTAGCAGCCCATGAAAAAGCTCAGTGCGATTTCTTCGGAACGTTTCAAGAGGCGCGGGAAATTGATATTCATGGCATCGACCAACAGTTGGGATGCGGAAGCTGAACTCGCACCGTACAACGCTTCGAAAGCCGCACTATTCCTCCTGACCAAAACCATGGCGCGGGAGAACTGGGTCACTACGGCATACAATCGAACGCCATAGGTCCAGGATTGATCCGGACACGTTTGACGGAGCCCTTCCTGAAGGATTCCAGATTTATGCGCAAGTATAGAAAACTGATTCCCGCTGGCAGGCTTGGATTGCCGGACGATATCGCCGGACCGGCAACGTTCTTGGCATCGTCCGACGCGGATTACGTGAATGGCGTTTTGTTGTTTGTTGACGGCGGACAGTTGGCTTGAGAACGCCCGGAGACGGACAGATCTACTCGAAGGGGCTTGAGGTGCAGATACTTCCGTCGAGTTGTTTACGTTTCGCGGCCTGGAGCGCGACGTTGTTTATTTTGGAGAATGGAAGTCGGTCGGAACCAATGGTCTGCGGTGGAAGAGCGATTCCGAACTGGAAATTCTTTACGATGGGCCTAATTGTGACCAATGCTCCTCCAGACCCTGACACCGGTATCCACAGCGTGGAGGCCGGCATTCAAGGTCACGGTCTAGACACGATAATGATCCCAACCGGGCCATTGCCGCCGGCCGGAAATGGCGAGCCGCCGACCGGCGAAAGCGTTCCCGTCGTCATGCTCACCGAGAATGCCGAGATGTCGTTATCAACCTTGTTCGCGACGTACAAAAATCCCCCTTTCGGATCAAGCGCCACTCCGAAGGGATGCTGACCGGTCGCGAAGTCCGCAATGGGCGATAAGCCTCCGCTCACCAAACCGAAAGCGGAAACCGTGCCAGCCTGCACGTTGGTCGCGTAGATTAGCTGGCCGTTCGGATGTACCGCCACACGTAACGGATTGTTGTGGCAAGACACTCCGCAACTTGCCGGTGGCGTAGGCAACGTGGACGCCGCCGTCAGCGTTCCGTTCCCGGGATCGATATGGAACGGCACGACCGCCTGCGCCATGTGGTCCGCCACGAACAGGAACTTCCCGGCCGGATCGGTTGCCAATCCCACCGACGACGCGAACCCAGGAGCATTCGCGGTCGCGAACGGTGAACCTGGAATCTGGCTCAAAGCGCCATTCGCGCCGAT
>Ga0210401_10003434_pt1 | contig 16934 bp, 16 predicted proteins | sample IncBWH32MmetaG_FD_150866 | JGI IMG/M metagenome (GOLD analysis project Ga0210401, IMG submission 150866) | Forest soil microbial communities from Barre Woods Harvard Forest LTER site, Petersham, Massachusetts, United States - Inc-BW-H-32-M | ecosystem: Environmental > Terrestrial > Soil >... | reverse complement strand
CGCGGGACGCATCCCTGAGTGCCGCGGCGCTCGCCAGCGCAGCCCAGAACTTTGGTCAGGAGGACGACATCAGCGTCATCACCATTACACGCACTGCGGCTTAGGTGATCCCTTGCCAATTATGCGGGAATGAGTAGTCTGAGCGGTCGCTGCGCTCGCGCGACCGTCGAATTGCTGGACAAGTAGCACATTGGTACACCGGCGTGGCGTGACCAATTCGTGACTATCCGACCCTAACGGACCCTCACAAACCAGCACAGACCCGACCGGGCAGTTTCCTGCAAATGCTTGTAAGTGATGGATTTTTCGAGCATTAGAAGAATCGGGAGGGGGACTCAAAATCCGTCGGAAGCAATTCCATGGGGGTTCGATTCCCCCTCCGGCACCATACATCGCCATCGCTAAGTCATTGATCCCAATCAGCTTATGAGTTCTGATCTTCACGTCGCAGACTGACTTTACAGTTCTGGAGTCGCATTCCGGGTACAAGAACAGGTACAGTGCGCATCCTCTCTATTTTCTGAGACTTAGGGGGAATGCGTGCTCTTCTGGATTTCGCTGTTTACGCCTAATTTGCCCTGATTACGCTCGATTACGGCTTGCGCGGCGGACTATCGTGGACCACTGGATAGAATGCTAACAAGCACGCATCGCCATTGGTGCGTTCCGACTGAACGTAGACTGGCACTCTTAGACATAGCGGGATCGAATCTCTCCACACCCTGTACTAGGGTATAAGGTTGAGAATGTTGCTATGAGAATCGGTGAGCTTGCAGCGAGGGCGGAAGTCAACATTCAGACTTTGCGCTTCTATGAGCGTGAAGGCCTGCTGCTCCGGCCGGTGCGCACTGCCTCCGGATACCGAAGCTATGCGGAACGCGATCTTGAGCGGGTCCGCTTCATTCGCCTCTGCCAGGGGCTTGGCTTTACGTTGCGGGAGATCGACAAACTGCTGGTTCTGCACAAGAGCGTCACTGAATATAGGGGGACGCCAAAGAAGAAGCCGGCGGCGGTGCGGGAGATCGTGTTGATGGCGAACGAGCGCCTAGAACTGATTGACGAAAAAATCAGAGCCTTGAGTTTAATGCGATCTGAGTTAACCTCGCTGGTCACAGCCCTCGGCGAGGAGCCTCCCGTGGCGTGCCCCGTCTTCCGCTAGTCCAGCAAAAAATAAAACTCTGAATTAGTGCTTGACCTTATACCGAGGTACAGGGTCCAGACTTGCTCTTAAAGGCGGTTGGCATGCGTTGACGACTGCCAGGAGAGCAAAGTATGCAGGATCGAAAAGCTCCCTTTGACTCGGCAGTTTCGAAGTGGACCATCTTTCTGCTTGTTCTGGCCTTTGTTACGGTGTGGGTGGTGAGAGGGGTTCTAGAGCGCGCCGGAAGGATGCAAACGGCGAACACCTCGGCCTCTGTATTTGCCAGAACAGCGCCGGGCAGCCCCGCGAACGCGGTAATCCGCCTCGATCAGGTCGTCGGTGCTTACTTGAAGGGAACCCTGCTGGAACGGGAGAGCGATACCGCTTACCGCCTCCCAATCGGAAGCGGCTCCCCGGTTGTTGCCATCCTCACCCCTGAGACATCCGTCGTGATGGGCCTGCCGCAAGACATTGCGGCAGGCGCGATTGTTCAACTCGCAGGCACGCTGGACAAAGACCGAGTCCTCCGTACGAAGCAGGTCGTGATCCTTACCGGCTACATTTGCCTGTCGGGAAGCGCGCGGTGACCTGGCGATGAACGATTATTTGCAAACGGCATTAAGCGGTTGGAGCGGGGTTGCGCTCTTCGGTTCGGGACTTGCCATGCCCTACCTGCTGCGCAGAACGCGCGGCGCTAAGACTCCATATCTGCGCCGAATGTGGCCTCATTTTTGGCTTGGATATATGGCATTCCTTGTCTCGTTTGTACACGCATGGTTCACGATGCGCAGCGGCAAGATGCGCGGTATCAATGCTGCCGGCGTATGGATCGCAACTGGCGCTCTCCTCATCATGCTGTGGCAGATCGCCGTGGGCCTAATGCTTCGCAACCCAACTCAATCCAATCGCCGCGCATTGCGGCGCATTCATTTCTGGACGATGACGCTCGTGGCCGGCCTCATCGTGGTGCATGTCGCGCTCAACAGGCCGTAGCCAAAGGAGGCGTTTCAATGAAGAAGAGCATAGTGACAATGCTTCTGTTTCTTAGCGCTCTAGTCGTTCAGGCAGCTTCCGCACCGGCGAATTTCGCTGGCAACTGGACGTTTGATTCGGCGCAGAGTAAGAACGTCGGGATGATGGGTCAAGCAAAAATTCAGACGACTGTGACTCAATCGAAGACCGAGTTAGTAGTCGCTGATAACTCTGTCTTCAACGGTCAGGCGGATAACCAGCACACGACCTACGACCTCACCGGAAGACCCGTCACGAATACCTCGACGATGGCAGGGCAAGCCACCACTCGTAGCCACTGGGAAGGGACGCGACTGATTACGGAGTGGAACAGCGCGGGCGCCATCGCCGGCACTACGACAACGCGCATTGAGACCCGATACCTCTCGGCGGATGGCAAGACGATGTATGTGGAGTCCGCGCCGCCAGGCAAAGATCCCATGCTCATGGTCTTCACGAAGGACAAGTAGGCGATGGCGACGATGACCATGACGGCTCCTTCGAAGCAGGCAACCGGGCTCCGCAAGCGGCGCGGTGTTTGGCTTTTGCTGCTTCTGCTTGTGAGCGCACTCGCAGTTGTCGGCTGGTGGGCCTTCCACCGCAAAACTGCAGCTGAGGCTAATTCAAATCAGTACAACTGGGTTGCGCCGGAGATTCGCAAGATCACTACCGACGTCAATGCCACCGGCACAGTCAAGCTGAAGACCGGTGCGGAAGTGCGGGTAGGGGCGCAGCTGTCTGGCATCGTGCGCCGACTGAACGTCACTGTAGGCTCCCACGTAAACCAGGGAGAAGTGATCGCCGAGATCGATTCCCGGCCGGTGATGGCCAGGATCGATCAGGCTCGCACACAACTTGAACAGTCGGAGATATCTCAGGCGAAGGCAGAGACAGACTTTGCGCGAACACAAAAGCTGATAGAGGCCGGACTCGTACCGGCGCAGCAGTTCGATGACGCGAAGGCAGCGCTGGAGGCGTCAAAGGCGTCGGTCGCAGCTGCGCAAAGCGGACTGGCCGCGGCACAGGTTGACTTGGCTTACGTTGACATCCGTGCGCCTATCGCCGGAACGGTCGCATCCATCTCAACGCAGCAGGGAGAAACCGTCGCCGCCTCCTTCGCGACCCCGACTTTCGTGACTATTATTCAGGAGGCGGCCCTGGAAGTAATCGCAATGGTCGACGAATCGGACATTGGAAACGTTCGCCAGGGAGAGAGGGGCATCTTCACAACCGAGACCTTCCCGGACTACGAATTCCAAGGGATTGTGACCCGAATCGCTCCGGTGGCCACCATCATCTCGGGGGTAGTCAATTACGAGGTGGCAATTTCCATCGAGCGAAACCTTGCGTTGTTGAAACCGGACATGACGGCGAATGTAAATATTCACACATCGCAGCATCAGGCAGTGCTGATTCCAACCAAGTGCATTCACAGGGATGGGCCGCTGTCTTTCGTTTATGTGCAGCGTCCTGGGGCCGTCCCGCTGAAGCGTGTTGTTTCAGTAGGTACGCGCATGGCAAATGAGACTGAGATCGTTCGCGGCCTCGGACCCAATGATCGAGTTCAGTTTGAGACCGGAGTCGCCGCACCATGATAAGAATCGAAAATATTTCCAGGACTTACTCCCGAGAGGGGGTCCCCGTCACTGCTCTCCGCGAGGCGACCTTCAACATCGACGCCGGAGACCTCGTCGTGATTCGAGGGGTCTCGGGTTCAGGCAAGTCGACCCTGTTGAACATTCTCGGCTGCCTGGATTCGCCCAGCAGGAAGTTGCTCCTTGGAGGCTAGTTGCAGAATGACCTGTGCGACTTTTGCTGGAGCGCTCATCTCATGCCCCCGGTGGCCCTGCAACATCTTGATAAACGTACCTACAGAGGCCTCGTAGTCGGGTAAAAGCTCCGGTATGCCAGCGGTTGCCCGCTTGCCCCAGTTGGTACGCATACCGCCCGGTTCCAGTGCACACACTCGAACGCCGAAGGGAGCAAGCTCCGGTGCAAGTGATTCTGTGAAGCCTCCGACGGCCCACTTTGCCGCGCGATAGGCTGCGTTTCCAGGAACCCCCAACCGGCCACCGACGGAAGAGATCTGAAGGATGCAACCACTCTTCTGCTTCCGCATAACGGGGATCGCCGCTCGAGTCATATAGACGACGCCGAAGAAGTTGGTGTCGACTAAAGCGCGAAAGTTCTCTGAACTTAGCTGCTCGAAAGGGGCAACGTCTCCGTACCCAGCATTATTGACGAGGACATCCAGCCGTCCGAAGACCTCAACAGCCTTTTCGACAGCGGCCTTTGCCGCTGCCTCATCTGCGACATCGAGGGGCTTTGTATGGACCTGCTCGCCATATCGCTCCACCAAATCGTTTAACCGGTGTGGATCGCGGGCCGCCAGGAGGCGATCACCCGAAGCAAGAACTGCCTCTGCGATATCGCGACCCAAACCACTTGCGCTACCTGTTATCAACCATACTTTGGACATCAAAACCTCCGTTCTGACGATTGGATACAGCATAACGGAGTGAATACTCATTAATGTGGTGAGAAATTCCTGCCAGGCTACTTTTTGGCTGCCGCGCTCCAAAAAGCCTCGAAACCTGCGCGTCGGTATTGCTCCGCTTTGCTTGGATTGGCCACCATGGACGCCATGGTCGTCTCAGCCATCGCGAGCAGGAGGTCTGACGCAAAAGCTGGAGGCAGACCGCTCAATTTGCCCCGCGCGACAAACTGCTGCATGGCTTCAGTAGCGTCTTCGAAGCCCGCCTGCCCCTCCTGTCTACTTTGGCCGGTGATGCGCTCAGAAACGGTAAGCTGCATCATCGCCCTGCGCTTCGCGGGCGACTCCATACCCCAGGTGACGTAGGCGTTCCAGATATGTTGTATTCGCTTCCGAAGCGAGCCGGTCAAGGGAAAGCCCGCGATCATGGCGCTTCGCATGTCGAGCTTCAACTCGCAGTAGAGTTCGTTGAGCAGCTTGTCCTTATCCGGGAAGTACCGGAACAGCGATCCCTCCGCTACCCCCGCAGCCTTCGCAACACTAGCAGTGGACGCGCCAATGCCATCTTCAGCAATCGTCTTGGTGGCTGCACGGAGGATGGCAGCACGCTTGTCTCCGGTCTTCGGTCGCGGCATCGCTACCCATAGTGTATGCAGTTCCGGATAAGGATTGGAACGTGCTGGAGGATAGTCAGCAACTCAGAAGTTGGACCACCGATGAACTGGGTCTGAGCAGAGAATTTCGTATCAGTCTCGAACGGCAACGATGAATGACCCATAGCCCATGTGAGGGGGTTGTTCTCAACGGGTTCTCCGTTTGTTGCAAAACAGACCAAAGCGCGCATTGAGATGCGCATACATTGCAGGCGCCTTCCCGACGCGTAGCACTAAGTAGCTGAGTGACCGTAATTTACAGCAATTTAGCCCAAGCATTCTGAGCTGACGTGTGTACCGTCAGTGTACCGAAAATCGATCATTATGCTTCTTGTTTTCTATGGTTTGCGGAACCCATATCTGGCTCTTAAGTCGCGTTCGCGATCCTTGAAAAATCAATCGCTCCTTCAATTTCGCCCAGGTCACACTTTGACGGACCTTGCAGAAGAAAACGTTCCTGGCGTTACGGCTTCTGTGGTCACAACGGATCTTTCCAGACACATTTTGCGACTGGCCACCGCTTAAGGTCTGATGTGAAGGGCCTTGGCTACCCCCTGGATGATTACTACGTGTGGAGTACGTATGCCGTCGATCACCTCGATCGCGGCCATTTGGCAAACTCGTCCTCGAAATCAATTGAGCGGATCACTGACGTCTAGCCTTTAGTCAGCTTGAGCTCAGGCTCTAGGTAGCGGACCAGCATTTCATTCAAGGCGTCGATCGTTCGCGACCGGTCAGGAGTCTTGCGACCTGCCAAGGCGGGCAGGAAGCCAATCAAGGCGGTCAGAACAATTTTGGCATTCCAAAGTACGTGCTCCTTGTCGAGTTTCGAATTTCTCGCGCACAGCACTTCCGACAGGTGGTCGACGAAGGTTTGAGAGAGGATCCGCTTTTGTTCGGCCGCACCCTTCGAAAGAGGAGCCTCTGCGTGCAAAGTAGCAAATGCAGGATGCTTGCGATGAAACTCGATAACAACTCCGGTCATCCGCTGGATCGTCTCGTTCAATGGCGCAGACGCAAGCTCCTGTACGTCAGCAGTTCGCTCCTGTTTCGCCAAATCGATCGCGTAAAGGATCACGAGCGCGTCAGCGATGGCTTCCTTGTTTGGGAAGAACTGATATAGCGTTGCCGGCGAGACCTTCGCCTCGGCCGCAATGGCGTTTGTGGTTGCTGCATGGTAACCGACTTCTGCGAAAACGCGACCGGCTGCATCGAGCAGACTTGTCACACGGCGCTCTCCCCGAACGTTTCGCTTTCGATCCTGGACAAAAACCGTCATGTCTTGATGCTCTCACATTTTCCTAGTAAATACTTGCATCTTTTCCAACGTATAAGTATCTACTTGTATATCGCCGGGGTCGATTCTCCCAAGGAGGCAGGCAATGAGCCAGTCGAATGCAAAGAATCAAGGAACCGCGATTACTACGAGCATTTCGTCGCGAATTGCCTCCGACACGGCAAGACGTATGATTGAGTCGAGTTTCTTCGTCCGTCGAACACTTTCCAGGCATTTTCTGCTTGCATGCATGTGTGCGGTGACTTTGGCAGTCGCTCTTTCGGGATGTAAGTCAACACCAGACAAGAAACCATCTTCGCCGGCGGCAGTAGAATTTGCGGCGGTCGAGCCCAAGCCGATTCGTCTGTCTGACGAGTTCAACGGCCGCGTCGCATCCATCAATTCCGTAGATGTGCGGGCCAGGGTAACAGGCTACGTGGATAACGTTGCTTATCGAGAGGGAGACAGCGTAAAGCGTGGTGACCTGCTCTTCGTCATTGATCCGCGGCCTTATCGCGATGCTCTCGATAGTGCAAAGGCAAGGCTGGAACGAGAGAAGGCAGCGGCGGCATTCGCCAACATTCAGGAAAAAAGAGCGCGAGCGCTGGATGCTTCCAACGCGATTTCGCAGGAAGAATATCAAAATCGTGACTCTGATCTCTCTCAGAGCGCCGCACGCGTGCATGAAGCAGAAGCTGTCGTTGCAACGGCAGAGCTCAATCTGTCCTTTACGGAAGTACGATCGCCGGTTGATGGACGGACCAGCCGAGCCCAGCTCACGCGTGGAAATCTTGCACAAGCCGATCAAACAGTGCTAACCACCGTCGTGTCACAAGACCCCATCTACGTGTACTTCGATTGCGATGAGCAAAGCTATTTGCGTTTTGAGGAGAGAGTACATCACGGAAGCGGAGTGAGTTCGGCGAATCCCGTGCGTGTCGCGTTAGCGAATGAGACCGCCTTTCCTCATATCGGAAGGGTCGATTTTCTCGACAATGAGGTCAACCCATCGACCGGAACAATTCGTGCCCGCGTCGTACTGCCCAATCCTGATCATATTTTGACTCCGGGCCTCTATGCACGTGTTCAGCTTGAAAGCGCCAGCACGGTGCAAGCGCTCCTTGTTGATGACAAAGCGATTCTTACCGATCAGGACCAGAAGTATGTGTACGTGGTTAGCCCCGGGAATGTGGCGCAGCGCAAAGATGTCGTAACTGGAGGCATGGCGGACGGCCTGCGGCTGATTCAATCCGGTCTTGCACCAGGAGACAAAGTGATCGTCAGCGGATTGCAACAGATCTACTTCCCCGGTGTGCCAGTCACTCCTACGCAAGTTGCAATGGGAAATGTGACCGCCAGCATTACCTTACTCCCACTCAGGAAGCGCGCAAATAAGGAAGTGACAGATCATGGATTTCTCCAAATTCTTTATTAACCGCCCGATCTTCGCAATCGTCCTGTCCATCATCATTTTTTCTCTTGGACTGATTGCCATTCCGATGCTTCCATCCGGGGAATATCCCGAAGTGGTCCCTCCGAGTGTGGTCGTCCGTGCTACCTATCCGGGGGCCAATCCGAAGGAGATCGCCGAGTCGGTGGCAGAGCCGCTTGAAGAGGCGATCAACGGTGTCGAAGGCATCATGTACATGAAGTCCGTCACTGGCTCCGATGGCAGTCTTCAGGTCGTGGTCACTTTTCGCCCCGGGGTCGATCCCGATACTGCAGCCGTACGCGTGCAAAACAGGGTCAGTGAAGCGCTGTCGCGGCTGCCCGATGAGGTGCGCCAGTTCGGCGTAACCACACAAAAGCAATCCCCGACACCGCTGATGTACGTGACCTTGTATTCCCCCAACAATCGTTACGACTCACTGTACCTGCGCAACTACGCGATCCTGCATATAAAGGACGAGTTGTCGCGACTGCCCGGTATTGGTGATGTCCAGATGATAGGTTCCGGGGATTATGCCATGCGTCTTTGGCTCGACCCGAACCGGCTCGCCTCCCGCGGTCTTACCGCCGCCGACGTGGTGAATGCTGTACGCGAGCAAAACGTGCAAGTATCAGCGGGCCAACTCGGCGCCGAGCCCTCGCCGAAGACAACCGAGCGTCTGATCTCGATCAACGTGCGGGGCCGCCTCCGCACTGAGCAAGAGTTCGGCGACATTGTGGTCAAAGATGGTGCGGACGGCCAGATCGTGCATCTTTCCGATGTAGCACGGGTGGAACTCGGCGCCAGCGATTACACCATGGATATGTACGCCGATAGCCAAAAGGCGATGGCGATCGGGATATTCCTTACCCCCGGCGCCAACGCTTTGGGGGTCGCCGATGCGGTCTATAAACGATTCCACGAGTTATCTGCAGACTTCCCCGCCGGCATTGCCTACAAGCCAATCTGGGACCCAACCGTGTTCGTTCGCGAATCGATCCATGCGGTTGAGCATACGTTGATCGAGGCCGTGGTGCTGGTGGTGCTGGTGGTGATTCTGTTCCTGCAGACCTGGCGTGCCTCCATCATTCCGCTCGTTGCGGTGCCAGTCTCTGTGGTTGGCACATTTGCGTGGCTGTATCTGTTGGGTTACTCGATTAATACACTGACGCTCTTCGGTCTGGTGCTTGCGATTGGCATCGTCGTCGACGACGCCATTGTTGTGGTCGAAAATGTCGAGCGCAATATCCAGGAGGGCCTAAGCCCCCATGACGCTGCCCACCAGGCAATGCGAGAAGTATCCGGTCCTATCGTTGCGATCGCGCTCGTACTCTGCGCGGTATTCGTGCCCATGGCGTTTCTCTCCGGCGTCACCGGCCAGTTCTACAGACAGTTCGCGGTAACCATCGCGATCTCGACCGTGATATCCGCGGTCAATTCTTTGACGTTGTCGCCAGCGCTCGCAGCAAAGTTGCTCAGAGGGCACAATACGCCAAAAGATGGGTTGGCGCGCGGCATTGAACGCATGTTTGGTTGGCTGTTTCATCCGTTCAATCGCTTCTTTGAGCGTAGTTCGGGGAACTATCACGGTACAGTGGGTCGCACACTACGTCACCGCGGTGTGGTGTTCGCCGTATATGCGGTTCTGTTGGCCGCGACCGCACTGTTGTTCAACAAAGTGCCGGGAGGATTCATTCCAACCCAGGACAAGCTTTATCTTTTCTCCGGGGCCAAACTGCCTGAAGGTGCTTCGCATGGCCGCACCGACGCGGTTACGCGCAAGATGATCGAAGCAGCGCATAGCGTGGATGGTGTCGATATGGTGGCCGACCTCTCAGGCTTTAGCGCCCTTCAGCAAGTCAATACGCCCAATCTTACAGTGGCCTACGTTATCCTCAAGCCGTTTCATGAGCGTCGCCGCAGCGCTGCGGAGATCAACGCAGAACTTAACGCCAAGTTTGCGAACATCAAGGGCGGCTTCACCTACGCGTTGATGCCGCCACCCATTCAGGGTCTCGGCAACGGCTCGGGTTATTCGCTTTATCTGGAAGATCGAGCCGGGCTCGGGTATGGCGCTCTGCAGAATGCGTTGAGCACGTTTCAGAGCGCCGTTGCGCAGACACCAGGGATGACCTTTCCTGTCAGTTCCTACCAGGCCAACATCCCACAACTCGAAGTCAAGGTGGATCGGGTAAAGGCTAAGGCACAAGGAGTGGCGTTAGCCGATCTGTTCGACACCCTGCAGACCTATCTTGGTTCGGTCTATATCAACGACTTCAATGTTTTCGGACGCGTCTACCGGGTCATGGCGCAGGCTGATACCGATTACCGTCAGCGAGTGGAGGACATCGGCAATCTGCGTGTGCGCAATGCGCGCGGTGAGATGGTGCCCATAGGTTCGATTGTGACGGTAGTACCCAGCTATGGACCTGATCCGGTCATGCGTTATAACGGTTACCCGGCTGCCGATCTTATCGGCGATTCCGATCCCAAAATACTCTCCTCTGCACAGGTAGTTACCAAACTGACCGAGATCGCCGACACGGTGCTGCCCCGTGGCATTGTACTCGAGTGGACAGACTTGAGCTATCAGCAGGTGACACAAAGCCACACAGCCGCCGTGGTGTTTCCACTCGCCGTTATGCTGGCCTTTCTCGTGCTCGCCGCTCTTTATGAGAGCTGGACGCTGCCGCTTGCAGTCATTTTGATTGTGCCCGTGTGCATGTGCGCGGCGCTCCTGGGCGTGTGGCTCACGGGTGGCGACAACAATGTGTTCGTTCAGGTGGGCCTCGTGGTTTTGATGGGCCTGGCCTGCAAGAACGCAATCCTCATTGTTGAGTTTGCTCGAGAATTAGAGCTTCAGGACAAAGGCATCGTCGAAGCTGCGCTCGAAGCCTGTCGCATGCGTCTGCGTCCGATCGTGATGACCTCGATCGCGTTTATCGCCGGTTCGGTCCCATTGCTCCTGGGGCACGGTGCCGGCAGCGAAGTTCGCGCCGCGACTGGCATTACTGTCTTCTCTGGAATGCTCGGTGTGACACTGTTCGGTCTCTTTCTGACTCCGGTGTTCTATGTAGCCCTGCGTACGTGGACGAAGAAAGAGTTTCGCGAAGAATGGGAAGAGGTTGCCGAGGAATTGGAGGAGCGCAATGCTTAATCGCAAACTAATTCTCGCGACGGTGCTCTCTCTTGGGCTTACCGCATGTTCTGTCGGTCCCCATTACAAACAGCCAGCGCTCGCGCTTCCGCAGCAGTTCACCGCACCTGATACAGCGACCGTTAATGTCAGTCCCCATGCGGACGCGAGCGATCCAGAGTTCTGGCATAGTTTCAATGACCCAGAACTCAGCTCGCTTGTGCAGCGTGCGCTTACCGCGAATAACGATCTGCGCGCCGCGCTGGCCCATTACGACAGCGCCGATGCCTTATTGCGTGAAGCAAAATTCGACCGCTATCCCACGGTAACGATGAGCACGAGCGTGGGAAGACAGAAGCTCAGCGAATTCCAGGCGTTCGGCTATCCGCGGAATAATCGCTTTTTCAACCCAGAGATCAATGCAAGTTGGGAGCTCGATTTTTTTGGTCGCGTTCGTCACAACATAGAGGCACAACGCCAGCGGACTCTTGCGGATGCAAGTGATCTTGCTGCGATGCAGGTTTCCGTGGTTGGAGACGTTGCAAGCAATTATATCGACCTCCGTGGACGGCAGGAACTTCTTCGGGTAGCGCGGGAGAATGTTGAGAACCAGCAGGAGACAGTACGGCTAGTTGATGCGACTTACTCGGCTGGTAGAGGAACACAGTTCGATACGGCGAGAGCACGCGCCCTTCTCGAGACAACGACCTCGCGCATTCCGGAACTGCTCGCTGCGATCGCACTCGATGAACATCGCCTTGCCGTGCTGTGCGGGCTTTCCCCAGAGGCTCTCGTCTCTGAGCTTGAAGTGGCAAGGCCACTACCCGCCCTTCCTGAGCGTATCAATCCCGGAACACCAGCTGATCTTGTACGCCGTCGCCCCGACGTAAGCGCGTCGGAGGAATGCCTGCATGCCGCGACGGAACAAATCGGTATTGCCACTGCGGACCTTTTCCCGCGTGTCAACTTCGCGGGCCTTATTGGACTGAACGAGCTTCATGGGGACACGCCATTTGACGGACTCAGCGCTGTGAACCTGGCGGAATTGAACATCGATTGGTCCTTTCTTGACCGAGGAAGAGTTCGCGCTCGAATCGCAGCCAGCCAGGCCGATGGCGATGCGCAGCTTGCCCGGTATCAGCAATCGGTTCTCCTGGCTCTCGAGGATGTTGAGAACGCTCTTGTGAGCTATGCGAGGTCGCAGGACCGTGACGTTCAACTCCAGCTCGCTGCCAGGGATAGTAAACGCGCAGCCGATCTTGCCAGTGTTCGTTTCAAGAACGGAGCGACCGGCTTATTGGACCTGCTGGACGCGCAGAGAGTTGAATTGCAGGCCGAAGATGCTTATGCGGAAAGCCATTCAAACAGTGCCCTCTCTGCCGTTCTACTGTACAAATCGCTTGCTGGAGGATGGCCACAAACTCTTCCGGCTCCGAATGGCGGAAGACCGTGAGGCGTGCGCACTCTTTTATTTGGCAGGCCTTGATCAGTGGCTCGCGAAGGGATCGGCACGTTTCCACCATAACGTAATCATCGGAGAATTAAATGAAGAGCTGGCAGTTGAAGAAAAGCGGAAGCGAAAACCTTCACCTTATCGAGAGCCCAACGCCGCAGCCGTGCGCTGGCCAGATTCTCGTTCGCACCAAGGCGGTATCACTGAATTATCGCGATAAGCTCGTTATTGAAGACAAATATCCGGTGCCCATGTTGTACCCTCTGGTGCCTGGATCGGACCTGGCGGGCGAAGTTGTCGCAGTCGGTTCCGGGGTATCTCGCCTTAAAGTGGGCGACCAGGTGATTTCCCTCTTCAGGCCGAAGTGGCTCCGCGGAGTGCCTTCGCCCGATGCGATGCGCGAAAACCTTGGTGGCCCGCTTCCGGGCGTGCTCGCAGAGTATGTCTTGCTCTCTGAACAAGGTGTGCTCGCCTATCCTGATTATCTGACACCGGCAGAAGCATCAACGCTGCCGGTAGCTGCAATTACTGCATGGGTTGCGTTATTCAAGCACGGCAATCTGAAGCCGGGAGAGACAGTTCTGCTTCAGTGAAGCGGCGGTGTCTCGCTGTTCGCTCTGCAATTGGCGGTGGCGCATGGCGCTCGCGTGTTCGTAACTTCCAGAAGCCCGGGCAAGATTGCGCGATTGAAACAATTGGGAACCGCAGCGGTTATCGATACGAGTGCGAACGCAGCGTGGGATGAGGTCGTACTCGAGCTCACCCATGGACGCGGTGCCGACCACGTCCTTGATGTCATCGGAGGGGACGCTGTACCCATGTCCATTCAGGCAGCAGCGTGGGGAGGACATATTGCCTTGATCGGCATCATGGATCGTCCTACTACGACATTTTCGATTTTGGCCGCGATGGCCAAAACCTTACGACTTCAGGGCGTTAGCGTCGGCTCGCGAGACGACATGGAGGAGTTGCTGGCATTTGTCGAAAACCATCGAATCTCACCGATCATCGATGCCAGATACAGCTTCAACGCACTACCCGATGCCGTCAATCATCTCGATCGCGGTCCATTTGGCAAGCTCGTCCTAGAAATCAATTGAGCAAATTACCCGGCCATCCGCATTGTGAATGACCGGGATTCACATCTTTCCCAAACTTGGCTTCAGCAGCGCAGCAAATGCTGGGCTTCGGTTCAGAGCAAAGGAAGAACTTCCATATGAATACACGCACACTTGGCAAGAATGGACCCACCATTTCATCGATCGGACTTTGCTGTATGGGAATGAGCGCTTTGTGGCTTCCTTACCGTTCCATCACCAGTTCCGATGACTTGGAACCTTGACTCTCGTCGCCACCATCCGCGGTTTAAGGAGAGAATTTTGCTCGGAACCTTGAACTCGTCACTAAGGTCAAGGAGCTCGCGTCTGGTAGCTGTTCATGCCAGACGTTTAACGTATCCACAACATCGAGGTGTTGTCGGATTTGCACGCCTCGATGAATGACGTGGTGAGGGTGATCGAATCGGAAGATTCGCCTCTTGATGACGACTGAATTTCGAGAAGTTTCACTTAGACCTCCGAGTGTGTGGAGACTTCTTGCGGAGTCGGGTCTACTTCGAGACCGAACGTGCTGCACTCTCAATTACATCTGCAACTTCCTTGGGATGCGAGACGTAGACTGAGTGGCTGGCGCCAGCGATTTCGACTGTGTGACTATGAGCTCGGTTGGCATACCAACGTTCCAAGTCCGGGTTGATAGTTCGATCGCCTCCCGCCACTACCATCCAGCTCGGTTTGGTTCTCCAGGCGGCCGTTGTGATCGTCGTTGAGAAATTGTCCGCGAAGTTGAACACCTGCGAGCGCGCCATGAATGCGGCCTGGTCGCCGGGAAGGTCAGCTGCAAACAATTCATGAAATTGCGTCGGGTCGATATATGTGAAACCGTCTGACGTTTTCTTTATGGCGCCCGACTTGGCGAGGTCGCTTGGAAAGCGCTTTCCGTCGTCTGACTCTTTCTCGCCGGCATCTGGCATGTGGGCTGCGATATATACCAAGCCAACAACCGATGGATCCGTGCCCGCTTCCGTAATTACGGCTCCCCCATAGCTGTGCGCGACAAGGATGCTAGGTCCGTCTTGCAGTGCGAGGATACGCTTTACAGCGGTCACATCATCCTGGAAGGACGTCTCCGGCTCTTGCACGATGCTGACGTCGAAGCCATCTTTGACGAGAATGTCGTAAACGCCCTTCCAGCCAGAACCATCTGCCCAGGCGCCGTGAACCAGAACAATATTCCGAACGCGATGCTCTTGGTTTTGCGCTGACAGCACGCCGCAGGTCAACAGCGGTAAAACAACGCAGAGGGACAGCGAGATTCCTCGTACTGCTCGCATAGGCTTCGTCGAATTAGTCATTTTGTTGCTCCTTTTGCTTTGTGACGTTTCTGATCTGGTCGTTCGGGATCGTTCGCGGAGAATCTCAGAGCGTCAGATAGACGATCTGGACCCACTGCTCGCCACTGATGATGCCATTGCCCCATACGGGGTCGAGATCGGCGAACGGCTTTTCCGCGGCGGCTTCCTGGACAGATTTTCCCGCGGACTTCAATCTCTCAACGCGGTCGCGCGAAGTGACCAGCATGTCCCGAAATTTCGTGAGGTCTGCTTTGTTGCCGAGCGGACCATGCCCGGCAACAATCTTGGTGTCGTTGCCGGCCAGCGATAGGATTTTGTCGGCCGCGGCAATCGTGCCGGTGATTGTTCCCCCCGTACTGGGGTCGATGTAGGGATACATCCAATTGAAAAACAGGTCGCCCATCTGAATCACGTTGGCCTTTTCAAAATGAACGTAGATGTCCGTGTCCGTGTGCGCGGGAGGAACATGTTGCAACACGAGGGTTTCCCCATTGGCTTGCAACTTGCAACTGGAAGCGAAGGTCTGCTGCGGTAAGGCTTCCACCAGCGAAGGGTCGAAATGCAAGCCGGCGAGCGCGCCGTCTGCTCCTCGGTATAAGACCGGAAGATCGTGCGGCTCTGACATGCGCTTTTTTGTGTTTTCGTGCGCGAGGACCGTAGCTCCGGCGGTGCGAAGAGAAGCGTTGTTGTCGGTATGGTCGAAGTGCCAGTGGGTATCGATGACGCATTTCACGGGCGCGTTGCCCAGACCGTCGAGGGCCTCTTTGAGCCTGGGCCATGCCGGCGCAACGAAAGTGTCCACGACAATTTTTCCGTCGGGGCCATTGAGCACGACCACGCTTCCCCCCGGGCCGGAGAACATCGTGACATCTTCACCAAGCGTTTGCGTCTTGAGGGGAGCGGAGTTGAACTTGGCGCGCATATTTGCGAGCAGATCGGCCGGCGAGGGCGTTTGTTGCGCGTGGGCCGCCGCGGAGGCGCGGAGCAACGTCACGGGAAAGAACTGCGCCAGAAGGGCTCCGCCGGCCAGCGCGGCAGAACCCCGCAACATTTCACGGCGTGAAGTTTGCTTCTCTAAGAGATTGAATTTCATGTTGGTCAGTCCTCTCTCTGTTTGCGATATCGGGCCATTCCTCTGGCACACTCCGTTAGAGAGCCGGGTCTCTGATTAGTGACATTGTTTGTTTTGTTGCCTGTGATAGAGCTCGCAAATAAGATAACGATATGGAACTCCGCCGGATTCGGTCGTTTCTCTCTATCGCCGAGACTCTCCACTTCGGGCGCACAGCGGAGTTGATTCATATCAGCCAACCAGCCTTAAGCCTTCAGATACGAGCTCTTGAGGAGGAGGTCGGCGTTCGACTCTTGGAGCGGAACCGACGCAAAACAACGCTCACCGCGGCTGGCTTGGCTTTTCGTGATGATGCCGCTGCAGCGCTATCGCAATTGGAGCAAGCGATTCGCAGGGCGAGGCTTGCTGCCAGTGGGAAACTGGGACTATTGCGGATCGGCTTCGTCTCAACCGCGGGAAATGAGCTGGTGGCCGATATCGTTCGTCAGTTTAGAGAGTTGTATCCCGAAGTAGAGGTCTCTTTGCGCAATATTCTCACGGCGGAGCAGGTACAGATGCTGGAGACCGGGTCGCTCGACATTGGATTTCTTCGTCTACCAATTGGCGTGCAGTGGACCCTCGATGTCGTCACCGTGCATCGGGAACCGTTCGTACTCGTGGTGCCCTCGTCGCATAAACTGGCAAAAAGGAAAAGGGTGCGCCTACGTGAAGTCTCCGGCGAGAACTTCGTAATGTATGAGCGCACCTGGGCCCCTGGATTCCACGATTTGATGTTCGGGATCCTTCGCGATGCCGGGATTGTTCCCAATGTCACTCAGACCGTAGGAGAGGTCCCAACGCTGATCTCACTCGTCCA
>Ga0210401_10003433_pt1 | contig 16936 bp, 14 predicted proteins | sample IncBWH32MmetaG_FD_150866 | JGI IMG/M metagenome (GOLD analysis project Ga0210401, IMG submission 150866) | Forest soil microbial communities from Barre Woods Harvard Forest LTER site, Petersham, Massachusetts, United States - Inc-BW-H-32-M | ecosystem: Environmental > Terrestrial > Soil >... | reverse complement strand
AAGCGAGTTGGGCTGTATCGACGGCATCGTCCCCGAGCCCGATGGCGGGGCGCATACTCATCACGAAGCTGCCGCCGCTCTGCTCGATGTGGCACTCCAGGGTCACTACACCGAGCTGAAGAAAACGCCCGTGCAGGAATTGCTCGCATCACGATATAATAAGTTCCGCACCATGGCCCGGTTCTACCGCGTGGAACCCTAGTTTTCAAGTTAGATACGCCGCCGGCCAGAAGTGCCGCAACCGTGTCTGCCTCACTCGCATTGCCGTATAATAGAGGGTTTCCCCCACTGAATATCCAGCACACGGGCGCTGGCAGAATGCCCGTCTGCCAAAGGAAGGACAGGGATGGCTACTACCGATGTAACGCTTCAGGATGCCCCAGGCCGCCTGCAGCGAAAGCCGGTCGTAAACGACATGAGTATCCAGGTCGCGACCGTCAATGGTTCCGGTTCGCAAAGTTCCAACACCGTGCTCTTGCGCAGTATTTTCCAAATGGGCGTGCCGGTTTCGGGCAAGAATCTCTTCCCATCGAACATCGCGGGCTTGCCTACCTGGTACACCATCCGCGCCAATAAGGACGGATACATCGCGCGCAAGAAAGAGATCGACTTTTTGGTCGCGATGAATTCTGAGACTGCGCAGGAAGACGTTCTGTCGCTCGCGCCGGGCGCGGCCGCTCTCTACGACGAACCGCTGAATCTCAGCAGCCTTCGCAGCGACCTGATCTTCTACGCCGTGCCTTACGACAAGCTGGTTGCGGCGGTCTGTCCGGAAGCCAAGCTGCGCAAGCTGGTCAAGAACATGATTTATGTCGGCGTCGTGGCGCAGTTGCTCGACATCGACATGGCCGAAGTGGAGAAGGCAATCCGGAAGCAGTTCGCGAAGAAGGTGAAAGCCGCAAACCTGAACCTGGGCGCGGCCCAGGCGGGCTTCGACTACGCGAAGGCGAACCTGAAAAAGCAGGATCCGTTCCACATTGCCCGCATGGACAAAACCGCGGGCAAGATCATCATCGACGGCAATTCGGCTGCGGCCTTGGGCTGCATGTTTGCCGGGGTCACGGTTGTGACCTGGTATCCGATCACACCTTCCTCTTCGCTGGTGGAGACGCTCATCGACTATATGAAGGAGCACCGCATCGGGTCCGACGGCAAGGCGACCTTTGCCATCGTGCAGGCGGAAGATGAGCTAGCCGCGATCGGCATGGTCATTGGCGCCGGCTGGGCGGGCGCGCGCTCGATGACCGCGACCGCCGGCCCGGGCATCTCGCTTATGTCGGAATTCGCCGGGCTCGCCTACTACACCGAAGTGCCCGGCGTGATCTGGGACATCCAGCGCGTTGGTCCTTCCACCGGCCTGCCCACGCGTACTTCGCAGGGCGACATCCTCTCGACGGCGTTCCTGAGCCACGGTGATACCAAGAACATCCTGCTGCTGCCGTGTTCCGTCGCCGAGTGCTTCGAGATGGCGCAGGACGCGTTCAATCTTGCCGAGCAGTTCCAGACGATCGTGTTCGTCATGTCCGATCTCGACCTTGGCATGAATAACTGGATGTCGGATCCGTTCCAATATCCCGAAACCCCCATCAAGCGTGGCAAGGTGCTCAGTAAGGAAGATCTCGATCGCATGGGGAGCTTTGCCCGCTACAAGGACGTGGATGGCGACGGCATCGGCTACCGCACGCTGCCGGGTACGGAACATCCCGCGGCGGCGTACTTCGCACGCGGCAGCGGTCACAATGAGAAGTCGCAGTACAGCGAGCGCCCCGACGACTTCGAACGCAACATGGAGCGCATCAACCGCAAGTTCGAGACGGCGCGCTCGTTCGTGCCGCGTCCGGAGGTTGTCTCCAAGGGGGCGAAGATCGGCATCCTCGCTTATGGAACGTCGCACTGGGCGATCGTGGAGAGTCTCGACCAACTTCACAAGGAGTATAACTTCGAGGCCGACTACCTGCGCCTGCGCGCTTATCCGTTCACTCGCGAGGTGCACGAATTCATCGAGAAGCACGACCGCGTCTACGTGGTTGAACAGAATCGCGACGCGCAGATGCTAAGCCTGCTGAAACTGGACGTGCGGCCTGAACTGACTACACGTTTGCGCAGCATCGCTCACATTCACGGGCTGCCGCTCGATGCGCGCTCCGTCACCGACGAAATCATGACCATGGAGGGCAAGTAGCATGGCCACCACTCCCAGCATCCCGGCACCGAAGACGAACCGCATCGGCCTGGCCGTGTTCGACTACAAGGGCGGCAAGACCACGTTGTGCGCCGGTTGCGGCCACAATGCAATCTCCGAGCGCATTATCGACGCGATGTATGAAATGGGCGTGCAGCCCGAGCGCGTTGCCAAGATGAGCGGCATCGGTTGCTCTTCGAAGAGCCCGGCGTACTTCATGAGCCGCTCGCACAGCTTCAACTCCGTCCACGGACGTATGCCGTCCGTCGCCACCGGTGCCATTCTGGCGAATCGCAACCTGCTCACGCTCGGCGTCAGCGGCGACGGCGACTCCGCTTCCATCGGTATCGGACAGTTCGTGCACCTCATGCGCCGGAATCTGCCGATGATCTACATCATCGAGGACAACGGCGTCTACGGGCTCACCAAGGGCCAGTTCTCGGCGACGGCAGACCTGGGCTCGAAGCTGAAAACCGGAGTCGTGAACGACCTGCCCCCGATCGACACCTGCGCGCTGGCCATCGAGTTGGGTGCAACCTTCGTCGGCCGTTCGTTTTCGGGCGACAAAAGGCAACTGCATACCATGCTGAAGGCGGCGATCGCGCACAATGGCACGGTCATGCTGGATGTCATTTCGCCATGCGTCACGTTCAACGATCACGAGGGCTCGACGAAGTCTTACAAATACATGAAGGACCACGAAGAGCCTCTACAGGAACTCAATTTTGTGCCGCACTTCGAGGACATCGACATTGAATACGATGCCGGCACTACGGTCGAGGTGACCATGCACGACGGCTCCCGCCTGCGGCTGCATAAGCTCGAACCGGACTACAATCCGACCAGCCGAATTGGGGCCGTTCAGCGCCTGATGGAAGCGCATGAGAAGCAGGAAGTGTTGACCGGGGTGCTCTACGTCAATCCGCAGGCTCCCACCTTCATCGATTTGCTGAACATTACGGAGCAGCCACTGGCCACCCTGCCCGAGTCGGTCACGCGGCCCAGCCGCGAAGTGCTCGAGCAGTGCATGGAAGAACTGCGCTAAGCGAGACTGCTGGGGAAAATAACAAAAGGCTCTCCAGACGGAGGGCCTTTTTCTTTGCGTGTTTAAAAACGAGACGCTTGCTCAGGCTACGTCGTCGACGTCAAGTTCATTGACGGCCTCAGCGCCACCGCTGTGTTCGGGACTCTCCCCCGGCTCGGGGAAATCAGTGTCCGCCGCTTTGAGCATCGGATCCTGGTCCCGATGCCCGAGTTGGCCCTTCATCGAAGTATTCCCGGCTTGTGTACGCTCGTCCTGCTCAACAGCACCTTTCTCGCGGTCCTGATCCTTCTCGATCAGACGAGTCATAAAGTAGTGCTCCCTGTGATGAAGCAGAGTTATAAAAGAGACGAGAGGAATCTTACTCGTCTACAGCAGCAAGCGTATCCGAAAGACTTCGTCGAGGGAAGGGTTTATTCTGTGCTGCGGCGTGCGCAAGTACGCTTTGAGGAGATCACGATGCGTCGTTTGGTGCTGTCAGTTATCACTGCCACGGTTTTACTGACCGGGCTCTGGGCTCAAGCCCCCGCTCAAGGTACCCAGGATTCGCGGTCGACGGCGGCGGGCACCGTCCAGACCGCCGGCAAAAAGTCAGGGGAAAAGACCGGCAAACACCATCACCACAAGCACCACCACAAGAAGCATTCGTAGCAAGCTGTTGATAAATCCGATTCCCGTTTTCGAGACCGCTTCTCAGTACTCGGTACTCAGTGCTCAGAAGCTATCTCATAAATCGGTTTTGAAAGGGCGTGGCTTCAGCCGCGCCGTCCAGAGCCGCATAAAAGTTGGGGCTTTAGCCCCTGAGGAGACGGAAGCTTACACATTTGGTCCATTATGAGATAGCTTCTCAGTGCTCAGTCAGGGCCTCGACTCCGAAAATAGCCCGCCACTTCAGTGGCGGGTGAGCGATGGCATCCGATCCCGTGCCATAGGCACGGTTGAAAGGTTGGCAGACGGCTTCACAGGTTGCGGAAAAACGACCGTAGCGCCGGCGTCCCGCCGGCTGTCGCGAGGGAATCTTGCCGTCGCTCATCGTAGAGGGGAAGGGCGAGCCTTCAGGCGTCCCCGCCGGGACGCGGCATACTCACCGGCCAACCCGGCGCTGAAGGCGCCGGGCTACTTTCAACCATCGCTCCGCGACTTCACGAAACCTCTTTCGCGAAAATCGCTCCAGGGCATGTTTATTAACTTGGTTTTATGAGACGGCTTCTGAGGTTTGATCACGCCCCCGGCTTAGACGCCGTCGAGACGCCAAGCTTCCGCAGCCGGTCGCGGGCTTGGACCGCTTCATTCGTCTTGGGATAACGCTGGATCAGGTGTCGCAGTTCCTGCACGCCGTCGTCTTTCTGGCCCATTTCAATCAACGCGAAGCCCTTTTTCAGCTGTGCTGCCGCGGCCTTGTTCCCGCTGGGAAAATTCTGCAGGACCTGGTCGTAGTTCGTGACTGCCTGCGGATAGCTCCCCGCCCGGAATTGAATTTCTGCCAGATAGAAGTAGGCATTCCCCGCCAGATCGGTGTTCGGATAGAACTTGATATAGTCGGAAAACTCCTGCGACGCCAGGTCGTTCTTGCCGCCGTTGTAGTCGCGTAGAGCATTGGCATAGAGAACGTCCGGGGGTGGCGCCTGGGCCTGTGCCTGGGCCTGAGCTTGTGTCGCCTGTTGCTGCGCCGCAATGCTCTGCTGGCCCGCTTGCATGTCTTCGAGCTGCTTGCTGACCTTAGCCAGCCGGACTTTCAGCTCGTCGAGCGTGTCGTTGAGTGCCTGAATCTGTCCTGATAACTGGTCGACCTTTCCAGCCGAGTCGCCCTGCTGCTTTTGCAACGCGTTCTGCAAGGACGTAATCGCCGCTGTGGTCTTGTTGGACGCATCCGTATTCTGCTCGACCAGGTTCTTCATGACACCCATGCGCTCGTCGAAGCTCTGCTTCATGGCGGTCATCTGTTCCTGCAGCTGTTGCACCTGTGTCTGCAGCTGAACCATATCCTTGTTGGCGCCATAGGCGGGCGCGGCTGCCAGTCCCAAAGCGCACACCAGCGTCAGCGTGACGTATCGCAAGCCAGCAAATCTCTGCATGCTCATAATTCCTTCCTGTTGGTAAACATCAGTATCCCACACGAGCCGCTGCACGGCGCAACACCATCAGTCCAATTGTCAGGGATGGTTACCCGGGAATGGGATTAACTTCCCGGCTTCTAAGGTGTTTTCCCTGTGCAACCGCAGGGAAAAAGTTGGAGGCCGAGGAGTGGAGCCTCGGCCTCCGATACCACCCTACTTTGAATACACGAGGTGCCCGCGGCGGTTTTGCTGCCAGCAGGTCTCGTTCGACTCGGTGCAGAACGGCTTTTCCTTGCCGTAGCTGATGGTCTTGATCCGGCTGGCATTCACGCCGGCCCCCACCAGCGCGTTCTTTACCGCGTTCGCGCGCCGGTCTCCCAGAGCCAGGTTGTACTCGGTGGAACCGCGTTCGTCGCAATGTCCCTCAACCGTGAACTGGATGTTCGCGTGCTGGTTCAGGAACTGCGCGTCGCCCTGCACCGATGTTTGCTGGTCCGGGCGAATCGCGTCAGAGTCGTAGTCGAAGAACACGTCCTTGACGCTGCGCGCGAAGAGTTCCTCCTCGGTAGGCCCGGCCTGGGGTGGCGGTGGTGGCGGCGGTGCATTCACGGTGACCCGCGCCGTCGCTTCCTGGGTGCCGCCTTCGCCCTTGGCAACCAGGTGATAGGTCGTCGAGTCCGTCGGAGTCACCTGCTGGGTGCCGTTTGGCTGCACGGCGCCAATGCCCTCGATGCTGACGTCGGTTGCATTCGTTGTCTGCCAACTCAGCGTGGTCGACATCCCGTTGTCGATGCTATTGGGATTGGCGGAAATCGAAGCCGTCGGCGCCGGAGGCGGTGGTGGCGGAGGCGGAGGCGGTGGTGGCTGCTTCTTCTTGCAGGCGCCCAACATCATGATGGCGCCAAGAATGAATACCAGAGTAATCCACTTCATCTTCGGCTGTTTCACTTTCTCCTCCCTGCGAAATCGTGCGCACGGGATTCGTGCGGATGGCCAATACCGGCTGAGCGGGCCGACATCTCCGCAACAACCGGAAATGCTCGACGAGTGCGAATGATCTTTCTATGGTTACATTTTTGGCTGCCTACTTCCAACTCCAATTTGGCTGACTGTTGTGACCGGTGAAGGTTAATTGCTGTGTCTTGGTTCCATCCGCGAGCATGGTCCAGATCTGCTCGCTTCCCGAACGGCTCGACTGGAACACAACATGCCGTCCATCCGGCGACCACGACGGGAAGTCATTGCGTCCGCCATCGTGGGTGAGCTGCACCCATTGCTTGCTGGCGATGTCCATTAGATAAATGTCGTTCGCCCCCGGTGCCCCCGCCCCGTATTTTCGAAACCAGGAGAAGGTCAGGAACTGCCCGTTGGGCGACCACGATGGCGACACAGCGTAGCCTTGATCCGACATCCGCTGCACGTTGGTGCCGTCGCCTTCCATGGTGTAGACCTGTGGTAACCCGGTGCGTCCGCTTACGAACGCAATTTGCGATCCAGTCTTGCGGTTGAACGTTGGCCCGACATCGGGTCCGCGATCGTTGGTCAGCCGGCGCATGTTTCCCCCGGACGCGTCGGAAACATAAATATTCGGCTCACCGCCGCGCGACGAAGAAAATGCCAGCTTCGTTCCGTCAGGCGACCAACTCGGTGACAGATTGGTTCCGCCAAGCCTGGGGAAACTGACCAGACGGTTCAGGTCCATCGAATACATCGTGATTTCCCAGCCTGTTTTAGTGAGGGAACTGAACGCCAGGCGGGAGCCGTCCGGGGAAATCCTCGGCGAAAGAGAAATCGTCCCGGTGTGCGTGAGTTGGTGCTGATTGGACCCGTCGTAATCCATCACCCAGATTTCCTTGTGCCCGCCACGATCGCTGACGAAATAGATCTTGGTCTCGGCCACGCCGGTAACGCCACCGCCCAGGCGGAAAATGATTTCGTCGGCGAACTTGTGCGCAATCAGCCGGGCGCCATCGGCCGTGGCCGTGTCGGTATATTGCTTCCCCAGCACCTGCGGCGAGGCGACGTTCTTTACGTCATAAAGCCAACCGTGCACCAGCAGGCTGTTCCCGGTCACCCCGAAATCGCCAAACGCCAGCATCGAAGCGTTCGGAGGAGGAGCGTTCCAGGCTTCAAACCGCACTTCCGACGGATTCCCGGGCACGTCGATGGGATAGAAGCTCTTCGACACCATGTCGAAGATGCCGGCATTGTCCAGGTCATTGAAGAGTGTATCGTTGAACGTCTTCAGCAGGTCGCCGCTCTTGGCTTCCGGCGTGGTGGGCTTGAAATCCGAGGCGGCCAGGCGGATTTTCTCCACCCCCAGCCCGGTGCCGGTTTTGATCCAGTCCTGCGCCATGGTGGGAAGAACCACTAGCAGGACGACCGCGAGGCTCAACCCCCTCAATAGGGCTGGGCGGGTGCCGCGAGACCGCAGCCGACGCATTTTCTCCATCGGATTAGCCAAAGTATATATCGCCATACGATATGTTTGCGATTGCAAACGGTATTGCACCATTGCTTCTTTCAGCTCCTCGCAATCAAGATAAGACTGCCGTTTCTCATCGCTTGTAGTCGAACCAGAACTCCACCGACACCTTGCTGCCCGAATATCCCGCGGGTAACGGCCCAAATGTATCGATACGCTGTAAGGCCCGCACCGCCGACTGATCCAGAGACGGCACGCCGCTGGATTGCTCGATCTGCACGTGAGAGGGTTGCCCGGAACGGTTGATGTCAAATGTCACGTAGACCCGATTGGCTTGCCGGATGTTCGGATCGATTTCGTAGCGCAACCAGTTTTGCGTGACCACCTGCTGGATCTGTTTCACGTAGTACGCATACTGGCTCCCGAAATCCCCTCCGCCGCCCTGCACGCCAAATCCGCCCTTCGCGCCGGCGGCGCTAAACGTTCCATACGGTCCGCTCACCGGGCCGCCTTGTCCGAAGGGCACCTCATTGCTTTCCTCTTCCGGTTGCGGCTTCGGCTTGGCCTTGCTGGCGCTGATCACCGGCTTCGGCTTGACCTTCGTCGTTTTGTCGGGAATGGGGATAGCATCCGGCTCGTTCTGCTTTTCCTCCGGCTTCGACTGCGCCAGCCCCTTCGATTCGTTAGCCACCACATTTTGCGTCTGTATCGAACTGGAAGGTAAGGGAACTGTGCTCACCAGGGTTACGCCGATGGCGTCTCCGCCACCGCCTGCACCCCATACATCGCTGCGTCGGCCGGCAAGGAATCCACCAAATATCACGATCAAGCCTGCGACTACATGCAATCCTGCCGAAACGGCCAGGGGACGTCCCAATCTCCCGTGTTCGAAGAAGATGTCAGCGTCGGCTGCCATTTTGGTCCAACGGTTGGGTCACGATGCTCACATTGGTGATGCCGGCGCCTTTCACGGCATCCATGACGGTGGCGAACGCGCCGAAAGGCACGTCTTCGTCGGCGCGGATGAACACCGACTGATGCTGCGGATCGCGGATTTTCTGCAGCAGCTTGGTCTTGATCTCGTTGATGTTGACCGGGTCGTTGCCGAGAAACACGCGCTGCTGCTTGTTGATGCTGATCACCATTCGTTCCTCGGTGATCTCCTTCACGGTGCGCGTCCTTGGAACATTCACTTCGATTCCCGACTGCAGTACCGGCGCGGTCACCATGAAAATGATGAGCAACACCAGCACCACATCCACCAGGGGAGTGACGTTGATCTCGGACATTGAGCTCTGCGTCCGCCCATTGGAAGTCGTGAATGCCATCAGCGGCGAACTCCGGCTGCATCGGCTTGAGGAACCTGCACGCGCTCGATCGCATTCAACATTTCGAGCGCAAAATCATCGCCCCGCGCCGCAAAATCGCGAATGGAACTGCCAATGAGGTTGTAGGCAATGACGGCAGGGATTGCGGCCGCCAATCCCGCCGCCGTGGTGATGAGCGCTTCCGAAATGCCCGGGGCGACCGCGCGCAGCGTGGCGGCGCCTGCCGTTCCCAGGCCGTGAAACGCGTCGATAATGCCCCATACCGTGCCGAACAGCCCGATAAACGGCGTGACCGCGCCGGTGATTGCAAGCCACGGAACATTGCGCTCGAAACGAGTCAGTTCTTCCGAATTTGCGATCTGCATGGCGCGCTGCACGGCTTGCGGATTGCGTCCACCCTGGCGCTTGTATTCCTCGAATCCGTTATCAAATACCGCGACCAATGGGCTGGGGCGGAACTGGTCGGCCACCGCCGACATGTCCTGCAGCCGTTGTGCTTTGCGGAAGGCGCGCACAAACCGCCCGCTTTGCACCCGGGCACGCCGCAACAAGCTCCACTTGGAGAAAATGATGGCCCAAGACAATACGCTGAAGGCCAGCAGGAGAAGAAGAACGGTTTTCGCGACGAGCCCGGTTTGGTTAACCAGATCAATCAGTTCGCCGCCGACTGCAGAGGCCAACCAGGATGCATTCAACATTGTGAGTGGTGGAAACGCGCCGAGCGCGAGCGACCTCCAGAATAGAATTCCCCGATGCGGAACGTCCTTTCATTATAGTCCCTGTACCGCGCCATACGTTCATCCCGAAAGGCCAACTTTTCCCGAGTATCAAGCTGGGTAACGTTCAAAATCAGTACCCAGTCGCCAGTACTCAGTTCCCAGTTCACAGTTCTCAACTGGCAACTGAGTACTGGGAAGCTATCCCATAAATCGGTTTTGAAAGGGCGTGGCTTCAGCCACGCCGTCCAGAGCTGCATAAAAATGGGGCTTTAGCCCCCGAGGAAACCGAAGCTTGCACGTTTGATCCATTATGAGACAGCTACAGCTTCTGAGTACTGGCGACTGAGTACTGGCAACTGAGTACTGGGTACTGCCAACTGCTCTTTCCATGCTATCCTGCGCTCAACTTCTGTTTCCCAGGACCACCGGTGCTCGTCGAACTGCGCCTCGAGAACTACGCGGTCATCGATAACCTGGCAGTGGCGTTCGCCTCAGGACTGAACCTGCTGACCGGGGAAACCGGCGCCGGAAAATCCATCCTCATCGACGCACTAAGCCTGCTATTGGGCGAAAAGGCTTCCACCGAGGTCATCCGCTCCGGCACCGAGCGGGCGGTCGTCTCGGCAGTATTCGAAATTGAAAGCGGAGCAGCTAAAACCGTCGCGCGCATCCTCGAAGAGAACGGGCTCGACTCCGAAAGCGACTCTGTCATCCTGCGGCGCGAGATCGCGCTCGGTGGCAGGGGGCGAGTCTTCATCAATAACCAGCCGGCCACCGTCGCCGTCCTGAAGCAGATGGGACCTTATCTGGCGACCGTCCACGCGCAGAATGAAACTCTGGCCGCCTTCGACGGAGCTACCCGGCTGGCCCTGCTCGATGCTTTTGCCGGATCACAGACTGCTTGTGCGCAGGAAGCCTTCCAGGCATGGAAGGGAATCCGCACCCGCATCGAAGAACTCGAGCGCGACGAACAGGATCGTCTCCGCCTGCTGGATCTCTGGACCTATCAGAAGCGCGAGATCGAAGACGCCAAACTGCAACCCGGCGAAGACGAACGTCTCGAAAATGAAAAGCGCGTGCTCGCCAACGCGGAAAAAATCTATAACGCCGCCATGAATGCCTTCGATTTGCTCTATGAGGGCAATGCTTCGACGGCAGCCTCGTTGCGATCGGCGCGCAAGCAGATCGAGGAACTGGCTCGCTACGAGCCGAGGTTCCGGGATGCCTTGGCCGCGCTCGAGTCGGCCCTGATCAGCGTCGAAGACGTCGGCGCCACCGTGCGCGATTATGCTGGCGGCATTCACGCTTCGCCGGAACATCTGGCCGAAGTCGAGGATCGTCTTGCGGCAATCGACCGCCTCAAGCGGAAGTACGGTCCCACTCTCGACGACGTGATTCGCTTTGGCGAAGACGCCGCCCGCAAGCTCTCTGAAATGGAGAACAAAGACGAAGTTCTGCGCGGCTTGCGCGCCGACCTGGCAAAAGCGGGCCAGGAATACCTCACCGCCGCCCGGGTGCTTTCGAAGAAGCGCTATGAGTCGGCCCGCAAACTCGAGAAACTGGTGGAAGCCGCGATCAACGATCTGGCCATGAAAGTGACCTTCAAAATCGAGGTGACTGGCTCCGACGAACCCGAGAATTGGTCGGCCTGCGGCTTCGACCAGGTCGTTTATATGATTGCCACGAATCCCGGCGAGCCATTGCGCCGCCTGGAAGACATAGCTTCCGGGGGGGAACTGTCGCGCGTCATGCTGGCGCTCAAAGCTAGCGTCGAGGCCACAGCCGCAGGCAGCGGCAAGAAGAAGGGCCCCGGCGTCCCGCGCACTCTGGTCTTCGACGAAATCGACACCGGCATTGGAGGCCGTGCTGCCGAAGCCGTCGGCCGCAAACTGAAAGAACTCTCGCGTACCAGCCAGGTGCTTTGCGTCACGCACCTGCCGCAGATTGCCACCTTCGCCGACCACCACTACCGCATCGAGAAGAAAGAATCCGGCGGCCGCACGAAGACCACCGTCCGCAACATCACCGGCGACGAGCGCACCGAAGAAGTGGCCCGCATGCTGAGCGGTGCCAAGGTGACGGAAAGCTCGCTCAAGCATGCCGAGCAGATGATCAAGGCGAATGCATGAGAGTGGAAATCGGGGGAATTGACTCCCGAAATCTCATTAGCTAACATATTTAGCTAAGATGAAATATACGGTCCACCAAGCGAAAACCAATTTATCCCGCCTGCTCGAGGAGGCCGCTTCCGGCAAGGAAGTGATCATTGCACGGGGTAAGGAGCCAGTGGCCCAGCTGGTGGCGATCGGGAAGGCGCGCAAGAAGCGCGAGCTCGGAACCATGGCAGGGCAGATCGCCTACTCCGCAGACGCGTTCGCCCCGCTTACCGATCAGGAACTGACTGATCTGGGCTTCGAGTAGCAAGCATGGAAGTCATCGTCGATACCCACGCGCTTGTGTGGGCATTCAACGAGCCAAAGCGGCTCTCCAAGCGAGCAATTTCCATACTTACAGATACCAGCAACACGATCCTCGTTTCTGCCGCTGTCGCTTGGGAACTATCGATCAAGGTCAACCTCGGCAAATTGGACGCACTTCCTTTGTTGGCAGGACTCACGCAGAGATTGCAAAGAGAGGGGTTCACCGAACTGCCGATCAGTGTCGCGCAAGCCACTCGGGCGGGCCTTTTGCCGCTTCATCACCGGGATCCTTTCGACCGCCTGCTGGTTGCTCAAGCACAGGATCTGGGCGTTGCAATCCTGAGCGCGGATAGTTCGCTGGACCGCTATGACATCAAGCGTCTGTGGTAGATCCAGAAGAAGGACTCGGGTGGGACACCAGGAGTTCCGTCCGCAACCTCACTGGCGACGAACGAACCGAAGAAGTGGCGCGCATGCTGAGCGTGGCCATCCGTCCGCAAAAATGCGCGCGCGCGGTACAATTCTCAGTGGAGTCTTGATCCAGTGCGGTAGGTAAATCAAACAGGGTTCGTTCATCGAAACCAACAAATCGAGGATTGACGACCGTAGCCACAGACCTGTTGTCTCAGAGTTTGATTCAACCTACTTCTGGCGAAGAAGCTTTCTGCGGATGTCGGGCCAGAATTCTTGGAAAATGTGATTCAGGACGGCGGATTCCATCTGCGTCCCCCAGTTCACGGTCGTTTGACTGAGACCGCGTTCCTGAGGGGGATAATAAGCGTTGGACAAACCCGCTTCCAGTCCATTGCCCACCACCTCAGAGAAGTTGAAACTCGTGCCTCCAGAATCTGTCTTAGTGACGAAGGCCCGAGATATCGCGTAGCCTGTTCGGCGCAAAAAGCCTCCCTGACCCAGGGTGTAATAACGTGGGTCCTCGTGCGTGATAGCGGGAACAATGGCCTCGGTGAAAAACGTTCCCGACACTCCGTCCGTGAAGGTGCGCCAATAATAACGCCCGTAACCGCCGATTCCGCTGCCCAGTTCCGGACTGGAATTCAGGACCATGGCTTGAGCAGCTAAGATTCCAGCCCAAGTGAACGAGGAGTAGTCCACGACGCTATCGTGCGCGGCGAGTGAAAATTTCTCGCGGGTGGACAACGGGGGAAGCTGCGTATTGGCATCCACCGCCGCAAAATTTGGAACGACCCCGAACATACGCTTTGTCTGCTTACCTTGAGAATTGTCTTCTTTGTCCTGGGGCGCCGGAGCCGGGTCCGGCAACGAAACGGCACCGCTATCCGATGGTGGGGCGGGAGCAGAGTTGTTATGTGATGTCGGGCTTTGCTGGGCATCAAGAGGGTCGGGTTGGTCCGTAGTTTTTGCCTGGGACCATGTAATCGTGGGCAAGAAAAGAATGAAGAGGACAAAAACCACTTCCGTGATCTGCTTGGTCAATTGCTTTTTGCAGATGGGGCACGGTTTAGTCATCACGTACGTCCATGGTCTTACTCCTCGGCTGAATCACTCGATGGCGGGAGCCGGTTACAAGTTCATAGTTTCATCTGGCATGTGACGGATTATAGAAGTTGATGCTACCAACCCGGATCCGACCTGTCTGGTCAAGAACGCTCACATCAGGGCACGCTTCGCGCCCCGCCAGCTTCTCAGGGACGGCTCCTTGCACGATTGTTGTCGTAATATCGCGATAGCGCTCAATAGCGCTCACGATCCGTCTGAAGTGCAGCGTCCAGACACCCGGCGGCGATATAGCAATGCCGGCGCATTCCTTTCCGCCCCCATTCGCTCCCCGAATCTCCCCGCCCGCTGCTAATCCCTACCCTTTCTATGGCTTACGTTGACCGAAAGGGTTCCCTAGGATAGTCTGGAGTTACCTTTATTGGGGAAAAGTGTACCCTTAAGACAAGCTGAGGACGGCAAGGAATCTTATTGTGTCAACCCGCAATGCCAAGACTCTTCTTTTGTTGAAGCCCCGCGGATTTTGCGCCGGGGTCGTGCGCGCCATCGATATTGTCCGCATCGCCCTTGAGGCGTTTGGGCCGCCCATCTACGTCCGCAAGGAAATCGTCCACAACCGGTTCGTGGTCGAAGAGCTCCAGCAGAAGGGCGCGATTTTCGTCGACAGCGTTGACGAAGTACCTGAAGGAGAGCGCGTCATCTACAGTGCCCACGGGGTTTCGCCCGAGGTGCGACGCGCCAGCGAAGAACGCAAGCTGCGCGTGATTGACGCGACCTGTCCTCTCGTGACCAAGGTTCACGTCGAGGCCGTCAAGTTTGCCAAGGAAGGCTTCTCGCTGGTTCTGATTGGCCATCGCGATCATGACGAAGTTATTGGTACTCTTGGCGAGGCCCCGGCCGTGACCCAGGTCGTCGGCTCCCCGGCGCAGGTTGCATCCTTGAGCGTGCCCGATCCCAACCGCGTGGCCTACCTGACCCAAACTACCCTGAGTCTTGACGAGACCAAGGACATCATTGCGGCCCTCAAGCAAAAGTTTCCGAACATCCAGGGTCCGCACGCGCAGGATATCTGCTACGCCACAGAAAACAGGCAAGTTGCGGTCAAAGAGATCGCTTCTGAGTCCGACTTGCTGTTGGTGGTTGGCTCCGAAAACAGTTCCAATTCCAATCGCCTGGTGGAAGTCGCGCGTAACCTCGGAACCAACGCGCATCTAATCGACAGCTACAAGAACATTCAGCCGGAGTGGCTGGTGGGCGTGAAAACCATCGCGCTCACGGCCGGGGCCTCGGCTCCGGAATGTCTGGTGGAAGAAGTCGTGAAGTTCCTGGCGACCAAAAGCTTCGAAAATGTGCAGGAACTGGAAGTGATGCCAGAAAACGTGCGCTTTGGCCTCCCCCCGGAGATCGTGGAAGCCATTGCCAGCGCCCCCGCCACCGTTAGCGGGGACTGACGGAGCCCAACCCTGATGGAAGATTACTCCCCCGAGCTCTCGACCAAATCAGCACCCCAATTACGTTTCGGCAAAATTGATGACCTGGCAAGCCGCGTGGCTGCGGCCACCGACGCGGCTCGTCGTCTGCTGTTTTCTGAGCAACACGAGGACGGTTACTGGTGCGGGGAGTTGGAGGCTGATGCCACCTTGGAAGCGGACTACCTCGTGCTCCATACCATGTTGGGCACGGTCGACGAGGTACGTTTCGCCAAAGCTGCGCGCTACATGCTCTCGCGGCAAAACGAGGATGGCGGGTGGAGCATTTACCCGGGCGGGCCTTCGAACGTTAGTGCCTCGGTGAAAGTCTATTTCGGCCTGAAGCTGGCCGGCTACACCATGGACCATCCGGCCATGCGCCGTGCCCGCTCCAAGATTCTGGAGCTCGGCGGCGTCACCGAGGTCAATACCTTTACCAAGCTTTATCTCTGCTTCTTCGGGCAGTACGACTACGACGCTGTTCCGGCCATTCCTCCCGAGATCGTGCTGTTTCCCAACTGGTTCTGGTTCAACATCTACGAAATTTCGTCGTGGTCGCGGGCCATGCTGGTGCCGCTTTCGATTTGTTACGCCAAGAAGCCCTTTAAGAAATTGCCCGACGAGATGGGCATTGAAGAGCTTTTCGTGGGTGGCCGCGACCGCTCCCGCATGCACCTGCACTGGGACAAGAAGCTGGTTTCCTGGCGGAATTTCTTCCTCATCCTCGACCGCCTGACGCACTGGGCCGAGCGGGTGCATATCCGTCCGCTGCGTTCGCTCGCGTTGAAGCGGGCAAAAAAGTGGATGCTCGAACGCTTCGAGATGAGCGACGGATTGGCGGCCATCTTCCCCTCGATTATGAATTCAGTCATCGCCATGCGCTGCCTGGGGTATTCGGTGGATGACCCGCAGGTGATCCGGGCCATGGATGAGTTCGAGAAGCTGGGCATCGAGGAAGGGGACACCTTCCGCATGCAGCCCTGCGTCTCGCCCGTGTGGGACACGGCGTACGCGCTGTTCGCGCTCGGCGAAGCGGGAGTTCCTGCGACTGGCCCTCGCATGGTGAAGTGCGCCGACTGGCTGCTGCAAAAACAGGTGCGCAACCCTGGCGACTGGAAAGTCAAGAACCCGGGCGGCCAACCAGGCGGATGGTATTTCGAGTTCAACAACGAGTTTTATCCCGATGTGGATGACAGTGCGCAGGTTTGCCTCGCATTAAGCCGCGTCGAGCATCCCAACGGCCGCTATCAGCGCGAATCCGTGCAACGGGCCATCGACTGGATCTTCTCCATGCAATGCCGCAACGGCGGCTGGGCGTCGTTCGACAAGGACAACGACCGGATGGTCTTCCAGTACGTACCCTTCGCCGACCATAACGCCATGCTCGATCCGGCCACCGTCGATATCACCGGCCGCATTCTCGAAATGCTAGCCGCATACGGCTACAACAAGAACCACAAAGCCGTAAAGAAGGCGATCGAATTCCTCCGCAAAGAGCAGGAGCCCGATGGTTCCTGGTTCGGGCGCTGGGGAGTGAACTATATCTACGGCACGATGTTGGTGCTGCGCGGCCTCGAAGCCGTCGGAGTCGATCACCATGAGCCTTATGTGCAACAGGCCGCCGAGTGGTTGCGCATGGTGCAGAATCCGGATGGCGGATGGGGCGAAAGCTGCCTCTCGTACGACGATCCCAATAGCAAAGGCATTGGCGAAAGTACTCCGTCGCAAACGGCCTGGGCGGTCCTGGGGTTGATGGCGGCGAACGATCTGCGTAGCGATTCGGTGGCGCGCGGAATCGCCTATCTCTTACGCACCCAG
>Ga0210401_10003432_pt1 | contig 16940 bp, 13 predicted proteins | sample IncBWH32MmetaG_FD_150866 | JGI IMG/M metagenome (GOLD analysis project Ga0210401, IMG submission 150866) | Forest soil microbial communities from Barre Woods Harvard Forest LTER site, Petersham, Massachusetts, United States - Inc-BW-H-32-M | ecosystem: Environmental > Terrestrial > Soil >... | reverse complement strand
TCGTCGCGATGATCGCGGCTGGCGGTGTCCCTCTCTCGACCCACTGCTCGAGCGACAGTTGCATGCTGTGAGCCGCATCTTTCTCCGTCGGCGACGGCCCGTGCTGGCCAAAGGAATCAGGTCCGGTGCCTTCCGGTGGAGTCCCACCGCAGTGCTGCATACCCGGCACCATGTAGAGCCGCGCGAATGCGCCGGTGTTCGCGAGTCCCATGGCGTTCACGACGCTCTGATAGTAGTTGATCGAATTGAGCGCCGAGATCGCCGGATCATCCCAACCATGAAAAAGAATCAGCTTCCCGCCGCGCCCCTTGAAAGGTCCCAGGTCGGCTTCTGTGGCGTTCAAGATCTTCGCGATTTTCGCGTCGGCCGCTCTCACCGCGTCATCAATGTCCGCATCATCGATATTCCATTGCGGCTTGTCGTAAACCATGTCGCCGAAAAATCCGCTGGCATAGGCGAACAGCAAACCCTTCCCCGGAGTGGGTCCCGTGATCCACAACCCCCAACCTGCTGGCCCTTCCTCCGCTCCCGGCAATAGTCCGGGAAAAATTGTGGCGCCGTGCGAATCGTGGGGTCCCTCGTACAATTTCTTGAGCGCGGTGACCTGCGGCGCCGTCAAGCACTTGTCCGAATCCTCAGTTTTGCAAAGCATCGCCGCCGGATCGAAGTGGCATTTTCTCGGATCGTTCAAAATCTCATCCGTAACGCCGTCCTGCGCATCGCACGCCTCATTCACCGCGTGCGCGACCGCCGGCAACTTGTTCGGCGGAATGTAGCTTGCTTGTTGCGACGTCGTGGCCTGCGCGTTCCACACCGCGCTGGTCAGCAGGTGCGTCCAGTAGTTGGCGGGAGCTCCCGCAATGATCCCGTCGTAGTCCGCTGGAAATCGCTGCGCTTCCATCAATGCTTGCCGGCCGCCATTCGAACAACTCGAGAAATAGGAATGCTGCAGATGATTTCCGTAAAACGCCTTGATTACCGTCTTCGCCATCTGCGTCATTTCATGAATGGCACGATACCCGAAGTCCGTGATCTTTTCGGGATGCCCCAGCGCCCAGCTCGCATTGGTCCCGCCAGCTGCATGACCGGTATCGGTTCCCGCGGTTGCATAGCCTTCGTGTAGCGCCAATGCCAAAGCGTGATAGTCGATCTCTCCCGCAAAGCCACCATTGCCCCGCCCTTGAAATTTCCCATTCCAACCGCTGTCCGGCAACCACACCTCGATCTTGATGTCCGAGTCGGCGCTGGGCCGCGCCTCGATAGCCACCCGGCAGAACGCAGGCAGCGCCTTATAAAGCGACGCATCGTTCGCCATCCACGGAGCCAGGGGCGTCATCGGTGTGAACGACCCCGGGGCAAGGCGCTGCGCCATCGTAATCTTCGCATCAGGCAACGATAGGCGCGCCAGGCGTTCGCACGCCCCTGCTTTAGCCGCACCCCTCTGCGCCAAGCAAGTGCCCGCTGCGAAAGCCATTGCAAGTCCCATCGCCAAGCCAGCCGCGACAACTCTCTTCATGATGCTCACCTTTCCCGAAAAGTGGGCCTCTACACGGTCAATCCCGGCAAGGGCTGAATCACCACAGTCTTGCAGAGGCGCGGGACTCCTACGCCCTTGTCTGCTGAACTCGAGCATTCAGCCATGCCGTGAATTTTCTTCGCGCTGAGCTTCGAACATCCAGCCGCGGTCCCAGAGCGTGCACATACTAGCGGAATGACCGACCCGATCCAACCAATTCGCCAAACGCTGCGACCACCCTGTACCAGTTAATCCTGCGTTTAGCTTCAGTCCCGCATAAAGGGACCCGCATAAAGGGACCGTCGCTTCATAAGAGTCGAACTCAGAAAGAGAACACACCGTGCGCAAAACCTACATCCAGTTCGCAGTAACCGCCGTGTTCGCACTCGCAATGAATTCCCACGCCGCCCCTGCACCGGCCCCGGGAGCCTCTGGCTATCACGTCATCAAAACGATCCCGGTAGCCGGCGACGACGGCTGGGACTATGTCGCGGTGGACAGCGACGCCCGCCGCGTCTACATCTCGCACGGCACGCACGTCGTAGTCATGAACGCCGACACCTATGCCATCGAAGGGGACATACCCGACACGCCGGGCGTCCACGGCATCGCCATCGCCGCCGACCTGGGTCGCGGCTACATCAGCAGCGGCCGCGCCAACACCGCCACCATCTTCGATCTCAAGACGTTGAAAACGATTGGCACGGTAAAGACCGACGCCAATCCCGACGCAATCACCTACGATTCCGTATCCAAGCGCGTCTTCACCTTTAACGGTCGCGGAAAAAACACCACCGCCATTAATGCCACAGACGGCGCGGTCGCCGGCACCCTCGCACTGGGTGGCAAGCCGGAATTCGCCGTCGCCGATGGCAAGGGCAGCATGTTCGCAAACAATGAAGACAGCTCCGAGCTCATCGAGATCGACGCGCAAAAAATCACCGAAACCCATCGCTGGCCATTGGCCCCTTGCAAGTCCCCTTCAGGCCTGGCGATGGATCGGACGAGCCGGCGTCTCTTCTCTGTGTGCGATGAAAAGGTTATGTCTGTTGTGGACGCGGACAGCGGCAAGGTGGTGGCGACGCCAACGATTTGCGAGGGTCCCGACGCCGCGGCTTTCGATCCCGCTACCAAGTACGCCTTTGCATCTTGTGGCGACGGCAATCTCACCGTCATCCACGAAGATTCCCCAGAAAAATTCACGGTCATTGACAATGTCGCAACGAAAAGAAGCGCCCGCACCATGGGCCTCGACCTCAAGACTCACAATATCTTCCTGCCCGCCGCCGACTTCGATCCCCCAGCGCCAGGCGAACGCCGCGGCAAAATGAAGCCAGGCAGCTTCGTAATCCTGGTCGTATCCAAGTAGCGCCAGCGGAGCACCGCCACCGGAGTGCCCGCGAGTGCCGATCAAACACCGCGTCGGCGTCGGTGCCGGCATCGAGCAGGCGACGAATGCGTTTGCCGGGTACGGACAAGGCGCCGCGGGATACGGCAAACGTTTTGCTGTTTTCACACGCACCGATAGTGGGCGTACCGCACCCAACTATTCTTATTTGCTTGGCGACTTAAGCTCAGGAGTTCTGTCCAATCTCTATTATCCCCGAGCAAATCGGGGAGCCAGCCTGATGTTCACGAATGCCGCGGTTGGCCTCGCCGGACGAATCGCCGGGAATATAATCCGCGAATTCTCGAAGGGCGCGACGACGAATGTGCCGGGCAGTAGGAAAAAATGAATGGTGTTTAACGAGGGAAGAAACGCGAAGTTCGAATGCATAGGTCGCACAATCAGAAACTGGCGAGACTCGACTTCCTAACTCAATGCGGCGGGTAAAGCTCGGAAACTAGGGAACCATCCGCACGTTGTGCACACCAGCATAGAGCGAAAAACTCATCCCGGCCGACTGCGGCAGCCACCAAATATTCCTCATCCATTTGTGCTGGCTGGTCATCATGCGCTTGCCGATAAAATCCATCACCAGCGGGCTGACCTGCGTAGCCGCATACATCGCGTTGGAATGCGAAAAGGGTCGCAACAGCGGGTTCCCTTCAGTGGCATATCCCTCGGAAATCGCGCGCCGCGTGGACCAGGCGTCAAATGCCGCTGCAGCGCTGCCGCTGATGGTCAGCGCATACCACAACTTGCGCTGCCCGGCGCTTTCGCTCGGACGGGTAACAGACATCCTCACGCCCTTGATAGGCGTCCCTGGCTGCACGGGCGTATAACCTGGTTCGATCATTTCACTGGAGGCGACTTCGGCGTCGCTCTTTACTTTGGGTTCCGGTGCCGAGGGTAACGGCTGAGAGAGGGAAGAATCGTTGGTCGAATCGCTGACTGCCGCGGCGGTGTCGTTGGTTACCGCCTTAGCCGTGCCCTCGATCTGCGGAAAGGGGCACAGAAGTAAAATCGTGGCCAACAACATGGTGTCACCTCAGTGTGGTAAGTAGATCCGCGAACTGGCTCAAGGTACCTGTCTGCAACACCTGAACTATAGTGAGCGGCAGGTCAGGTCACACTGGCCTGTTGGTCACATTCCCAGTGGTACCTCTCCGTGGGAGGCAGGTTTACCACGAACGGAACTTTTGTACTAGCACCAGTTAGGAGGGCACCTGCGTGGAGAGTTCATGAGGGCCGCGATCAGGCACTACTAGAGAATGACTCTGCTATAATCACGCGCGATAAACTCCGGCGTTGCCGGCGTCATCGGGATCCAAATCGCCAGCGGTCAGGTCAAAGAGCCGAAAATAATGTGCGCCAACGAATCCACCTCGGCAAAACGCGCACCTATTCCGGAACGTGGCCCACAGACGCCGCGTTTCATCGTGATTGAAGGCCCGCTCCGCGTGGGCAAAACGACGCTCGCCAAGGTGCTCGCCGAACGGTTGCACGCGCGCCGCGTCTACGATTGCGAAGACAATCCGTTCCTCGCTGACTTTTACAAGGAAAAGCCCGGCTCCGCCTTCCGCGCTCAGATGTATTTCCTGATCGACCGCCAGAAACGCCTGCGCGAGGCCTTGGCCGTGGAAGCTCCCGGCCCGATCATTTCCGACTACCTGATGGAAAAAGACCGTATCTTCGCCAATCTCAATCTCAATGACGAAGAATTAAAACTTTACGACCGATATTACGAAACGCTTGCTGCCGAAATTCCGGCCCCGGATCTGGTCATCTATCTCCAGGCCAAGCCTGAAATACTCCGGGCGCGCATCGCCAAAAAAGCCTCGCGCGACGAAACGCAAATCGCTCTCGAATATATTGAAGAGGTCGCCCGCGCTTACGAGCATTTCTTCTTTCACTATGCCGCGTCCGACCTCCTGGTGATCAACACCTCCGACATCGACTTCGTCGAACGCAGCGCCGACCTGCAGCAGCTCCTCCGCCGCCTCCAGGACCCCGTCAAAGGCACGCAATATTTCCTGCCGCTGGGCGCGTCGGAGTAGAGTCAAAAAAAGGACACGCGTGACGAGGGCGGGCTGAGCTGAGTCGGCGATCGCGCGCGATTCCGCCCTTGCCCGTTCAACTTCCGGTGTGCCAAACGCCACTGCGCTGGTCGCCGCTTTCGATAGCGCCATGTTTGACAATCTATTGGGGGGTCTTACTTTTCCTCTGTGGGCTTTCCCCGGTGGTCTTTTCTTCCGAGGGCTTTTCTTCGCCGGCCTGACTTTGCTGCATTGCCTTCAGGAGCCAATTCCTCAGCACGGCCAGAAAATCCGGCCTGACCTGGCGAAAGACGAGTCCCATGCCGAGGCTTGGATTGGAATAAATGACGGTCGCTTCAGCTTCGAAATATCCGTCGTCAGCCGCGAAGATCTTTACCAGCACATGCATCCGGGGCGCTAAAGGTGCCCCGGAGTCGAGATAGCACCCATAGGGGCTTAACTCGGTGACATTGCCACCCATGGGTATGCCCGATTCTGGAATCACGACCGCCGGCGCTGAAAACGGATACCTGGACGCTCGACGGTGCTGCTCTTCTCCTTGGTCCATTAGCTAAGGCTAGAGGAAACAATTATTTTGAGTAAATCCCGAAGACTGAGGAAAATGCGGGCTGACGAACTGTAGGTTTCGTTAGACTCCAATTTTCGCGGCAGGCTCCACTTGTCTCGCCCGCTACGATTGACGCCCCGGGGTAAGCATTCGCTGGGAACGCGCGCCGGCAGCATCCCTGTTGTCATTGACTTGGAGGAACTGCTGGCCTGTTCTGTTGGACGGCCACGATTCGCGGTGTGCTTACCCGTAAACCCGTAAGTTATGTGACATCAATCCTTTAAGCGGGTACCAGAGGGTCAGTGGCCCGCGGTACCATTGTTGGTGCTCCTGCCAACTCCTAAGTGAGCCCCAGACCGAGAGGCCGCTTCGTGCCACCCGGGAACGAGGCAAAACGGATGGGAAGTTTGCAGGGGGCATCAGCAGGGGATGTGGGCGGTCTCAGCGCAAAACCTATTTTTTTCAATAGGATGCGCCAATATGCCGTGCCCGTTTTGGCTTTGGCGGCGGTTTCCACACTTGCTGGTTTTGAGGTCGCCCGCTTCCAGGGCAGCGCGCGGTGGAGCAATGGCAACCTTGTCGAGGCGGCTTCGCTGATCGCAGAGCCTTCGCGCTCCAAGATGGCAGCAAACGCCAGCCTGGCGGAAGATCCGAGCGTCAATACCTTCTCACGCTTGGCTCCCCAGGAGCAGGCTGAGCGTTCGCTGGAGCGCGCCATTGCGCGGGACACCGAGTCGCTCGACATTATCGGGAAGAACGTGGATGGCTGGCGCGGACACCTGCAGAACACGGACCGTCTGTTCGATCTCGTGCACACCGCTTTGAACTCCGACGATCTTCGTGTGCGAAGTTCGGCCCTGGAAATCGATCTCGCCGCGAACAATCTGAGCAAATCGCCTGAGAGTGTCGCGCACCTAGTACGGCAACTTCGAGATGATCCTGAGGACCGGTCGTTGATTCTCTGGCGGCTGGGCGCCCTCGGAAATCGCGGCGTCGAACCCAACATTGTGCTCGCGCAGCTCCTGAACTATACGCATGACCGGAGCGAAGAAACGCGCTACTGGGCCGTGGAAGGATTGGCGATACTCGGGAACGATGAGGTGGTCGATCCGCTGCTCGATCGATTCGCGCATGATCCGTCCGCGCGCGTGCGTAAGCGGGCGGGTTGCAATCTCGCGAAGGCCGGCATGCTTACGAAAGAGCAGCGCCTCGGTGCAGTCCCGGATTTGCTAAATCTTTTCGACGATGATGGGGTCGATTCCACGACGCGCGGCTGGATCTACGGCGCGCTGCGCCTGATTACCGGCGCCGAGTTGGGCAACGACGCTAACGCCTGGCGCAAGTGGTGGGCGAATCGCAACACGGCGCACAAACATCCGATCCTGCACGACAGAATGCTCTTCGCCTAGCCCATCCTGTTGGTCACGCACTTGACTATTCCCGCTTCCTCTCACTTCTCGCACGTTTCTCCTAACGTTGCTTTGAACTTTTAACCAGCAGCGTTCGACGGTATAGTTGCGCCGCCTATTACGGAGGCCTACCGATGGAATTGTGGACGCGCCGAAAGTTTTTCCTGACCTCTCTTGCAAGCAGCGCGGTTGTGAGCGCCGGCAAGCTTTTCGGAGCCGGGTCCACTGCTGATGCTGCGGTGACACCCGTTGCTGCCGCGCAGGGGAAGCGGCCGCTGATCATTTCCAGCGCAAATGGTCTGCATGCTTTGGATAAGGGAATGGACGTCTTGAAGAAAGGAGGAGATACGCTGGACGCGGTGATTGCCGCGGTTACCGTGGTGGAAGACGATCCGAATGACGATTCGGTAGGTTACGGCGGGCTGCCAAACGAGGAAGGCGAAGTGGAGTTGGACGCGAGTTGCATGCATGGGCCGACGGGGAGGGCGGGATCGGTGGCGTCGGTGCGGCGCATCAAGAACGTGGCGCGGCTGGCAAAGACCGTGATGGAAAAGACCAATCACGTGATGATCGTCGGAGATGGGGCGCGGCGGTTCGGCGTGGTCGAAGGGTTCGAGGAGATGAATCTGCTCACGGAGCATTCGCGGTTGCTCTGGCTGGCGTGGAAGGCGTCTACGTCGTTCAACTGGCGGCCAGGGATTGATTCGCCGGAATGGAAGGAGCATGTGTCGTCTATTTTTAGCGGGGACGAAGAGAAAATCGCGTATGCGGAACGCGTGATCGCGCATCCGCCTACCGGAACGATCCCTTGCATGGCTATCAATGAAAAGGGGGATATTTCCGCGACCACCACTACTTCCGGACTTGCGTGGAAAATTCCCGGGCGCGTGGGGGACTCGCCGATCATTGGGGCGGGATGTTGCGTGGACAACGAGGTTGGCGCGGCGGGTTCGACTGGTAAGGGCGAAGAAAATATCAAGATTTCCGGCGGCCACACGATTATCGAAATGATGCGCAAGGGGATGTCGCCGAAAGATGCGTGCCTGGAGGCGCTGAATCGCGTGGCGCACAATTACAAGAACGACAAGAAGAAGCTGGCGACGTTTCACATTTTCTTTTATGCCTTGAATAAGGATGGAGTCCACGGGGCGGCTTCGCTGTGGCGCAATACGTACGACCGCAGCCATCATGCGGCTTATGCGGTTCACGATGGAACGGAGGCGCGACTGGTCGATTGCGCGCCTCTGTTTGATGACGTTGGCGGGGATACTTAAGGTCGGAAAAATATCGAGTGGATATGCGCCGCAAGTGTAAAGCATGGCTGCGTTGACGCCGGGCGGGCAAGCCCCGTCCCTACTGGAATAGGAAACGAACTGGCGCACGGCTAAACGCCGTGCCCTGACGTCGCCGCGGAGGTACCGTAGAGCGCAGGGCGTCGGCGGGAACCGGTCCGCGACGGATCTCGTGACGAGAGCTTTACGACGAAATGTGCGCGTCAGCCCTTTCTCTCTGCGGCACTTCCGTCTTATCCTTTTACGTTATGGACCAAGCTAACGTACTGATCATCGGAGGCGGCGTGATCGGTTGCGCGATCGCGCGGGAGGTTTCGCAGCGGTGGCAAGATGTGTTCCTGGTGGAGCAGTTTCCGAAGGTGGGCATGGCCACGAGCACGCGCAACAGCGGGGTGATTCACTCCGGCATCTATTATCCGAAGGGGTCGCTCAAGGCCCGGCATTGCGTCGAGGGCAACCGCTTGTCGTACGAATTTTGCGCTAAGCACAATGTACCGTTTCGCAAGACCGGAAAACTTGTGGTGGCGGCAAACGCGGGTGAGGAACACGAATTGGAAGCGCTGGCCCAGCGCGGGCGCGACAACGGAGTTGAACATCTCACGATTGTCGGGCCGAAGGAGATTCAGGCGCGTGAGCCGCACATTCGCGGCACCGCTGCGCTCGACGTGCCGTCCGCCGGCATACTATCCGCCGAGGACCTAGTTCGAACGCACGCTCGCCTTGCGACAGACAACGGCGCAAATATTGTTACGCGCGCAAAAGTCGTTGCGCTCACGGCAACCCCCCGGGCGGTGCGCGTCGATCTTGAGATTGGCGACGAAGATGGCGTGCAAAAGGAGTCTATCGAAGCACGATGCGTGATCAACGCGGCGGGTCTCTTCGCGGACGAAATCGCGGCGATGCTGGGGAACACTTCGTGGAAGATTTATCCGGTACGTGGGGAATATTGCGAAATTCGAGGGGGGCGCACGAACCTGATCAACAGTTTAGTTTATCCGCTGCCGCACCACGATGGGTTGAGCTTGGGCGTACACTTTACGAAGACTCTTTGGGGCACGGTTTTGCTTGGCCCAACAGCTACGTATGTCGAAGGAAAAGACAATTACGAGCGCGGCCGACTGCCGATTCATGACTTTGCAGAAAGTGCGAGAACGCTGTTGCCCGAGGTGGAAGACGGTGACTTACAACTCGGTTACTCGGGTCTGCGGCCCAAACTCGTGCCGCCTACCGGGAAGGGAATCGCCGATTTTGTGATTGCCCGGGATCCGGCAGTCCCCCAGGCGATTCACCTGGTTGGCATGGAGTCGCCCGGATTGACGGCGGCTTCCGCCGTTGCCAACCACGTGTCGCAGCTTGTTGACGAGACCTTTGACTAGATCTTCTGGCTGTTGCGGGTTTGTGCCGCCTGTACGCGTCCTGACATCGAATTAGCCATGATTGCACCAACTGGATTCGCTGGTTTCAGCATTCACAAGTATCTGAGCCTTGAAACCTTCAAGAAGAGCGGGGAGGGTGTACGGACGCCGATTTGGTTCGCGGCTGATCCGCGCGTGGGCGTCGATTCCGGTGCCACAAAACTTTACATCTACACAATCGGTGATACTGGCAAAGTGAAACGGATTCGCAACAACCCGCGCGTGCGGATTGCACCTTGCGACATGCGCGGCAAAGTCCTCGGCGAATGGGTTGATGCCCGAGCTGAAATTGTGACCGGTGAAGAAGCAGCGCGTGGTATGGGCCTGCTCAACAAGAAATATTTTCCCTTGAAGCAATTCCTCGGTTTCTTCGCACTCTTCAGCCGCCGCCCGCGCATTGTAATCGCCTTATACCCAGCCTGATGCCACTCGAGCATGGCTTGGACGGGAGCGAGTAGGCCAGGAATTCCGAGTTCACGGCGCCGAACGCTTTAATCGCAATGCAATTCCGCCCTGGAATTGGGGATTTTGCAGCACCTTGTTGCCGCCTGAATGCCGGAAACTTTCAGACTTGTCTGTGCTCCCCGTTCTCACATTGACCCACTCGCCTGAATATTGTCCCTCCGGCAAATCCAGTGTCACTTCGCTTGGACCATTCCCATCAAAATAAATTGCATACTCTTGCCCAGGATTGGAAAGGACCCTTGCGACTACCCCCGAAGCGTGCCTCACAGTGTGAGTGTCTAGCTGCAAATCCACCAGGGAAAGAGATTGCAAGAAGTTCTGCAAGACCCGGAGTTGACTCCGTAGCGCGGGACCTCCGCCGCCCGGGCCGTTGGGTTCCAGGTCAGTGCCATCTTCATGGCCGGGAGTGAAGGAATAGTCCAAACTGTCGAATACACTACCGCCTGACAACATGAAATTCCATGCCTGGCGCCGGTACGCGTCATCGTCGTGACCGAGAAAACCGGTCTCGTCGTAGGAAATCGCTTTACCGAGGCCGTAGTTCAGCGTCACGGCATCGGGGTACGCATAGTGAAAATTCACAACGTCGATGCCGGGCAGCAGCTTGCGGACCGAGAGACGAAAATTGCAGTAGTTTTGGGCAATCAGGTGCCGCTCCGACAGTGAGGCCTCTTCTTTCTGAATCCACTCCGCTGCACGGGCCTGCCAGGCCATGGAAAGCTCGTCGGGCAGATCGACCGAATTCGGATAGACGTCGCGGCCGGGTGGTCGCAGATATGGATTGATCACGTCAGTGAGAACCGGCCGGTCGGACCACGGCTCGTTTTCGATTTCAAAGATGACGTTGTCAAATTCATTCGCCTCGCGAACCAACTGCCGAGCGTAGCGCTCTTGATAGGCCTGGATATTCCCGTTTTCCAGCGTGTGTAGCTTCTTCCAGTCGATCGAGTTCGTGCCGTTGATGTTGTTCGCGGGATTTAAGGCGCTCAGCCGCCACTGATTCTCGTCGTAGTGAGACGAGAAGAGGGTCACCTCAACCACAATTCCACGCTTCGCCGCTTCCCCCAAAAAATCACGATACCGCGTAAAAAACGCTGGGTCCCATCGTTCCAGGTCAAATTTGTTCCCCCCGCCAGCGTACCCTCGGGTGTCGCTTCGCGCCCAGGGAGCCAGATAACGGCCCGGCGCAGGCGCCAGATCGTTCCGCAAAATCCCAAACGATTTCGCGGGGACTTCCACGTAAGATCCGCCGAAAAGACGCGTGTAGTTCAGGCCAACCGCCTCCAGAGCCGCGAGGTAGCGGTGATAGTCGAAGTCCGGATTCAAGACTGAGCCGTAGTGCTCGCCGCTGGTAATCAGCGCAACTGCGTTGCCTCGGAACAGAAAGTAGTGCGGGTTCGCGGGATGAAGACGAATAGGCGCTAGTTTGTTGGCCTGCGACTGTGCGTGCACCGTGGCCAGAAACAGTGCAAGAAGCACGGCGGTATGTAGCGTATTGATCATGGAAACGCGCAGTATACGAATCATAAAAATAGGGTCAGCGGCTGACGGACGGCGCCACAGCGACGGGATCCGCATTGGCTAAGGCCCGCAGGGATTCCGTGTAAGGCGCGCGGGCGATACCTCGTTCTGTAAAAATGGCGGTAATGTATCGTGCGGGAGTGACGTCGAAGGCGGGATTCGCGGCGTGAACATCCGGGGCGATGCTTACCCCCTGCATGTGGGTCACTTCGGAAGCGGCGCGCTGTTCGATGGGGATGAGGTCGCCGTCGGGAATCGAGAGATCGAAGGTGGAGACCGGCGCGGCGATGTAAAACGGCACGTTGTTTTCTTTGGCCAGAACGGCGATCTGATAGGTGCCAATCTTGTTGGCGGTGTCGCCGTTGGCGGCGATGCGATCCGCACCGGTGACGACCGCGCCGACCGCGCCGGTCTTCAGGAAGTGGCCCACCATATTGTCGGTGATGAGCGTAAGCGGTATCCCGCCACGATGAAGCTCCCAGGCGGTAAGGCGCGCGCCTTGAAGATAAGGGCGAGTCTCGGGCACGAGGATGTGGAGCTTGTGTCCCTGCTCAATCGCGACCCGAATCACGCCCAGCGCGGTGCCGATACCGCCGGTGGCTAACGCGCCGGCGTTGCATTGGGTCATCACGCGGCCATCGCGGGGCATAAGCTCGGCGCCATAGCGGCCGATGGCTTCGTCGGTGGCTCTCTTTTCGAGATGAACCAGCTGTGCTTCCGCAACCATACCTTGCTTTATCTTTTCGAGATCGGAAGTTCCAGCCGTCAATTCAACAAATCGCGCTTTCATGCGATCGAGGGCCCAGAAGAGGTCGACAGCGGTAGGCCGTGTTTCGGCTAGAACGTCGCAGATTTCCGCAAATTCTGACCGGAGTTCCTGCACCGACTTGGCTGAAGAATGGAGCACCCCCAGTGCCGCACCCATCGCAGCAGCTACGCCAATCGCCGGAGCGCCACGAATCACCATCGAGCGGATCGCTTTGGCGACTTCGCAATAGTCCGTGTAGGTGTGGTGAATTTCCTGGGAGGGCAAGCGGCGTTGGTCCAGCATAACCACGCCACGGTCGGTCCATTCGATGGGTTGGGCAACGTACATAGGGTTCGCGATGTCCCGGGCAACCCTTTTATTGTAGCTAAGGCGGCGACGGAAAACGAATGCTCACGGGACGGTGGGAATGCGCGTAAAGCCGTGGGTGCCGATAATGGTCGTTACGGCAATCATTGAATTATAGCCAAGATGCAACAGAAAACTGGCGAAGACGGTGCCGGTGCGGGCGCGTACGGACGTGAACACGATGCCGACGACAATGAGTAGCGCGACGATTTCCCAGCTCCATCCCAACTGCGCGCCGTGCATCAACCCAAACAGCGTCCCGGTCAGCAAGACGCTGATCCGGATGCCGATGTGGACCGAATGGGATGGCTCCATACCAAACTGACGCGTGACGCTATAGCTGAAGCGCGCCAACAAGGGATAAAGGTAACCACGAAAAACGGTCTCTTCGACCAGGGGAGCGACGAGCACGGCCATGCACATCAAAAGAACGGCGTTCTCGCGGTTCTTGAAAAGCTCCTGGATAGGCATGTTTTCGTTGGTATGCACCCGCGAACTTACCAGACCGACGAAAATGGCCAGCGCGCAGCCGCCAAAGAAGTAAGACCACGGTCCGCCCCAGCTTCGCGACGGGCTGGATTTGAGTTTCTTCCATCCCAAGGAACTCCAGAACGGGGAATCACGGAGCACGCTCAGCGTGATGTAGAGAAAGAGAAAGACGGCCGCGTACCATAGAAGATTCGTTCCGAAGATGAACTGCGGTTTGTTCAACAGGTAGCGCTCCAGCTCTTCTTTGGGAAGAGGATGGCGTGGACCGTAGTAGAAGAACAGCGCAGTCTGGACGATCACGAAGCTCGCGCCAGCGAAGAATAAGAAGAGGACGAGATGCGGCCAGGACCAGGAAATGCGCAGATCCTCCGGCAAAGCAGAGTCCAGGTGGTAGGCAGCTGCCGGAGCCTCCGCAGCGTAGGGGATTGGATCGCCGTCGAGCGAAGGCGAGACTGGTGGGCTGGAGCGCGGTTCCTCAAGGGAATTCGCGAGGGAGTCCAACGGCGGCGAACCGGGCGGCGTATCGTCGAAAATGGTCATCTTCTTTTCCCGCGCGCGCGCGGCGTCTTGTGCGCGGAAGCTTTAGGCCAACTGGATGCCAGCGCAGCTGCCACCAGTGGCAACATAATTTCGTGATGGCCGGTGATGGCGTAGCCGTGAGATTCGACTCCGCGCGAACCCGGCGCCGATGCGGTCGGTCGCTTCACGACGTTCTGTAGCGGCCGGTAGTGCTGGACGAAATCGAAATTGGCGGTGGTGATGGGCCGCAGTGGAATGCCAAGATTGCGCACCACGGAGACTGCTTTCAAAAAGACCTCGGGAAGAATCACAGCGGAGCCCCAGTTCAGATATACGCCTCCAGGGTGCATTTCTTTCACGAGCGCGCTGAACAAGCGAAAATCATAATGCGAGGCAATTCCCAGCGAGGCTCCATCGGCGGCAGGATGCATGTGCGGGACGTCCGTCCCGATCGCCAAATGGATGGTGACGGGAATGCGATGTTTATAGGCGGCAGCCAGTACACTGGATTCCGCGTAGGGCGCGTCGATGACGCCGCTGCGCAGGAATTGGCCTGCGGCTTCGCCGTAACCGATGCGGATGCGCGCGGCTAGCTTGGAAACTTCGTTGACGTATTCGCCGGTTTCCGCGGCCATGCCGAAATGCCCCTCGCCGATCGCAGCCTCCACGTCTTCCGAGGTGTTGCCGGCAAGCGCAATTTCAAAGTCGTGGATCAGCGCTGCCCCATTCATGGCGATGCCGGAGACGAACCCGCACCGCATGAGGTCGATCAACACGGGACCCAAGCCGACTTTGATCACGTGGCCGCCAATGCCCCACAGGACTGCTTTGCGTTCCCGGCGAGCGAGGTGAATTGCTGCCAGCAGATGCCGCAGGTCGCCAGCCGCGAGAATATCCGGCAGCGAATCCAGCAATTTCACCAGCGAGCCATTGGCGGCCGGCGGCTTGGCGAAGTCGCGAACGCTGACCTTGCTCTTGCGCGAGGCCAGCGGATAGGTGCGAACGGCGCCCAGAGTCAGGGGCTGGATTGAGTAGACGCTCATGGACGAAAATTCACTCTACGGGGAACCAGTTGCGGGTGCAAGCGTACGCCGCACAATACGCACGGAATCTACTTTCCGTTGGTTGCATGGCCAGTTCCGCCGGGGTGACCGTTTGCGGGCAAGACGCGGGCCAAGGCTTGGCCCGTGTAGGATTTTTTTGTGCGGGAGACGAGTTCCGGCGGGCCCTGCGCCACGATTCGGCCGCCGCCTTCGCCGCCTTCCGGACCGAGATCGATAATCCAGTCGGCTTGCTTGATCACGTCTAGGTGGTGCTCGATGATCAACACGGTGTTGCCGAGGGAAACCAGACGCTGGAGCACGTCCAGGAGTTTTCGGACATCGTCGAAGTGCAATCCGGTCGTTGGTTCGTCGAGAATGTAAAGAGTGCGGCCGGTTTGCCGCTTTGAGAGTTCGCGCGCGAGCTTGATGCGTTGAGCTTCGCCGCCGGACAGCGTCGTGGCCGACTGGCCTAACTGCACGTAGCCGAGACCAACTTCGACCAGCGTCGCGAGCTTTTGCTGGATCTGCGGAATGTTTTCCAGAAGCTTCAGGGCATCGCTTGCGGGCAGATTGAGAACATCGGAGATGGAATGGCCCTTGAAGCGGACCGCGAGTGTTTCGGAATTATAGCGGCGGCCGCGGCAGACTTCGCACATCACGTAGACATCCGGCAGAAAATTCATTTCGATGCGGCGCAGGCCGTCGCCTTGGCATGCTTCGCAGCGGCCGCCCTTTACGTTGAAGCTGAAGCGGCCGGGGCGATAGCCGCGTTCGCGTGATTCCGGGAGCATGGCGAAGAGCTCGCGGATCGGTGCGAAGACACCGGTGTAGGTGGCTGGGTTTGAGCGTGGAGTGCGGCCGATCGGTGCTTGGTCGATCTCGATGACTTTGTCGATGTGCTCTGCGCCGAGGAGCTCTCGGTGAGCACCGGGGGGATCCATGGAGCGGTAGAGCTTCTGTGCCAGGGATCGGTACAGGATGTCATTGACGAGAGTGGACTTGCCGGAGCCAGAGACACCGGTAACGACGGTCAAAAGGCCGAGGGGCAGCGTGACGTCCACGTCCTTCAGGTTGTTCGCGTGCGCGCCAACGATCTGGATGGCCTTTCCGTTGGGACTGCGGCGATGTTCGGGTACGGGAATGCGAGCCGCGCCGCTGAGGTAGCGACCTGTCAATGATTCTGGAGTGGCTGCGATTTGCTCCGGCTTGCCTTGGGCGACGAGATAACCGCCTGCGTCACCTGCGCCGGGGCCCAGGTCGACTACGAAATCGGCCCGGCGGATGGTGTCTTCGTCATGTTCGACAACGAGGACGGTGTTGCCGAGGTTGCGGAGCTGCTCCAGCGAGCCGAGCAAGCGATCGTTGTCACGCGCATGCAGCCCGATCGAAGGCTCATCGAGAACGTAGAGAACGCCGCGCAGGCGGGATCCGATCTGTGTGGCCAGCCGGATGCGCTGGGCTTCGCCGCCGGAAAGAGTGGCGGCGGAGCGATCGAGGCTGAGGTAGTTGAGCCCGACGGCCAGCAGGAAATCGAGGCGCTCGCCGACTTCTTCCAGCGGGCGGCCGGCTACATCGCGCTGGCGCTGCGCGAGCTGGGCGAGAATTTTATCGACGGCTGGGCGGGCGGAGGAGAGAGACAGCGCGGTAAAGTCCGCAATCGAATATCCGGCGAGCTTGACGGCGAGCGATTCGGGGCGCAAGCGCTTGCCGTGGCAAACGCTGCAGAGCGTCGCCGACATGTACTGGGTCATCCACTCGCGGTAGGAATCGGAATTGGACTCCTGGAAATTGCGGTCGAGAAATTTGAGGATGCCCGAAAAGCGGAAGCCCTTTTCGGCTCGGGCCTTTTTTCCGGCGGAGCCGGCGACATCCGAAACTCGCGGCGATCGTTCATTCGACGGAGGATAGCCGTACAGCACGAGATTCTGGATGCGCTGCGGAAATTTCTCGAAGGGCGTGTCGAGGCTGAAACCGTGGGCATAGGCCGCCAGTTCCAGGGTGCGCTTCAACATAGCGGAGCTGGAGCCGGGACCCAGGCCACCATCGAAGAGAGGCCTGGTCCAATCGACGATCACGCGTGCGGGATCGAAATCGTATTTTGAGCCGAGACCGTTGCAAGCGGGGCACGCTCCATAGGGAGAATTAAAGCTGAACGAGCGCGGTTCCAAC
>Ga0210401_10003431_pt1 | contig 16945 bp, 30 predicted proteins | sample IncBWH32MmetaG_FD_150866 | JGI IMG/M metagenome (GOLD analysis project Ga0210401, IMG submission 150866) | Forest soil microbial communities from Barre Woods Harvard Forest LTER site, Petersham, Massachusetts, United States - Inc-BW-H-32-M | ecosystem: Environmental > Terrestrial > Soil >... | reverse complement strand
CCAGTTCTTTCTTCCCGGAAAGCCGGGAGGGGTTAGCGAGAGCCAAAAGTGATTGGAAAAGAAAGAATTCGTATTCGGTTAAAAGCGTACGACTACCGCATCCTGGATCAGTCCACGGGTGAAATTGTCGAAACCGCGAAGCGCACGGGCGCGCAGATCGCTGGGCCCATTCCTTTGCCCACGATGAAGAACAAATACTGCGTGTTGCGTTCGCCGCACGTGGACAAGAAGTCACGCGAGCAGTTCGAAATCCGTACGCACAAGCGTCTGCTAGATATTCTCGAACCGACTCAGCAGACAGTTGACGCGTTAATGAAGCTCGACCTCCCCGCAGGCGTGGACGTCGAGATCAAAGCATTCGGCAAGGAACATAAGTAGTCGTTAGTCGTTCGTCGTCGGTGGTTAGCAAACGGTTCGTTGGCAAGTCGCAATGACCGTCCAGTGCGGCAGTCCCGAAGGGGCGAAACAATTTAGCCCAGGGTGTAAGCCCTGGGTTGGACAGAAGCAAGAGCAGGTCCCTTTAGGGACGACACTGAGAGCGAGGACGTAAGTCCGAGCGCTCCCCAGCCAATAGCTGAGAAGCCAAGCTGGAAAGAGAGAACAGAAATGGCAAAAGTAACTGGAATTCTCGGCAAGAAAGTCGGTATGACGCAGCTCTTCGACGATAAGGGCGACGTTCATCCCGCGACGGTTCTGCAGGCTGGTCCCTGCGTCATTACGCAGCACAAGACTGCGACCAAAGACGGATACGTTGCCGCGCAAATCGGCCTGGTCGAGTTCGTAAAAGAGTCGCGCCTGACCAAACCCGCTCGCGGACACCTGGGCAAGAATAATCTGCCCCCGGTAAAGTTCATGCGCGAGGTTCCAATTGAAGTTGAAGAAAAATCCGAAGCCAACGGCGACGGCCTGGTCAAAACTGGCGATCGAGTCCTGGTGGACATCTTCGACGGCGAAAAATTTGTAGATATCGTTGGCATTAGCAAAGGGCGCGGCTTTTCGGGCGTAGTCCGGCGGCATCATTTTGCCGGTGGTCCGAAATCGCATGGTTCGATGTTTCAAATCACAGGATCGATTGGTTCATCGGCGTTTCCTTCGCGCGTGTTTAAAGGCATGCGCATGTCGGGACACATGGGCGTGGATCGCGTAACTGTCCGCAATTTGCGCGTGCTCGGCATGGATAAAGAAGACAATTTGCTGGTAGTCGAAGGCAGCGTGCCCGGCCCTAAGGGCGGGTATCTCATAATTACGAAAGCTAAGAAACCGCCGAGAGAGCGGCGCGGATTTGCCGGAGCAGCCACGGTTGACCCGTTGAAGGCAGCGAAGCGCGCGGCCAAGAAAGCTTAATCAGGAAAGATCGTCATTAGGAAAGATCATGGCAAGCATTGACATTCACAATCTGAGCGGAGCCAAAGTCGGCAGCCTCGAACTGGCTGACGAGGTCTTCGGCGCAGTGAACGAGGACCTGCTGTGGGAGGCGGTAAAACATTATCGCGCCGCCCATCGCGCAGGAACGCACGCAACCAAGAACAAGAAGCTCGTTTCCGGCGCCGGCAAAAAGCTTTGGAAGCAAAAGGGCACAGGACGCGCTCGCGTGGGTTCGATCCGCTCGCCACTGTGGCGTCACGGCGGCACGGTGCATGGTCCGCAACCGCATTCTTATGATTACGCGTTTCCCCGCAAGAAATTGATGGGGGCGTTACGCTCGGCTTTGGCTTCGAAATTTGCCGATGGCAAGTTGATCATCGTGAATACTTTTGAAGTGAAGGAACCCAAATCCAAGCTGTTTCGCGAAGCGCTGGATGCGCTTAAAGTCGACAGTACGGCACTTCTGGTCGAGGTCGCAAAGCACGAGAATCGCAATCTGAGTTTGAGTTCGCGCAATCTTGATGGAGTTGAGCTGATTAGCAGCAACGAGGTTCATCCTTATCATTTGTTGCGGTACGACCGCGCGATATTTTCGCAGCCAGCGATTGAGAAGTTGCAGATTTCGCTGAAGAGTTCGATCTCGAAGCGGCAGCACAAATCGGCTGAAGGTGAAGGAGCATCGCCGAAGAAAGCTTCGCGGGCTCCGCGTCGTCGCACCCGGCATGAAAAAGCGGCGGAGGTAGCTTGATGAAATCCGCATATCAGATTCTTCGCCGTCCGGTCATCACCGAAAAGGGTTTGGCCATCAAGGAGAACCAGAACACGCTGGTTTTCCAAGTGGCGATCGCGGCGACCAAGACGGAAATTAAAGAAGCAGTGCAGGGAATTTTCAAAGTGAAAGTGCATTCGGTGCGCACCGCAACCTATCCCGGGAAAGAACGGCGCCGAGGCAAGTTCGCCGGCTACCGACCGGATTGGAAGAAGGCGTACGTGCGACTAAAGGCCGGCGAGAAAATGCCGGAGTACGCGCAGAACTTATAGCGTTGGTCGTTCGTCGTTGGTCGTTGGCTAACTTCGAATGACTCTTGTACGGGAAATGAAAGCTAAGAGCTAGAAGCTAAGAGCTGATTTATGCCAATCAAGACTTACAGACCGACAACCCAGACGCTGCGTTATCGCACGACCCTGGTGAATGACGATATCACCAGCGTGCAGCCCCACAAGCCGCTGCTGGAACCCAAGCCCCGTACTGGCGGGCGGCGCAATTCAGGCCAGACCACCATGCGCTTTATCGGTGGCGGCCACAAACGCAAGCTGCGCATCATCGATTTCAAGCGTGACAAGATCGGCATCCCGGCCACTGTGGCTACGATTGAGTACGATCCCAACCGCTCAGCGCGCATTGCGTTGTTGAGCTACGCGGACGGCGAGAAGCGCTACATCCTGCAGCCGGACGGATTGAAAGTTGGACAAAAAGTTTTGAGTGGCCCCGACGCCGACATTCTCGTAGGCAATGCATTGCCGCTGCACAATATTCCTCCGGGCACCACAATTCACAATGTGGAGCTGAAACCGGGCAAGGGCGCGCAAATGGTCCGTTCAGCGGGCGGCGCGGCCCAATTGGTAGCCAAGGAAGGCGATTACGCGCTGGTTAAGTTGCCCTCGGGCGAAATTCGCAAGGTGGCGCAGGGATGCATGGCGACTATCGGCCAGGTCGGCAATCTCGATCATGAAAACGTCACTATCGGAAAAGCTGGACGTTCGCGCTGGCTGGGGAAGCGCCCACACAATCGCGGCGTTTCGATGAATCCGGTAGATCACCCGCACGGCGGAGGTGAAGGCAAAACCTCCGGTGGACGGCATCCGGTAACCCCGTGGGGGCAACCAACCCGCGGATACAAGACGCGGAACAACAAGCGGACCGACGCATTTATCGTCAACCGTCGCGGCAAGAAGTGAGAGAGTTTAGCTAAGGGCTTAGGAGCTAACAGCTTTTTATGGCACGATCAACAAAAAAAGGACCGTTCGTCGATGGCTTCCTGCAAACCCGGGTGGAAGCCATGAACTCGCGCAACGAGAAGAAAGTGCTGCGCACCTGGTCACGGCGCTCAACCATCGTCCCGGAGATGGTGGGCCACACGATTGCCGTACATAACGGGAAGAAATTTATTCCGGTGTACATCACGGAAAATCTCGTGGGCCACAAGTTAGGCGAGTTCAGTTTTACCCGCCAGTTTAAGGGGCACTCAATGCGGGCGGCGACCGAAACAGCGGCCAAGCCAGCCGGTATTCCGGGTGGTCCAGGCGCTCCAGCTCCGGCCGCGGGAGCGGCTCCGGCAGCCCCGGCGCCGAAGGCGTAAAGGAGACGCAAGATGGAATTTCGAGCTCAAGCACGTTTCATGCGCGTCTCGCCGCAAAAGGCTCGCCTGGTGCTGGATCTGATCAAAGGCCGCCGGGTGGAAGATGCGCTCAACACGCTCATCTTTACCAAGAAGCGAGTCGCGGCCACGGTAGAAAAGTTGCTTCGCTCGGCGCTGGAGAATGCCAACTACCTGAGTTCAGAAAAAGGGTTGGATGTCGATGTCGACAATTTATATGTGAAACGCGCGGTCGCGAACGACGGACCGCGGATGAAACGTATACGCCCTGCTCCCATGGGCCGCGCTTATCACTACGTGCGTCGCATCTCGCACATCGAGATCGAACTGGCAGAGCGCGGCAAGAATGGCGACGCGCTGGCAAATGTGGTCGGCGCGGAAAGAGTGAGCGCCGCATCGACGGGAGCCTCGAAGCCCAGAACCAAGGCCAAGGGAAAAGCGCCGGCCAAGAAGAGCAAGGCCAAAGTCGCCAAGAAATTCGCAGGAGCACGATAGCGTTCGTCAAGGTTGTCAGGAGATACGATGGGACAAAAAGTTCATCCTTATGGTTTTCGCCTCGGCTATACCAAGCCGTGGAAGTCGCGCTGGTTCGCCGAGCGCGATTATGACAAGCAGTTGCTGGAAGACGTCAAGCTCAAGAACGAGCTCAAGGACAAGCTCAAGTCGGCGGGCGTCAGCTCGATCGACATCGAGCGTCCCGGCAACAAGCTGCGCGTCATCATCAAGACCGCGCGTCCGGGCATCATCATCGGCCGCAAAGGCGCCGAGATAGACAAGCTCAAGGCCGACGTGCAGAAGCGCATGAATGGCCGCGAAATTTACATCGACATTCAGGAAGTGCACAAGCCCGAACTCGATGCGCAACTGGTTTCGGAATCAATCGCGCTGCAACTCGAAAAGCGTGTAGGTTTTCGCCGCGCGATGCGTAAGGCCGTAGACTCCGCGCTGCGTTTCGGATGCAAAGGAATTAAAGTCCGCGTCAGCGGCCGACTGAATGGAAATGAAATCGCCCGTTCGGAATGGTATCTGCAGGGCCGGCTGCCGCTGCACACGCTGCGCGCCGACATTGATTACGGTTTCACTGAAGCACGCACGACGTATGGCGTGATTGGCGTGAAGGTCTGGGTGTACAAAGGCGAGATTCTTCCCGCCGCCAAGAAACGCGAAGCGCAGCAGGTAGGCGGCGCGTTTTAAGGTTGAAGCAGTAGCTAGAAGCTAGGAGCCAGAAGCTAAGAGCAAATTTATGTTAATGCCAAAGAAAGTAAAGTACCGTAAGCAACAGCGCGGACGCATGACCGGCAAGGCCTGGCGCGGCAGCGAGCTGGCTTTCGGTGATTACGGATTAAAAGTTCTCGAACCGGGCTGGATTACCGACCGTCAGATCGAGGCCAGCCGGGTTGCCATGACGCGTTTCGTCAAGCGCGGCGGAAAGATTTGGATTCGTCTTTTCCCCGACAAGCCGGTGACGAAAAAGCCGGCAGAGACTCGTATGGGAAAAGGCAAAGGCGCGCCGGATCATTGGGTCGCGGTAGTTCGTCCCGGCAAGATTCTTTTCGAAATGGAAGGGGTCACGCCGCAGGACGCCTCCGAGGCCATGCGTCTGGCTTCGCACAAGCTGCCGTTGCGCACCCGGTTCGTAAAGCGCGAATCAGCGGCACACTAGAAGGAATGAGATTATGAAATCGGAAAAAATCCGCAACTTGACCGATGAAGAGCTTAGCCACCAGGAGCGCGATCTCAACGATCAGCTCTTCAAGCTGAAGTTTCAGCTCAACATGGGGCAGACGGAGAGCCTGAAAAAGATTCGTGGCATGCGTCGCGACATCGCGCGCGTCAAGACGATCAGCCGTGAGCGCGAACTCGCCGCCAGCGGCAAAACGGAGCGTAAGTAATGCCAGTGACCAATGCACAACAGGCGCAGCCCGCGGCTGCGGGCCGGCGCAAGGAAGTGGTCGGCGAGGTGGTTTCAAACCGCATGAAGAAGACCATCGTGGTTTCGGTAGTGCGCAAAAAGTCGCATGCGTTCTACGGCCGCGTCGTTTCGAAGGCGAAAAAGTTTTACGCTCACGACGAAAAAAACGAGGCTCGTGTCGGCGATGTCGTCCGTCTCGAAGAGACCCGACCACTATCGAAATTAAAGCGGTGGCGTCTGAAGCAAATTATTCGCAAGACTGCGCTGGTGCCCGAAATCGCGGCTGACGTGAAGGCCTGAGGGAGACTCAATTTATGGCTGTGATGATGAGAACTTGGCTCGAGGTCGCCGACAATTCCGGCGCCCGCAAATTGCAGGTCATCCTGCCGCTCGGTGGCTCGACCGGATTGCGCGCTGGTTTGGGCGATGTGGTTACCGCCAGCGTGAAAGAAGCTTCTCCCGACGGCCAGGTGAAAAAGGGAACGGTGGTCAAAGCCGTAATCGTGCGTACGCACAAGGAATATGGACGGCGCGATGGCACTTATATCCGCTTCGACGAGAACGCAGCGGTATTGATCAATGAGCAGGGCGAGCCGGTGGGAACCCGCGTCTTCGGCCCGGTTGCTCGCGAACTGCGCGAGAAAAAGTTTCTAAAGATTGTTTCTCTCGCACCAGAAGTACTGTAAGAGGATCGAAGGACTGAAATGAGAACCGTAAGCACTGAACATAAACGAGTGGATTTGCGGCGAAACGACACGGTGAAGGTGATCACCGGCCGCGACAAAGGCAAGGAAGGCCGCGTCCTCCGCGTGTTCCCGAACGATAACAAGCTGCTGGTCGAGCACGTCATGCTGGTGAAAAAGCATGTGCGTCCCAATCCGCAACGCAACATAAAGGGCGGCATCGCCGAACAGGAAAGCCGCATCGCCCTGTCGAATGTGCAATTGGTCTGCGGGACTTGCGGACCGGTACGCATCGGTCATGAAATGCGCGGCGATCGTAAAGTTCGTGTGTGCAAGAAGTGTGGAACTACGCTCGATAAATAAGCTCTTAGCTCTTGGCTGTTAGCTTTTAGCTCAAGCGCTCCAAGCTAAGAGCAGAGGCTAGGGGCTAACAGCTAGATCGAACATGAGCAATAGAAGGCATCAGGAACATGGCAAAAGATAAGAAAGAAAAAAAAGGTGGGCAGCAGGAAGAGCAGAAAGCTCCGGCAGTCGCGCGACACAGCGCAAAAGAAACGCCGCGGCTGAAAGCGCGCTTCCAGAAGGAAGTTGCTCCCACGCTGATGAAGGAATTTGAACTCAAGAATCCTATGGCCGTGCCGCATCTTCACAAGATCGTAGTCAACATGGGAGTGGGCGAAGCCACGCAGAATGCAAAAATTCTCGATCCGGCTGTGAACGAACTCGGCCAGATCACCGGCCAGAAGCCGGTCGTCACGCGCGCCAAGAAGTCCATTGCCGCGTTCAAGGTCCGCGAAGGACAGGCGATCGGCGCCATGGTGACTTTACGCGGCGATCGCATGTATGAATTTTTCGACCGTCTGGTAAATGTTGTGCTGCCTCGTGTGCGCGACTTTAAGGGAGTCTCGACCAAGTCGTTCGATGGCCGCGGCAATTACACACTGGGCCTGCACGACCAGTTGATTTTTCCCGAAATCGATTACGCCAAGGTCGACAAACAGAAGGGCATGAACGTAACTATCGTGACCACGGCCCGCAACGATGCTCAGTCGCGAGCGCTGCTGCGGCATCTGGGCATGCCGTTCCGGGCGTAGCAAAGGTTTTAAACAGTTCAAAGACAAATTAAGGATTGCATGACTACAGCTAAACGAGTTAAGGACGCGAAGATCGAAGAGAAGTTTCAGAAGGCGCGCGAGGACAAAGCACCTAGGCCGAAGTTTTCCACGCGCAAACACAACCGCTGCAAGATTTGCGGACGTCCGCGTGCTTATCTACGGAAATTCGGGTTGTGCCGTTTGTGTTTCCGTGGCTTGGCCCTGCGTGGCGAGATTCCCGGAGTCTCGAAGTCGTCGTGGTAGTTGTGAACCGGCGCGGCTGACCCGTGCCGTGAACAGTGCCTAACCATAAGGATGTTAGCTGTGATTAGGCGGAATACGTCGCCGCAGGTTCTTCGGCGCAGAGCAAGAGTGGCCGAAGCTAACGGGCGATTGAGGAGAAGGAACGCATGAGGTTGACCGATCCGGTCGCAGATATGCTGACGCGAATTCGCAATGCGATTAACGCCAGGCACCAGAAGGTGGATATTCCTGCCTCCAAGCTGAAGCTGGAGATTGCCCGCATTTTGAAAGAAGAGGGCTATGTCTCGAATTTCAAAGCGACGGAAGAGGACGGACACAAGATCCTCCGTGTCTACCTGAAATACGCCAACAATAATGAAGCGGTAATTTCGCAGGTGAACCGCGTCTCCCGGCCGGGCTGTCGGGTGTATGTGCGGCGCACCGAGATACCCCGCGTGCTGGGTGGGATGGGCATCAACATCCTCACTACGCCTCGAGGCGTCATGACCGGGCGCCAGGCACGCAAACAGGGCTTGGGCGGCGAGTTACTCTGCGAAGTGTGGTAAGGAACGCCCTGGCTACCAGTTTCTGGCTGCTAGCTGGGGATGAAAGACGAATCTGAAGCGCTGTATTTTTAGAGCGGTGTAGCTAGAGGCTAGTAGCTGATAGCCAAGAGTTGAGAAGCTGAGAGTAACTATGTCACGAATTGGAAAAAAGCCGATCCCGCTCCCCAAAGGAGTGACTGTCAAAATCGAAGGCAACACCGTTGCCGTCCAAGGTCCGAAAGGTAAATTGGACACGCAACTGCCCGCGGGCATTAAAGTCCAGCAGCAGGACGGGCATCTCCTCGCAATACGCGAGAACGACTCCCAGGCTGCCGTCCATGGTTTAGCGCGCGCACTGGTCAATAATGCCGTCGAAGGCGTCACCAAGGGATGGACCCGGGATCTGGAAATTGTCGGCATCGGATATCGCGCCGAAATGAAAGGCAAAAACACAGTCGTGTTCAGCCTTGGATTCTCGCACTTGATCGAGTATCCGTTGCCTGTGGGCGTTGAAGCGACGGTCGATCCAAAGCAGACCAAGCTGAGCGTCACTGGGATCGATCGCCAGAAAGTCGGACAGGTCGCTGCCGAAATGCGCAGCTTGCGTCCACCCGATCCGTACAAGAATAAGGGCGTACGGTACGCCGGCGAGCGATTGAAGAAAAAGGTAGGCAAGACCGGAGCGAAGTAGATTCGGTCGTTGGTCGTTGGCCATTCGTCGTTGGCCAACGCAACCAGCTAAGAGTTTGTGACAACGGGTTCTTGGTTTTGACCAACGACCTGCGACGAACGATCAAGGACATTTTTTATGCTTACACGAACATCGAAAAATACAAACCGCCGGCACGTGCACGAGCGGATTCGCAAGAAGATCCTCGGAACGTCCGAGCGCCCCAGGCTGAACGTCTATCGTTCGCTGAATCATATTTACGTGCAACTGATCGACGATATGCAAGGCAACACCGTCGTGTTCGCGCATTCTGCCGAGGGTAAAAAGGGCGAACGGCGCACCGGCGGCAACGTGGCTTCAGCCAAGGAAGTCGGCAAACTAATTGCCGAGCGCGCCAAAGCCAAGGGAATCAGCAAAGTGGTTTTCGATCGCGGCGGATACATTTATCACGGCCGAGTGAAGGCCCTGGCCGACGCGGCCCGCGAAGCGGGTTTGCAATTCTGAACGAATTTGGTAATTGAGTAATTTGGTAGTTTTGTAATTTAAACCGTAGTCCGGGTTCTTACAAAATTACAAGGTGGGAAAAGAATGCCAACCGTAATTAAAAAGCTCGATGCAGGTTCCTACCAACTGAAAGACCAGGTGGTCGCAATCAACCGGGTCACGAAGGTGGTCAAAGGCGGCAAGAACCTTTCCTTTGCCGCTCTGGTCGTGGTAGGAGACCCCAGTGCCGCCGTCGTCGGATACGGCTCCGGGAAAGCCAAAGAAGTTCCGCAAGCCATTCGCAAAGGGATTGAGTCGGCGAAGAAAAATCTCATGCGCATCAACCTGACCCAAACCAGTATTCCGCACCTCGTGCTCGGGCGCTTCGGCTCTGGGAAGGTGCTCTTGAAGCCCGCACCGGAAGGCACCGGCGTGATCGCTGGCGGAGCTGTGCGCGCCGTAATGACTTCGGCGGGAATTCAGAACGTCTTGACCAAATCGATTGGCACAACCAACCCGCACAATGTCATCAAAGCGACGTTCGATGCGCTGAAAAAACTGAAGAATCGCGCTGACGTAGCGGCGTTGCGCGGCAAGACGGCAGAAGAGTTGTAAAACGGAGTCACGAATGACGGCAAAAAAATCAACGGCGAGCGGTGGCAAGCTGCATTTGAAATGGGTGCGTTCCGCCATCTGCACTCCGGTAAAACATAAGCTGGTAGTCAAAGGCCTGGGTTTTACCCGGCTGAACCAGGTGATCGAGCGTCCCGACAACCCGGCCATTCGCGGCATGGTTGCAAAAGTCCCGCACCTGGTCGAGATCGTGCAGTAATAAAACATGTGGGACCGGGTTTCAACCCGGTCAGGCCCGCAGGGCCGCATTGCGAGTAATTATGAATCTGTCAAACATTCGAGCACCGAAGAAGGCGAACTCCGGCAAGAAACGCGTCGGACGCGGCATGGGTTCCGGCATGGGCAAAACCTCCACCCGCGGACACAAAGGCCAACGGTCGCGCAGTGGTTCGCGCATGATGCGTGGTTTTGAAGGCGGCCAGATGCCGCTGCATCGCCGCATGCCCAAGCGCGGATTCACCAACATCTTCCGCAAGGAATTCAACATCGTCAATCTGGAAAAGTTGGCCGCTCTCGGCGAGACCACGATTACTCCCGAAGTGCTGCGCAAGGCTGGCGTAATCAGCACCAAACATCCGGTCAAGATTCTCGGCGACGGAGAACTCTCCTCTGCCCTCACCGTACATGCACACAAATTTTCCAAATCGGCACAAGAAAAAATTACCAAGGCTGGCGGCAAGTTTGAGGTCTTGCAGTAATGCTCGAGAAATTAGCCAACGTATTTCGCATCCCTGACCTGCGTAAACGAATCCTCTTCACGCTCGGGCTGCTGGCTGTGTACCGTCTGGGTGGTCACATCCCCACGCCGGGAGTGAATGCCGACAAACTGCAGCAATTCTTCGAACAGAACAAAGGCACCTTCTTAGGTTTCGTCGACCTGTTTTCCGGCGGCCAGCTTCGTCGCCTCACGATTTTCGCTTTGGGCATCATGCCCTACATCACCGCGTCGATCATCCTGCAACTTTTGACCGTTGTTTACGAACCGCTGGCCAAGTTGCAGAAAGAAGGCGAACTGGGACGCAAGAAAATCACCCAGTGGACGCGATATTTAACCGTTATCCTAAGCGCGGTTCAATCGCTCGGTATCGCCATCAGCCTGGAGAAGTCCGGCGATTTCGTAGTCCATCCCGGGATTCCCTTCATCTTGATGACCATGCTGACCCTAACCACCGGCAGCGCATTCATTATGTGGCTGGGCGAGCAGATTACCGAACGCGGCGTCGGCAACGGTATGTCGCTCCTGATCTTCGCTGGCATCGTAGTTGGCTTGCCGCGTGGCGTCGCTGATCTGGTCGACAAAGTCCGCACCGATGCCTGGGGAGCATTCACCGCGCCCGCCATGATTTTGCTCGTGGGCATCATGATTCTGGTAGTCGCGTTTATCGTCTACGTGGAGCGCAGCGAACGCCGCATCCCGGTGCAATATGCCAAGCGTGTCGTCGGCCGCAAGGTTATGGGAGGCCAATCCACCCACCTGCCCCTGCGCGTCAATGCAGGCGGCGTAATGCCGGTAATCTTTGCCTCATCCATCCTGACCATGCCGCAGACCATGGGGTATGGTCTGCGCAACAACCGTTATTTCGGTGACCTCATCCACTGGCTGGGATGGGGCGAACCGCTTTACACATTTCTGTACGCAGTGGGAATTATTTTCTTCGCCTATTTCTACGTGTCCATCGTCTTCAATCCCAACGAGGTTGCCGACAACATGCGGAAGTACGGCGGATTTATTCCCGGAATCCGCCCCGGCAAGCGCACCGCGGATCACATCAACGAGATTCTGACTCGGATCACGCTCGTGGGCGCGCTCTACCTGATCATCATCTCGTTCATTCCCGAATGGATGATCACCGGAATCCATCTCAACCATTTATATGGACCGATCGGCGCATTTTTCGAGCGCCTGCCCACCTGGATGACAAACGGCCTGGGTGTCACGTTTTATTTCGGCGGCACATCGCTGCTGATCGTCGTCGGCGTGGCCATGGACACGGTAACGCAAATTGAAGCGCAGCTGATAATGCGCCACTACGACGGATTTACCCCGCGCAGCGGACGCATTCGCGGCCGCCGCAGTTGGACTTAAAGAAGTTGCCGTACCGCCCGGTCGGCGGGTGGTCATCGAGCTGACCGCGTGACCCTGAAAGCAGAGTCAGTTCGATGCAGACTTCGCAAAACATCGGGCCCGTTGTGTTGCTTGGACCTCCGGGCGCCGGCAAGGGCACGCAGGCCAAGCGGATCGCCGAACACTATGGCATCCCGCAGATCTCCACCGGAGATATTTTGCGGGCGCAGGTGCAGCGTGGCACCGAGTTGGGAGTGCAGGCGAAAGAGATTATTGCTCGCGGCGAACTGGTTCCCGACGATCTGGTTTGTGAGATGGTAGCTTGCCGGTTGCGTGACGTCGATTGCGAACGGGGCTTCATCCTTGATGGCTTCCCGCGCACCGCGCGGCAAGCGGGTTGGTTGGACGCTTTCTTTGAAAGCGAGATCTTTGACAAATCGCACAATGACAGGTACTGTCTGCCGATTGTGGTCCGCATCGATGTGGATTATAATCAGTTAGTAAAGCGGCTCACTGGACGCAGGACTTGTCTCGCCAACGGACACATCTATAACGTCTATTTCCAGCCACCTCGCGTCGCGGATGTTTGTGACGTCGACGGTTCTCCACTGGTTATCCGCAGCGATGATCGCGAGGAAGTGATCCGGGAACGTCTTAAGGCATATGACCTTCAGACCCGGCCCGTGGCGGAGTACTATGAGCATAAAGGGCGGCTGGTGGCGGTGAATGGGGAACTGCCGGTCGGCGAAGTTACCGGACAGTTGTTTTATGTGATTGAGCATCGTGATGGCAATTGTCTGTAAATCGGCGGCTGAAATCGAACGCATGCGAAGCAGTGGCCGCATCGTTCGCGAAGTCCTTAATCATGTGCGCGCGCTGGTAGCTCCCGGAGCCACCACCATGGATCTCGAGCGCGCTGCCGAACAGAAGATTAAGGAACTAGGTGCGAAGCCGGCATTCAAGGGATATTACGATTACCCTTGCGTGCTGTGCACTTCGGTAAACGAAGAGATCGTTCACGGAATCCCGTCGGAAAAACGGGTGCTGCAGGCAGGCGACATCGTTTCCATCGATTGCGGCGTAGTGCTAGACGGATATTACGGCGACGCCGCTATCACCGTGCCAGTCGACGATTCGGTGAAGCCGGAAGTTCGCAAGCTGCTAGAAGTCACAGAGGCCTCGCTATATAAAGGCATCGAGCAGGCAAGAGTTGGCAACGCAGTAGGAGATGTTGGCGCCGCAGTTCAGGAATTTGTCGAAGCCAACGGGTTTAGTGTTGTGCGCGAGTTCGTGGGACACGGTATAGGAACCAAGCTGCACGAAGAGCCGCAGGTGCCAAACTTCGGAGCCAGAGGGCATGGCGCCCGCTTGCGTCCAGGCATGGTACTCGCCATAGAACCGATGGTAAATTTTGGCAAGCCCGGCGCCCGCGTGTTAGACGACAAGTGGACAGCAGTAACCGCCGACGGAAGCTGCAGCGCCCACTTCGAACATTGCGTAGCAGTGACAAAAGAAGGCCCAGTGATTTTGACGCAGTAAAAGCTGTTGGCTTTTAGCTAAAGGCCAAGAGCTAACAGCTAAAGGCTTGTTTAAGGGGTGCATGAGCAAAGAAGACGCGATTGAAGTCATGGCAACGGTGCTGGAACCGCTGCCCAACGCCATGTTCAAAGTCGAACTGGAAAACAAGCACCAGGTGCTGGCGCACGTTTCGGGCAAAATGCGCAAGAACTTCATTCGCATCCTGCCCGGCGACAAAGTAGCCGTCGAGCTCTCGCCATACGACCTGAATCGCGGGCGCATCGTGTACCGATATAAATAAGCTTCTACCTGCTAGCTTCTGGCTAAATTCGCCTTGGCTAGAAGCTAGGAGCTAAAAGCTAGGAGCTGGTTTTATGAAAGTACGAGCATCAGTAAAGAAAATTTGCGACAAGTGCAAGGTCATCCACCGCAAGGGTGTAGTGCGGGTGATCTGCGAAACTGCAAAACACAAGCAACGTCAGGGATAAAGGATAACTATGGCACGCATTGCAGGCATCGACCTTCCGCGCAACAAGCACATTAATATTGCGCTGACCTATATCTACGGAATCGGCAATCCGCGCGCCGCCCGCATTCTTGATCAGGCCAAAGTCGAGCCTATGAAGAAAGTTCAAGACCTGGGCGAGGATGAGGTAAACCGCATCCGCCAGGTGATCGAGGCCGAAGGATTGGTCGAAGGCGATCTGCGCAAGGAAGTTTCGATGAACATTAAGCGCCTCATCGAAATCGGCTCCTATCGCGGCTATCGCCATCGCCGCAATCTGCCGGTGCGCGGACAGCGTACCCACACCAATGCCCGTACCCGTAAAGGTCCGCGCAAAGGCACAGTAGCAGCGAAGAAAAAGACAGCGACAAAGACGTAAAATCAGCCGTTAGCTTTTAGCTCTTAGCCGTTAGCTTGAACAGGACGGTTTTAGAGCTAAAGGCCAATGGCTAAAAGCTAAGAGCTGAATCCTATGGCAAAACCAGCAGCAGCAGGCGGCCCCGCAGCCCCGGAGAAAAAAGGCAAAAAGAAAACCTTCAAGAAGAAGGAGCGCAAACACGTCTCGCACGGCATCGCGCACATCCAGGCATCGTTCAACAACACGATTGTGACGATCGCCGACCAAGCCGGGAACGTGCTTTCGTGGAAGAGTTCCGGTTCGCTCGGATTCCGCGGATCACGCAAAGGCACGCCATTTGCCGCTCAGCAGGCAGCGTCGAATGCGGCAGTGATGGCGCGTGATCACGGCGTGCGCAGCGTGGAAGTGCGAGTCAGCGGCCCCGGTTCGGGACGCGAGTCCGCCATCCGAGCGTTGGCTGCGTCCGGCATCGAAGTTCGCAACATAAAAGACGCCACGCCGATTCCGCACAACGGCTGCCGTCCACCAAAGCGTAGAAGAGTGTAGTGGTCAGCCATGAGCTCTTGGCTTTTTAGCTAACGGCTAAGAGCTAATAGCTATTAACCCGTCCGGGACGAAGGGTGAAGCCAAACCTGTAAACCGGTCATCTAAAGGAGGAGCAACTTGGCACGTTATACCGATCCCGTCTGTCGTCTCTGCCGCCGCGAGGGCATGAAGCTGTTCCTCAAAGGCACTAAGTGCTTTAGCGATAAGTGTCCTATCGAGAAGCGCAACTTTGCTCCCGGCCAGCACGGCAAGGACCGCAAGTCGAAGATTGTGGGCTACGGCCTGCAACTGCGCGAGAAACAAAAGACCAAGCGTATTTATTTCGCCCAGGAAGGCCAGTTCCGAAATTATTTCGAGAAGGCCGCCCGGACCAAAGGCGTAACCGGCGAAATGCTCTTGCAACAACTGGAGCGCCGATTGGACAACGTTGTATACCGCCTCGGCTTCGGAGTTTCCCGTCGTCAGGCGCGTCAATTGGTGCGTCACGGCCACGTTCAAGTTGACGACAGGAAGGTCAACATTCCTTCGTACCAGGTAAGTGTGGGCGAAGAGATCGCCATCCGCCAAGGCAGCCTGAAATTGCCGATTCTGGAGCCGGCGAAGGAATTCGCCAGCCACCAGACCGCGCCAACCTGGCTGGAAATCGATCGCGATAACTACAAGGGTAAAGTTCTATCGTTGCCCAAGCGCGAAGACATTCACCTGCCGGTAAATGAGCAGTTGATAGTCGAGCTGTACAGCAAGTAAACGACTAATTTTTTCTGGTCCACATTTCGTGCCAGATCAGCCTGTCCCGACGTTTGACCTGAACGCATGACGGACCAGTTCAGGGAGTCAGGACTGAGCCAAACGGCCGAAGGAGAATAACAAATGCTGTGGAAGGGTTTCCAAAAACCAAAACGTCTAGCAGTCGATACACAGACCTTAACCGATAAGTACGGAATCTTCTGGGCCCAGCCTTTTGAACGAGGCTTCGGCACGACCATTGGGAACGCGCTTCGCCGCGTGCTCCTGAGCTCGATCGAAGGAGCCGCAGTCACCGCAGTAAAGATTGAAGGCGTACTGCACGAATTCCAGTCGATCCCCGGCGTCGTCGAGGATGCCACCGACATCATCCTGAACCTGAAGCAGATTCCCTTCAAGCTCAGCGGCGACGCGCCGAAAGCGATCTATCTGCGCGCCGATCAGCCGGGTGTAGTCACTTCCGGTATGATCGAGGCAGATGCTGATGTCGAGGTTCTGGATAAAGACGTCTACGTCGCCACGGTCAGCGAAGGCGGTAAGCTCGATATGGAAATGCGCCTCAAGCGTGGCCGCGGCTACGTTTCCGCCGACAAGAATTTCGACGAGGACCTCGGCATCGGCTTCATTCCCATCGATTCCGTTCACTCGCCGGTGCGCAAGTGCAACTACACCGTAGAAGCCGCGCGTCTCGGCCAGATCACGGACTACGACAAGCTCACCCTCGAAGTGTGGACCAATGGCTCCATCACCCCAGCCGATTCTATCGGCTTGGCGGCGAAGCTGCTGAAGGACCACATGAACATCTTCATCAACTTCGAAGAAGACATCGAGACTTCGACATCGTCCGAAGAACGCAAGCCCGAGATCAAGAACGAAAATCTAAATCGTTCAGTCGAAGAGCTCGAGCTCTCTGTCCGCAGCTACAACTGCCTGAAGAACGCGAACATTCAGTCAATCGGCGAACTGGTACAAAAGACCGAAGCCGAAATGCTCAAGACGAAAAACTTCGGCCGCAAGTCGCTAAACGAAATCAAAGAAATTCTAGGCACGATGGGATTGAGTCTGGGAATGAAGATCGATGAACAAGGCAACGCCGTACCAGGCCCAACGTCAAACCAGATTCTACCCGCGTCAGCCTACGGCCTGGACAACGATCTGTAGGAAGAATAGGGACGAGTCTTGGGCTCGTCCCTAATTTAAAAT
>Ga0210401_10003430_pt1 | contig 16946 bp, 14 predicted proteins | sample IncBWH32MmetaG_FD_150866 | JGI IMG/M metagenome (GOLD analysis project Ga0210401, IMG submission 150866) | Forest soil microbial communities from Barre Woods Harvard Forest LTER site, Petersham, Massachusetts, United States - Inc-BW-H-32-M | ecosystem: Environmental > Terrestrial > Soil >... | reverse complement strand
TTGCCGGTTCAGTGTACCTACGACTTCAACGTGATCGGCACTAAATACTTTTATGCCTTGGAAGGCGGTGAAGTGCCGCTGCTTTTCCTTTTCAACGGAACTATTTTCTATGCGGGACCGCATGGGGAACTGCTGGTACAGCAAATCTCTTGGGACAAAGAATGCGTCTACCGGATGCCGTCCGAGGTTTGGACAAACCTGATGAATCATCACTACCCCAATATTGCCTGGCTTTCGGTTGGCCGAGACATCTTCGACAGGCTCAGTGAGTTTAAGCGCGAACACGGCTTACTTACCTGGGAACAGGTGTTCGAGCTGCTCTTGAACCTGTCGCGCGGAAGTGAAGCGAAGGCGGAACCTGTCGTGCCGAAGGATCTGTCGCGTGGTAGCGGAGCGAAGACAGATGGCGTAACCAGCGAAAACTGATTTCGATAGTTAAAACAAAGTCTTCTCAGTCCTATGAATCTCTCCCTGGTGAATGAGGTAGTCGAAGCTGTGCTTTACGAAGGCTATATCCTTTATCCGTATCGGCCCACAGCGAAGAAAAATCGGCAACGGTTCACCTTCGGACGCGTGTATCCTCACGATTATAGCGTTGCTCAGAATGGAGCGGAACCTTTTGTGATGCGGACGCAATGTCTGCTCAGCGGCAAAGAGGAAACCCGTCTTGAAGTAAGCGTTCGTTTTCTGCACGTCACGTCCAGGCAGATCTTATCGTTCCGAGAGCCCCAGCTTGAACTACCAACTTCTCTTTCCGCCGCATCAGTTGAACTGGTACCTGAGCTACGAGTGGACGATCAGAGCTTCCTAACCTGGCAGGAGGCGGTGGAGCGGGAAGTAAACGCCGGCCAACAGACCATTAAGCAGATGGCCGGTAGTAAATGTCAGGTGCCGTTTGCGTTTCCTGCTGAAGAACAACTTGAGCCGATTAACGATCGTCACGGCTCGATTGTAGGCTTAATCCGGCGCCGGAGAGAACAATTGGAGGGTGAAATTCTCTGCGAGACCGAGCAAATAGAAGCCGGCCTATTTAAAATCGCGGTGGAGATCGTTAATCGCACTCCTGTCCCGGAAACCGAACTCGAAAATCAAGACGCCGTCCTCCTTCGCACCCTGGCTTCGACTCATACGGTCCTGCATGCGGACGAAGGAGAATTTGTATCTCTGATGGATCCTCCAGATTCCCGGCGTGAGCTGGCTGCAGCCTGTAAAAACCAAGGCACTTGGCCAGTGTTGGTCGGGGACGAATCGGCGGCCGATCGGACTACGATGCTTTCTTCCCCGATTATCCTTTACGACTACCCCAAGATCGCGGCGGAAAGTCCGGGCGAGCTCTTTGATGGCACCGAGATCGACGAAATCTTGACCTTGCGGGTAATGACCATGACCGATGCCGAAAAAGAGGAGATGCGCCAATCGGATCCTAGGGCCCGTCGAATCTTAGAGCGGACCGAATCACTGCCCGAAGATCAACTTTTGAAGATGCACGGGGTCGTGCGGGAATTGCGATCGTTTGACGAAGATATCTTTGGTAGTGACCGGCGACTTGAGGAAGCCGAGCTCAATGGAATCGTGCTCCGGCCCGGTGACCGGGTGAAAATTTGGCCTAGGTCCAGGGCCGATATTATGGATATCGCTCTCGCGGGAAAGATCGCCGCGATTGAGGCCATAGAGCAGGACGCCGAAGGTCGTATTCATTTCGCTTTGATCTTGGATGACGATCCCGGCAAGGACCTTGGATATATGCGCCAGCCCGGCCATCGTTTCTTCTATACAATCGATGAAGTAGAGCCGGTTCCGGAGGCGCCATGAATGCCAGCGATCGCATTCTTATTGCCGGAATAGGGAACATCTTTTTCGGCGACGACGCCTTTGGAGGCGAGGTAATTAAAGAGCTTATTAAGTCTCCGCTACCCGAGGGCGTTGATGCAGTGGACTTTGGCATCCGTAGTTACGACCTGGCATATGCGATCATGGATGGATATGCCGCCACGATTTTAGTCGATATCACCGCGAGAGGAGAACCTCCGGGCACGGTTTACCTGATCGAGTTGGACCAAGAAAAGATCGGAAATTTGGAGGCAACGGCCCCGGACGGTCACAGTTTAGATCCGGTCGCTGTTCTCCGTCTTGTTCAGTCACTGGGCGGCCAAATCGAGAGGCTTTACCTGGTCGCCTGCGAGCCCGCGATTTTGGAAACGGAGGACGGCCGGATCGGATTGAGCGAATCGGTACAAGCGGCTGTCCCCGAGGCAGTCCAGATGATTCGACGGTTGATTGATAAGCTGCGCAGTGAGATCCCCTCAGCGTCGACCCCGCCTGAAACGGTGGGTCGCGATCACGAAAAACCCAGGCTGTAAAAACAGCTCCGTAGGAGCGAAATCTTTATAGCCCGAGCCAAAAAGAACGTGGCCAGCTCCGTAGGAGCGACATCTAATCGAGAACCATTTTCTATGTCGCTCCCAGCGGAGCTCATCGCCTTTTAGTTTACTGGTACTATAAAGATTGGGCCCCTACGGAGCCGTCCTGGCATCGGCCAAATCCCTAACTTTTCGGTTCCCAGCGATTATCCGCGATCCGAAATTCGGATTAAAAAAAATTTAATAAAAATCGCTAACTTAAGATTTGATTTAAATAATCCATGAGTGATATGGTTGAGTCTTGTAACCCCCATCTGGCTGCTCGTGCTGAGTGGTCATTCTCTTATGGAAGAAACGCCTTGCGTTACCGAGGGTGCCACCCCTCTGCAGGCGTCTTTTGTTTTGTCGTCGCGGGATGGCTCCCGCTTTCGCTGAAGTCACCTATCTAGGCTAATAAATGAGCGCGAAAATCTCCTCATTTCCCGGCGCCTCCGGGCGTGGCGCGGATGTCCTGGTGGAAAAGTTGCAGGATCCAGAGGTCATCCATTCGTTGGTTTCCCTGCTCGAAAAGTCGCAAATGCTTAACGACTTTTTGGAGAGAGGGGAAGCGATGCTGAACTCAGTCTCGAAGGGTGTCGGCCAGCTTGGCCGGGCCGGGGTAGCCGGTCTCTCGAAAACGTTCGAGTCGGTTGACCTGGATGAGCTGAAAGCGGCTGGTCAAAACCTCCAAGCAATGATCCCTGCCGTCCGCGACTTTCTGCGCGAGCTTGGATCGTTAAAAGAAGCCGGTTTCTTTGAACCGGAAGTGGTGAAAATCATTTCACAAACCGGCCGTGCCTTGTCTGCCGCCGCGCGAGATCCAGACGCGCGGTCTAATCAGGGGTACGGGATTCTGAGTCTGCCCGGATTACTTAAAGAGCCGGAGGTTGCCCGAACCTTCAATTTCATCATTTCATTCGCCCGCCATTTCGGCGGCGATCTCGACAAAGACGGAGCTGTCTCCGCCAAGAAGTAACTAAGTAGATCGCGAGTTAGGCCGACACGGCATCAACCCGCAAAAAATCAGAAAGCCAAAAGGAAAGAAAAGCCATGGCAGCTGCAGCATCCCCACAAATCGGAGCCCACCGTCCTCCGGACGTGAAGGAAGTCCACGTTGTATGGATGACCACCGGTCTAGGATGCGACGGAGATTCAGTCTCGGTCACCGCCGCTTCTTTGCCGAGCATCGAAGACGTTATCATGGGGGCGATTCCCGGGCTCCCCACCGTGCATTTGCATAATCCGGTACTGGCCTACGAAGTCGGCGACGACTTCATGAAGCACTGGTATGACGCCGCGGAAGGGAAATTGGATCCGTTTGTTCTGGTCGTGGAGGGCTCGATCCCGAACGAGAAGATTAAGAAAGAAGGTTACTGGGCGGCGTTAGGAACCGACGCAAAAACTGGACAACCAATAACCACCAACGAATGGCTCGACCGGCTTTCGCCCAAAGCGCTCGCCATCGTCGCTTGTGGTACCTGCGCAACTTACGGCGGTATCCATGCGATGGAAGGCAATCCAACTGGCGCCATGGGGGTTGCTGACTATCTCGGTTGGGATTGGCGCTCCAAGGCAGGACTTCCAGTTGTCAACGTCCCGGGTTGTCCCGTGCAACCAGATAACATGATGGAGACACTGCTTTACCTGCTTTACCAGGTCTCGGGCTTAGCGCCGGTAATACCGTTGGACAGCGAACTGCGACCGCAGTGGTTATTTGGCCGAACGGTGCACGAAGGGTGCGACCGGGGCGGCTACTATGAAGAAGGCGACTTCGCCGAAGTTTATGGTTCGCCGAAGTGCATTGTGAAGCTCGGGTGCTGGGGCCCGGTAGTGAATTGTAACGTCACCAAACGAGGTTGGATGGATGGAATCGGTGGTTGCCCCAATGTCGGCGGAATCTGCATCGGCTGCACCATGCCGGGCTTTCCGGATAAGTTTATGCCGTTTATGAATCCGCCTCCGGGTGCCATGGTTTCCTCCGCTGTTTCCGGAGTTACCGGCGGGATCATTAAAGCTTTACGGGAATTGACTCAACGCTCCGCGAATAAGGAACCGGCCTGGCGCCATCCTCGTGGGGAACTAACTACCGGCTATCAACCCAAACATTACGCAAACGCTTAACGCCAGCTAACCAAAGGAGATCATCAAATGTCAGTCGCCACTGCTCCTGTTCGGGAAACCAAATCCCATCCCGAAAACATTGTGGAAATGTCTTGGGATCCGATCACGCGTATTGTCGGAAGTCTGGGCATCTTCACGAAAATTGACTTTGCTAATAAGAAGGTAGTCGAGTGCCACAGCACTTCCTCGATTTTCCGAGGTTACAGCATTTTCATGAAGAATAAGGATCCCCGCGATACTCATTTCATCACGAGTCGTATCTGTGGGATCTGCGGTGACAATCACTGCACCTGCTCCGTCTACGCGCAAAACATGGCCTACGGGATCAAACCGCCGGCCATGGCCGAATGGATTCTGAATCTGGGCGAAGCTGCCGAGTACATGTTCGACCACAACATTTTCCAGGACAATCTGGTCGGGGTCGATTTTTGCGAGAAGATGGTGCGAGAAACCAATCCTGGTGTTTGGGAGAAGGCCAAAACTACGGATGCACCGCATGCCGCCGACCATGGGTATCGCAAGATATCGGAGATCATGACGGCTCTGAATCCGTTTGAAGGCGAATTTTATCGCGAAACGCTCCAGGTGAGCCGGATGACGCGGGAAATGTTCTGTCTGATGGAAGGCCGTCACGTGCATCCATCGACTCTGTATCCCGGTGGTGTTGGTACGGTGCCGTCCGTCCAACTCTTCACTGATTACCTAATCCGGTTAATGAGATACATCGAATTCATGAAGCGGTGTGTACCGCTGCATGATGACCTGTTCGATTTCTTCTACGAAGCGTTACCCGGTTATGAACAAGTCGGATTCCGCCGGCCTTTAATGGGATGCTGGGGTTCATTCCAGGATCCGGATGTTTGCGATTACAACTACAAAACGATGGATAAGTGGGGGAAGGCGATGTTTGTGACCCCGGGGATCATTGTCGATGGTGAGCTCGTCACGACTAACCTCGTAGATATTAACGTTGGACTGCGCATTCTGTTAGGTTCCTCCTATTATGAGGATTGGGATAAGAGCGAGATGTTTGTGAAGGAAGATCCGCTCGGTAACCCGATCGATCAGCGTCATCCTTGGAATCAAACTACGATTCCCCAACCCCAGAAACGCGACTTCGGCGGTAAATACACTTGGGTTATGTCACCTCGCTGGCTTGATAAACGGACCGGCGATCACCTTGCGTTGGATACCGGTGGTGGCCCGCTGCCTCGGCTCTGGGTGACGGCGATGGCCGGCTTGGTCGACGTCGGTTACGTCAAGTCTACTGGTAAGAGCGTCAAGATTCTCCTGCCGAAGACCTCGATGAAACCCGAAGTTGAGCTCGAGTGGAAGATTCCGAAATGGAGCAATGCCCTCGAACGTGATCGCGCCCGCACTTATTTCCAAGCCTATTCGGCGGCGCTGGCGATGCACTTCGTGGAGAAAGCCATGAAAGAGCTGCACGCCGGCCGGACCGAGACGTTCACACCCTTTAAGGTTCCGAATGAAGCCATTGGCTGCGGTTTCCATGAGGCGGTGCGCGGCGTGTTATCGCATCACCTGGTAATTCGAAACGGCAAAGTCGCTAATTATCATCCTTATCCACCGACCTGTTGGAATGCGAATCCGCGGGATAGCTACGGTACGCCCGGTCCCTACGAGGATGCGGTGCAGAACACACCGATTTTCGAAGAAAATGGTCCGGACAAATTTAAAGGGATCGACATTATGCGGGCCGTTCGCAGCTTCGACCCGTGCCTCCCGTGCGGAGTCCATATGTACCTCGGCGACGGCAAAGTTGTGGAGCAATACCATACGCCGACCGCGTACGCCGGACTGGCCAAACGATGAGGAATTGCACCAAACCAGCAACGGTGTTGGCCTCGCACTTGTCCTCCATAGCTTTAGCGACGGAGGAAGCGAGGCGCGCTCCAAAGAAAGAAAGGCTATGATTCAGCAAATCGAAGCGGTCCCGGACGAGATATACGACATTGAACTCGAACATAGCCTTTTAGAAGCTAACGCAAAGCTTGCCGAAGAGAACCGGGCCCTGCTCGATAGCCATGGGATAACGGCGATCGATGTCATGGGTGCGATTGGATCCGGTAAGACCACACTGATCACTCGGTTGGTAGAAAGATTGAAAGATCAAATTGGCGTGGCCGTGTTCAACGGGGACGCTACTACCAGCAATGACGCTGATCTGATTGCCAGTCAAAGTGTGCCGGTGGTGCAGATCGCCACGGTTAATGGCTGTCACCTGGATGCGAACCTGGTCGGTAAAGCGCTCAGAAAAACGAAGCTCGATAATCTGCGGCTCATCTTCATTGAGAACATCGGTAACCTGATCTGTCCAGCCGAGTTCCCACTTGGATCAAAGGCGCGTGTCGTGGTGGTGAGCGTTACCGAAGGTCCGTACATGGTTAGGAAACATCCGCACATGTTTCTTGGAGCTCAGCTGGTCGTGATCAACAAAATTGATCTGGCCGAAGCGATGGGGGTCAGCGTGTCTGAACTGACCGAGGATGTTTATCGTTTGAAGCCGGATATCACCGTCATCCCTACCAGTTGTAAAACTGGCGCTGGTCTTGACCAAGTGAAGGCAGCTTTGCTCGCTGTATGAAATGGTAAACGTTTGGCGTTCTTCGTTTGCGTTCGGCGAGACGGCGCCGAGGAAAAAACTAGCTCTAAAAAACTAAACGCGCACCCTTCCCGATGATAATCCCCGGATATCGATGGAGCGTGGCAATGGACCAACACCGAACGCCAAACGCCGAACCCCGAACGCAGAACGGATACGATGCATGAGTTGTCGATTGCCTCGGCGGTTGTTGACAGCATCCTAGAGTTTGTCGTTGAACGCTCCATCAAACGAGTGATCGCAGTCAGGCTGGCGGTTGGCGAATTGAGCCATGTAGAAGAAGAACAACTCCGCTTCTGCTACATGGCTATTACTCAAGAAACGCTCATTCGAGATTCCGCTCTGGAAATCGAAAGAATTCCAGCAGTGGTCCGATGCCATCATTGCAATTACTCAGGGCGACCCAAGTATTGGGAGGATGCGCTCTCGGCAGCGCCCGTGCCGACTCTGCAGTGCCCGAGCTGTGGTGATGCGGTTGAGCCAATAGAGGGCAATGATTGCGCGATCAAATCCGTTCGATTTGTGTCCGACGAACCCGTGGAGACCATGCCGGGCTCATCCGATTTTGCCAGTGACCCAAGCTGAAGCAGCACTTGTATGGAACAGAAATCCACAGGTCCCAATGGTGAGTCAGTCTCTGCATCGCCCGCGGCTAACCCTGGCGATGATATCAACGCATATGGTGAACGCCTGCAGAAGTTGTTAGCAGAAGTCGAAGCGTTGCCCTATCCCGGCGCCAGGGAGCTGATCCAGGATTGTATGGAGTCAGTGCTAGGTTTTTACGGAACCGGCCTGAAACGGATTTTACAAGTCGTGAGCGAGGACGGGCCAGAAGGTAGAAAAGTTTTTCGCGACTTGATACGCGACGATGTCGTAAAAGGGCTTCTTTTAATTCATGATTTGCATCCGTTAAACCTGGAAGACCGGTTGCTCGAAGCGCTCGACAAGGTTCGGCCTTATCTCAAGAGTCACGGCGGAAACGTAGAATTGATTAGCCTGGAGAATGACGTTGCCAGGTTGCGGCTACAGGGCACTTGTGAGAGCTGCGCTTCTTCATCGGTAACGCTGGAGCTCGCGATCCGGCACGCCATCGAACAAGCCTGTCCGGATCTGGTGCATTTCGAAGTCGAAGGGGTAGCGCAGGATAAGTCAGCGGCCTCACTGATCTCACGGCGAGCCGTTACCGATTGGACGGTTGTAAAGACCGCTCATCAACTCGAAGAAGGCGCCTGGATGCCGGTCCGGATCGGCGATGTGCGCCTCATAATATGCAAAGTTAACGGCACCCTTTATGCCTATCGTAACCGGTGTCCCGCGTGTAATATGCCGCTCGACACGGGCTCATTTGAGGGCGGTTTTCTTTCCTGTGCGTTGAATCATCGGTACGATGTAGTACACGCCGGCCGTTGCGCAGCGATACCCAGTGCGCATCTCGATCCTCTTCCCCTTTTAGTGCAGGAAAACGTTGTGAAAGTGGCGCTAACTAAAGAGGTCGTGGATGCACCCCCCGAGACGGTTCAGCAAAATATCTGAGTCTAAGGGTGCGTCCGAATCGCTCCGCGCCAAGATCACCGTACACGGCGCGGTTCAGGGAGTCGGGTTCCGTCCGTTTGTTTATCGTCTTGCTACTCAACTTCGCTTGAACGGATGGGTGTTAAATTCTTCTCAGGGCGTATTTATCGAGGTCGAAGGCCCGCTTGATCTCCTTCAGGAGTTCGTGGCCCGGCTTGAGAAAGAGAAGCCTCCCCTGGCCATCATCCAGAGCTTCGAGTCCTCCTTCCTCGACATTGTCGGCTATCAAAGCTTCGAGATTCGGTATAGCGACGATACGGGCCCAAAGACAGCGCTCATTCTTCCGGACATCGCGATTTGTGCGGATTGCTTGCGTGATCTCTTGGATCCTTCGAACCGGCGATATCGCTATCCGTTTACTAACTGCACGAACTGCGGGCCGCGATTCAGCATAATAGAGGAACTTCCGTACGATCGCCCAAACACATCTATGCGACGCTTCAAACAGTGTCCCACATGCGACGCGGAATATAACGATCCGTTGAACCGCCGGTTTCACGCCCAACCGAACGCCTGCTCAAAGTGCGGGCCTCATCTCGAGCTATGGGATACGAGCGGCAACGTTTTAGCCTACCAAGATGCGGCTTTGTTGAACGCCGCTGAGCTGATCCGGCAAGGTAAGATTGTCGCTTTGAAAGGGCTCGGCGGATTTCAACTTATCTGCACCGCGGAGGAAGAAGTGGTCGTGATACGGTTGCGGCAGCGCAAACGCCGTGAGGGAAAACCTTTCGCCCTGATGTATCCGGCTCTGGATCAAGTTAGTCGCGATTGCGCGGTCTCGAGCCTGGAGGAACGATTGCTAGGTTCCCCTGAATCACCCATTGTCTTGTTGACGCGGCAGGGTGGGGAATCAACCATCGCTCCATCAGTTGCACCGGGTAACCGCACTCTGGGTGTCATGCTGCCCTACACGCCGCTTCATCATCTGCTGATGCTAGAACTTGGCGTCCCGGTGATTGCTACCAGCGGGAACTTAGCGAACGAGCCGATCTGTATCGACGAAGTTGAAGCGTTGGACCGATTGAAAGATATCGCGGATTTCTTTCTGATACACGATCGCCCCATTGTCCGTCATGTCGATGACTCCATTGCCCGGGTAGTCTGCCATCGCGAAATGGTCCTGCGGCGTGCTCGCGGTTATGCGCCTTTGCCGGTCCGGATGAAAGAGCCGCTACCATCCGTTCTCGCGGTCGGAGCGCATTTGAAAAACACGGTCGCATTGAGCGTCGGCCGCGACGTATTCATCAGCCAGCATATCGGCGATTTGGAGACCACGATGGCGTTGGCTGCTTTTCATCGGACGGTCGCAGATTTACCCAGGCTGTATGAAGCGCAGCCTGAGTTAGTGGCCTGCGATTTGCATCCGGATTATATCTCCACCAAATACGCAGCCAGCGCTCATCTAACCGTAGAGCGCGTTCAACATCATTGGGCGCATGTGCTCGCCTGCATGGCCGAGAATGAGTTAGAGCCACCTGTGCTCGGAGTCTCCTGGGATGGGACCGGTTACGGAACCGATGGGACTATCTGGGGCGGCGAATTTCTGGTTCCAGTTCAGAATTCCTTTCAAAGGGTAGCTCATCTGCGGCAGTTTCGACTGCCGGGAGGCGAGATGGCCGTGAAAGAGCCTCGTCGTACCGCAGTGGCGGTTCTTTATGAAGTCTGGGGACAAAATGGTCTCGAAGACCGCGATCTGGCTCCCGTTGCTGAGTTTTCAAAAACTGAGCTTGGCCTAATCCGGCAAATGTTGGTCAAAGGCATTAACGCGCCGGTCACGTCTAGTGCGGGCCGGTTATTTGACGCTGTTGCAGCCTTGGTTGGAATACGCCAGCAGGTGACCTTTGAAGGACAAGCCGCTATGGAACTGGAGTCGCTGATCGAGTCTGGGGTGACTGCAGTTTACCCCTTTGAGCTGAGTAATGGCGTTCCTCAAATCATCGATTGGGCGCCAATGATCGGCGAGATTCTGGTCGACCTACAAAAAGGGATTTCGCAGGGCACGATCGCCGCAAAGTTCCACAACACCCTGGCAGAGATCATCATCGAAGTCGCGCGGCAGGTCGTGACTCCAAAGGTAGTACTGACTGGCGGATGCTTTCAAAACAGATATCTTTTAGAGCAAGCCGTTCAGCGTCTCTCCCAGGCAGGTTTTAAGCCGTATTGGCATCAGCGTGTTCCCCCGAACGACGGCGGTATCGCGCTGGGACAAATTGCGGCTGCCGCTCGTATCAGCCGTCGGACGGTTGCAACCGAAGGAGTTCAAATCCGATGAACCTGCTCTACGGCCAGATTGTCGAGATAGCCTCTGAAGGATCTTTTGAAACAAACCTATGTGTCTAGCAATCCCAGGTAAGCTCATTGAAATCTCGCATGACCCGCAAGGCGTAAGAATGGGAAAGGCGAATTTTGGCGGCATCGTCAAACAAGTCTGTCTGGAATACACGCCGGAAGTGGAAGCCGGCGACTACGTCTTAGTGCATGTCGGGTTCGCTTTGGGCAAGGTCGATGAGGAAGAGGCAGCGCGGACTTACAAGCTTCTGGAAGAAATGAATCAGTTAAGCGAGCTCGAGGTCCCGGACCTCTGACGCTTCTAAATTTGACTACCTATGAAATACCTCGACGAATATCGAAGCGAAGAGCTGGCGCAGAAGGTGGTCGGCGAAATCCGGCGCGTCGTGACTAAGCCATGGGTCCTAATGGAGGTTTGCGGCGGACAGACTCATACAATTGTCAAATACGGGATTGATCACATGATTCCACCGGAGGTTGAACTGGTGCACGGTCCAGGTTGCCCGGTTTGTGTGACTTCGTTGGAAATGATTGACAAAGCGCACGCGATTGCCCGTCGCCCGGATGTTATTTTTACCTCGTTTGGCGATATGCTTAGAGTACCGGGATCCGATAGCGACTTGCTGGTGCTCAAGTCCCGAGGCGCCGATATCCGGGTGGTCTATTCGCCGATCGACGCTCTTAAGATTGCCCGAGCTAATCCGGACAAAAAGGTCGTATTTTTTGCGATCGGATTCGAAACTACAGCCCCCGGTAACGCCATGGCGGTATTCCAGGCCCGGAAGCAGGGAATCAAGAACTTTTCAGTCTTGGTATCCCATGTGTTGGTGCCGCCGGCAATCGCTTCGATTTTGCAGTCGCCATTCAATCGCGTGCAAGGGTTCTTGGGTCCCGGTCATGTCTGCACCGTAATGGGGTATCGAGAGTACGAACCCATCGCAGAGCGCTTTCATGTTCCGATTGTCATCACCGGATTCGAACCTTTGGATATTCTCCAAGGTGTTCTCATGACGGTGCAACAGCTCGAACAAGGTAAATGGGACGTCGAGAACCAATATCCTCGCGTCGTGAAGCGAGAAGGGAATTTGATGGCGCAAGACCTGGTGAATCAGGTCTTCGAAATAGGCGATCGAAAATGGCGCGGTGTGGGTTCTATCCCGAAGAGCGGTTACAAGCTCCGCTACGAATTTCGAGATCACGATGCAGAACGAATTTTCGAGGTTGAGGAGATTGATACTAAGGAACCGGAGATCTGCATCAGCGGCTTAGTATTGCGAGGGGTAAAGAAACCGCACGACTGTCCGGCATTCGGTACGTTGTGTACGCCTGAGCGTCCGCTTGGCGCGACCATGGTGTCAGCCGAAGGGGCCTGTGCTGCCTACTATGCCTATGGACGCCATTTGCAGCAGCCCAAGCAACGAAGTGAACCCAAAGACATAACGGTTGAGCAACCAGTAGTATGAGTGCAATCGATCAGAGCGCACCGGTCATCGACAAAGCCAACGAAAGCTTTCGCGATAAAGTTATCCGTAAATGCGGCGAAAGCGTCGAGATGAAGGAAAAGTTTTTCAACAAATACGCGGACTCCCTGGACACGATGTCGCGGGAGATGGCGGCTCGGTTTCAGAAAGGCGGCCGGCTCTTCGTCATGGGCAACGGCGGCAGTCTCTGTGATGCGCTGCACATGTGCGTCGAGTTCAATCATCCGATTATCGAGAAGCGAGTTGCCTTCCCGGTGATTCCGCTCATGACGGATATCGCTACCATGACCGCGATTGGTAACGATCTCGATTTCACCCGAGTCTTTGTTAACCAACTCCGCTTGTTGAGCCTGCCAGGCGATATTGCCATGGTGTTCAGCACCAGTGGCAAATCGCCGAATTTGATCTACGCGCTTCAAGCGGCAAAAGAAAAAGAAATGCTCACCGTTGCGTTTGCCGGCAAGGATGGCGGCCGATTTCCAAACCTAGCGGATTATTGTTTTATAGTCCCGTCCTACAGCATTCATCGCATACAGGAGGTACACGCTACGGTCGTGCATGTTGTGTGGGATTTGGTCCACATCGCGTTGGGCGCGGAGGACGTAACTTAGTTTTCGGAACCCGCCTCGCTCTCGAGGCCTTGTCCCGGGTAGAGCGGTCCTTTATGAACCCACCAATCACCAATCACCAGTCACCAATCACTTCTGTCTCTCCCTCTCCGCTGACGGGTTCCTGCCCCATTCCGATATCCGACTATCGGGAAATCGTCTTGGCGCACGGGAGCGGAGGGAAGTTGAGCCAGCAGTTGATCCAGAAGATAGTGGTTCCCCAATTCCGCAATGAACTCCTTGAGCCGCTCCATGACGGGGCAGTTTTTTCTGTCAATGGAGCCCGATTAGCGTTCAGCACAGACTCTTTTGTCGTTAGCCCGATTTTTTTTCCGGGCGGCGATATCGGAAAACTGGCGGTGTACGGTACCGTCAATGATTTATCAATGTGCGGCGCTCGTCCGCTTTATCTCTCCGCCGGATTCATTTTGGAAGAGGGAACCTCAATGGAAGATTTCTGGCGGATTGTCTCCTCGATGCGTGAGGCTGCCGCTGAGGCTGGAGTGGCGCTGGTAACGGGCGACACCAAAGTGGTTGACCGAGGAAAGGCGGACAAAATCTTTATTAATACTTCCGGGATTGGTGTAGTACCCGATGGCGTCGATATCGCACCCGGTCGCGCCCAAGTCGGTGACAAAGTGATTTTAAGCGGAGAGATCGCTGTCCATGGAATGGCGATCATGTCGGTTCGAGAGGGGCTGGAGTTCGAGACCCAGATTGCCAGCGACACCGCTCCGCTAAACCGTTTAGTCGAATCGATTCTGGCCGCAGCTCCGGATGTTCACGTGCTGCGCGACCCGACTAGAGGCGGCGTCACCAGCGCTCTAACTGAGATCGCGCAAACCGCTAAGGTGGGCATTCGACTGGACGAAGCCCAGATCCCTATCAGCGAAGAGGTGAAAGGCGCTTGCGAAATCCTTGGACTCGATCCGCTTTATGTCGCCAACGAAGGTAAACTTTTAGCAGTTGTACCGGCGGAGTTCGCCAACGCAGCCCTAACCACGATGCGGAACCATCCCCTCGGATGTAAAGCCGCCATCATCGGTGAGGTGGTTGCGGATCATCCGGAATTTGTAACCATGAAAACACGGGTTGGTGGAACCCGTGTTGTTGACATGCTCTCCGGAGAGCAACTTCCAAGGATTTGCTAACGGCAACAGCGACAGCTTTGCGGCCGGCGCAAATGGTAGCCGCCAAAGTTGAGCTCGATATCTGCGTTAGCCGAATGGTTGGCGCACTCTACACAAAGCTCTCCGATTTCCTCGTCTTGATATTTTAATGCTCGGTAGCCGCCACAGCAGTCGCAGTGGCCGACCAAGTGATGTCCGATTTTCGTAATAACTACACTCATTTATCCTAGAAACTCCCCGAGGGACAAGATTAGCACATCCCGTGCCGAATCAATTGCTCTTTAGGATAAGGCGTTTCAGTCCTGAAGGGACTACGGGACTAAGCCCGGGGTTTTAACCCCGAGGTTTGATGCCACTAGCGAAGCGTCCACCTGCCGCCCGGATCCCATGCATGGAACTCATCCGTCTCAATCTTGGGCTTGGTTTATTCGGAAGCGGCAGTGATCGACGATTCCAGGCGATCAAAGCCTTTAATCCGATAAATGACAACAGACCCAATCCAACAGACAACGAAGATGCCAATGATGACGAAACCCAGGGTGCCGAAATTATCGTTCAGATTACCGACCAGGTCCCAGACGCCGCCGCTCAGCTTGAGTTGATCTTTCAAGAGGCCGATTGCCTCGATTCCTCCGATAAAAAACGCCACCACCACGGAAACGAAGGTAATCGTTAAATTGTAATAAAGTTTACGGACGGGTTTAACGAATGCCCAGCCGTATGCGCCGGCCATCAGAATTCCGTCGGTCGTATCGACGAGCGTCATACCGGCAGTAAAGAGCACCGGAAAAACAGCCATCGCCTGTATCGATAGACCTTTGGCGGCAGCCGCCGCGGAAATCCCGAGGATAGCGACTTCGGTCGCTGTATCGAATCCTAGCCCGAACAGCAAACCGACAGGGTACATCTGCCAGGGGTGAGCGAGCATCCGGAATAGTGGCCGGAAGAGCCGGCCTAAAAACCCGCTTCCCAGCAGGGTCTCCGGATTTTCGTTAGAACATCCTCCGTTTCGCCGCGCTTCCTGAAACGTTCTCCAGACTCCCTGGAGAATAAACAGGTTGATGAACGCAATCGCCAATAGAAAGACAGCAGAGATCGAAGTGCCGACGATGCTCCCGATTTCTCGAACGCTTTCCAACTGCTGTTGTAGTAGCATCGAGGCGGTCGCAAAAACAATTAATGATGCGATCACCACAATGGTGGAATGGCCGAGTGAAAAGTAAAACCCAACCGTGACGGGGCGTTGACCATCTTGCATCAATTTGCGGGTCACGTTGTCAATCGCCGCGATGTGATCGGCATCGACCGCGTGGCGCAGACCAAATGAATAAGCGAGAAGCGCCGTCCCCAGTAGGAGAGGCTTGTCGCTGAAAGCCAGCGCCGCCCAAATCCAGGCTGCGATGTTGGCCAGAATCAATCCGATGTAAATAGTCACCACTCGCGTTTTGAAGCCGTGTGAGGATACTTGGCTCATCGAGAATGGATTGACTGAGATGCGGAGCTAAAGCGTGTTTTTTCCCGCTGGGCTCTACCCGTGAAGCGGACATCCAACGGTAGCCTAGGTGTCTGCGGGATTCTACCGCGAAGCGAGTTTTGTCCCGAAGGGACCGAATGATCGTAGCCTGGCAATTTATTGCCAGGGAAGGTTCAGAAAACGGGACTCGTCCCAGAGGGACGGTATGATTCGTTTCACGGAATTGGTTAACGATCTAAGATAAGGTTATGCCAGAGTCGAAACGGCTCACACCGTCTCTACGAGACGAAGGTCATTTCTTGGATGGTTCCCTGGCAATGAATTGCCCGGCTACGATCACTCGGGTCCCTTCGGGACAAAACTCGCTTCGCGGCAACATCCCGCGCCCGCCAAGCTAGGCCTGATAGTCAGCAGGAGCGGTCTGATCCTCGGGCGGTTTGCTAACTTGATTGAACAAAGGAGTCAGGACTACGGCCACAATTAAATTGAGCGCCAGACTGTAAAGAGCGCTGTATCCGGGAAAAGTCCAGCCGGCCAGTTGTAATGGAAACGTGCCATTGAAGTTCATCGCGGCTGCCATCCAGGTGCCTGTCGCAATGCCTGCCGCCCAACCAACTAGCTGCGCCCACGGATTAAGCCAGCGGGTATAGGCGCCGAGCAAGACAGCCGGCAATGTCTGAATGATCCAGATACCGCCCAGCAATTGGAGTTGGATTGCGTATTGAGAAGGCAACAGCAGGATAAAAATCAATGCGCCGAATTTCACGATCAACGACATCCATTTTGCCATCTGCGATTCTTGTTTGTCGCTGGCCTCGCGATGAAAGAATTCGCGGTAAATGTTACGCGTAAACAGATTCGCTGCTGCAATGGACATAATGGCTGCAGGCACGAGCGCGCCGATGCCAATGGCCGCGAAGGCTACCCCCACAAACCAGGAAGGAAACGTATGCAGCAACAATGCCGGTACGGCAAAATTCGATTTGAAGACTTTGAATCCATCGGCGAATTCCGGAAGTTTATCGATACGGAGAGCAAATGCCATCAGCCCAAGGAGGGTCAACAAGCCCAGCATGAACGAATAGGCTGGCAAGAGAGCAGCGTTCCGGCGAACCGCGTTTCGGCTGCTGGCGCTAAGGATGCCGGTGATCGAGTGAGGATAAAGGAATAACGCAAGCGCGGAGCCCAGGGCGAGGGTGGCGTAACTGCTGTAGGCGCCGGTGTTTTGGCCGTGCGGTACGGCCAGGAT
>Ga0210401_10003429_pt1 | contig 16949 bp, 19 predicted proteins | sample IncBWH32MmetaG_FD_150866 | JGI IMG/M metagenome (GOLD analysis project Ga0210401, IMG submission 150866) | Forest soil microbial communities from Barre Woods Harvard Forest LTER site, Petersham, Massachusetts, United States - Inc-BW-H-32-M | ecosystem: Environmental > Terrestrial > Soil >... | reverse complement strand
GCCGGGATCGGTGATGTCGCCCTGCACGTAGAGCGCGTCCGGCAGCGACGCGGCGACCGCCTCGCCTTCGGCAACGGAACGTGCAGAGTTCACGAGCACCGACGCTCCCGCGTCGGCGAAGGCGTGCGCCGTTGCTGCGCCGATCCCGCTCGACGAACCGGTGACGACGACGACCTGGCCCGCCGGCGGGCCTTCGCTCACGTTAGGCCGCTCACCGTGGGACGATGCCCCAGAGGGCCGACCACTCCTGGTCCGGTTGGAGGTCGATGACGTCTTTGCCGGTGCGCAGTGCGTTGGGCGGGCACGTCATCGGCTCGATGGCAACGGAGCGTCGTCGTCGCGGGATCTCGGGGAGGGTGTCACCCGTGTACACCATCAGGTACGGAAACCCCGGGTCGACCCACAGCGCGGCGCCGGCGGCGCCGCCCGGTGCGTCGAGGCTGGCCCAGGCGCGGCCCTCGTTGTCGCGCTCGAGACTGGTGTACGCGGTGTCGAGTACCGCCGGCCCGACGAAACGCGCCGCCGTGAAGTCCCGATCGGTCCCCTCGACCGGCGTCAGCGCGCCGGTCGGCAGACCCCTGTCGTCGAGGTCGAGCGTGTGGCGGGCCGGCACCTGGAGGATGGCACCGTCCACCGTCTCTGACCCCGCGGTCAGGTAGGGATGGAACCCCAGCCCGAAGGGGATGCTGCCTTCGTCCAGAGACTGCGCCCTCGTCGTCACGCTCAGGCCGTCGCGTCCGACGTGGTACTCGATCTCGAGCAGCAGCGAGAACGGGTAGCCGGGCGAGGGATGCAGCTGGAGGCGGAGTGACAGTTGATTCTGGTGCCGCGTCTGGAGGGTCCACGGCATCCAGCGCACCAGGCCGTGGATGGCGTTGTGGCGCTCCGGTTCGTCGAGCGCCGCCTGGGCCCGCACCCCGTTGAACTCGTAGCGGCCGTCGGCCAGCCGGTTCGGCCACGGGGCCAGCACCTGGCCCCGGCCCGAGTGCGACCACTCGTCCGGCCCGAAGCCGTCCATGACCGGGCGTTCTTTCACCGTGTAGGCCCGCAGCGTGGCGCCCACCTCGCAGACCACCACCTCTTGGCCGCCGTGCCCGATGCGCCACTGCTGGCCCGTCGGCGAGGCGACGGAGATCCTGGGCGTCCGGGCCGTCATCGCCCCTGAATTGAAGCAGACCAGGAGCGCTGCGGGGGTGAGGGGTGGCGTGAAGGCGCGGTTACCGGGCACCGAACGTCCCGCGACGTCACACCGTCGAGGTCGGACACCCCCGGTAGGGTCGACGCTGAGTGTCAAGCTCCTTCCCGCCCGGCAGGTTGGCTCGTAGGGTGACTGCCCACCTTGGTGTGGCTTCCATCGGAAATGCCGCCTGCCGGACGCGCAAGGCCGACCGGAGTGACTTCATAGGAGCCTGGTCGAGCACTACCTCAACTCAGTTCTGTCCCCAGACGGCCCTGCGACTCCATCCAACGAATGAGAGGAGCAGCACCATGGTGGTCGTTGGGATCGATGCGCACAAGCGCACCCACACGGCAGTGGCCGTTGATGAGCTGGGCAAGAAGGTGGCAACCAAGACGGTGTCGTCCACCTCAGCAGGCAACCTCGAGCTGGTGCGCTGGGCCCAGGGCCTAGGCGAGCACCGCTTCGCGGTTGAGGATTGCCGGCACATCTCGAGGCGCCTCGAGCGGGACCTTCTTGGCGCCGGCGAATCGTTGACCCGGGTGCCCACAAAGTTGATGGCCAGCATGCGCCGATCGGCGCGCGAGCGGGGCAAGTCCGACCCCATTGACGCCATGTCGGTGGCCCGAGCGGCCCAGCGCGAGGACAATCTGCCGACGGCGCGTCTCGATGGTGATGAGCGCAAGGTCCGCCTGCTCTGTGACCACCGAGAAGACCTGGTCAACGAGCGCACCCGCTCCCAGAACCGCCTGCACTGGCACCTTCACGAGCTCGACCCGAGCCTCGAGCTGACCGCTGGTTCCTTGGACCGCTACGTCGTCTTGGACCGCCTCAGTGCACTGTGCGCGACCCATGCAGGCACAGTGGCCGAGATCGCAGCCGAGCTGGTCGAGAAGATCCGAGCCCTCACGGTCCGCATCAACGAACTTGAGCGTGAGATCACCTCTTTGGTCGCCACCATGAACCCAATGTTGCTCGAGCTCCCAGGATGTGGAGCACTCAGCGCAGCCAAGATCATCGGGGAGACCGCCGGCGTCGACCGCTTCAGCGACCGCGGCCGCTTCGCCCGTTTCAACGGCACCGCCCCGATTCCGGTCTGGTCCTCGAACACGACACGGTTCCGCCTCAATCGGGGCGGCAATCGCCAGGTCAACACTGCCTTACACCGCATCGCCGTCACCCAGCTACGCGCCGGTCCCGGCAAGGATTACGTCGAGCGCCGGATGGCTATGGGCAACACCAAGACCGAAGCCATTCGAGCCCTCCGTCGGAGGATCTCAGACGAGGTCTATCGACGATTAGTTACCGACCATGCAGCACGGGAAGCGGGTCTTCAGACTTGCGTTCCGCTGGCTGCTTGACATAGGAGCTTCCGATGAGGATCCTGGTCACCAACGACGACGGCGTCGGCGCGCCCGGCCTCGCCGCCTTGACCCGGGCGCTGGTCCGCTGGACCGAAGAGGTCGGCAGCGACGGTCCTGCTCCGCGCCATGAGATCGTGGTCGTCGCCCCGAGCTCGAATTACAGCGGCGCCGGCGCCGCGGTCGGTTCGGTGACCGACGGCACCGCCATTCCCTACCAGCGCGCGGTGGTCGTGGGTGCAGAGACGGTCGAGGCCTACGGGCTCGACGCCTCGCCCGCGCTGTCGGTGATCGCCGGTGCGTTGGGTGCGGTGGGGCCGAAGCCAGACCTCGTGCTCTCGGGGATCAACCACGGCGTCAACGTCGGCCGGTCCGTTCTGCACTCGGGGACGGTCGGTGCTGCGCTCACGGCGAGCCAGCTCGGCATCAGTGCGCTTGCCGTCTCTCTTCGGGCCGGCGCCGACCCGGACCCCTGGGAGTCGGCCGCCGACCTCGCGGTCGCACTGGTGCCCCTCCTCGCTGCCGCACCCGCGCGCACGGTGCTCAACTTGAACGTGCCGCACCTTCCGCTCGAGGAGATCCGCGGGCTGCGGTGGGCCCGGGTGGGCGGCGCCGGACTGATCAAGGCCGCACGCGGCGGTGGCCCATCCGCTTGGGAGGCGCCGAACCCCGAGGAGATGGAGGGCCCCGCGGCGGCGGAGGCCGCGCGCGCCGTGATGGCGGGCCCGCCCGGCGAACGCGGCGAGATCGTCCTGAGCGTCGGATCGCCCTTCCCCCACGCTGACGAGCTCGACGACGGCCCCGGGGCGGAGGACGCGGCGCTCGTGGCGGCCGGCTACGCCGCGCTCACCGCGCTGCGGGGGCCGCGCGCGGAAGAGGACGCCGAGCTGCTGGCCCAGATCGACCGCGGCCTCGGCGCCGTGCTCGATCCGTTCGGCTTCACCGGCTGAGCCGGGGGTAACGGGTCAGTCGTCGTCGCCGGGACGGCGGCGGCGACGCTTGACCTCGCTTCGCCGCCGTTTTGCCTCGACGCGCCGCACCTGGGAGCTCTTGGTCGGCCGCGTGGGCCGCCTGGGCGCGTCGACTCGGAGCGCGCCATCGATGCGGGAAGCCAGCCGTTCGAGGGCGAGCTGGCGGTTACGCGCCTGCGAGCGGGTTTCGGCCGCACTGGCCCGGACGACCGGGCCGACGCGGTCGAGCAACCGCTGCCGCTGCCGCGGGCCGAGGACCGACGAGGCGCCGACGTCGAACTCCACCTCGACCCGGCTCAGCGTCCGATTGGCATGCTGGCCTCCGGGGCCGCCCGAAGTCGTGGCGCGCCAGGTGATCTCGGACAGCGGGAGGTCGAGGCCCCGTCGCACGTGCAAGGTCTCGCCCTTGTCCATCACACGAGCGTACGGCGACCCCGATACGCTCCGGAGCCATGGAGCATCGACACCTCGGACATTCGGGCCTGGAAGTCTCCGCCCTGTCCTACGGCAATTGGATCACCCACGGCAGCCAGATCGAGGAGGACGCGGCGACGGCGTGCGTGAAGGCTGCGCTCGACGCGGGGATCACCACGTTCGACACGGCGGACGTCTACGCCCAGGGTGCGGCGGAGTCCGTGCTGGGCCGGGCCCTGCGGGGCGTGCGGCGCGACTCGATCGAGATCTTCACGAAGACCTATTGGCCTACCGGGCCCAACCCGAACAACCGCGGCCTGTCGCGCAAGCACATCATGGAGTCACTGCACTCCTCGCTGGAACGTCTGCAGACAGACCATGTCGACCTCCTGCAGGCCCACCGCTTCGACTACGAGGCGCCGCTGGAGGAGACGATGCGCGCCTTCGACGACCTGGTGCGCCAAGGCAAGGTGCACTACGTCGGCGTGTCGGAATGGAATGCGGACCAGATCGCCGAGGCCGTGCGTCTGGCCGACGACATGGGGTTCGACCGCATCGTGTCGAACCAGCCGCAGTACTCGCTGATCTGGCGGGTGATCGAGGCCGAGGTCGTGCCTCTGTGCGAGAAGGAGGGCATCGGCCAGATCGTGTGGTCGCCGCTGGCCCAGGGGGTGCTGACCGGGAAGTACCCGCCCGGCGCAGGGGCCGCACCACCGGCGGGGACGCGCGCCACCGGGCCCGAGGGTGAAGAGATGGGCTGGCTCCTACGCGACGAGGTCTTGGAGCCGGTGCAGGCCTACGCGCAGCTTTGCCGGGACGCCGGTCACGCGCCGGCGACGGTCGCGCTGGCGTGGGTCCTGCGCAACCAGAACGTCACCAGCGCGATCGTGGGCGCCAGCCGGCCCGAGCAGATCGAGGAGAACGTGAAGGCACTGGACCTCGAGCTCGAACCGGACTTCGTCGAAGCCATCGAGAAGGTGCTCGCCCCCGCCACCCTCTTCGACCCCGGGTTCACGTTCAGCCCGGCGCGCCGAAGCGAGATGTGAAGGAGCGCACGGCCAGCGTCGAGTGCGTGCGCTGTTCCTCGAAGACGCGGGTATAGCCAGTGTGTGCGATGCGCCAACCCTCGTTGGTCAGCCGGTAGCGGTCCTCGTAGAAGGCGGTGCCGCCGAGCTCGAAGTCCGCTGCCGGCACGATGACGCGGTCCTGCAGGTACCACGTCCCCGTCGCCTCTCTCTCCGAGACGAACGTGAGCTCGGGATGGTGCCCGTGATGTTCGGAGATGAGGCCGGGATCCGAAAGGGCCGCACGCAACCACGAGACGATGGCGTCGCGGCCCTCGAGCACGGTCTTCCCGTCCTCGTACGAGGCGGTCGCGTCCTCGGTCAGCAGCGCGCCGAGCTCGTCGAATTGCTTCAGGTCGAGGTTCCGGAAGTAGGCGTACTTCAAGCGCCGGAGCGCCTCGAGCTCGGCGGCAGTGTCCATCGATCTGCACTCCTCTCCCCTGGTCCCGAACGGGCCGCGGCCAGGGTAGCTGGCGGCCGAGTTGGCGACGGGACCGCGTGGTGAGCAGCATTCCTCCGGTGACGGCAGAAAGGGAGCGACAGCGGATCGCCGCCTACGGCCTCGTGCGCGACGACGAGGATCGTCTCCTTCTGGCCCGGGCCGCACCGCTGCTCAGCCTGAGGGGGCGCTGGTTCCTTCCCGGCGGCGGCGTGCTGCACGGTGAGAGCCCCACGGACTCACTGCGCCGGGAGATCGCCGAGGAGTCGGGCCTCACCGTCGTGCCGGGCGCCCTCCTCGACGTGCTGTCCGACGTGCGGACGATCCCGGACGGCACGAGCCTGCACACCGTGCGGCTGATCTACGAGGTGGCGTCGTGGCACGGCTCCCTGCGGCCCGAGGCCGACGGGACGACCGACGCGGTCGCGTGGTTCAGTCTCGACGAAGTGCGCGACCTCCCGCTGGCGCGTTACGTCGAGACCGTCGTGAGCCGGTTGGTGTGAGCACGGCACCCGAAGCCGGCGATATCCGCCACCACGTGGTCATCGTGGGCTGCGGGTTCGGCGGGCTCTTCGCCGCTCGCGCGCTCAAAGGACAGCCCGCCGTCCGGGTCACGATCATCGACCGCACCAACCACCATCTCTTCCAGCCGCTCCTCTACCAGGTGGCGACGGGGATCCTCTCCGAGGGACAGATCGCGCCGGCGATCCGCGACGTCCTGCGTCGTCACAAGTCGCTGCGCGTCGTCCTTGGTGAGGTCGAGCACATCGACCTCACCGCCAAGGAGGTCCACGTCGACGAGTTCGGCAAAGCGCTGACCATCGGCTACGAAAGCCTGATCGTCGCCGGCGGCGCCACGACGTCATATTTCGGTCACGACGAATTCAGGCAGGCGGCGTCGGGCATGAAGTCGCTCGACGACGCCCTGGCCCTGCGGGGCGAGATCTTCGGGGCCTTCGAGCTGGCCGAGGCCGAGTCCGACGCGGTGGCGCGCCGCCGGTTGATGACCTTCGTCGTGGTCGGCGGCGGCCCGACGGGCGTGGAGATGGCGGGACAACTCAAGGAGCTGTCCCGTCGGGCGCTGCGGCGGAACTACCGGCGCATCAACCCGCGGGACGCGCGGGTCGTGCTGGTTGAGGGGACGGGACATCTGCTCGGTTCGATGGGCGCGCGGGTCTCCCGCCTCACCGAGAGGAAGCTCGCACGCATGGAGGTGGAGATCCACCTCGGCACCATGGTGAGCGACATGGACGACGACGGCGTGGAGATCACCAACTCAGACGGCGACAAGCAGCGGATCGGCGCGGCCACCAAGATCTGGGCCGCCGGCACCCGCGCCTCAGCCCTGGGCGGGCTGTTGGCCGGAGGGGAGGGCGCCGAGCTCGACAAGGCGGGCCGCGTCAAGGTGGCACCCGACTGCTCGCTCCCCGGGCACCCCGAGGTGTTCGTCGCCGGCGACCTGATGGCCCTCGACGACCTGCCCGGAGTGGCCGAGGTGGCCATGCAGTCGGGCGCCCACGCGGCCCACACGATCGTGCGGCGGCTGAGGGGCAAGGAGCCGAAGGACTTCCACTACCGCGACCTCGGCACGCTCGCTGCCATCTCCCGCTTCACCGCCGTGGCCCACATCGGCCCGGTGCAGGTCGGAGGCCTGATCGGGTGGCTCCTGTGGCTGGTGGTCCACATCACGTTCCTCACGGGATTCAAGAACCGCTTCGGGGCGCTGGCCCGTTGGGCCGTGAGCTTTGTGGGCCGTGGTCGTTATGAGCGTGCACTGACTGGTCGCTGGGTCGCCCACGGCGGGAGGCACAGCGAGCCTGCCTAGGGCTCCCAGCCAGGCGATCCGGCCATATGGGGACGACCATGCCGATCAACGTGACGCCCATCTTGGGGCTGAGCGATCACAGCAACGACGTTCGATCGCACACCGGCCCAGGCGTCGACGGCCAGATGGTTACCAACGAGTCACTTCGCTGCGGGGCCCGTCGGGCCGTGCTCTCGACTCCGCTCTCCGCGTCCTCGTCGCAACGACCGTCCACCATCACTACGAGATGAACGAAAGCTGAGGTTTCAGTGGGTGAATTCGACGTGAGCTGGCAGGCGGGTGCGGGCGTTTCGATGTTCGCCCCGGATCTGTTCGAAGGGAAGGTCGCAGTCATCACGGGTGGTGGCAGCGGGCTCGGACGCGAAGTCGCGCACGGATTCGCCCGCCTGGGCGGTCACCCCGTCATCGCCGGGCGGACGGCCGAAAAGCTCGAGGACGTGGTGCGGTCCGTCAAGGAGAGCGGCGGCGAATGCACGGCCATCCCCACCAACATCCGCGACACCCAGCAAGTGGACGCGCTGCGTGACGAGGTCTACGAGCGCTTCGGACGCGCCGACTTCCTCGTCAACAACGCGGGCGGACAGTTTCCGGCCCTGCCGAGCGCGATCTCCGACAACGGCTGGCGCGCCGTGGTGGACCTGAACCTGAACGGCACCTGGAACGTGACGAGCCGCTTCATGCGGCCGATGGCGGAGGCGGGCTTCGGCGCCATCGTCAACGTGGTGACGCTGTTCTCTTTCGATCGGGGCGCGCCGATGTTCCTGCATTCGGGCGCGGCCAGGGCCGGCGTCGTCAACATGGCCAAGACGCTCGCGCCCTACCTCATGCGATACGGCGTCACCATCAACGTGCTGGCACCCGGAATCTTTTTGACCGATGCCCTCGTCGAATCGGAGCTCGGGCCGCTCGGGCACACCGAGGAGAGCTTCGTCGAAGAATTGGTCACGCAGCGCATGTCCGCCCGCATGGGCACCGTCGACGAGATGGCGGGCACGATCCTGTACCTGTGCTCACCCGCCGCCCGCTACGTGTGTGGCGCGACCCTCGTCGCCGACGGCGCCTCGATGCAGGGCAACTGGGTCAGCTCGCTGCTCCCGGGACCGGACGAGTTCTGACGTCCGGGCCGCGCTCCATCGTGGCGGGTGCGGTGCGGACGAGGACGGTGACGAACACGCACATGCCGGCGAACGCTGCTGCGGCGAAGCCGAGACGCAAGGCATCGTCCGTGAACGTCTCGCCGAAGATCCACAGGCTGAGGCCGATGCTCACGATCGGGTCCACGACGACGATCAGCGGTTGCGACACGCTCAACGGCCCCACGTGCAATGCGGCCTGGTTCAGGTACTCGGCGGCGATACCCGCCACCGCCAGCGCATAGACCGGCCAGTGCAGGAACATCCCGCCGACGCCGTACTGGGTCAATGTGTCCGTCGTCGCCTTGATGAAGGCTGCCACGAGCGCCCAGAGCATTGACGTCGCGGCCCCGAGCAGCGCGGCCCGCCGCACGGGCGAGCCGCGAAAGGACAAGAGCGCGAGCAGCGCCGACCCGCCCGCGATGGCCGCGATCGCGCCGGCCCAGGCCGAGCTGGTCGGGACGGCGGTGCCCCCGGCCGGCTCGGACATCGCGACGAAGAGGGCGAGCGTCCCGCAGACCAACGCCGCCGCGCCCCAGGTAACACGGCGGATCTGCTGGCGGACCCAGAACCGCCGCAGCACGAGCGCGAACACCAGCTCGGTCACGAGCAGCGGCTGCACCACCGACATCTGCCCGTTGTGCAGCGCGAGGGCCTGGAACACGAAGGCGCCGGCGAGCGCGACCCAGCCGAACATCCACAGCGGGTTCGACAGCAGGTAGCGCACGAACCGCCAACCTTTGGAGTGAGCGGGGTCGCTCGTGCTGGCGATGTGCTGCATGACCAGATTCAGTGCGTTGCAGAAGGCCGCGACCAGCGCGAACAGGACGGTCAACTTGCGCCCGTTCTTCTGTGCTGCCGCGCGCGGACGTCGACCAGCGGGTCGTCCACCGGGCTCGGTTCAGCCGGCGCGGGCCGTGCACACCCAACCGAGGTCGTAGGTGCGCACATCCACGTCTTCGAAACCCGCCCGACCGAGCCGAGCCCCGAGCTCCGAGGGGTCGATCGGGTTGTACGTATCGCCTTCGTGGAAGGCGGCCGTCGCCTCGCTGTAGGTGCCGTCGGCCGCGACGAGGGCCGCGCCCGGGACGAGCACGCGGGCCAGCTCCGCGAACACGCGATCCTGGATCTGCACCGGCGCGATGTGATGGAGCATGTGGAACGACGCGCCTCCGGAGAACCGGGCCGCGGGAAAGTCCAGTGCCGAGGCGTCGCCGACGACGACGTCGACGTTGCCGCCCGCCAGCCGCTCGGCGAGCGAGGCCGCCAGCCCCTTGTCGATCTCGACGGCCGTGAGGCGTCCCGTCATGGTGCGCAGGATGTCCGTCGTGAACCCAGGCCCGGGACCGATCTCGATGGCGTCGTCGCCGAGCTCGACGCCGCGCAGCGCCTCGGGGAGGATCGTCTCGTGGACGAGGCGACGCCAGTCGTCGCTGGCGCAGAACTCCATGTGCGCGTCGTTCACCGCGGGCTCCCCCTCAGCCCGGGGGCTGGACCTGGTACTCGGCCTTCCACCAGCGGGCCGCCGCGACCTCCGCGGGGTCGGTGCGCAAAGCGTCGTCCTGGCCCAGGTCCGCCGGCGTCGGGCCGATGTGCTCGGCGATCGGGCGCAGAGCCTCGAGGTCGAAGCCGTAGCACCGCGCCGCGGTCTCGCCGAGCAGCTTGCGTGCGTCCTCGACCGGGATGCCGCCGAAATCCGCCCGCAGCCGCTCGGCGGTATGCGGCCAGGTGCCTTCGGGGTGGGGATAGTCGGTCCCCCACATCACCACGTCGCAGCCGAGCACGTGGCGTCGGCGGATCTCCTCCTTCGACATGGTCGACGCCCCGATGAAGATGTTCTCGCCGAAGTAGTCCGACGGCAGCTTCGAGATCTTTCCCTTGAGCAGCGCGGCCATCTTCTTCGTCGTGTGGCCTCCGCCCATGTACTGGTCCCACTTCCACATCATGTCGGCCGCCCAGTAGGCGGCGGCCTCGGTCACGACGAACTTCAACCCGGGGAACCGCTCGAAGGCGCCCGAGAAGAGCAGATGCCACGCCGGACGGGCCGCCCACCACACCACCTCGGCGAGGTAGATGCCGATGTTGTCGTTGTACTCGTCCTGCGGTGCTTCGCCCGAGTGCGTGTGCACCGGGAGGCCGGCCGCCTGGCACGCGGCCCAGACCGGGTCGTAGTCCGGATGGTTGTAGGGCACGTGGTCGTGCCACATCGTCGGCACCATGATCCCGCGGATGCCCGGCTGCTCGGCCAGCCACTCGATCTCGGCCACCGAGCGCTCCACTCCGTGCGTGATCGGTACGAGCGCGATGCCGCCATGGCGCTCGGGACTGCGGGCGCACATCTCGGCGAGGAACCGGTTGTGGGCTCGGGCCCCGGCGAAGGCCAGCTCGGGGTCGGTGATCTCCCCGGCGCTGAGCCCCGCCCCAAAGGGTGGGGACGCCATGCCGGTGATGGCGTCGGCGTCGGCGAACATGACCTCGGCGCTCACGCCATCCGCGTCGAGCTCCTTGTCGCGCTGTTCGATGTCCCAGGCGCCGCGCAGGCCCTCTTCGTTCTCCGTCTCCCAGCCCATGATGTAGTCGTAATTCATCTTGAGGGCCTCGTCGCGATGAGCCTGGCGCTCGGCCAGGTACTCGTCGAACGCAGCGTGGTACGCGGCGTCGAGGAAGCGGCGGTACTCCTCTGCCGGCAGCCCCGCGTGGGCGTCGGCCGAGATGATCGTGTAGCGGTCGCTCATCGCTTCGCCCCCAGCACCGAGATGTCGTCGTAGCGCTGATGGATGAACGGTTCGAGCCCCGCCCGGGGCACGGGACCGATGACGCGGCCGACCTGGGTCGACGCCCGTTCGGTCCAGTTGAGGTCGACCATGCGCCGGACCACCAGGTCGGCCACTGGGTCCAGCGGCGCCTCCTTGAGGATGAGCTCACCGTCGATGGACTCGTGGACCCGCGTCTTCTCGGTCTTCTCGCCGTACACGAGCAGCGGGTCCTGGTCCAGCACCCCGGCCGCCTCGCACGACGGTGAGAGCTTGAACCAGAAGTCCGTCTTCGCCCGCTCGTAGTTGTCCCGGGTGCCGCTGACGCGGCCGTTGATCTCGCAGATCACAGAGCCCATCCGGGCGATGTGCGCCGACACGGCGTCGCCGTCGCGTTGGACCTCCACCTCGCCCAGCTTCTTGGGCTCGCCGTTGATCTCCCTGCCCCCGATCAGCGACTGCTCCGTCGTCATCGGCATGAGGATCGGGTACTCCCCCAGCCGGTCCCCGTGCCGGGCCTGGACGCCGATCCAGCCGGCACCGAACACGGGCAGGCCGGGCATCTCGACCCGGGTGATCGTGATGCGGACCAACGGCTCGGGCCCCGGTTGCAGCGGTGGCGGGAGTACGGCCGCCAGGATCTCGGGTTCGGTCTCGTACAGCGCGGTGACCGCCTCGGACCAGATGTCGGCCTTCTTCGCCTCGATCTCGCGGTTCACCTGCTCGTGGCGGGCTCCGTAACGGACGGTGTGCACGGTTCCTCCCATCTCGTCCTCCGTCACCAGGCGCGCAGCATCTGGGTCGGGTCGAACGCGTTGCAGGTCGTCTTCGGCCACTCGCCCTGCGGGAGCGGCCGGGCCACGTCGGAGACGAGCGGGCCGATGCGATCGCCGATGGGCCTGAGCGCATCGAGGTCGAACCCGTAGAACGCGGCGGCGGTCGACTCGACCATCGTGCGCACGTCCGGCTCGGCGTAGTCGGCAAAGGCCACACGCAGCGCCTCGGTCGTGTAGGGATAGCTCCCCTCGGTGTGCGGGTAGTCGGCGCCCCACATGACATGCCCGATCCCGAGGTCGCGGCACAGCGGCGCCTCGCTGGGGCGCAGGAAGGACGCGCCGATCCAGAAATTCCGGGCGAAGTACTCCGAGGGCTTCATCGTCATCTTCGCCGCGGCGGCACCGAAGAAGTTGGCCTCCGCCGCATCGGCCAGCGTCATGCGGCCGTAGAACCAGTCGAGCGTCTCCAGGCCCCGGGGCAGCCACGCCACGCCCTGCTCGGTCACGGCGAAGCGCAGGGTCGGATGGCGCTCCAGCACGCCGGAGAAGATGAGGTGCCACACGGAGCGGTGGCTGAACCACGGGATCTCGATGAGCATCATGGAGCGGGCCGCTTCGTGCTCGCCGTAGTCGGGCAGGGCGCTGCCGCCGTGGATGTTGACGGGCACGTCGAGCTCGGCGCACACCTGCCACAACGGCTCGTAGTGGTCCTCCCACAGCGGCGGCAGGTGGGAGTTCGGCGGGATCGACGGCAGGAGGATGCCCCCGAACGGCGCGTCGAAGGTCTCCTTCGCCCAGCGCACCTCGGCCACGGCGTCGTCCATGTCGTTGGCGAACACCTGCACGATGCCGGCGCGCCGGCCCGGTGCCGCCGCGCAGAAGTCGGCCAGCCACCGGTTGTGCGCCTGGACGCCGGCCCAGCGGCGTTCGTAGTCCTCCGGGCTCGGCGGGAGGGCGACGAGGTTCCCCTCTTCGAAGAACGGCGGGACGGTGTTGGGGAACAGCACCTCGGCGACGATGCCGTTGGACTCGGTCTCCTCCAGGCGGCGGGCGTTGTCCCAGTTGCGGTAGGCCCAGGGCAGGAGGAGGTCGGCGAAGGGATTCACGTAGGCGTCCGCCCAGGCGTCGAAGTCGTCGTGCCAGCGGCTGGCCAGATAGGAGCGGTAGTCCTGGATGTCGCCTCCGGCGTGGCCGTCGGCCGAGACGATCGTGTAGCGCTCGGGCGCCGTCGTCGAGGCCATCAGGTCAGCGCCGCCGGTGGAAGTTGGCCCGCACCGATGGCATCGGCCCTGCGGTGCAACATGGCCGCGCTGTCCTCGAGGCCGTACCCGATCACGAAGTCCCCCCGCTTGACGCCCGCGACGCAGAAGCGTCCGAGCTCGCGCAGGTCCATCAGCTGGGCCGGGTGCCCGGACGCCTCGAGCTGCGCTTTGAACTCCTCGAAGGTCGTGCCCGGCGCGGGCGGGCGGGGCTTGACGCGGGCAAGAGCGGCGGGACGGTTGCGCTGGGCGGTCCAGAGGCCCGTGTCGAGCAGGCCGCCCGATGGGTAGAACACGGCCGCCCGGACGTCGGTGCCGGCGGCGACGAGCTGGTGCGCCAGAGCCTCGGTCAGGCAGGAGATGGCGGCCTTGCTCGAGGCGTACACCGATGCGTAGGGCACGGGCGCGATGCCGCCGTCCATGCTGGACGTGTTCACGACCAGGCCCGGCTCGCCCGACTCGATCATCCGGGGCACGAAGGAGAGCATGCCGTTGGCGACGCCGAACACGTTGACCGAGAAGCACCAGACCCAGTCGTTCGCCTCCTGTTCCCATGGGCGTCCGCCGCCACCCGACGTCACGCCGGCGTTGTTGAAGAGGAGGTGGCATGCCCCCTCCGTCGAGAACACGCTTGCTGCGAGGGCCTCCACCGAAGCGGGAGACGAGACGTCGGTGACGACGCCCCGGATCTCGCCCATGTCGGCCAGTTCCTTCACCGCCGTCTCGAGGACGGGTTCTTCGACGTCGGCGACGACGACCCGCACCCCCTCCTCGAGCAGGGCCTCGACGATGCCGCGCCCGACACCGCCTGCTCCCCCGGTCACCACGGCCACCCGGCCGTTGAGGTCGTCCAACGCTCTGCCCCCAGTCATTGAGACCCGTGTCGCGGCCCACGTTAACGCCCCGGCCGCGACACCCCCGATTGAGCGACCGGGCCCGCCGTGGCGGGCGTGCGGTAACGTCCGCGCCCGAATTGACGGACGCCCGGAGGAGCGCGATGGCCGAGACACCCCCGAAGCTGTCCGTGCCCCGGCCGGAGGAGTCGGCGCCGCTCGACGAGATGCCGATGGCCCGCGCCTGGCTGCAGCATCTGCGCGACAGTGCGGTCTTCAAGCTCGAGGGCCTGGACGAGGAGGAGCTGCGCTGGCGCCCGTCGCAAACGGCGAACTCGCTCGGCGTGATCGTCGTGCACCTCGGCTACGCGGAGCGTCTTTGGATCCGCGCCATCTTCGCCGGCGAGGCGATGGACATGGAGTGGCGGAAGCACATGTTCGAGCTGCCCGAGGGCTGGGGGTACGACGAGATCGTCACCTTCTACACGGACGAGACCACACAGGTCGACGCTGTCCTCGATCGGGCCGCCTCGTTCGACCTCCTCTCGTCGGGCGACCTGCGCCCGACGACCTTGCGCTGGGCCGTGCTGCATCTCATCGAGGAGACGGCGCGCCACGCCGGCCACATGGACATCACCCGGGAACTCCTCGACGGCAAGACCGGGCGCTAAGCCCGTCCTCTCGCTCGTCGGTCGCCGGCACATCTCGCCGGTGCCGCCCGCCCGCGCCGCCGTCATCCCGGCCGGACCATAGAATTCGACCTGCCCTGCTACCCAGTTGACGCCGCGACGTGGGATCCTAGGAGGGACTCCACGGGCGGTCCGTGGGGGAGTTTGCGCTCGATCGCAGGGCGAACGACGAGCGGGCGTTTCAGTTCACGGCGTGGGAGGTCGAGAAAGCGACCATGGACGTGCACACCGGTGAGATCAGGTACCGGTCGGATCCGTCCGCCACGGCAGTCGTCCCCGTGTCGGCGGGTGCCGGTCAGGGCCAGCTTTTCGACGACCCGGGGGGCCGCTCCTTTGCCGACACCGACCAGCTGCCCGCCGTGGGCCGGGGCCGGCGCGCCTCCAACCCGTACGGCGCGCCCCGCTGGCTGCGCGTCACGATCGTCGCTGTGGTCATCGGCATCCTGGCCGCAGGTGGGACGCTCGCACTGGTCAAGACTGGCGTCATCGGGAAGACCACGAGTCCACCTGCCAGGGCGCACACGAACACGAACACGACGACGCCCCCGGCCAAAGTCGTCCACACGAAGACGCTGCTGACACCCGCCCAGACCTTCGGCGGCGCCGGCTCCGGGAACTACACGATTCCGGCGCGGGCGTTCTTGGTCACGGTCACGTCCGGAGTGGGGCGGAGTTGGGTCAGCATCGGAATCGTGGGCCAGACCCCCATCTACCAAGGCATTCTCTCGCCGAACTCGAGCCAGCGCGAACTTCTCCTCGGGCCGGCACAAGTCAGTATCGGCGCCGGGGGAACGTCGATGACGGTGACATCGGGCCACAAGAGCCAGACGCTGACCCCGCCGTCGGCGCCTTTCACCTACCAGATCACGCCGGCCGGCTGAGCCTCCCGGCGGTGCGCGACGTGCGTGCCGCGCCGCGTGTCAGTCGGATCCGTGACCGCCGTGGCCGCCTTGGCCGCCTTGGCCGTGCTGGTCGCCGCCGCCTTGGCCCTGCTGGTCGCCTTGCCCGTGCTGGTCACCGCCGCCCTGGCCCTGCGGGCCGCCCGGCCCGTGCTGGTCGCCGCCCTGCGAGCCACCGTCGCCTCGCCGGTCGCCGCCGCCCTGCTGGCCGCCGCCCTGCTGGTTGCCCACACCTTGTTGGTCGCCACCCGCCGTCTGTGATTGTGCGATGACGCTCGCCTGCGCACCGGCGCTCTCACTCGTCGCGGCTGGCGCGGGGGTCGCGGCGGTCGGGGCTGCCGGCAAGGTCACGTGGCTGGACACGACACCCGTCGTCGCCGTCGGCGCGGGTGTGGCACCGGGTGCCGATGACGTCACGCTCGGGGTGGCGACCGCGAAGTCGTAGGCGGCCGTTTGGGTGGTTGTCGGCGCGGGGATGACTGGCGCAAGGGAGCTCGTGCTCACCACCGAAGTGGCCGCGGACCCCAAGCTCGGGAAGTTCGGGTTCTGGAGGGCCTGAGAAGCGGTCCCGCCGTGGCCGGCGGACGGCAGCCCGACGCTCAGGCCGAGGTTGGACGCAACAGGGGCTCCCAGCTCGATGACGACCACGAGGGAGCCGACCGCGACCGCACCGCTCAATGCGTTGATCGCAGCCGTCAGCCTCCGGCGACGACGGGAACGGCTCGGTCTCACCGGTACAGGTCCGCCTCAGGGCCCCGGACGCCGGGGCAACGCTGCTGCCAAATCGACACCAATTTCCGCCTCTCCTCCCTCCCCGCCAGGTATAACCCTAGTTCCCCGAAAGACCTGCGGCATATTGGTTGCGACGCCGCTGGTGGGCACGGCAATCCCCGTACCTCACACACCGATTGTGGGCTGGCCTGGCCTTCCAGCCGCAGGGTAAATCTCCGCGCAACTTCAGAGTCCGTCCCGGTCTGTGCTCAAGGGCGCGCCGGGGAACGACGAACTCTGTGGGGTGAAGAAAGAGGATCGGCGCCAAATCGGTCGGCCCGTGGGCTCGTTCCTCTCGACTGCCAGAAGGGCCTCCGCGGTACTCGGCGCTCTGCTCTGGGCGATGCTCACTTTCGCCCTGGCGCCGTCCGGCAGTGCCGCGGGGGCCTCTGGCTCGGGCGTCGAAGCCCTGACGAGTGTCCCGTCGGCGAACTTCTGGTTGGCCGACGCCCACGGTGACGTGTGGGCCTTCGGCAGCGCGGCCTCGTACGGCTCGGCCGCCGGACTTCCGCTCAACCACCCCATCGTCGCCATCACTCCGACCAACGACACGAAGGGGTACTGGCTGTTGGCGAGCGACGGCGG
>Ga0210401_10003426_pt1 | contig 16962 bp, 15 predicted proteins | sample IncBWH32MmetaG_FD_150866 | JGI IMG/M metagenome (GOLD analysis project Ga0210401, IMG submission 150866) | Forest soil microbial communities from Barre Woods Harvard Forest LTER site, Petersham, Massachusetts, United States - Inc-BW-H-32-M | ecosystem: Environmental > Terrestrial > Soil >... | reverse complement strand
AAACTGTTAACGATGTATCCGAACACTCGTTAACGATCTTTCCGGTCCAAACACGGGAGCTCATCCCTACCGGAAACACCAAAATGCGAAGTCTAGTTTGAACTGCTGCCAGCAACACCTATTATATGGCAAGGAATGCTGGCTGAAATCGAACAGCTCTTGGTCGTTCAGGATCACGATACAAACATCAAAGCCCTTCAAAGCGAGCTCCAAACGCTTCCATTCGAGCAAAACCGATTGGAAAAGGCGATTCAGGATCGCATCGCAGCTTTAGAACGCTCCCGGCAGCGGGCAAAAGAGATCGAGGTCGAGCGGAAAAAGGTTGAATTGGATGCAAGTGCCAGGCGCGACCAAGTCGCGAAGTATAAGACTCAACAGTTTCAGACGCGCAAAAACGACGAATTTCAGGCGCTCGGCAACGAGATTGCGCGGTTAGAGAAAGAAATCAACCAAATCGAAGATCACGAAATTGATCTCATGGAGCAGGCCGAGAATATCGGCCGCGAAATCCAGCGGGCAGAATCGGAGTTCAAAGTCGAGCAAACTCAGCTCCAACAGCAACTGGTTGCGCTTAAACAGAAGGGTGAGCTTCTTACCAAAACGCTTGAAGAAACCAAGGCTGCCCGGCAAAAGGCCGGCGCCGCCGTTACCGACCAGGAGCTGCTCGGCCGGTACGAACGTATTTTTCAATCGAAAGGCGGAAGTGCGGTGGTGCCAATCGAGCACGAAGTTTGCATGGGCTGCCACATGAAGAACACCACCGCGAATGTTCATCGGGCGAAACTGGCGCGCGAGATAGTTTACTGCGAGCATTGCGGCCGGATGCTCTATTGATATTCAATGTCTCAACCGCCCCGACGCAGCGGGTGTGGCTGCTGCGGTTGCCTCGGCTGCTTAGGTACGGTTGTATTGGTACTGGTGCTCGCGGTAGTCGCGCTGGTCTTCCTTTTGTATCAAACCGCCACCAGCGATCGCCCATCCCGGCCGCCGGGCTTGGCCCCGAATCAACAGGTCTACGTTTCGGCTCGAAAAAAGTGGGACGACTTCAATCGGGACAGTTCTATCCGGGTCCTGACTCTGTCCGATGCGGAGATTAATTCGCTACTGGCGAAAGCGCCCGAGGTCGGCTTCCTCGCAGGCGGCGCGACGGTTACCTCCCGCGAAAATGGGATTCAATTACAACTGAGTGTGCCGGTCAAAATTATCCCATTCTACACAAAATATATTAACGCCGACGTTTTCCTGCGCCCGATCATCACCGGCGAAAACGTCGACCTCAATATATACGGCGTCGACGCGGAAGGCCGGCCGCTGGATGCCGCTTCGCTGCAACGCTTCAAATCACAAGCGCAGCCTGCCATCGACATCATTCTCACTGGCGCCAATCAATGGGAAGGTCCCCGCGCCATCCACGAAATCCGACTGCAAAACGGATCCATCGCGTTGTTGAGGTGAGGGGAGTTCGGAAGCGAATGGGCGAATGAGGCGTATGGGCGCGGAAACCGCGAGCGGTAGGGCGAAAAACTCGGCGCGCTCCTGGTATTGTTGCTGTTTGCATTGTTCCGCGCCGGTTTTGAGCCGCTGGGTGGTGCGGCTTCCACAGAGCTTCGCCTAAGACTTAAAGGCCGTTTGGTCCTCTTGGGCCACACCCACGCCGCGGCTCAAAACCGCCGCGGATTGGCGTCGCAGAGGAACCAAATCTTGGGCGCGCCGAGTTTTTCGCCCTACCATTCCCGGGTTCCCGCGCCCATACGCCCATACGCCCATACGCCGATACGCCGATACGCCGATACGCCGATACGCCGATACGCCGATACGCCGATACGCCCATACCCCCTGCCTCCGCCATTGCATCCGGCTCCTCGACGTGCAATATCCGGGCACAGTGGCAACGCAACGGAAACCAAAGAGCCAGGCCGGGGCAAATATCCGGTTTTTCACCGTCGTCGGTTCAGATGAAGGCGCCGTAAAGAAACGGGCCCACGAACTTGCTGCGGAGCTGGCTCCGAAGGATGCAGGTGATTTTGGCGTCGACCTGCTGGATGGCGCAGTTGAGAATACGGACCAAGCTGTAACCCGAATCCACGAGACCGTACAGGCGATCCAAACCTTGCCGTTCTTTGGCTCCGAAAAGCTGGTCTGGTTGAAAGACGTCAATTTTTTGGGTGATTCGACAGTTGGCCGCTCTGCGCAGGTACAAACTGCCCTGGAACAATTGAAAGACATTCTGTCGGATGGGTTACCCTCGGATGTAAAGGTTCTTTTGAGTGCGACCGACGTCGATAAGCGGCGTTCTTTCTATAAGGCGATCTCGAAGCTGGGGCGATTCGAGCAATTTGATCGTATTGATACGAGTAAGTCGGGATGGGAAGAGGCGGTCGAGGGCCTGGCCCAACATACGGCGGGCGAAAGAGGCCTAAGGTTCCAGCCGGAAGCATTAGAGGCGTTTGCCAGACTAGCAGGAGCAGACTCGCGGCAGATCGAAAACGAGATCGAGAAGATCGATCTGTACCTCGGCGACGATGTTGCCCAGTCATTAAAACCTCAGGAGAGCAGAAAAATCAGTCTCGAAGTGGTTCGACGGCTAGTTGCTAAGACGGCAACCGGTGTGATCTGGGAATTAGGCAATACCATTGCCCGCCGCAACCTGAGCGAAGCATTAGATTTGCTGCAACAACTCTTGTTTCAAGGGGAAACCGCGATGGGCATTCTGTTTGCCGCGATTATCCCGACCATGCGCAATCTTCTCGCCGCTAAGGAACTGTGCGTTAGCAATGGGCTACGACCCCCTCAAGCCCCTTTCCAGTTCGGACCCATGATAAACCGCCTGCCGGAGTCAGCTGTTTCTTTTCTCCCTAGGAAAAAAGACGGGAGCATCAATACCTACGCCCTGGGGTTAGCAGCGTGCGAGATCCATCGGTTTTCTATCGAAGAACTTCAACAAGGCCTGAAAGATTGCTTGGCTGCGAATGTCCGCCTGGTGACAACCCAGCTGGAGCCCAAGTTGATCCTGAGCGATCTCTTGGTTAAGCTTTTAGCGTGAAGGCAACCTCATTCTCGTCGTCGTCTTTGCGCCTTCACTAAAGCCCGGGTTGTGGAGCGCGCCTCGCTTGCGAGGCCGACCTTGAGCATAAAGCGAAAGCCACGGCGGACAGACTGTCCTCGAATCCGGCCGGAGGGACTTGTGTGGAGTCAAAAATGTGGACAGGTGCCCGGATTTCGTCCCGGAGGGACTAGATGAAGGTAGTCTGGCAGTTTACTGCCTGGAATGCGTTTACAAAAAGGCTACGATCGTTTGGTCCCTTCGGGACAAAATGCTTTCCCGAGACCACAAAATCGACTCCACATCATCTAGTGGAGTGATGCAGTATTGGAGTAATGTTCTTTTTTCCCGATAAATCCCATAAAGCTGGTCGCGCCGTATTTCGCAACCCATGGTCCCTGGTGACCTCGCGATCAACCACCCGTTGTGACTCGTCCACCCTTGTGTTAGGATTTTGGAAATGATTTCAACGTTGGGCTTGAGGGCATCGGAGCCTTCGATTCTTACGGTCGCCAATCTAGGGAGCTCAGTTCTCTAGCTTCTCGGAGAACTTTCTGATGGAATCGCATTCTGTGGCGAATCTGAGTTCTGGGTCTTCCAACAAACGGAGGGCAACGACGTTTTCTTCGCGAAGCGTTTTTAGCCGGGTCTGTAATGGATTCTTGACTGCTTTTGAACAGGTTACCCGTGCCGCCGGGCGCCGGCCAAACGTAAGTACCCTGCTTTCGATCGCCGAAAGGCAGACCGGCCTGAACGACTTTGGGGACCACCGGTTTTTGGAAGCGATGGCCTTTCTAGTGGAATCAGTCGAGCGCGAAGCCAGGTTGAATGCTCTCGGGCGATTCGTTTTCGTTGAACATGTTATCCAGCTCTTACGCAATCGGCTTTACCTTGAACTGGACTGGAAGCTGGATCCGACGATCGCTATCAGGAGAATTCCGAAGCCGGTATTTATCACCGGGTTACCGCGAACGGGCACGACTTTATTACATAGCTTGCTCGCCCAGGACACGGACATATTTGCCGCCCCGCTTACCTGGGAAGTGATTTATCCGTCAGCCGCTCAAGGTGACGATCGTCTCCGCATTCGCTGGACCGAGGGCCAATTGAAATGGTTCGAGCTACTGGTGCCTGGACTAAAGACAATTCACCCGGTCGCAGCCGAGCTACCTCAGGAGTGTGTCGCGATCATGAGCCACTGCTTCATGAGCGAAGAATTTGACACGATGTTCGACCTGCCCGGGTACGAGTCTTGGGTGGAGGGACAAGATCAACGCGAAACCTACGCGTTTCACAAGAAGTTTCTCCAGCATCTTCGCCGGGGAGCTCCGGAGCGCCGGTTCGTGTTAAAAGCGCCTGCTCACCTGCGTTCGGTTGAAGCGATCTTTGACGTTTATCCTGATGCCCATATCATTCACACCCACCGTCATCCGGCCCAAGTCGTTCCGTCCCTGTCGAGCCTGATCGTGACGTTGAAAGGTGCCTTCAGCTACAATATCAACCCGATTGAATCCGGACCCGGCGCCGTGGATTACTGCCTCAGGAATCTGCGGAAATTTTTCCCCAGCCTGGAACGCCTCTCGCCAAACGTTTACACGGACGTTGCCTATCTCGAACTGGTACGAAACCCGATGGGGGTGGTGCGCCAAATTTACGCCAGACTTGGTGAACAGTTGTCTCCGGAAGCCGAGGCAAAAATGGAACGGTTCTTGGGGCAAAATCCCCAAGGAAAATGGGGGCGCCATAAGTACTCGTTGGCCGACTTTGGCCTACGACCCGAGGTAATCGATGAGCAGTTCCGTTTTTATACGGAGCGGTACGATATGGATGCCCGCGGCCGGGTAACCAGTAACCAGTAAGCAGTAGGTCAGTTTCAGGTCTTCGGACCGGCGATTGCCGCTTTCCGTACTGATTACTGACACACTGATTATTGATTACTTTTCCTCGACGCTCCCAAGCTTGCGTTACCGTATGCGTGGACCGAAGTTACAGCAGCGCGGTGACCGGGAATAAATTAGGGGCCCGGATCATCACCCAGGTAGGTCATGATCCGTCAGCTCTGCCTCTTTGCCGCCATCGCGATTTTGCTAAGTCCCGGTCTGGTCCGGAGCCAGTCCACGAATCATCTTAATGATATGTCAAAGCTTTCTGACGAAGAACTGAAAAATAAGCTAACGCCCGAGCAATATTACGTAACTCGGCAAGCGGGAACCGAACCCCCGTTTAACAATGCGTACTGGAATAATCACGCCGAAGGTCTCTACGTCGACGTCATTTCCGGAGTCCCACTGTTTACTTCAAAAGACAAGTTCGACTCTGGCACGGGTTGGCCCAGTTTTACTAAACCCATCGATGAGCAAGCGGTGGTTACTAAACATGATGCCTCCCACGGAATGATCCGCGATGAAGTAGTCGGTGCCCAGAGTAGTGCCCACCTAGGACACGTCTTCGACGATGGACCGCAGCCCACCGGGATGCGCTACTGCATGAATTCTGCCTCACTGCGTTTTATACCCGTCGAGAAACTCGAGGAGGAGGGTTACGGCCAGTATCTGGCTCTCTTCAAGAAATAGTTTCACCAGTTCGCCGTTCGCAGCTGACCCCTTTGAGCGGCGAACAATACCTAAGTCTCGTCCGTTGCCGGCTGTCCATCCCTTACGCTCTACCGCCGAACCTCAAAAACTAAACAAAACCGCCAAACGTTATGCGCCCCTTAAACATCCTCGCCGCTTGTTTTCTTAGCAGCGTGATACCACTATTCGTTAATATGAGTGATGCTCAGAATGTGACCCGGACCGAAACAGCAGTTTTTGGTGGCGGGTGTTTTTGGTGTCTTGATGCTCAATTCAAGCTTGTACCCGGTGTGACAAAAGTCACGTCTGGCTATGCAGGCGGGCACACCGAAAACCCTTCTTATGAAGAGGTTTGCTCAGATCGCACCGGGCACGCCGAAGTAGTTCAGGTGGAATTTGATCCTGCCAAGGTCAGCTACGAAGAATTGCTCCACAAGTTCTTTTACGCGCATGATCCCACTACCCTCAATCGCCAGGGTGCGGATGTCGGGACTCAATATCGTTCGATCATTCTGTATTTGAACGACGAGCAGAAGCAGATTGCCGAAAAGGTCAAAGCCGCGGCTCAGAAGGATTGGTCCGATCCGATTGTAACCGAGATTGTGCCATTAAAGCATTTCTATGCTGCAGAAGACTATCACCAGGACTATTTCGCTAAGAATCCGACCCAAGGATACTGCCAGCTGGTGGTCAACCCTAAGGTGAAGAAATTCCAGCAGCATCTGGCAGCGGAAAAGGCCCAAGCCGGGAACTAGGAAGGGTGATAGGGCGAAAAACTCGGCGCGCCGATGGATAGGTTGCTCTCTACGCTATTCCCGCGCCGGTTTTGAGCCGCTCGGTGGCGTGGCCGTTACCGTCGCGCCGGGGTCGTTCCTGAGCTCGGAATCCTGGTTCCGGAAAGGTCCTTTTATCGAATTCGATCGGTTTCGCGGGAATTCCGTCGCGGTCTGAAGGCCGTTCGATTCCCCTTAGGCATGCCACGCGGACGGACCGGCGCTGGCGGCATAAAGAGCTAGCCACACCGTCGGCGCGCCGAGTTTTCCCCCCGCCGGCGACTCCTTTTGTTTTGCGTTTTCGGCGCTTTTTTGCGGCTATTCCAGCTGCGCGATGAAGACCAAGCAATGGGTATTGAGTCTGACGTTAGCCGGCGGGTTATTCTTGCCATCATGGCCCGCATCCGGGAAGGATGAGCCCAAGATCACCTCTGGGCTCCAGGTGCTCCCAACCGGCCAGAGCATTTCACCACTAAGCGTGCCCGGCGCGAAAATCGTAGATTTGAACCCGGGTTTGGCAGATTTGCCGGATTTTGTCGCCGGCGGTGGTATTACCACGGTACTTAGTCCCGACCGGAAAACCCTACTGGCGCTGACTAGCGGACATAATCTGGTGAGTGTCACAACCGGCGACAAAAAATCACTAGACTCGGATCAATACGTTTTTGTGTTCGATGTGTCCGGGGATCAACCTCAACAAAAACAGCTGATGCGGATCCCCAATACTTTTGCTGGGATTTCTTTCGATCCGTCCGGACAGAAATTCTACGTCGGTGGAGGGAAGGACGATAACATCCATGTTTATTTGCTAAAGGACGGTTTCTGGCAGGAAGAAGCTTCGGTCATTTCATTAGCGCACAACGGGGGCAACGGGCTGCGCCGCAAGGAAACTGTCCCGGTCACAGCCGGTTTAGCAGTGACCGCGGATGGCCAGACTTTAGTAGTCGCTAACATCCAAAACGATTCCGTTTCCATCATCGATCTTTCGGCGGAGATCGTAAAACAAGAGTTGGATCTCCGGCCCGGGAAAATTGATTCTCGTCATCAGGGCGAGCCTGGTGGCGAATATCCATTCTGGGTAACAATCAAGGGAAGCGAGATCGCCTACGTATCGAGCCTGCGGGATCGCGAAGTTGTAGTGGTCAGTCTCAAGCCACCAGCCTATGAACTTCTTGCTAAGAATCCCTCGCAACCGGACGCTCCAGCGACGTCTGCCGCAGTCGTGTTGGCGCGGATCAAAGTGACCGGTAATCCCAATCGTATGCTGCTCGACCACGCCGGTCGTTACTTGTTTGTCGCCGAAGATAACAGCGACAGCGTTGAGGTCATTGATACCCAATCGAATAAGGTGGTGAAGACGATCAAGGTTGCCGGTCCGGCGGATGCCTTGCCTGATCGGCTTGTCCATTATCGGGGCCTTTCCCCGAATAGCCTCGCGCTCTCCCCAGACGAGCACACCCTTTATGTCACCGAAGGGGGGATCAATTGTGTAGCCGTAATCGACTTATTCTCCGAAGCCTCGGCGAAGGGGAACTCATTCTCGGGCGCCTCCGAGAAAGGGGAATCGTCCGAAGCTTCACCGAAGAGGGGCTCGTCCTCCGACCCGTCCGCCGTAGCCTTGGCAAAGGAGGAAGCTTTAGCGAAGGGGGGAGGAACTCTGCGGCCCAAGGTGCTTGGTCTAATACCGACGACCTTCTACCCAAACTGCGTGGCGGTAAGCGGAGACGGCCAGCGGCTCTTTGTTGTGAATGGAAAGAGCCTGACCGGTCCAAACCCCGGCTTTTTCGAGCGCAAGAACTCTAACCAATATGTGTTAGAGCTTTTGCGCTCCTCCCTCTTAACGGTCCCGATCCCCAACCAGGAACAACTTGCCGATACCACGAAGGTTGTGGCTGAGAACAATCAGTTTTTAGCTAAGCCGCCTGACTCCGATCATTCGCTGATGACCTATCTCCGGCGGCAGATCAAGCACGTTATCTACATCGTGAAGGAAAACCGGACCTATGATCAAATCTTGGGCGACTTAGATCGAGGCAATGGCGATCATTCATTAACCCAGTTCGGATCGGCCATAACCCCTAACTTCCATCACCTCGCCCAACAATTTGTTTGTCTGGATAATTTTTACGATCCCGGGGATGTCAGTGCGAATGGTTGGCCTTGGAGCACCGCGGGCCGGGAAAGCGATTTCGGCGTCAAAGCGGTTGTTCTCAATTATGCCAGGCGTGGGATGACCTACGACTTCGAGGGAACCAATCGGGATGTCAATATCGGCCTGCCGTCTTTAGCCGATCGGGTAGCGGCAAACCCTTTGACTCCGGAGGATCCCGATGTGTTGCCCGGGACCGCCGATGTGGCGGCGCCAGACGGACCTAACAGCGCGGACGAAGGGATGGGATACCTTTGGAATGTGGCCTTGCGAGCCGGGAAGAGCGTCCGCAACTACGGTTTCTTTTGCGATTTAGGCCGGTACGAAGAACCACCTCCCGATGAGATCCCACTCGAACGCCATCCCTTTGAAAAGAAACTACAAGTAGCCTTTCCCACAAAGGCGGGATTGATAGAGCGCACTGACCCCTACTTTCGCGGCTTCGACACCGCCTTTCCCGATTATTGGCGGGAGATCGAATGGGAACGAGAATTCGATCGATTTGTTCGAGAAGGTCAGATGCCTGATCTGTGTCTGGTGCGTTTTATGGAGGATCACATGGGTTCGTTCAAAAAAGCAATCGACGGCATCAACACGCCCGAGCGGCAGCAAGCCGACAACGATTATGCGGTTGGCAGATTAGTCCAAAAAGTAGCGACTAGTCTTTTCAAGGACAACACACTCATTTTTGTGATTGAGGACGATGCTCAGAACGGCGCTGATCACGTCGATTCTCATCGGTCGACCGCTTATGTAGTCGGACCTTTTGTTAAACAGGGCCAGGTCGTTTCCCAATTTTATACGACGGTAAACCTTCTGCGCACTATCGAAGACATTTTGGGTACCGAGCATCTCAATATTCATACGGCTACTGCGCGCCCCATGGCGGAGGTATTCGATCTGAAACAGGAGACCTGGAAATTTAAGGCCGAGCCTTCGAGCTATCTTAAGGATACCGGGTTACCGCTTGCTGATAAAACGGGAGCACTGCACCCAACCCATGATGCCGCCTACTGGGCGGCTGCAACCGCCCAGTTCGATTTCTCCAAAGAAGACAATCTCGGCGACCCCGACGCGTTCAACCGGATCATCTGGAAAGGCCTGAAGGGCGATGTGTCGTACCCAGGCGATAGCCAGTAGAGTGAGGTCCCGACCAGTCTAGACTGATTCGCTAGGTGTTAAAAAGCTCCGTAGGAGCAGAATCTTTATAGCTCGCAACGGTAAGAAACGGGTTTAGCTCCGTAGGAGCGACATCTATCGGAAAATTTTGCTCGCGAGTCCGCGTGCCTCGCCCTCTGAATCATACGCCGATTAGCGCCAGAGATATGCTTGTTTAAGTATTCACTTTTGATCTAGCCTCGCCTTCATGCTCCGGCTTCGTTTCTTTACGTTTGCGGCTGCTATCCTGCTCACAGCCGAGGCGCCGGCGGCTGAACTAACCCGCCACCTATGCTTCAGCCGGGATCGCGGCGTATGGATTGCCAATCTTGATGGGAGCGGCGCTCACAAAATTGTCACCGGCGACGATCCCGCCATTTCTCCGGACGGTGCTCTCATCGCCTATACGGAGACGGGAAAAGGGAGTACTCGCCACATCGCGGTGATAGAAGTCAGCTCCGGGAAGAAGGCGGTGTTTCGCAATCTTCCCAGTGACAACGCCTATGGGCCGGTCTGGTCACCCGAAGGGCAGCGTATTCTGTTCAATATCTTTACCGAGAACCACTGGCGCCTAGGTCTGATCGGCGTGGACGGCTCAGGATTCCAATTTGTGCCGGCGCCTCCGGCCGTAACTCAAGATCTCTTTTCGCCTGCTTGGGCTGACGATAACAGCATCTTTGCACAAGACCTGACGAACATTTATCAGGTCGATTTGAGTGGGCAACCGCTAGCCCAGTGGAAAATTTCGGACGCATTGCCAAATGCTGATATGAACAGCAACGATCGCATTGTGCGTTCCGATGACGGCAAATCGTTTCTCGTGGATGCAGATTTAAACGAGGAAGGACAAATCAAATCTTGGGAAGGGCCGCCGTCCGCCATTTTTCTTTTCGATATCAGTACCGGCAAGGCTCATAGAGTCTCACCGGCCAAAGTGTACGCCTGGGACCCTTTCTGGCTCGGCGTCGCCGACTACCTCTTCACCGGCACCATTGATGGGCGCCATTCCGGCATCTATAAAGCATCGTTGGCTGGAGAAAAACCGCAGCTCATTATCAACAACGCTTCGTCCCTTACAGTGTCAGCCCATTAATATCTCTAGCCGTTGGATGGTTAAAAGGGGTGCTGCACGCCGGCCGAAGTCCACGTGCCGGCGACTGTATCGATCTGCGCCCTGATAAATACGACCCGCCACCGGCGACTTTCACTTTTGCCTTTTCGTCTTAGAATGACCGCTTCATGCTCACGATCTCTCAGGTGACAAAATCATTCGGAGCCGACGTTCTCTTTGAAGAGATATCTCTTCAGGTGAACCGAGGGGACCGGCTTGGCCTGATTGGCGCTAATGGATCGGGTAAGTCGACCCTCTTCTCGCTGATTCTGGGACGCGATGAACCCGACCAGGGAACGATCCAACTGCAGAAGAATGCGCGGATGGGATTTCTACCCCAGGAGAATGCTCCGGTCGGGGAGGAGACTGTGCTCCAATTGGCGACCCTGCAAGACCTGAGCAGTCTTGACCGAACGCATTTCGGGACAAGTTCGGAATCCGGGGAAACCGATTTTGATCGCGAAGTGAAAGCCAAACGCGTGCTTTCCGGTTTGGCATTTCGCGTAAAGGATTTTGACCGGCCGGCAAAGGAGTTTAGCGGCGGCTGGATTATGCGCGCGCACTTGGCGCGCCTGCTCGTTGATGAACCCGATCTACTCCTGCTCGACGAGCCGACGAACCACCTTGATCTGGAGACGGTGGTCTGGTTGCAGAAATATCTGCAGACTTATTCCGGCGCGTTGCTCTTGATCTCGCACGATCGCGCCTTTCTTAACGCTCTAGTCACCCGAATCGTCGAGCTGGATCGGCAGCAACTCTCCTTCTATACGGGCAATTACGACGATTTTATTATCCAGAAGGAAGCGCGGCGTTCACAACAACTGGCTGCGTACAAAAATCAGCAACGGCAAATCGACAAGCTGCAAACGTTTATCGACCGCTTCGGCGCGAAAAATACCAAAGCCGCTCAAGCGCAAAGCAAACGGAAAGAACTTGCCCGCATTGAACGAATCGAAGCGCCGGAAAACGAATCTGCGCCCATTCGTTTTCGCTTTCCGCAGCCAAGCAGGAGTGGGGCGAGAGTCATCACGTTGTCGCATGTGAGCCATGCTTACGGTGAGACCAAAGTTTATACTGACCTGAATCTTGAGATCGAGCGGGGCCAGCGCACGGTGTTAGTTGGCCCTAACGGAGCGGGTAAATCGACGTTAATGAAACTGTTGGCCGGGGTGTTACCCGTGCAAGCCGGCCAGCGGGGTTTAGGTCACAGCGTTGAGCTTGGTTACTTTTCTCAACATCGCGTCGAGATGTTTGATCTTAGCCGGACTGTGCTAGCCGAGGCCAGCGATGTTAGTAAACCGGTTCCCGAACAAACGGTGAGAAGCCAGTTAGGCGCTTTTTTATTCAGCGGTGACGATGTATTCAAACCTGTTTCCGTACTAAGCGGTGGCGAGAAGAGTCGTCTGGCTCTGGCAAAGCTATTGTTGGATCCACCAAATTTCCTGGTAATGGATGAGCCCACCACCCACTTGGATATGAGGAGTATCGAGGCGCTGATCTCCGCCTTGAGCCAATACCAAGGGACTCTGGTTCTTGTGAGCCATGACGTTCACTTCATCCGTTCAATTGCGACCTCGGTAATACACGTTCAACCAGGCCAGGTCAGGTTCTATCCTGGCGGCTACGATTATTTTATAGAAAAGACGGCGGCTGATTCGAACAAAGTTTCGGACGTTAGCTCCGAAGCACCATCGCGATCAGAGGTAACTACGCGTAGCCAAGAAAAAGAGCGAAAACGGTTGGAAGCCGAAGCTCGCCAACAACGTTCGCAAAAGGAGCGTGAGCTCCGTTCAAAGTTACAACAAATCGAGAAGCGGATTTTGGAGTTAGAAGAACGGCAACAGCAGTTAGTTGTTGCTTTGCAGGAATCGAATGGATCGACCTCCGAGCAGAGTCTCGAGTTAAAGCGCATTACCGACGAACTAGCGAGACTAATGCCGGAATGGGAACAGTTGGTTGAGGAAAGCAAGGAAGTCCGGACAGTTGCTGCCGAGTAATTTGCGTAGGGCGCTGTAGTACCCTGGGATCCCAGGTGAAAAGTGAAAAGTGAAAGGGTAAGGCAGCTACACGGCTAAATGCGAACCCATGTTCTCAAACAATCACCCGCTGGTTTCCATCGCACGATAGTCGGTGTCAGACGCGTATTTACAAAAATCGGATGCTCGCTCTATCATGCGTGCTAGCATCGACGCGATCGGAAGCCAATCTCTTTCCATTTTCTGGAATTGTTCTCCGTTTAAATAGCCGCAGTCCGATGCGTCATCGAGCCAGGAGCGGGTTTCGTTAGCTTCGCCTAGCGCTTCGTCGAGCTTATTCACAAACACAGCCCTGTACCGCCGGCGGGCCCACGCCTCGGAAATCATCGCTTTCGTTGCACGTGCCGAGCGCCGTATTGGTCTGTTAACGCGAAGCGTTCCTCGCGCGGGAAGCTCTTGCTGACCGCAAAGATCTGCGCGCTTGCAGCGCGCGCCCGTTGATAAACCCGCAAGTCACGGAATGATCCCGCGATCGGCAGATTCCTTTCACCTTTCACCTTCTGCGGCCCCGCTTCGCCAGTTCGCGATCAACCCGGGAAACCGACACGCTCGGCAATCGGTCCGGTCATTTAAACAGAAGTCTTCGAAGATTTGCAGTAAGCCCTGCTGTTGGTACAGGAAATGAGTATGCTCCTGGCCGTGATCGACGTCCCCGAATAAACGCAAACAAACAATCTCCAAAAGGGTATTCCCAAGCTCGGCTCGGATAGACTTAAAGGCGGTCCAATCGGCATTGCCTGAAATCATCAGCACGGGGAATAAGACATTGGCCACAATGTCTTTGATTCGGGATGTGCCAATGAGACTGATTCGCCGGGATGAGGACGCTGACCGCAGATTGTAATGAAAATCCCAGAATGGATGCGACAGTCGTTGGAACCAGTCAGCGGCTGCGTCCAGATCCGTAGTCAGTTTTCGAAAATCCGACCAGCCAGATGCGATTTGCGCCAGTGCGCCGAGCCGTCGGTGCGGATGATTGTTTGGCCTGCTGCCGCCTAGTCGCCAGAGGTCTGCTCTCAACACCAAATCGTGGAGCTCGCTTCTCAGCTTCCACCAGTGTCTCCACAGAGCGCTTAAATAGCGATCTTCCTGTTGATCGGTGGAAAGGGATTGCTCCAAAAAACCGGACAAACCGAACAGAATCGCTTCGGCTGCTACTCGGTCGGATCGTAAGCGGGAAAGCTTTGCCCTCTGGGCGATAATGAGAAAGGGGATCTTGTTCCATTTGTAACCTAACGCGATCGCGAGAGCCTGGAAAAGGGCCTCATCAATTCCATGGATTCGGATGCTGCGTCGCAACGCCAGTGCCTTCCTTTCCAAACGAATCCTGGCTGCAGTCTCAATGACCTGGTCCAGTTGAGCCTCGGGCAAGTTAGCCAGCGGACCGCAACAAGCACCGGGTTTTGCTAAAACAGATTCGGTATCCGTTAACGTTAGTCCCGTGGTCTTGAGTTGGACTTGCACCACCTCCCGGTGGTCAATGGTCCGGGTAAAAAAATCAGAACCGGAATTCTGCAAGAAAAGATGTAAAACCACATTTCGAAAAGCGGGGTTGTCACCATGCCCGTGCCGTTCCCAGTCGGCCACGTTAATATCCAGCTCGATATCGCCTTTAAACTCTTGGGCGCCATCTGTTCGGATAACTGCATTCACGAAGTCAGGCCCCGGTTCCCGGTTCCAAAATCCAAACTGGATAACCTCGACTAGCGAACCGTTGGTCGCTCGAAAATTTGAACCGAAGGCTCCCGCGTACCAAAGCGCCTGATATTCGAGTTCCGACCAGCGCCGGCTGATCGCCGGTTGTTCCTCAACCGCCGAAACCTCTAGAGCCCGAAGATAGAGCGCCTGGAGCGAATCCATACATAAAAACACTGATATTTAAAGTTATGATATTCAAGTAAAATATAATAACTTATGTGAGAATTGTTTTAGAATCCTCGCGAAGAAGGCCGGGAAAACCCACGGAATGAAACAGCGAAAAATCCATAGCAAAGTTGTACGAAATATTTTGCGAGTTAGCGCGATGGGTCAGATGATCACGCGAACCGATGAGCTTAGAAAAGCGAAACGTCATCGTTGCCCCTTTTCCCAGGACGATGAACGAGATTTTTACAGAACGGGATCTCAAGCGTCTCGCTTCGTTCGCAAACGTGCTTTGGGCTGAGGATCACGAACTGCCGGACTCGGTCCTTGAAAATCTCCTGCCTGAAACTTGGGCCTTTGTCGCCTTTAGCCCGCCAATGAGCACCGAACGGCTGCGCCTGAAGTTCGCAGTTGAAGGCGATTCTAGAGGTAGGCGGGCACTTCCCCGCGACCATCGACTACAGCGAGTGTTTTGCCAGAGGCGTTCGAGTGCTGTCATGCGCTCCAGCCTTTGCACGTCAAGTCGCCGAGATGGCCTTGTCGATGTCGCTGGCCTCGATTCGCGGTCTCGTACCCGCCCACGTCGCCTTTACAAAAGGCGAGGAGGAATGGCAGGGCGACTACCCCTCCGATTTCTCGCTTTTTGGACAAGACGTCGGCTTCGTGGGCTTCGGCTCAATCGCGCGCCAGCTTCTGCAGTTGCTGAAGCCATTTGGCTGTAGGATCAGGGTCACCGATCCCTGGCTCCCTGAATCGATCATTCGCGCCGCGGGCTGCGAGCCGGTGACTCTCGACCAAGTGATGAGCACCAGTCGTGTGATTTACGTACTCGCCACTCCCGCACCAGAAAATCTTGGTCTGATCAGTAGAGAGCAGATTGAGAAGATGCAGCCCGGCGCGCTGCTCGTCCTGATTAGCCGGGCGCACCTGGTTGACTTTGCGGCCCTCGTAGACGCGGCCGACAAGGGCAAGATTCAGGCTGCCATCGACGTGTTCCCCAACGAACCGGTGCCGCCAGATGCGGTGGTGCGAAACGTTAAGAATACGATTCTGTCACCGCATCGGGCAGCATCAATCCGTCGCGAGCGCCAAGCGATCGGCCGAATGGTTGTTGACGACCTGGAGGTCATGGCGAAGGGGCTTCCCCCCTCGCTGATGCAGATCGCGCAGCCTGAAATCATCGATCGAAGGATAGGGTAAACCGCGTCTACGCCGGCTGCTAAACACAAGCAGTGATGGGGCAAATCATTGGCGTGAGCTTTGTCAGCATGGCTTGTCCGCGAGTCTAGGGAATCACTTTCGCGAAAGATATGAGGTCTTCTAGAAGTTAGGGGAGTGTTTCCATTTGGTGAATTTTTGTCGCCTGTTCACCAATTCACCGCTAGTGATAAAAATGCCTTTGCCTCGATAGTGAAGGGTTTGGACACTGTTTAACGCGGTGGCGACATGGGCCTTTAACACTTCGAGAATAAAAAAATTGTACGTATTGATTAAGCGCCCGTCGGCGATCCGGCACTCAAGGTTGACGAAACATTCTCGGATCAGAGGTGGCGCCACGGCTTCGCCTTGAACCGCCGTCAGGCGAAACCGCTCAAACTTGTCAACCTCATCACCGGAGCAATTACCGATTCCCACCACTTCGTCCACTAGCTCAACGGACGGCACATTGATGACGCACTCCCTGCTCTTGCGAATGATTTCAAAACTGAAGTTGCCATTCGCAATAACGCATCCAACCAAGGAAGGGGAGAATTCCATGACAGTATGCCATCCCAGAGTCATGATGTTGGCTTTTCCTTTCCAAGCGGAGCTGATAAGAACGATCGGTCCCGGTTCGAGAAAGCGTCTGATATCAGAGACGGGAAAATCTTTTTTTCTGTAGTGTTTCATTCGATTACACCTCTAAGTCGTTAGTCCCCTTTCAAAGCTTTTGATGTTGGAACCGTCTCAATTATTTGAGAAAGGATGTTGATCGCTGCCGTCTCCTTCAGAATCGAAATCAGATTCTTTTTGAGGCTCGCGGATTGTCAGCGCTCGGAAAGTGTAATAGATCGCCACCATCAGAGCCACCGCGGCTGCCGCAACAGAGCACCAGGCAAGGAGTCTCGATAGAACGCCAGTCTGGTCGGCTGCGGTGAGGGGATCAGACAACCAGCCGAATCCTACCAATATGACGCAGACGATTCCCGTGATGAAAGCCCTTAGAGCGGATGCTTTCTTGGTAGCCATGAGTTCAAGGGGGCGCTTCCAATTTTC